>VFQN01000503.1_pt1 | contig 72175 bp, 127 predicted proteins | sample 3512371 | NCBI WGS metagenome assembly VFQN01 (sample SAMN10412370, study PRJNA504923) | tailings metagenome | isolation source: Replicate 2 from Balatoc abandoned mine | place: Philippines: Itogon, Benguet | collected 2017-08-28 | reverse complement strand
ACCAATTTTGGGGCATGGGGTCGGACATTTTTTTCCTTACCCCCCCCCCCCCCCCTGCCGTATTCTCCTAATTTCAATGGCGCAATCGGAAGGGGATAGTCAAACCCCACCATTCACCGCATTATTATTCCCCAAATGGGGAACCAGGCCCACCTGCAGCAGCTGGGCAGGTCGGGGCTGAGCCATGCCATGAAGTCGTCTAGCCACGAGGCGGCGGCGGAGGCGATGTAGGTGCGGGAGGGGTCGGACGCGGCAGCCGATACCTGTGGGGCACGAGCAGGCGAGTACGGCAATAAGGCAATGCGCGTGCTGCCAAGCCGACGTCCCGTGGCGCCTCGACCTGTTTCCCTATCCACTAACTTGGATGGTTGGCGCCACCTTTGCCCTCCCTACCAGCACCGCGGTGAAGTCCCGTTAGCCCATGACCACAGGGTACCCGGTGACGTACCATTGTGGTAATCCTAAAGTGGCTACGCACCACGGCCGTGTCAGCGCTCAACTACCCACCCTCCGTTCCACGTGCACGCCCTCCCCACCAACGCAGCACCCACCCTGTTGACCAGGCTGTCCGTGTCGCACCCCGACACGCCGCACACGCGCTCCACGTGGCGTGCTGCGGGGTCCAGGTCCATGCCCTCCACCACCAGCAGCAGGGGAGGGCCCACGCGCAGCTGACCCATCACGTCCCTGGAGAGGGAGATAGGGCGGCGGGGACGTGAGGGGTTTTCGGTTTTCGGTTTTCGGTTTTCGATTTTCGGTTTTCGGTTTACGGTTGGACACGGGGGTGGGTTGGACAAGCGGATGGGACGCCATGCACGAAAGGCTCCTAAAGGGGTAGAGGGCGGCGGGGCTGTGCACGCAACATAAGGCGGACAAGCGGATTGGCTGCAAACGATGGTGTGCGCCAAGTGCGAAAGGTAAGTAAGGTAAGGCCTACACGCGGACAAGGCATGCGGTGTGGGCGCAGGTGCGTTGGACGTTGGGCGCAGATGCCGGCGTGGATGTTGGCAACGTTTGAGGTGAGGCTAATACCGGTACCTGGTGGTATCACAGTACCAAATCGACGCGTGACGAAGTTCTTACTTGGCGTATACGGTAGCGGCAACCCACCTGTAGTAGTCTTGCAGATAGGAGTCCCTGGGCAGGGCCACGGCCTGGTCCAGCCCCACCTGGGGTGTGGGGAGCACGCGTGAAACGCGGGGAGATCGTGGGGTGGAGGTGCAGTGGGGCGCGGAAGGGGACGGTGAGGGCGAAAGCGATGATGCGCCCGTGCATAAACTGGAAGGCTGACCCAGGAGCCTCTATAAGCATTATAGAGCATGCCGAAAGCATGTAAAAGCCTCTGAACGAGGAAGGCGGCGGTAGCTGCGTCGAAGGCCCAGGGGTACGGTATATGAGGCCCGGCCGAGCCAGTTGTTCAGGAGTACCGACCGCAAGTCGACAACTGGACCTAGTGCCGCATACGCCCAACCTAGCCTATGCTTAACCATGTAGCCACCCAGCCAATCTAGTTACATGCTCAGCATAGGCTAGACTGGACTGATGCGGTACTCGGTCCACTTGTCGACTTGCGGTCGTACTCCCAACAACTGGGTCCGCCGGGCCCTATATACCCGGGGCCTTAGACACAGCTAACGTCAGATTCCTTGTCCAGCGCCAGCCACGTGCTTCCGGTATGCTCTACGATGCTTCTAGAGGCTCCTAGGTGCCTCCAGACCCTTAAGCGGTCAAGTGGACATGGTATCTGCACGCCCCTTGTGGCTTTCTGCCGTTGTGCTGGCCACGGCGTGATACCTGCCCACCGCACGTGTGGGCAAGCACCAACAGCGGCCTGCCACACGTGCTCCCCCTCCCCCAGCTGCAGGTGCAGCAGCGCGTGCAACAGCCGGTGTAGCGCGCAAGGTGCCTCCCACCTGCAGGTGCAGCGCAGGTGTTCCTGCCCAGCCTACACATGTGTATTAACGCAAGGCCCCCCGCCCCCACCTGCAGGTGCGGCAGTGCGGCCAGGCACGCCAGCAGGGAGGCGGCGAAGGCCAGCAGCACGCCGCACTGCACGGCGGGCCGGGACAGCAGCGGGGCGTGCACCCGCTCAAAGTAGGCCTGCGGGGGGAGGGGAGGAGAGGGGAAGGGAGGAGAAGTACCGGTATTAGCTGCAGTGATGAGCTAGCGGGTGTGTAATATCTGTGTCCGGTCTTGCCTAGTTCCAAGCTCCACTGGCAAAGGTGCGACAGGCACCGAACACAGCTATCGCCTATGGTGTTCGAGAAGATTAAACCCACTGCCAGGCTGACGCAGGACACCCGTGTTGACTATGGAGCCCGCCAGACCCCCACCCCTCCGTCCTCCCCTACCTGCAGCACCCGCTGCAGGGACCAGTACGCGTGCTCGTCCACCTCGCCCTGCCCGCTGGGGCCAATGTACGGCGGCTCATCGTCTGCCACGCCGCCGCCGTACGGCGCGCCGTCGGCCTTGTCGTACGGGTCGCGCGTTGCTTGTACGGACAGCGGCGGCGGTTGGGTCGCCGCCGCCGCCCACGCCGCCCCCGTCTCTCCCACGGCAGCTGTAGCAGAGCCGGTTGCTGTGTCGCCGCTGTGTGTTAACTGTTGTTGCTGCTGCTGCTGCTGCTGCTGCTGCTGCTGCCTTTTCGGCTCTCCTGGTCCCAGCTGCAGGCACGGCACGCAGTCCACACGGCGCTGCTGCAGCCGCCGCACGTCCAGCACCAGCAGCGAGGCGAACACCGTAACCTGTAATACAGGCATCCAGGCGCGCGTATTTTAGGAGGCCAGTGACAAAAACAGCATGAGGCAATGCAGCGATCTTCCTTTAGCGTTGTAACCACGCTCGCACCGGTATACAATGTTGACCCGCGTGGACGCGCCCCCTGCACCCCTGATCTCCCCCGCTACACCTTTCCAACCAACTCACCACGCCGACCCACCTGAAGAACAGAGCCCAGCATTACCACCGCCCCGACACCAAAAAGTCGAACCTGTACTTTCAATGCGTCCTTGAGACTAAGCGCCCCCTTGACTTTCATACCAAGCCGCACACTTGGCGCAACCCCCTTTGTACCCCCCGTGCCCCACCCACCTGCAGCACAAAGTCCAGCACCACCGCCGCCGCGGCCGCCAGGGAGAAGTTCCTCACGGCCGGCATGGACGTCAGCGCACCGCCCAGCGCAAAGGCCGCCCCCTCGCACGCGGCCGCCAGCGTTATGGAGGGGCCCGCGGAGGACAGCGCGCGGGCCAGGCGCTCGGGGACGGGCAGGGACAGGTCCTGGGGGGTTGGGGGTGGGACCGGGGGCAGGTAGGAGCGGTGGGAGGGTTTGGCAGGTGAGGGCAGGAGGGCATCAAGGGGTGCGGAGGGTAGGCGAAACCTGCGCCCTGCCGACGACTTGCCCGTTCCGACTAGCACGCCGCAGTTGCTCCGTTGCGGCGTTGCAACCAAGTTGCAAGCCTACCGTAACAATTAAGTGCATCACCTCACAGCACGCACCTGCTTTGCCATGGCGTGCGCCAGCACGAACATGTTGTCCACCCCCACGGCCAGCACCAGGAAGGGAATGACCTCCATGATAATGAGCGTTGACCACAGACCGGCAGCCGACACCAGGCCCAGCGCACCTGCAGAGGGTTAGGAGGGAGGAGCGGCATGGAGCTGAAACGGCGTGCTCATGAATCAACTGGCTGCAACATTCACATACCCGGGACTGCGCCAGTTGGGGCCCGGGCGGACGGACCCGTGCAGGAAAAGTGGAGCGAATCGCACCTTGCGAAGGGCAAGGCGATACCCGCGTTAGCTATGAGCTGGTTTGGTGCGCTTGCATCCCACAACGGCCACCTGTACCGTACCTACCGGCAACGCTGGCCGCCACGATCGCCACGCCCGCCAGCCCCAATGACGCCCGACTGGTGAGCAGCGTACGGCGCAGCAGCCCGCCCGCCGCCGCCGCCGCCAGCCGCCAGCCCCTGCCGCGCCACGGCGCCGCCCGCCACGCGCCCCACACGGGCCACGGCGGCGGCGCGCTACCCAGCGCTACGGCGATGTACAGCAGCATGATGCCGTACGACGCGGCGACGGTTACGGCATCCGCACGGCTCTCGCGCGACAGCTCGTCCTGGACGGACCTGGTGGGTATCAAGCGGTTATTTTGTGGCATTTTGTGTTGCAATCCAGGCGGTGTGGCCACACGATCAGACGTTAAACGTCAGCAAAGAAAGGCTATGGCGGGTGTTGCAGGTCGGGTCATTTCGGAAAGCATCCTTTTGGCAGACGGTAGCGTCGAACCTGCCGCAACAGAGAAAGTGGACAACTGTCCCGTCCTGACCTTTCCGTGGAGTACGACAGCGTGAGGTTGGCTGCCGCCGCCATGGGCGCCAACCGCTCCGCCGCCAGCCGTACGAACGCGGCCTCCCAGGCGGCGGCGGCGGGCCGCAGCGCGGCATCTGAGGAGACCGGCAGCGTTGTGACAAACGAGGTGGCGCCCGCCGAGTAGTTGCTGCGGGCACACACAGGGTTGGGTCCGCCCAGTGCAGCTGTTAGAGCACGCATGACAGAGCACAAGGCTTACACGCTGGAAGAGTAGCTGTTGCTGCAACACGCAATGATAGGCAACTCACCGCCGCTTACAGTGGTCTGTACATGCATACCAGTGCACATCATGATACACTACTTGCCAGGGGCGCAAGGCAGGGGATGAGCGCGCATGGAGCAGCAGCGGCGTGCGGCGAGCGCCCTGCGTGACGACATTTGGTGCGACAAGGGCACGTGTGTGCCGTACTCACGTGAAGGCGGGCCCCGTGGGGAAGCCCCCCAGCACCACGTGTGGGTCCATGGGGGCCTGGAAGGCGCTGCGGCACTCGGTGAACCTGGGAGGAGGGCCGCACGGGTCGAGAGGAGTGGAATGTTGGTGCGTTTGCGCCTGGGCGCGGGGTGTTCATTGAGACCTAGATCAGGGAGCACTAGGCGGGCTGCAAACGACGGTACGACATGCGTGACAACAGATCACCATGCCTAGGTCGTGGAGCGGCCGGCATCCTGGGGCTTGCGTGGGTAAGGGGCGTGCTGTACCGTACATGGGCATGGACGTGCAGGTATCATACGGCATTTGATCAAGTGCTGGTAAGGTGAAGGACGTGCTGACGGAAACTCCTCGTGCAGGCGTGTAGGTGGTCGAGGCCCCCCCGCCGAGGAGCGGCTGACTGGTTCCAAACGGCTGCAAACGTGCGCACAGGGGGACAAAAGTCGGGAATTCCGTGCCATAACATCTCATTAGTCGCGCGCTTGAGCTACGGCAAGGCCACAGCGCACTGGTTGGTCTGCCTGCCCACACTGCTCTGCGTGCTTGCCCAACGTGTCAGAAAGGTGCCAAACCCTATGTTTGTGTAGGCACTACGTTATGGTGCGGGGCATATGCCGTTTGTCAGCCGCTAGCCGCCACATGCTCATGGTTGGGCAGAGTGCTTGTCGTACCACAACAGGCACAGTTCACGTGGCGCCAGCTGGCTTTGCGGGCCCACGTGAGGTGTGCGCCGTGTGGCACGACCAGCACCATTACCCAGCAATGAGCTTGTCACGGCTGCGGCGCAGCAGTGCCCTGAACCATATAAGCGCCTACACGAACGCATAATTGGGCGCCTTGCTGCGACGTTGGGCCAGCACGCACAGCTGTGTGGGCAGTCCAACCTGTGCGCTGCAGCCATGTCGATGCGCAAGCGCGGAGAGGAGTGCGGGGAATTGCGCTTTAGGGGACTAACACACGCGTGCGGAGTCCCCTGTGTGCGCAATTATAAGGCTTGTAAAGCAGTTGTGAATCGCTGCTGGACGGGGCCCGGACAATTTATCCATACTTGTGCACCGGTTGCCCTGCTGCTTGCGCCGACCAGTCCGAACTCCGAATACAACCGCCAAGCAACGACTGGGCTTCTCGTGTAGCCTGGCCCAAGTGCGGGTGCATTACCTTGAACAATAGTCCCCCACCACGCGCAAGCCGACTACAACCCACCAGTGCGAAAAGCAGTACTCTGGCGTCATGCGGCCGGGCGCGCCCGCCGGCTTGGCCTGCTCGCTGCCGTACAGCGTGCCGTTCATTTTCCAGTACTGCAGTACGGACTGTACGGCACAGGCGTCGCCGAAGGGCTTGTAGCAGATGTCCGTCAGCCGGACGGAGCGCGGCGGGGCGGAGGGGTCGGTCGTGTCGGGCAGGGCGACTGCGAGGGGCAATGTAGTGGGTGCACTGTATATGTACCAGTCTAAGACCAGAGCCGTGACGTTGTAGGACGGATGCAGGGACACGGATAATGACGGATGTGCATTGTATATACCCGGTACTTAAAACATGGTAGGACATCGCTTTGCTTGCCCGCAGGTGCTCTCATAACAAGGTGGGCCTCCCTACGGGATCAGTCCTCAAACGTGCGACTTTGCCTCCCCTTGTCGCAAGATCAGTCCCCAGACCTACATGAGCACCAAGCCCACCCACGACGTTTTGCATGCTTCCACACCGCAGCAACCAATCGGCCGCTCCAAGGCCAGGCTTGCCCGATTGGCCTTAACGCCCCTCCCCTTGCACACACCCGTACGCACCTTCCAGCTCATCCACCAGTTTCTGCATCTCGAACAGCAGCCGTATGTTGGCATCGCTGAGGATGGGGGCAGAGGGGGCAGCAGCGTGGACACCACCAGCAGTAGCAGAAGCAGCGATGGCTGCGCCGCCCACTGCTCCATGCTGCTGCTGCTGTCGTACAGCGCCGGTTTCAGGGCGCGTGGAGAGGATGAATTGCTCCACTCGGTAGAAGGGACCGAAGGAGGCCTCGTAGGCGGCCTGGGGAACACCGTGTAAGTGCGAGCGGGGGAAGAGCAAATGTCAGGGAGGTAAGCCGTACATGAGCTATCCAGTGCCAGGCGAGGGCTTCATGTGGGGGCTGGTCGGTCGGCGCAAGCATGAGCCCGCGGCCGCCACCGACTTGCCACACGCGACCCGTGGGTCGCAAAGCCATTTACACAACATGCCCTGCTTGTCAGGGATTCTGATACGCCATTCCCGCATCGTATAACCACTACACAGCAGGCACACACGCCTGGCAGGTAGGCAGCAGCTTCCCGCACCTTCTCCTGCGCCGCCTGGCTGCTGGGCCCCACCCACAGGCGCTGCGGGTCGGTCTCCACCCTAAAGCGCAGCAGCCCCAGGCAGCACAGCGCCACCAGGACCACACCGCACAGCAACACGGCCACCGGGCGACGGCCGCACAGCAGTCCCTGAATGGTGGAACGCGCGGGCGACAGGGTTGCATTGGAGGGTTTGTACAAGCCAAGCAAGCGCAAGGCAAGGATTCCGGCACCTGGAAAGCCGTAGCCTGCCGCGGCTCGACGCATAGCGGCTTGGTGACAGTGTCATCGCCGTGCAGCCGTAACACGGAACCCAGCCCGTGTATAAGCACGTCGTTGATGCACCACCTGCCCCACCCACCAGCCTATAGTACAGTCGCTGCAGCCACAGCTCCACGAAGGGGGGCCCGCCCGCACCGCCGCTGCTGCCTCGCAGCCGCCGTGCAGCCACACCTGCCACACCTGCACACACACGGGGCCAGCGTGCGGGGACGTACGGCACCTACAGCTGCTTTGTGTGTCACACTACCGTAGTTCTAACGGGGTGTACCACACAGCTGCAGGCAGTAGACGTAGAAGTAAGGGAGGCACCATTACGTACTCAGCCTTAACGGGGCACAAAGCATCCAGCCGTGCAGCCAACAACCCGCCGTCTCCCGTGCACCCTAAGCCTCCTTCCCCGTCAGGCACGTCCCGCGCCACCTCCACTCTCCAGCACCCACGCCCCACCTCCAAGTAGCGGCACGCGAGCCGCCCCTCCATCCTCCTGCCCTCCACCTCCGCCAGCTTCTCCAGCCGCTGCTGCTCCTCGGCCTTTGCCCACACCCGGCAAGCGTGCCCACCAACCCCTACCCCGTCCCCTTCCTCCTCCCGCCCCCAGGAGCGCCTCGCTCTCCTCCCCATCCCCTGCTGCCTCTCCTCCTGCCCCCGCCCCGCTCCTCCCCAATGGCCCCCGCACGAAGGCCCACAGGATGAGTCCAGCTAAGCCCACATAGACCCACAGCAGGGTGAAGGCCAGGCAGGGGAGTGCCCCCACGTGGCACGTGGCGGCCGGGGCGGGGGGCGGCGGGGGCGGCTGCGCGCAGCCCTGTGCGGTGGGGCAGTCGGCGCAGGAGCAGCGGAAGCCGTTGTCGCCGCAGCCGATGACGCGCTCCGCCATGGGGGACATGCCGGGAGGGGTGCTGTTCTCGGGTCTGGGGGTGGGGGGATAAGGGAAGGGTTGGTTGCCCAGGGTTGGTTGCGGAAAGAAAGGGTTGGGTGCCCGCAGTTCGCACAAGGTACAGGGCGCGGGCTTCCAAATAATGCTGGAAGGAGTGACGGGCCCAGGGGTGGGGGGCGAATCTGTCGGGATTAATAAAAGGGTAGATACGGAAGAACCCAAGAAGCTGGGAAAGTGGAGAAACTGGGGAAGTGGCAGGTACAGCAAGTAGGACGGGGCCTGAGGGGCATGGACGTTACACTACACACCCGGAAACAGTCCTGAAAGGCTGCAATCGTCACCCAGTTGCTTCAGATACTCACTTCTCTGCTACGATGACCAGCACATGGCAATCCTCCCAGCCCCCACCTGAAGTTGAGCTGTATGGGCGACCCGATGGGCGGGAAGCGCTTGTCCTTGACCGTGCCCAGGAAGTCAAGCCACTCCTGACCGCTCTTGGCGCCGCCACCGATGAACGACATGGCGGGCACGTTGGCGGCGCCGAACTTGACGTCCTGCGGTTGGTTGGCGGGTTGGTTAATAAAATGGATTTTTAGCAGTTGCGTGGTTGGGCTGCTGAGTCGGTGCGAGGATACTAGCAATCACTTGAAAGGCCGTTTGGGTCAGTGTCGATTGCATCACTCATGGCAGAGCAGGCGACTGGAGCCTGAAGAAGCTCAGCAAATCGGCTGTGTCTTGTCCGTTGCACCGGATGTGCTTGTAGGCTTAACAAAACGCTCCAGGACAGCAGCCAATGAGTAATACATCGGCAGGCGGCCCCAGCGGCTGTAGCGCGCTGCCGGTGCCGGTGGCGGGCGCGTGCCGTACCGTACCTTGCAGCTGTCGTACAGCTGGCTGACGTACGACGCCGCCGGCCAGTGGTCCACCTCCGCCACGGCGTTGGCGGCGCCCGTGTCGCCCGCCGTCTGTACGGCGGTGACGTTGGTGAAGGTGGCCTGACGGTAGGGGAGGAAAGGGGAGGGGAGGGTGATGGAAGGATAGCAAGAGTGAGGAGCGAGAAGCGTAGTCGCGAGGAGGGGTTCAAGACTGGGCCACAGGAGGGGGCCGGACACTCAAATACAGCTGGCAGGATCCAGTGGCGCGCCAATGGGTAGAGCAACTCATACCGATGCAGTAACTGGCACAGGGATGCGGCACTACAGTAGGGGGCTTCAGGCGGTCAGGCCCTGTGTGTTGATGGGATGATGGCTGTGCAATGGTGACCGGTAGCTGCGCTCTCACCTGGTCGGGCGAGCATGTGAGCAGGCACCACAGCTGCACGAAGTTGTGGCGACAGGCGGGGCAGCCCACAATGAAGGGCAGGGCCTTCTGGGTCTGCACAGGCGGTGGGTAGAGCGGAGCATGGGATAATCGTTTTGGTTGTGAGTGTGCGGCGTCATCAAGACAAGCAAGGGCCATCGCGACAGGGTCCAATGGCTAAGAAAGGCCAGTTGGCCACCTGCCACATGCTGCCTGCCTGCAGGATAGTCCTGTGGGTTAGCCCCAATAAGCAGGAGCCCCGTTCTATACTTCCCTTGCTCGCTCCCGCGCGCTCTCCCACCACAGTGAGTAGTAGACTTCCCTTCCTCGCTCCCAACCGCTCTCCCGCCACAGTGCTACTCACGTCCAGGCCGATGCGCTCCACTTGACCCGCGGTGCAGCAGTAGCGCCCCGCCGCCCCGCCCCGGTCGGCCCACAGGCTGGGGCACACAGCCTAGTCGGCACGGGATTGAAACGACCGGATGAGGGTTGCCAAGGAGGTGTTGCTATAAGGTGATTGGTAGATGCAACGGCAGGGGTCGGCCCACAGGCTGGCCTGGCAGAGTAGGGGTCAGCTGTGGTGGTGAGGCGGGCAGCGGCATTGGCGGAAGAGCGAGGGCAGTGGCTGCAGTAGCAGGGCAGTGCGTGCAACACACATGCCAGTGAGCAGCAGCCTGACAAGCAGGATGCTGGTCCGCGTGCTGCTCCTGGACAGGTGCTACTGTGCAACTACCCGGTTCCATGTGGCCTTATCCTAGCACTCACAGTGGGATCAATACGTAATTGAGCGCCACAACTGCAGCTCATACCACTGTTTGTGAGTGTATACAAGTGCGTGGCTTTCCGGTAACTGACAGGTGTACACTCATGTGCTAAGCATTCTTGTTGGGAAGAGCTTGTAGCTTCCCGCACCTGCAGCTTGGTGGCCAGCTCGCTGTCGGGCGGCTGAGCCTCTACGTTGGCAGCACAGCTCAGAGGGTCGCCGTCCTGCATGTAAGTTGTGGCGGACTGAGTGGGCTTAGGCACGTATCCCTGGTTCCATGTAAGTGTTGCAGCAGGCGCCTCTTTGCGACCTTTGCCCTACTGCACTTCCAGGCCGGCTGAGCAAGTGAAAGACTGCACGTATCACGCACACTTTACGCATGCATGATCCACGCCCTGACTTCAACAGCCCCAGTCAGCTTGGCTGCACCAACGCAGTGCTGGTGTGCAGCGGTGTGACCCGTAACATGCAAATCAGCCTCTTCCAACCATTGACAGTTGACACTGGCACTGTAGCACGTGTCTGTTTCTTGCCTTCCGGTGCCCACACGTGCCGTACATGGCGCAGTAGCCTGGGGCGTGCACCAGCGTGCGCCAGTCGGCAGCTGGAGGTGGCAGGGGCGAGGCTGAGGGTGATGGCGGAGGCGGTGGTGATGGTGGAGGTGGGGCGGGGGATGCTGGCCGAGGTGCAGCGGGGGGCGGTCCTGTAGCGGGGTCCTGGGACCTGTGGGGCGAGCAGCGGGCCAGGGTCGAACAAGGCGAGTCACTGTGGGCTGTTCGGTCCTCGTGACCCCGTCGCCAGAGCCGCGGGGCCGGCTCTCTGCTGCGTGAGATAATCCTTGCATACATCCGGTTGCAACGGGATAGCAAAGATGGCAAAGGGTCGATGTGTGCGTCGCTGCCTTGATGGCCATCGCCCATGGGTCGCTACCCCAACTCGCTGGCCCGCTAAGAGACTCAGATAGCAAGTGCCCTTAATGTTGTCAAATGCGCCCATAACAGCAGCCTCTCCGCAGCTCGTCAGAGCAGTGCATCCTCATGCCCAAGTTGCTCCGGTAGGGCCATACCTGACGCTGCACAGGCTGACCGCCAGCATCAGTAGCAAGCAGCGTTTTCTCATCATGATTTTACTACTTTCCATTCCACCTCCTCCTCATCGTAGGAACATGTTTCGGTTGACCTCGCGAGGTGCTGGCTTTATGAGGAAGGCGTATACATGCGTTAACTGCAAGGCCAAGGATCAATATACTGCGATTGCGTATGCTGTCAAGTTGGCTGCACTGCCATGCTGTTGCGCGTTGTTGTTGGGGGAAATGACCGTGTCATGCATGCGCGGCGTGCCCCTTCTTTACCCCCGGCTGCCCTCCTGCCTGGTACCTGCATGACGCAAAGAGCAGTCACATCTCTTCCGTCATCAGCCAAACCCTACATCAGCAACGCTCAGGGATTTCTCCAAGCTCCCTTCCCTACGGCACTGTCCAGAGGTCGGGTGGGGGACCTCCCCTGGCCCAGAGCATCTTTTGCTCCCTTGCGCCGCTTCCCGATCTCCCTTGCCAGCCCTGGTGCTGCGCACAGGAAGGATCACACTGAACAAGCAGTGCTCCAGTGTGTCCTGAGGTGAGGTGCTTCAATCCCGCGTCGTGCTACACCGTGCAGGGCGTCAAGACCAGCAAGCTGGGATCCCGCAAGCTCCCGAGCCACATTAACGCACAGCCCTGCAGCCAGCATACCGCTGCCCGCGCTCTGCCGTGCCTCCTCGGCCCCCGCGGTACACTCCACACATCCCACACCCACGCCACCACGCACACTTAGCCTTCCGTTTTACACACCACCTTCACCACTGCGACGCCGACAGAGACATGATCCCAATACCGCTGGCAACCGCCGCCACCGCCATGCTCAGCAGCACAGTGGTGCTGCATGGCAGGCCCCCCGGGCCCGCTGCCCTGGCGCTGCTGCTGGCGGCACCCGCACTGCCCTTGCCCCCCTTGCCGCTGCCGGCGTCGCCCTTGCCGCCCACGCCTTCCCCTAGGGCTACGTGCGGGCGCCATGGGGAGGCGGGGGCGGCGAAGTGCATGGCGGGGGGCCGCTCTGCCTCGATGACCTGCGGACGGGACGCACAGCAACAACATGACGAGAAAGACACAGATGAATGCAGCTCTTGCATGCGCCTGGAAGGTGCGCTGGTCAACTCATGCGCTGCGACAAGGCCGACGCAAATCTAAGCCAAGGCCTACACGCACACGGATGGCGGCTCTAGGTCTACCTACCTGTCCTGCGTTTTTTCGGCTGAAACACGAAAGGCGGTGCACCCAACAACACGTGCACCTCCCAGCTCCCTACCCCGTCGGTGCTCCCCTTTCCCCGGCCGCACCTGCCTCCCCTCCAGCTCCACCCCCAGCAGCACGCGCGCCCTGTCCGTCGCTGCGTCCGCCGGCTCCCCGTCTAGCAGGTAGTCGCACAGCTGCAGACCGCCCTGGAGATACAAATGAAACAACGTTGACAAGCATACGGTTTGTATTTTTTTCCGAAGGCGGCGTGCGCGGAAGGAGACGAAGGGACCCACGAATGTATCGCAGCCCGCTGCAGCCCATTGCCGTTTCTCTCAGCGAGTACCCACAAGTACAGCCTTTCCATCCCGGACCGTTCTCCCCGCACCCACCAGCCACGGCAGCATCACCCTCCGCGGCAGGGGCAGCACGCAGCCGTCCCGCATGGCCCCGGGCGGCGCCAGCAGCGGGTGCGCCTCCGCGGGGGCGCCGTCGATGTCCGCGCCGCTCCCCCCTGCCCCATCGTGGGGCGCCGACCGCTCCGCCTCTTCCACGAGCAGCTGCAACCGCGCCTTGAGGCTGCTGATGAGGTCAGCCTGCACACAGGGCATGGCGTAGCACCTTCACGCAGTCGGGGTACAGCCCATGAACCTGGCAAGGTAGGCAAGCTCCGAAGCCCCTGTGCGCTGCCGCCCTTGCCTCTTGACCTTGACCCTCCCCAGTGAGCCGATGGCCTACCTGCACTTATACGCATCCACATAACGCACGTCAAACCGGTCACGGTGAATGCACCCACTCCCGCACACACCGCACAGCACCCACGCCCGAACCGCACCCACCCGCAGCTCCGCCAGCGCCTTGCCCGCTAGCTCCCGCTTCCCCACGAACGCCACGCCCTGCACCGCCCCCCGCAGCCGCGCCAGCCCGCAGCTGCTGGCCTCGGTGGCCCCGCCCGCCGACACACGCGCCGCGCCGCCCGTGGCCGCGTGGCACACCAACGGCGCCAGGAACGACACGTCGTACGTGGGCAGCAGCTGCTCCTGCTGCAGCGCTCCGTGGCGGCGGGAGGGGCTGCCGCTGCCGCCGGCACCGCTGCTGCCGGCAGCGGCGGCGGCAAAGGCCTCCGCCGCTGGCTGCGACTCGGCGGCTAAGGAACCCGCAGCGGCGAATACGCCACACCTGTGTGTAAAAGTGAACAGCATGTGGAGGCTGGTGGTTAAATGTACCGGCATGACGAACACGTGCGCGAGCTCCTTGGCGGTGGAGCCAGCTTGCTTGCTGAACCGTTTCCGTCACCATGCCTGTCATCCCATATTGCCGCCTGCCTTCCCCTTGCTGTTGCTGTTGCCGCAGCCAGTTGTACCTATCGCGCCTCGCATGCCCCAGAGGCCCAGGCCCCTTGTGCAAAGCGCCTTAGGAACCGAATATGAGCTTGTACGCAGGTGCCCACCACACACGCGCGTGTAGCCAACCCTGACCCCAGCGCTGTCTCACCGTATCCGCTCCTCCTCCGCCGCCACCAGCCCCTCCAGCTGCGGCTGCAGCGCCCGGGCGCTGTCGGGCACCGGCAGGGCGAGGTCTATGCCGTGCCAGCAGCGCACGCACACCAGGCCTGGGGCGGCGAAACAGCGGCAGCGTGCAGTGCGTTCACAGCCGCCCGGGCAAGCACAACGATAGCGTGCAAAGCTACCCCGATGACGGCAGCCATAAAAGGAACAGCGGAGGCTGCCAAAAGCCATAGTACCAATCCTCTTCACAGGCCCGTGCGGCAGACTGCGAACGTACCTGATAGCGTAGGCGCGTATCGTAGCTCCACTGGCCTTAGAGCGGTTTGCTGTATGCTGCTGCCCGCAGGACACGACCGCAGCGCCTGCCGCCTTGCGCCGCTGTCCACGTGTAGCAGCAGCAGGTGGGGCACGTCCTGCTGCGACGAGGACGAGGAGGCGGCGGAGGCGGAGGTAGAGGAGGAGGAGGAGGCTTCCGCTGCTGCTGCGGCGGCTGAGGCCAGCAGCGCGGCTGCGCTGCCGGCGGGCGGGGCGAGGGACGGCGGGAGGCAGAAGGCGGCGAGGGCGGATAGGAGGGAGCAGAGCTGCGGCTGGGCGGCATGGAAGGCGGGGTCGGTGCAGAAGACGTAGGCGCCCAGGACGGAGAGGCCTGGGAGGGGTAGGGGTGCGGGGAGGAGGAAAGGTGTGTGAGCGGGGAGATGCGCTGTGTTGCAGGTTCACATTCAACAGTACTAACGGCTTATCAGTGTGGCGCCCGCCCGGAGTGGTGGAGCATTGTGCGCTGCCATCCGGTTGGGCTGGCAGGTGCTGGTCCCGCCTCCTTACGACACCCAGGGCGACGCGTGGCCAGGCACGGCCGCGATCCGACCGCTCTTTCCAATCATTTGCCAAGTAGCAGGAACCTACCCCCTGGCAGCATGCGCGCCACCTGCCGGGCGTGCTCCACCACCCAGTCAGTCTCCAGGGCCACTGACACGCTACCGGCAGCGGCCTTTGACGCAGGCGCCTTTTTGCCCTTGCCGCCGCCCTGAGACTGGGCCGGCCCTGACCCGCCCTCCACCGTCAGGGGCTCTAGTCCATCCTGTTGTTGCAATCAGGGTACGGAAGGGGAGCTGTGGGCGTTACTGCCGTTTGTTGTTGACCGTGGCTTGAGACAGAAGTAGCTGCTGTATGGAGCGGGGAAGCAGCGTGCAGGTGGCCAGTGCGTGGGCGCTGGGTGTCTGCGCGCATGTGGCACCGCCCGGGGAGGGAGGTTGCAACCGAACTCGCGCGGCCTGCAACTTACGAGGCGCGGGGTCTTGATTGTTGATAGCAGCAGGGCTTTCGAGCCTGACGCATATTTGCCAACTAGCAATCCGACCTGCGCAAAACCGAGGCAGGGTGCCCACCCAGTTGGTAGTACTGACAGCCCAGAGGCAGGGCTTGGTCTTGGTATTTGTACGTGTGAGTTATTTCAGATCTTGCCTCTGGCGCGCTTTGCCGTTTCACAAGGTCGTCCCAGTGCCGCTCAAGCTCAACCTCGGCCTGACAGGTTCGAACCATGTTGTAACCATATACTGTGTAGCACTTGTTAGAGGTACATGAGCATGCGAGGTTGGATGCCTGTGCGGTTGCAGCGTGTAACTTGAGAGGAAGCGCGGAACTTCGGTCTCGGAGCGAACGCGCCAGGATGCTCACCAGGATGCTCACCCGGATGAGCCGGTTGTTCATTATAGTGTTAAATTCACACACATAATACGTGACAACTGCCAGGCTCGGTGCTAGTGAGCCTTTGCTGTGAGCCTTAGTCCTTTCCTTACTGAGCCTCCTGTTGCGCTCTACAAGCTCAACCGCTTCCTTACTGCGCACCGTTGTCATTGGGAGGAAAGGCTAGCCGATAGGTTAGGCTTCTGCTTCAGGACAGGGCCAAAAGGTCCCAGTTCGATCTCCAAGGCGCGAAAAAGGGACATAGCCGCCGCACTACACGCACCAGGATGACCGACGCTGTAGCATTCTGGTCTGTGATCCTGCCGGCGAATGGCAAGGAGGTCCGCCAGGAGATTGAGAGCACCGAGACGGTGGTCTCCACCATCCATGTGACGGGCATGGCGCTCGGGCCCCAGCCTAAGAAGGGCTCCCACGTCATCACACTCGAGTACAATGGTGTCAACGCTGTCTTGGCAACCCTTGAGGACCCGCACACGCGCCAGTTTCACATGGATATCGTGGTCGACCAGACCGCCAAGTTCCGGTGCGTGACGTGCTGCGTGGGCCAGAGGCTGCTGGGCGGCCTACCGCTGGTCTGTCGCTTTCCACTTGCAATATGAGAGTACTCGCGGTGAAGCAGGTTACATGCACACAAATATATCGCAGTGCCCCTTTCCACTGTTCTTAGCCATGCCTGCGTAGCCTTGCCACCCCTGTACCGTACGCAGCGCATGCTTTCCCCCTTTTTTGCCGCACAACTAAATGCGGCAACATGATGTGCGTGCTTCAAGTTTTGCCTTTAAGCTTAGCCAGTACGCGTCTCACCCTTGCTGCACCACGCTTATGTTATATGCAACCTGACCGTACGACAACGCACAACCCTTCATACCCCGCAGCAACTCTGGCAGCTCGGAGGTGCACCTGTACGGCTACCACGTGAGCACCCCCGTGCGCAGCGAGGAGGAGGACGAGGACGAGGAGGGAGAGGGAGAGGACGAGGAGGGAGAGGACGAGGAGGAGGAGGACGAGGGAGAGGGGGAGGAGGAGGAGTTTGACGCGGAGGAGGATGCTCGGAGGGTAGCACACCTGGCACCGATCCTCCAGGCCTTCGTGAGTCGTGTCGGCGCCCCCGGGCAGGCACCTGGTGTGGCACTCACCAACCATCAAGAGCACTGGGACGCGATGGTCGCTGAGCGTGTGCAACTGCGGCATACGCGGGGATGCACACAGCGACCTGGGGGCCACCCTTCGCACGCTGTGCTGCTTGTCTCGGCGTCCGTGCGGATTACCGGCGGTAATGCTTGCTTGCGTTGTGCGACTGTCCAAGCGCCCCTGCACCCCTGCACCCCTGCACACGCATCGCCTGACTTCGCATCGGTGTCTTACCCTTGCGCCTCACCACGTGAAACACCGCTGCACAGGCAACTGACGCGTTCTCGCCTCCCTGTCCCCTTTCTCTTCCTTCAATTCCGGTACGTGCTCCTACCTTGTGGTCTTGGCCGCTCTTGTCTCGTCCACCGTTACGGATCATGAAACCATGATTCGATTCACAGCAGCGGCGGGCCGCCGAGCGCGAGGCAAGGAAGGCGGCTGCCCCGGGCAACAAGATGGAGACCAGTGAGGGTGAGGGCGCGCGCTTGGGGCCCTGTGGGCGTGTCGGACACTGCGGAATGGGCGCTCCGGGCAACGGTGGGGGCGCGAGGCTGGATTGCGGGCAGGGATGCGTATCAAGTGGAAGCAATCAGCAAGGGGTGCTATGCCAACGGGAGTGAAAGCCGCCGGGACGGGACCGGGGCGCTGCTAAGAAGCTTGCAAAGGCATGACCTGAAACGGCGCGGGTAGGATTCTGTGTTACTTGCGGCGCCCACCTCTATCACCTTTCTTTTGTCTTGGTGTAAATGTCTTGATGATACCAACCCGAACTGAAACGTGTCCTCCACAGATGGCGATGAGGACGAGGATGAGGATGAGGATGAGGATGAGGACGGGATCCCCGACCTCGACGAGCTGGGCTCAGACGACCTCATTGGACTTGCAGGTGCGTAGCACAGCGCCGCCACCGCCGCTGCGGCAGCCGCCGCCTTACGCTATCGCTTGCTATCCTAGACGGTTCCTTGTACAACAGCCAGCAAGACGTGCACAGCGACAACACGGCTTTGCGTTTTTGGTCTGGCCACAAACACATCTGCTTGTTTGCCTGGGTAGGACAACCAGCGTGTCGTGCTCCACGCGCGTACGACATGCGTCCGTGGTTCCAACATGCATTCGGCTTCGGAAGTTGTTACCATAAAGTTTCGTCGTATCATGCTCACAGGCGAGGACGAGGAGGAGGACGAGGAGGAGGAGGACGAGGAGGAGAGCGAGGAGGAGGAGGAGGAGCAGGCGCCGCCACCCAAGGTCGGTCATTTGTGTTACGGCTGGGTTCACGCCGGCAGCTGCACGCAAGTGCGACTGCCAGTGGACGTACTGACCAGCCAGGGCGTGTCTCATGCACCTCACAGACCCCCTACTGTGCATCCAGGGCGCAGACCCCCTGCCGTGCATCCAGGGTGTAATACACACCACTCCGTACGCAGTGCACACTCCCAGGACGTGAGATATGTTCAGGACGAGCGCAATCCGCTAGCGGTTACTTTGTACACCTTGCTACGGCAATACGGCAAAGCAGCAACCGCACACCCTCGCCGTCCGGCCTGCCTGCAGGTTGGCGCCAAGCGCGGCGCCCAGACTCCCCAGCCGTCCAAGCCCCAGAAGCAGGCCAAGCAGGAGCCGCAGACCGCGCCCCCCAAGCAGCAGGCGGGCAAGGGCGGCAAGCAGGCCCAGGCGCCCGCCCCCGAGGCCAAGGGCGCCAAGGCCAAGGGCGCGGCCAAGGAGACGCCCGCCAAGGGTGAGAAGACCCAGTACCGTACAATAGCTCGCAGCGGCCCAGCTGGTACCGTATGTGCCAAGGGGGCCAGGTTATTCTGCTCGTGCGTCAGGCCTTGCTTTGTGACCGTTGTGGCACACGTGCACTTCCGAAGCCGCAGGCAGTGGGCCCCGGCTGATCCAACGCCAGCTGCGGCACTGCTTGACCTCCACACGCTCCTCAGCAACCCAGGATCAACGCACACCCGCTTCCACAGGCACCAATCTCCAAATCAGGAAGGACCTCGCACCTCTCCGCCCCCCGCTCATGACACGCACACGCCCCGCCCTTACGCACCCCAGGCGTGGCCACCCCCGGCTCCGAGGCGGAGTTCAAGGCGGCTCTGGTGTCCCACCTCAAGGGCGCCAAGGGGCCGGTGCCCGTGAGCCAGCTGGGCAGCGCCATCAAGCGCCCCGCCTCCGTGTCCAAGCTGTCTGCCTTCCTGGCCAGCAACAAGGACACCTTCGCGTACGACAGCAGCAAGCAGACGGTAACGCTCAAGAAGTGAGGGGCGGCGTCCTGCAAATAGGCCTTTTCGTGCTCGAGAAGTGCGGGGCGAGGAACAGACGTTGTGGTTGCTTTCAGCTCTTGGTGGGTAGGGGCGTGCGGCATGTGGGCTGTCAGGCTTGAGGGCGATGAGAGCGTGGATGGCCCGCATGGGGCAAGGGGAAGGGGCAGGGCGTGCATCCGGTGGGGCGGCGGCGTGCATGGGTGCTTGGGCGGTAGCGAGCCCCTAGGCCTGGCCAGGCTCGGGGTTGTGGGTAAGGTCGCCAACAGTGACGGGGGACTTGGTGCTTGACCGGGCAGGAGGGGCATGTCGTCAACTGCTGCTTTGGACATGAGTACAAGCGTAGGCGTGCATGCAACTCGTGCACCTGCCGGCGTGCGGCACGGTGTGTCCTCGGACCCGGGAATGTTCTTGCGGCGTGCCTAGCTGTGTCTCGCGGCTGCACGTGGGGTTGAGCAGGATGGTGGTGGTAATGTGGCAAGGGGCTGCCCGTGCAGCGTTGTGGGTATCGGACGTTTAGCGCGGCGGGCGGGGCATATTCAGCAAGTGAACAGCAGTACGTTGAGCTGGTGTTGGAAAAAAAAGCGGTAGTACCGGATCGTTGTCGCGTTTTGTCGGGCAAGCGGACTCGGGCATGCGTTGCTTGCTTGTGTTGCTCGCTTGCGCACACACTTCGTTGCACAGAGGGCTGTGGAAGGGCTCGCCAACTGCGACCCTCGGCTGCTGTTGTAGCCAAACGGAGTGTCCAGGGCGGTCCAGGGCACAATTGGAACAATTGAGGTAAAGCGTGGTCAGGAGTGGTTGATATTTACCCGCAGCTGTCCGTCACGCCACGCGTTTGGCTCTCAGTCAAATGATGACAAGAGGACGCTCAAAGGAGGGAAGCAATTCACCAGCAGGCGTAAGCGGCAAATGTAACACCACATCCTGACAAAATGCAAAATCCTCAGCAACAGCCCTATTTCGGTGTACAGTTCACTGTGCTGTATCAAGCCGTCAAGCAGTCAGCGACCCTTCGCCAATGCTCGACATCATGCACCATCATGGCAGCCATCCTTCATAGGTCCTTCGACTGACGGAAGCACTGCTCAATCAGCGACAGGAGGGCCCTGAGCTCAGGCCCCATGGGCTCCTGGTGCTCGTGTACGGCAATCTGCACGGCAACCAGCCTCAGCCGCTGCGCCAGGGAAGGCAGCTCAGCCGCCCGCATGTCCACCCCCCGCAGGAGCGGGTCCTCGAACGGCGGCGACGCCACCGCAAACGACATGGCTACACGAGCCCCCCGTGCACCGCTGCTACGCTCCCTTTCCCTACGCAGCTCGCCGCCCGCTGCCCGACCCACTCCGCCCGCCGCTCCGTCACTCGCCACCCTGGATCCATCAAAACAGCCCGGTGCCGTATCCACGTCCCCCTCCTCGTCCTCCTGTCGCTGGTCTTTCACCTCGCACTCCTGGTCGCCCTCGCCCTCACCCTCGTCCTGCTCAACCCCGTCTGCCACGCTGCCCCAGTGCAGCAGCCGCCCGCTCCACACCAGCGCCTCGCCTGCAGCCGCCGGCAGCGCCCGCACCGCCTGAGGGTCCGTCACCGCCACGTCAGCAAGCCCCGATACCTCCTCGCCCTCCTGCCCCTCACCCCCTTGCAACCCTCTCCCCATCCCATCATCTTCCGTGCTGTCCTCCTGCGCTTCATGCGTGGGAGAGCCAGCTGCAAGCCCAGCCCCTCCTGCTGATGCGCAAACGTTACTGCGCGCTCTCACATCCTCCCCACCACCGGCTGTCCATTGTCCATCGCCGCCCTCACGCTCCTCGCCCCCGCCAGCCCCCCGGACCCGCGCCCTCCGCGTACAGCAGTCAGCGCCGCCGTACAGCGGGTCCATGTCGGCTGGTACGACATAGATGCAGCTGCTTTCCGGGGTGGCAGGTGTCAGCGCCAGCCACAATGTGAGGTACGCTGGGAAGTTGTCAGGGGGCAGCAGGGGCATGGTGGGGCGGTCGCGATGGGGTCCCCAGCCGCGCTGACCCGGGGACACGTGGAAGAAGGCAAAGTCCGGAATGGGCACCAGCCTGCCGTACGACATGTACGACAGCACGGGCGCGTAGGCACGTGCCAGGAGCCACGGCTCGTCGTACAGCAGCAGGAATGCCAGGTGCCACCCAAGGCGGCGGAAGGTGCAGCAGGCGCGGGCGATGCGGTTTTGCAGGGCGGCGGGGAGGGAGAGGTGGGGCTGATGGGAGGAGGTAAGGGTGGAGGCGGGCAGGGTGGGTAGGCGGCAGTAGCCGCGGCGCAGCAGTGACCGGCGGCAGGTGGCGAGGCTGGGGCTTTGGTCTGTGTGGGGCTGGGGCCAGGTGGGGTAGGGCTCCGCATAACCTGTGCCGAGGGACAAGTCAGGGCCAGCCAAATAAGTACGGCCAGAATTGCTTTTGTTGCCATGAGCATGGATGATTGCAGTGTGCCATCAGGGACCATTGTCATGCTTTGGGCCGGCACAGTAGCTCCATCGGCACCGCTACCACCTGTGTCCTACGTCCATGGCCCCCCCACAAATCTATATTTCCTGGTCCTGGTTTGACAGTGTTGGCTGACTAGTTCAGAGAACAGGGTGAAGGGCTATACGCAGTCAACACAGCGCCTCTGCTGAGCTCACGTGCGACGGACAGGAAGGACAGCCCAGCTGCTGCCGCCAAGGAGGTCCACACAGGCTGCCGGTCGTTGAGGAGGGAAGCAGCGGTCAAACGACTCGCCGCTATTGCAAAGTCAAGTTCTGCATTCTGATCTGCATTGATGTGGTGATGAGCGGCCCTGCCAATTGCATTCGCGTCATGCGAGCCTATCGCCAACGAAGAAGGGGACGCTGCGCGCTGGCGCCTTCTGGGAGGTTCAAGATCCGCGTCGTCGCTCATTCTTCCACTACTCAAGGTCTCATGTAAATGTTCATATCACATGTTGGCAGGTTGTGATGAGGTTGCTCTTAGAGGCGAACAGTCAGCACGCCGCTCCGAATCCTATAGTACGGGCCGTTTCTGCGCCCTTGCTGCTCTGACACAGCTCTATGAGGCGCTGCCCGAGCGCAGGCGTGCAGCCGTATGAATATCCTTCAATATCCGTCTCCGATGTGCTCGCCTGCGGCTGCACAAGATGCCACGTGCTTGGAGTGTGCGCCTGTCGGTTGGACGCTGAGTTGCTGTTGGCACCCTTGGAGGCACCTCGTGACACGCTGCTTCCATTGTTCCATAGCTCGCCGGCTTCTATGGTGTGGGCACCTCCCGCGCGTAAAGGGAGCCCGTTTCCATTCGGTCCAGCCGGAAACAAGGGGCATGTGTTTCAAAGCAGCTTGTTACAGGGTGTCATGTCAGCCACAATGCCCCTGTTGTTACTGAAATCAGAATGCATGAATCTGTGTCCGGAGCGCACCTTAAGGGTACGTGCACATTGCGTGTTTGCGGAATGCAACTTCTCACAGCAACTCAGGCATCGGAGCAACACATGCACACTAATCCCCGCACCGCCCCCCGGCCCAGGCCCAAGCGGCCAAGCTACCACAAACACTCCACTCCACTCCTGCACAGTAGTGGCAGCAAGGTGCATCCCGCACCAGCCCGCGATCCCTTAAAACAAAGCCTCCTGTCATGACCACGACGCAACCCTTGCCAATCCAAGCAGTCCAAGCCCCTCACCGCCTCGACCGCCGGCTCCCCCCATCCTCATCAATGGACGTCCACTCCGCATCAATGATCGGCCCGTCCTGCTGCCCAGCCCACCGCCCGCCCCTGGCGCCGCCGCTGCTCCCGCTCCCCCGCCCCGCGCCCGTCCGCGCACCCGCCCCCGCCGCTCCGCTCGCCGCCCGGCCAAACAGGTCCGCGAACGGGTTGGCCGCCCTGCGCGCCTGCTCCGCCTGCTGCTGCTGCTGGAACTGCTCCGCCTGCTTGCGCTGCGCGTAGTTGATGAGGAACATGCTGGCGGGGATGCTGAGCCACCACAGCAGCAGCAGCAGGTTCATGAGGGACCAGAAGACCGGCGTGGAGACCAGCAGGCAGATGCCCAGGAACACGGCCGCCTTGCCGTACCACGTGGCGGTGAAGGCGTCCAGCTGCTGCTGCCACACCGGCCACATGCGGGTCACGTACTCGCGGGTGCTCCGGAACCGCCGGCGGATGCCGTACTGCTGGTCCAGGTCGCGCGCCACCTCCTCGGCCCTGGGGAGGTACATGGGTATGGTGGGAGGGGGAGCAAGATTTGCGTTTGCAGGTTGGGTGGCCGGCAGCGCACAGACTTTATTCAGGGATGGAAGACGGGAAAGTGCAGGAGGGGGGCGCGATGTGGGTTATGCAGTAGGGGGACACTGAACACGTGTGGAGGGTGAGCAACTGTGTACGTGGTTGGGTTGAAGCTAGTTGCAAACCTCATGTGCCACGTGTGCATGACTCGGAAGAGGTTACGAGGTGGTGGTGGCGATCGATTTCCGTAACAGCCATGCTTGTCAATGCGGGGAGAAGCCGCGTTCCGGCGCAGTGTTTTGTTCGACACGGGAGGCACGCCGACACACACGGCTTCAAACCAGCCCCTTTCCCTTTCACCGCACCTGCGTGTGCCCTTGGCAATCTTCTCCGACATCTCCAGCTCACTGTCCATCCGCAGCCAAGCGCGGCGGGCCTTGTCCTTCGCGTCCTCTGCTGCCTCCTGTGCTTTCCGGGCCGCCTGCCGCCCCTTCTCCTCTAGGTTTTGGTCCTTTGCAAACTGCTCCCAACTTTTCTGGGCCTCCTTGAAGGCGCGCTCAGCTGCTTGTTGGGCATCTTGAGAGAAGTCGGCGGAGCGAGACCGACCTCCCCCGCCAGAAGAACTAGCCGCGCAAATGAAGTCTGATCGTCGGGCGTTTTGGTGGACGCGCTGAAGCAACCGACACCCATACTGACTAGGGTGTGGCAAGTGCTGCGCCGAAGTGCTTGCCCCAGGCTGCGCTCGCAACAGCGCGGACGTGTTCATTTTAGGTAAGGCTGGGACCTGCCGCAGCGACGCGCGCTGCTTCCCTGGCCTACTTCAGTACTAATCAGTCTACTGCACTGTTACTATGACCGTCAGAAGCTGTGCAGCTGTTGAACCAAGGATTGCCCCCAGTATGAGGTTTAGCTGTCGATAAGTATGTGCTGAAACTGTTGCTGATATACCTCTGTTGACTATTTATATATGCAAACTCAGCCACAATTAGCGCTTAGCGCTGGAAGTCCGGGAAGGCCCCTGTGAAGCTGCTGATCGTTGGCATTACATGGGCATGACCCGTATGACACCACGTTGCCGCAGCGGCTGGTGTGCCGATGTCGCTGCCAGTATGCGGCGCTTTGCAGCAGCCGCTACTGCGGTCGGCAGAGGCCGACCTCGTGTAAGCTCCGCACGCATGCCGCACGTAAGCTCCAGCTCCACGGAGCGCCCCGGCGTCCCTTTTTGCTTAAAGCCAGCACGCTTGAAGTAGGTCAGTGCCGGCCCGTTTGCTGTCGCCACATCGGTGTGGATGACCGAAACGCCGCTCTGCTTTGAGTGGGTCCTTAGTGCGTCCAGCAGCCTTCGCCCGACGCCAGTGCCGCGTGCATCGGCTCTGACCACCATAGTCAGCAGCACCATAGCTTCTGCTGTTGAAGAGGTTGCTGACAGCTGTTCCTCTGCAACCAGCGCGCCCAGCACCTCCGCGTCGTCATCCGCCTGCGTTGCGACCCAGCCGAACGCCGCTGTGCCTTCCGCAGCTGCATCGAGCATCTGCATTACTCCTGTTTGGTCCGTCCCAAAGATGGGTTGGCCTGTGGCCTTGTCCTTTGCAAATTTGTGAAGCCTCCGCACTGCGGGCAGGTCGGCGGGCGCGAGTCGCCTCACACACACGTTCCCGGTTTCCATTTGCTTGTGTCAGGGCGTTCACTTATCCAGTGTGTATACGAAATGCAATTTGGGTACCAGACTGCTCTCCTACCTACCTACAAGCGTACAGTGCATCCATGAGTAAGGCTGAAAGGGTAACGGTACGGCACTTCGTCAGGCACTCATGGCACCAGGGCATGGCACTTTGGCTAGTTTGGTGACATTCATACGCCAGCGACTGGGCAACCACCTTGAGTACCTACACACACATCGCAAACTCCAGGTCAACCAGGGAGTTACTCGTGGGAGTTACTTGCCACGCACAGATGACGGGGCCTAACCCAAGGGGACCGCCATTTTGTCCAAACCCACACCAACGCAAGAGAGCGACAAGCGATAAGCCCCGTCCTCCCGCACACTAGTTATTATATCGCACTACTCGTCCTTATGGCCCCCCTGGCTCTCCGGACGTGCCCCATTGGGGTCTGTAACTGTAACTGTAAGAGAGCGACTGCATGAAACTCCATCATTAGACTTAGATACAAGTACCCAATATGAAACAGGAGGTTGCACTGGAGCTCGCCAGAGCTCGCCGACGGCAACTCCGTGCGCTAAACACTACACACCGCTAAACACTACACACCGAGCAGTCAGGCCAAGCACCACGGACTGCCACCTTCGTGCTGGTGGTCCCTTCCGCGGATGTCTCGGGATACGGTACAGGTGCTGACATTATGCACCAGGCTCTGTTATGCAGTGACAGCCACTGTGGTCTATGCAACAACAGCAACGTCAATTTCAGTCAAACCAAGCGCCGATCGTACATGCTATGCAGGCGTGTTCTCTTCAGTTGTACCTTCGATGTGCAAATCTACGAAACTAGCAGTTACCCCCATTCCCCCGCCTGGGTAACCGCCTGCCCTTGCCCTCGGCATCCACAACATTTAGGCAGCTCCTCAGCACTTGCGAGCTGCTATGCGTGCAAGCTATTCACCAGCGAATGTATGTACGACGGCACTGCGCTCAGCCGCTCACCATCCTAAGCCACTTCACCTTGCGATCACCAGCTCACAGAGCTACCGTAGATCGTGCAATCCCGCACGCATGCCATCCAGCAAACAGGGCGTCTAGCATGTACGGTGATAGCAACCACGTAGCTAGCGCACAGGGGAAAATGTGCCAAATCCCTGGGGTGGCAGCCGCCTCAAAATCGTCAGGGAAACCCGAGAAACAACCGTGGGGCGCTGTGCGCGTCTATGCTTCCATCACTCCTCACACAAAGATGCCCTTGAAAAACTGTTTCAGGGGTCGCAAGTCCAGCTTGATCCTGACAGTCGGTGTTCTGTGCCGGCTGTCTGCTGCTTGTGCTGCTCGCTGCTGTGAGCTGGTGGCGCCACTGGGCTGGCCAGAGCCACCTGGTTCGGGACAGTTGGGCACAGGGAAGCGCTTTGTTACACGTGTTGTACATTACACCGACAATCGTGAAGAGCATACGGCCTACTCCTTGCACAGCACTCGATACGAGACCGCGGACCGTGGATGCAATGCAAGTGATGGCTGCTCCATGTCATCTGGACAACACTGTTGGTACAGCCGACACACAGGTAAGCAAACACACGTTTGGGACAGCAAACAACAGAATGGATGGTCTGCCTACATGTATCCTCTTAATGGATGGATGGGCACGTGGCACAGTTTGTACAAAAGAATAACTTGCTGGGACAAACAATATGCATACCAAGCAACGGGTTCAATGATGAAGGCAACAAACAACGCGGGCCAGTGTCAACGGTAGCAAGAGCGCAAAAGGGGCTCACTGCTGTAACGCCTGTGTCATTTGCATATGTATGCAACGCTCAGTAGCTCGCTCACTCGTGCCTGGTGGGCCATCAATCACTCGTGTCATGCGCGCCAATGTGGCTGGCGGGAGCAGCGCCAGAGCCCAAGGTGGGCGTCAACTTGCCCCACAACTCAGTGCTTACAAAACAATACCACCCGTTGCAACCCTGCACGAGAGCACTCCTCCACCCCTTTCTTCTTCGGCAACGTATGCCATGCACACGGTCCCTAGTTTATACTCAGAACCGCAGCCGAACGACAGCCTGTACGGCAGCCAGGCAAGCCAGCACTAGCCCTCCCACACCCATCAGCTGACCTTTCAGCAGGGTGCCCAGGCGCCCCATGGGTGCACTAGGCTGCAGCTGCCTCCCGGCGGGCTCCAGGGCTGCGGGCTCCCCTGCCTCCGACGCCACGGGCTCGGCCCCCAGCTTCTCCGCAACCGCAGACACCCGTGCATCTGCAGGGAGCAACGGGCATGCGCAAATAGGTGTCAAGGCGCATCGAATGGGAGACAGCGTGTCGCCCCTGCGGTTCTGCCGTGCGCGAGCAGCTTGGTGGAACACAAGAGAGCACTCCATCATGCACCTGGCGTAGCAATGCTAATGCGGGCAAAAACTACGACATACGTGTCCTACCACCCTGCACTCCGGGTCCACCAACGCCCCCGCCCCCGCCATGCACCTTCCAGCCCCCCGCACGCACCTGGCACCCCGTTGGCGTACATCTGCATGACCAGCTCCGTCTCCGCCGCCCGCACCTCCCGCCCCACGGCATGCCCGTTAGCCTCCTCTACCCATCCCTTCTCCTCCTCGGCTGCCTCCTCCTCCGCCTCCTGTCCTGCGGCCGCCGCGGGCGCCCCCGCCGGCGCCCGGGCTAGGGACGCGAGCCCCTCCAGCTGGCGCTGCAGCTGCTGCGTGGCGCTGCTGGCCGCCAGCCCCGCGGGGTCCAGGGAGGCCAGCGCCACCGCCACCATCTGTGCCTCCTCCGCCAGGCTCGCAAGCGAGGAGCTGGCAGGCGAGTCGGGCGCCGCGTCCTGTGGTGGGGACACGTGAATGTGGGATCACATTCAGGGAGTGGTTGGCGACCGCAATGGGAACGGAGGCTGGGAGGGGCGTGTACGGGGACAGGAGCAGCAAGTGGGCCAGGCAGGGCAAGCGTATGATACACCGACCGACGATGCGCTAAGGGTCAGGAAGCGATGTTCCGTGATGGTTCATGGGTTAGCTCGCTACGCATCGCATGGAGGTGCGCTAGTCGGCGAGGGTGCAGCCTTGGGCGGCTTGCCGGCCCCCATCACATACCTTGAGCTCCTGCAGCAGCTCCCCCGCGGCGCTGACGAGGTCCTCGGCGCGGCTGTCCAGCTCCCCGCGCAGGAAGGGGCTCATGGCGGTGGGCCCAGCAGATGCGGGGTCGGGCAGAGCACCGGGCGAGGAGGCAGCCGCAGCGGCCGGGAGCGCAGGCCCTGTGTAGTGTACGACGATCAGGGCATAGAATTAAGCTGGCATGGCTTTAATTTAGACTGGTTAGCACTAGGCTGCATGTTACGCGTGGACAGCAAGCACACACCAAGTATCCAAGTGCGTTGCAAAGCATGCAGGGGCTGCTCCGCCACCAGGGTGTATTAGCGGGCCGAAGGTGGTGTGCATGTTGCCCCGCCAACCCACCTGAGCCAGACGCCTGCACCACGTTGGCGAAGGAGATGCGGCGCAGCACGCGAGGCACCTTGACGCTGTCAATGGCCAGCAGCAACTCCTCGTCCTCATCGCTCAAAGCGCTGTCGCGTAAGAGATTGCATGCGGCACAACGCAAGTAAAAAGCGCGTGCGGCGATAGGCGGCGGCAACACACTAACGCTACTCCTGTCCAGCTATCTGCTTCCGGTCCTAAGACACGCAATTGCGCTGGGAGGCGCCTGCAAGCGTCACGCAACTCGCAAGTGATCGAAGCGTTATCATGAGTTCATGTCCCAGCAACCATTCCCCGTCTGCGCTCACCTTGAGATCATGCTGCTGTCGGGCGAGGCCACCCCGTTGCCGTTACCGCTGCTCTTGGCGCGTGTGCCGCTGCCCGCGTGCCCCAGCAGCTCGTCCAGCTCGGACAGCGTGCTGCTCTGCTGCGCCATGGCCTCCGACAGCCGGGCCATCTCGGCGGACTGCCGCATGCGGTCCGCCATCGTGGCAGACTGCGAGCGCAGCATGGGGGCACGGCGGCCGTCTGTCATTGCCTCAAGATGGTACAGAGTGCAGACGCAAGAAAGTGGGTGTACACGCGACGGGAGAGTTTGCGCCGTGCTTTATGCGCCTAAAGCAGTGGGGTTTGGCGGTGATGCCGTCGGATGCATGATGTGTTTCTTGACATGCCCAGTGCGCATTAACGCAGCACAGATGTCGCGCTTGGCCGCACTGGGTGGCAGTTACGACCTGCGGGTACTAACACGGCCAGGCTCCCATGGTATCGTTACCGGTACGACCTGCTTACCGGGTCCAGATCGTGGCCCAGCTTGGCGCGCCGACGGCTGAGGAACTCCAGGGTGGCCTTGCCTGTCTCGTACGCGTCTGCGCAGCGTGTGTCATCCCCAAAGTACGTCCTCAGTCTCAACTGCTCAGCACGTGCACGGTGATGAAGGGTAAGACAGGTGACCTGAATCTCGTCGGCGGGTCTCACCACTACAATGCGGGACCAAGGACTCGCCGCCTGCAGGCACAACGACGAGCCCGCACATGGCAGTGTAACCTGTGGACCGCTGACGCCGACACACATCTTTGCACACATACCTTGGATGCTCGCCCGGGGGATGGCAAGCTGCATGCCCGTGTCCTCCGTGGCGTTGAAGTGGCACGTCAGCCACACCACAATCTCCACAGGCACGTCGCCCTCCTCCCCATCCGCCTCCACAACGCGGTTGCTACCGCCCTCCCACCTGCAAAAAGTCAGAAGGCAACCCCACGTGGAACCGCTGCAGGCCGTCCCTGCCATAGCCGGGTCCCACTGTCACCGCCCACAACGCAGGAAAGCGAAGCGAGTGACAATGTACATTTGCGCACACCGACTGCACGTGTGCCCGGCTCACCTCACGTCGTTCCCCTCGCACACGATGATCTGATTAGGCCAAAGCCGCATGCGAAGGGCCAAGCGTGGGAAGGTACCACTGTTAGCCAGTCAACAGATGAACTAGCTGCCCTCTTTCCATGACCAAGCATTGTTGGCATACCGGGTCATGATGCCCCCTTACCTTGAACTCAAAGCTCCGCTGCGGGAGTTGGGCCTCCAGGGTCCAGGAGTGGCCCTCACCCCACACCATAACAGGTGCCAATGTCGGATTCCAGAACCCCAGCTCAGGCAGCGAGCCCACAACGCGAAGGCTTTGACCGAATGTAGTAACGTACTGGGGGACCACGAAACGGTAGCGAACGCCGGATGGCGCGAGGGGTACAAGAGCTCCACCAGTCACCTCCTCCGTCTTGAAAGCCAGCACCTGCAGTCGGCACACAGTGGACAGATGCCTGAAAGGCCCAAATCGGGATAAGGGCGGCTGCGGCTGTGCAGCGAAGTAGGCGTGCGGTGATTGCACAACCGTTCGTGGTATCCCGGAGATACCCGCGTTCCAGTCCAGCAGGAAAACGATCACCGCCGTCGCTTCAACCAGTTCGAACAGTGCTCTTGTATACACCTGAACGTGACTCGGGAAGTCCTATGCGTCGCCGCTCGCATTCTGGGAGGGTGTTGCACGGTTCACAAAGCCCTACTCCACTTGCTACCCGTGTGCATGTCTTCGACACTGTGGCGTACAGCAGAATCCACACAAGTGCCAAACTTACCCTCAGCGGGCCGGGGCCCCGCCGAAGAGCAGGGGTCAGCGCTAGACATCCAACTGAGGCATCCCCTCGGATGCCCCTGTTGCTACCAGCCGACCTTGTTGGCTTTGTCAGTGGTCGAAGACCTGGTCGCGTTTCAGGGCCTGCTGCTGGGGCCTGCCTTTTCGGGCTAAGCCTCCTCCCGAGCATAGTAGCGTGGTCCGGCTCCAAGAAATGCCAGGCCAGCGCTCTGGGCAGTATCACGCCCCCCTTTGGACTACCGGTGCGGTATAGTTGAAGTTGTATGTGCCCTAGCCCCAACCAAACAGGGGGCCAACGCCCGAACAACCAAGGAGTTATGCCTTCCTGTTGTAGCGCATGCGTAGCGAACTACTGCTACATTGCATTCGAACCATCGATGCTGGACCTTTGGGCGAGTGGGCGTTGAAGACTACAGCATAATTACCGGAACTACAACTGTAACGGTGCCTGTCCCGTGTTGACGCCTGGGCCTGAGTGCCTGACCCGCCAGAAAAGCAATCTATGTCATGGATTCTGCACCTACGCCACAGTGCCTGAAAGCCGTTAGCTGCGGAGCAGCTGGGGCTTTGGACAGGGTACTCAAAACGACGGAGAAGTCGAGGTAATGCAATGGCAGCCTGGTGCTTCTGTAAGCAGTGGGTAAAGAGACCGACCAATAGGCAACTCCTTTGATTTCCCCTGTTGAATCGGGCAAACCAATCGACCTGTTCCCAGTGCAACCCCCCTGAGCAGCCCTGAGTTACTACGCAGTCCTTGTGCTACCTAGTCGTCCAGCCTCCAGCATGTAGCAGAACCGACCTGGGTGCAACTTTTCTCTTTTCCTTACTTTGGAGCGACTCAGTCCTGCGCACGTACTACAAGTGGGGGGTGAGCGATGGGGCATCTGGGTTGGAACTGTCACACACTTACATAGAATATCTGATGGACTCATAACTGAAGCCTTATGAGTCTCCTTTGACGCAGATGCATCTGTACGCAACAGGCGGTGTTGCTTCCTCCTGATACTGTGCCGACGCGATAATACTTGCTATATAAACTGCGTAACAGGAAGCAGAACCTTAACACGTTATGACACAAACGTCCGTATCTTTAGGGTCAGTTGCGTGAGAATGTCCATGTCAGGATAACGCGGTCCTGTCAACCAGCTGCGAGAGTGCACCTTGAGCCCTTACATCGTGAGGGTGGCTCTTGCCATCCTCAACGCTGTCGAGGCACACAGTCTCGCACGCCAGCGGTGGGTGGCGGCCCCTACGTTCGGCGGCACCACCAGGGACGCTGCAATAAGAAATGGACGCAGCCAAGGTAATAACTTTTGTTGAACTGCCCGGCTTCTCGCGGACTTGGCCCTTTCCTCGATGCGAGGCCTGAGTTGTTGGCTCCTGTGCTCTCGCCACGTCCTCCACAGAAGTATGAGTACATAAAAACCTTGGGAGAGGGCAGGTGAGATCGCCTTGTGGCTCGGAGCATGCGATGCTGGCGCTGCAAGGTAGCCTCGGGGCCCGCAAATGTGCCTGACCCAGTTGGCGCTGACGACCCTCTGCATCCCTTTGTGCAGCTACGGTCATGTATGGCTTTGTAGAGATCGGGAACGTGATTGCCTGGTGGCGATTAAGAAGTTCAAAGATGCAAACAAGGACTCGCAGGTGAGCCCAAGTGCCGATCGCAACTGTGTGCACGCTGTGCAGCAAGCCGTGTGCGTGAGAGAAAGTGCGGTATCATGCTGAAGCACCATACGTTGAGCACTTAGGCTTCCCAGGCCACTCTGTGTCCGTGTGTGACGTGCATGTCGACCGCTTGGCGCAGCGCACCTCCGGCACAAGCCCTACTTGGCAAGAGGTCCTCACAGCCCCGTGCAAGCCAAGCACCACCCGCCAGCACCTTTTAGATGATGGGCGTGACCGCGCATACAACGACAGTTCCTTGCAGCCCAAGCATTTGCACTTGTGTGCTTGTTGCAGGCATACCACCTGGCCATGCGCGAGATCAAGCTGCTGCGTGCCACCACGCATGAGCACGTGGTGTCAGTCATCGAGGCGTTTCGCAGCCAGTCCAGCGGGAACGTTTATCTGGTACGTAATGGCTGCCAAGCGGTAGACACGTGGGTTGACGGCGGGGCGAAGGGCTCCACAGCAGGAGGCAAGGGTCGAGGGCGGAACACAGGGCTCCACAGTAGGAGCAAGATCGAGGGTGGGGCACAGGGCCCCACAGCAGGAGGCAAGGGTGTGTCGAGGCTACAGGGTCGGGGCTTTGGGTCTGCAGACATAACCCCATGCACTTCACAACGCCATCATTCATTAGACATACAGATCGTTAGCATGTGTGTCGCTAGTCTGAGGCCTCTGCACCTCCTCAGGCGGGTAGAGCTTATTTGTCATACCTCGCACCAACTGCTGCTTCCGCGTACGAGGACGAGGAAGTCACACAGTACTGCAATGCATCTGCTGTGCGTTTACCCCAGGTGATGGAATACGCGGACAGCTGCCTAAACCTGGAGCTAAAAAAGCACCGCACTGGCCTGCCGCCCCCGGACGTGGTGCGCATCACGTGGCAGCTTGCATCGGCGCTGCAGTACCTTCACTCGAGAAAGGTGCGGGGTGCGTGCGCACCCGAACGTGAACCGCCTGCAGTACCGCCAGGGGCCTGAACACTGACCACATGATGTGGGTGTGGCGGCTGACCTCGTATTTACACCTAGCGCGTTTTGGGACCATGAGTTGACGAGGCGAGGTGGTCCCGTGCGATCCACAATGTGTCTTGCTGGTTGCAAGCCTGTGACATGGCTGACTCCGTACCGCCATGCTTACGTGCACCGCCGCAGATCATTCACCGCGACCTGAAGCCGGCCAACATGTGAGTGCTTAGCAGCACGCAACGGACATGAGCAGCAGCACTCCCGACGCATTCGGTGGCCTGTCTTGTTGGCGCCTAGCCCAAGCGTGCCTGCATGCAGCGCGCAGTCACCTGTCGCATGCCGCAACCGTTCACTCAGCCTTCCTGTGACTGAGCTCAGCCCCACAATTGCGCTGCGTGCCCCACAGCCTGCTGACGGCCGCTGGTGACCTGAAACTGTGCGACTTCGGCTTTGCGCGCGACCTGCCGGCGCCGGGCCAGGCGGCCGACATGTCCAGCTACGTGACCACGCGGTGGTACCGCGCACCAGGTGGGCAAGAGGGGCTGCGGCAGTAAGGGAGGGTAAGCAGCAGTCCTGGCGCCATTGCCCCACATCGTGCGGTTAGGTGCACTACCGCTGCAAGCGCCTCTGGTTTGTACGGTTGCGTATCTTACGTTCGCTATTGCTGCTACGGCTGACTCTGCAGAGGTGGTGGTCGGCGCTGACTACGGAGCGGCGGTGGACATCTGGGCGCTGGGTAAGCCGTTGTCTGCGGAGATCTGCGAGCGGTGATGTCTAGGAGGGTGGCTGCTTGCCGAGGCGTTCACATTCTTGCCAGCAAAGGAGGGGGCGAGGGGAGACCAGGTGGGCATAATCCATGTGCCGGGAGCAACTCTTGTCTGCGCCATGTTGGCCTGACAGGCGTCGTACCCCATCACTTGTCACTCCGCAGGCTGCCTCTTTGCCGAGCTGCTCAACGGGCAGCCGCTGTTCCCGGGAGCCTCGAACATGGACCAGCTGGCGCTCATCGTGGCGTGCTTCGGCCACCTGCCCAACCGCCTGCTTGCCAAGGCGCTCACCAACCCGCACCTGGTTGGCGTGCAGCTGCGTACGGGCAACCCGCGGAACTGGGCGGTGGCGCTGCAACAGCGGTAAGGCCCTGGGCAAAACGTGCAAGTCTGGTGGCGAACGGGTGGCACGGCCGAGTACGATACAGATGCTGACCGCTGACGACACGTAACCACCTGTTGCGTTGCCACCTCAGGTTCGCGCCCTACGGCGAGGCTGCCGTCACCCTCCTGCTGGCGTGCCTAAACCCTGACCCTCTTAAGCGTGCCACGGCCGACGAGGTGATGCGCATGGCGTACTTTGAGACCTTCCGCGCTAAGCGGGCCGCATCGCAACCAGCAGCAGCAGCCAGCGAGACGCCCTCGGCAGCAACGCCGGCGGCGCCAGCCACCGCGGCCGCGGCGCCGGTGGCCAACGGGGCGGCTGCAGAGGCCAAGGAGGTGGCGCGGCGGGAGCCCAGCGCAACCCCGGAGCCGAAGCGGCCGGTGCTGGTGGCGGAGCCGCAGCCTGAGCGCCCAGCGGTTCGCAAAGCGGAGGAGCAGCCAGCTGCGCCCGCTGCTCCCGCAGCAGCGGTTGCGCCAGCGCCTGCTGTTGCGGCGGCGGCGGCTGGAGCACCAGCCGCTGTGGCGCCGTCAGCAGTGAGCATCCCGGCGGGCACACCGCCTCCGTCGGAGCCGGCATCGGTGCGGATGGGCAGCGGCAGTCTCGCAACAGCGGGGTCAGGGGCGTCATCCATGGACTTGGACGGCTCGGGGCCTGTCCCGGCTGCCGCGGCCGCTGCAGGCGCCCCAGTTGTAGCATCGGTGGCGGCAGGCCCTGTGGCTGCCATCCGCAGCGGGATCCCCTCTGTCGTCAAAATGCACAGTGAGCCACACCTGCGGGTTGAGCCGCAGCCGGCTCCGCCAAAGCCAGCGTTCGCGCCACCTGCTGCTGCAGCAATGGCGGCGCCCGCCCCGGCACCAGCCGTCCCTTCCTCAGCACTGCAGGAGGCAGCACAAGCAGGAACTACAGCAGCCCCAGCTCCTGCCCCTGCTGCCCTGGCCCCTGCCGCGGCTGCTGCAGTCTCTGCTGCGCCTCAAGCCTCCCAGCCGGTGCTGCAGCCGCAGCCGCCCGTGTCTGTGCAGCCCGTCCGCGCCTCCAACAGCATGCGGGCGTCCTCGTCCAATATCCCGCTGCCCACCGGCGCGCCGTTGGTGCGGCCGACCACGGACTCGGGGGCTGCGCACTTGCAGGTGAGGCTGCATGTGGCCATATGCTCGTTCTAGTGCCTGTCTTTAACGTTGTGTATGCCTGTCGCTCCCTGTCTTGTTGGGCCTAGCTTTATACCGTACCCAACAGAACATATCGCTCCCATTCGCGCAGGATGGCCAGGTTCCTCCCGTTCAGGGCAAGGCGGGGTCCACGCTGGCGCAGCAAAAGCGCGCATCGGAGGCCAACCTCGGGTACGGCTCGCAACGCGGCGCTGGGGCCACGGCGGACGTGCCCGTGCGCATTGCGCGCGTGAGCATGATCAACCCCGGCGGAGAGGCCGTGCAGCACGGCGGCAATGCCGCGACCACGCCCACAAGCTCCGCTGCCGTTGCCGGCGGTGCCGGGGCCATTTCCCCGGCTGGCAGCTTCGGCGGCGCAAGCAGCGGCATGGGCCGTGCGCCCAACCACCGGCGGCGCTCCACCGCAACCGGGTCGCGCCTCACGCGCATGTCGCACACGTGCGAGGGGCAGGACTCTCTACTTCGGGAGGAGGATAGCGAGGAGGATACCAGCGCCGGGAAGCTGCCCACGGTTGGCGGCAGCATGGTGTCTCGGTTGTCGTCATCGGGGGCCTCGGGGACCTCTGGGCGGCCGTCTGGCAGCCGCGCTTCTCCTGGGCTGCACCTGCAGCTTCAGTCGGAGCAGCAGGGCCCAGCCGTGGCCGCGCAGCACCCCAGCCCGCGGCGTTACTCGCGGCTGTCGAGCGTCACGGAGCCGGGGGCCCAGCAGCCGGCTGGCATGGACGCGGCCGGAGGAGGTGCAGCGGAGGCAGCAGCGGGGCAGGGAGGACTACACTCGCACCCGCACACAGGCCGCGCCCCGTTGCAGGCACACAGCCCGTTGGGCCGCCAGGCGCAGTGGTCCACCAGTGGCGTTGCGGGCACGCCGTCGTTACCGGCAGCTGCCGCAGCCTCTCACGCCGCCGCTGTCGCGGCCGCAGCCACGGCCGCAGCCGCTGCGCACTCTGCCGCTGCCGCAGCAGCTTCCCATGGGCACCAGGGCCAGCCCCACGGCCCGGGTGCCGGGCATCACCCCGGGTCCATCCACCCCGGGATGCACTCGGTCGCCTCTGCTGCCGTGCTCAATGTCTCGGGGCCGGAGCGCAACGGTGGCGAGATCCTCCGCTCCAACGTGCAGCACAACATCCCCACGCCAGCCGCGCCCACCGCTGCCATGCGGTCCTTCACCTCTGCCCACGTGTCCACCCCCGCCGCGGCTGCCGCAGCCGCCGGCCTCATGTCCCGCCCCGTTTCCAACCTGTATATCAACGTGGACCAGGGGAAGGGCATGGACGGCAGCAGCAGCGCGGAGAGCAGCCCCCGCTCTGGCGGCACCACCCCGTCGGGCAACGTGGCAATGCCGCCGCCTAACGCCGGACGCCGCCAGGGGATTGCGGAGGGGCCCAACAGCATATTCCGCAGCATGCTGCGCTCCCTCAGCACCCGGCGCACCAGTGGGGCCTCGGTGTCAAGTAACGCCAGCGGGGAGCAGCACTCGGGGACGCCTACGGCGGCGGGGGGCATCCCGGCGCAGCAGGGCTCCATCGGCGGCGCGCCCACCGGAGGCCCCAGCGGCCACCCGGGCGTCGGCCCCGGCGGGGTGCCGCTCAACCCTGCCATGATGCTGATGGGCGGGCACTCGCAGTCCTCCATGGGCAGCTCGGCGGGGGTGTCGCCCTTCATCCCCTCACGTGCGTCCAGCAACAACTTCATTGCCGGGGGTCCTGCGGGGAGCGCGGACAGCAGCAGCAGCACGGCGAGCCTAACGGCGCCCGGCGGGGCAGTGCATGGCGACGGCGCGCAGGGGCACATGCAGGGCGGTGGAGGTGCGGGGCTGCCGGTGCCGGGCGCCCGCCGGTCCATGACGGGAACGGGCCATGGCGCGGCGCGGATCGGGCTTCCGCAGCTGTCGGTACATGCGAATGGGGTTTCTGGGGGTGCAGGCGCGGGTATCAACGGGTATGGCTCAGCGGTGGTGTCCCCAGCGGGGCGGAGGCGGGGGGCGGAGGTAGCGCAGCCGATGCGGATGTCGGACGCAGGGGTTAACGCTGGCAGCCACAGCGTGCTGGCCATGGCGGCATCGCTGAAGCAGGCGGTGGGGATGCAGCAGGCGGTGGAGGCGGTTCCGGTGGTGGAGGCGGGCGGTGGGCACGGACACGTGGGGATGCGGCCGATGCCGCCCACCGACGGTGCGCCGGGAAGGCTGGTGCAGAACAGCCGCAGCATGCGCGAGCACGGGCAGTGATGCAGGCGGGGGAAGCGGGGGTATTTAAAGGTGACCTGGTATGCGGCTGGGGTTCTGGCGGCAGGGTGCTTCAGGTGCTTGCGCTTGCAGGGGGCTGGAAGGCGGTGTATTTGTGTGGCTTACTTACGGAGGCGAGCAGGCTCGTGCGTTTTCCTGATGTATGTAATCAGGGTAGCTGGGCTGTCGAGCGCGGATGCCAGCATCTTCCGCGCTTAGGGCAGGGTGCAGCAATCCTGTGAGCTGTGTACGTTGTTGTATGACTCGTGTCGCGCGCTACGCCTCTGGGACTGCAGGTGCCCTGGGGGGGCGTAGGGGTGGTTTCTGGTTGTGTGACCTGCTTATCCATGGCGGACACGGCTGATCATGCGGGCTCGGCGTGACTTGGGTGCGGCTACTGCAGATTGCTCCCTGTTTTTGGTCAATGAGGCCTGCTCGTGTTTGTGCAATCTGCAAGAGCTATTGGATGGGGTGATAAGCGCAATCGTCGCGCACGGACAGGAGGCGCGCATTCGGGTGTACAACAGGAGATTGAGGCAGGCTGAGTCAAGGCTTTTATGCAAAAGGAGTTGTTTAACTGGCAAATCCGGCTACGCGAGATGGACACGCCGCACGCGCGTGGACTGGCGTCGAATGGTGTTGCCTCGGCAGTGGTTCATGCCATAGCTCAAGGGCTGGCTCGTCCTGACCGCTACAAATGGTTATGTTACCTGATTTTGTAACGCGTAGTCATACAAGGGGCATCGTGGCGGCTTCAGAATGCGGGTCCCCACACGTGACTACCCTATACTCGTAGGCGTGGTGTGGCCGAGCTCCAATTGTCAAGGAGCTGGCAGGAGCCTCGCCCGATCTCGCGCATGCCCGGAACACCTGGCCACAGAAGGACTAAACCAGGCCGGGAGTGACAGTTACTGTTTCCTGTGGTGGTATGAAACCTGTATGTATCAATGAGCTGAAGAGAAAAGGTCATCCACACATCCAGCTCAAACCCTGCCACGTGCTAGCTGGCCACCCACATCATCCTTTGGATGAGGGGCTCAAGATATCCTCCTCGCCAAGTGCAGCGTGCCAACAGTCTAACCCGCAACGCGTAGCCTTATCAGCGGGTTACGGTGTGCATAAGGCTGCACTTGTGTACGTGCAAAACCGGCCCAGGCGGGAGGGGCCGCACTTGGCGCCTAACCTGGGATTTGGGCAGTAACCAGGGCACATGGACACGGTTCCTTGGCAAGGTAAATGGCCACTCAGGTTCGGACCGTAAGCTCACTCCCGCATGTCCGTGCTAAGTGCGACGTTTGTACGTATGCGAGATAGGACATCCATTTCGTCCTGTGACGGAAGCGCGCTGCGCCGTGTTTGTTTGGCACGTGCCCTGCATAGACACGTGCCCAAACTTCTGCCTGCCTACTATGCAGGATGGACATGCCATCTCCGCGTTCGTTGTTTTTGTAGGTGCCGTGTGCTGCGAGTGTTGCCCAAGCTGACTGTGTCCTCGATACCTTCCCAAACGACCCGCCCAGTTGCACCAGCTTCCAACGCCCCGAACCTAATATGCAATCTATATAAAAGTTGCGCTGATATAAGCTTGATGATGAAGCCGGGGAGAAACGCAAGGAGGTAAAGGCATGGAACATGGGGCCGTATCCAACGGCAGATATGTAGGATAAACGAAGCTCCGACCAGGGCATAATTGCATTGTTATGTGTGTGAGGCTGTTTGTCTCCTGGGTAACCTTGTTTTCCATACCGCTATCAGACCAATAGGTGCCAAAGATGCCCGCTCAGCAACAGCATTCCGCGGTTCCAGCATTCCGCGGGGACGAGGACGCGCACCTCGACCTCCTCGTCCACGCGTGCAATTCTCACAAGTGCATTACCGAGGTGCGCTGGGCGCGTTGTGCTCTCCTGTCTGTCTTTGGAAGTCCATCGGGGGTCTATAGCGCGGCAAGCGCATCGTTGCTGGCAATGCACTCCCATAGGAAATTACTCTATACGGGACGCCCATTATGCGCATTGTCCAATGCCACATTGCTATCTGTTGCCTGGGACCCTGACCTTCGCGTTTCCAACTTGCTACGCAGGCGTATGTTGAGCGTCCGCTCATCGCGTTTGACTTCTCGGATGCGCCTAGCCTGCCTTCGGCTGCTTCGACTGCAAGGCCTGCTTCAAAGCGCTCCCCAGGCGCGTCTCCAAAGCGCAAATGCCAACGCCAGAACCAACCGTCCTACCGCATGGCCAGCACGACTTCTTCATGTGGAACTTCAGCTTGTCCTGGATTCTTTTCGTCGCCCAAGCCGTCGGAGGTGCCTGTGCCCGTAGGACTGCTCTCGCGCGTCCGGGCCTGACCGACTGGAAACGCTACCGCCGCATTGAAGGCAAGAAAACTCAATGCGAGCGTTACTAATGAGCCAAGATTGCTGCAGCTAGTTGTCTTGCAGGTTGCAGCAGATAGGCACTGTGACAGGGTGCGTGTCCCCGGGAGCAGTGTCTCCTGGGCTTTTTCTTTCTGACCCTCGGTGCACCCTGTCGGGTGCCAGGATTGATCTCCATTCCAACGTTGTTCTTGCATGGGCGGCTGGGCTCGACTGCACGCATGAGTCTATGGCCCTGCATCCGGCTAGCCTTCGCGGCTGTGACGTTGTTGGAGAGGGTTTTTGCTACACCTCATCTACATGTGCATGGGCATGTGTGGGCGAAGCAGGGGAGAATGCGCACTACCCGTTGCAGCGCCGCGTGCCGCAGCGATGCATTACCCATTAGTGCTGGTTGACATCACAACACACGCGCTTGCCAAGGAGTGCTGTGTACTGCTGTTGTACCGGTTAGTATGGCATACTGCTGTGCTGCACGCGCTCGCTTGCGCCATGCATTCTTGTTGGTTCTTTTTGGGAGAGTTCGTCTATGAGCGATGTTCTAGTGTGTGAGCGCACGGTGTGCGTGACTGCCTCCGACGAGATGCAGGAATGCCAGTTGAGGTCTTGGTGTACGCGGTACGCTCTAGCCGGCGGCCGAGCCGGCTGTTGTGGATACTGATTCATAGACATGCTAGCTAGGACCTTGCCAGGACACAGGTGTATTGCTCGTTGTCGGAAGCTGGATAAAGGGACTCGGGGGTATGTGACTTGGTCATACGGACTAACCACGTTTGGCTTGGTCATGTACACGAAAACCATGCACCAGGCATGAGTTGATTCGGTGCATCCTTTTCGGTAGGGCAATGCGAAGCGCTCTGGATGAATACGTCGGGGCCTTCGGCCTGCGTTGGCATGCGGCATGGGCGATGTGTGTCTGGGACCGCCCCCTTGGTGCGCATGTGGGACGTGACAAGCGAAACGGGCCGACGCTCGTGCATAAATGGCATCATTGGAAATGATAGTCACGTGAAGCCGGCCTGGGTGCGAAGCGATTCGCCAGGGTTGCGGAGCTATTGACCTGCGGGCCGTGGTTGTGGAAGGAGTTGGCCTGCGTACCCGTGTGGGGAAGCTGTGTTGGCGCCTGGGTCCGGCGCTAGTGGGCGTGCAGATGGCGATCTCCGCGACGCTGTTGCCTCAATGCAACGGTAGACTTCTGTATAATAACGGTTGTGAAGGCGGTTATTCTTAGGGCCAGGTTGTAGGGCCTCTGGGCATTCTCGGTGGAAGTTGTTGGCCCTGGGGGCTGTGGTGCCGGAAGAGGGAAGACGGTACGCGCTGTGGAGGGGGGAGGAGGTGAGGCACGAGTAAGAGGCGGCTGCGAGGATTCTGGTCCGGAAGAGTCTGGAAGAGACGGATATGCAGTGCACGAGAATGGAAATGATCTGTTGTACAGTGGCCGCACGGCGTTGCTGGTTTGGTTAGTATCATAGTAAGCCCCTTGCTGGTGCCTCTGCCGCAGGGGACAGCCTCCCATGCTCTGCTATGTGGGGGTTGCTGCAACTTCTATCGTTAATGTGTAGCACTTGCGTCGCAATCTGCTTAACGTTGCTAGTAGTAGTCAGTCAGTGTTACACGGCGAGGGTTCTCCCCTCCGCAAGTGCAACGACCCGTGTACGAGCCGGGGGCTCAAGGGCCAACAGTCTCATTGCAAGAAGCGTGGTGCTAGTAGTACAACTCCAATGGCATGTTGACGTAGTTGATGTATGCCTGCTCGTTGATGCCGAAGTGAGTGCTTTGTGTAATTCTTCAGCGCAACGACGTTTGCAGACGACCCGTCCCTGTCTGCGGATGGCATGCATAAACTCCATAGAGCTGCCTGTGAAGGAGCAGCTGATTTACGTGCAGTAACGCATGCTGGCATGCAGTTGCAGCCCCAGAAGGAGCCAATGCGTGCCACAGCGTCTGATACCGTGATACGTCAGCCTGGGTTTAGGAACAGGGGGACGGCGCACGTGCATGCGGCGTCGTGTGCTCCCTACTGTCCGCCAGATTCAACGCAGCCAACACGATACCATGTTACGGTACCCAGGGGACCCTGGTGTTACCTAGCGACGGGTGCAACTGCGCGCATGTCGGCGCATGTGAAGGCTTAGTCACACGCGGATGGCGACACGGCAGACTACACTCAAACAGCCCACTGTCCTGTGTGGCCTCGCACTGTTGGGTTTGCCATGCCCCTGCTTCGAGATGCATATTCCACAACCCAGCTACCGGTTGACGTCGTATCCAATGTAGCAATGCGCCGTTTCCAGGCGCCATGCAGCACATCCGCGGCATCCTCCATGCTCGGGTTTCGCCTACCGTTGCCGAGCTGCCTCCCCCTCCCCCCCCGGCCTCCAGTCATCTGTCGGCCCCCGTTACAACACGGCACAGTTTGCCAACAGTAGACCACGCCAGCAACTGAAACACCTTTGGCACATTCTCAAGCTTAAATCTACCATCGCCATTGCACTACGCCGTGCCGATACTGCCGTACACTGCCCGGTCCGTACAGTCCATCACCGCCATTGCACTACTACACTGCCCGGTCCATACAATCCACTGTTTCCACAGGGTGCGGCGTGCGGGTGTGCGCCAGCCGCTGACTCGCTTCGGCTCAAAGTCCACCCGTCGCTCGGCTGGGTGGCATTTGGCCACATGCACGACTAGACGCGACGCTGTGGCGAGCTCCCTCTGCCCGGGAGTAAGGGGCTCAGCAGCTGCACGACGTCTGGAAGAACTTGTCCTTCCACACGGCGGGGTTGTTGGAGACGAGAGAGTAGCGACAGCCCAGGAGGTCCCTACAGCGGTTGCAACGAGGCGTGACGGGGTGTGCGTTTGGTGCGTCAGTGGAGGAAAGCGCAAGGGTTAAGGGGAGAGGGGCTGGTGGGGTGAGGGAGACGGTGAGGGGTGCGTGCTGCCTGGCACACAATGACGCGCCAAGCCCTGCAAACAGTGGTGGCACGGACACCGGCCTCTGGATGAAAGGTTACGTGAGCCAACTGAGCGGTCGAGGACCACTCAACACACTGGCTCTAAGCGTGCTGCTGTGCCGCTGTATCGATGCACAGCTGTGCCCGATGCCGTCGTGCCATTGCCAATATTTGTCCCAGACGCGCGCACAACAGCGGTCCCTTGGCGCACACCCACACCACGCGGGGTCCCTTGGCGCATGCCCACACCACGCGGCACGCGCAAAACGGTGCGTTACGATATACAACAAACCTGCACGGACCACCCCCAAACCACACGTGACACGTGGGAGATATGCTCCTCACCCCAGGTAGTTGCAGCAGTTGGTCTTCTTGTCCCACTTGTCGCAGCAGAGGGTCCGGGTCCAACCGAAGCACGACTGCACATTGGACGGCGGCGTCGCGGGTGTGGCGGGAGCGGGCGGGGTACCTGGCTGCGACGGTGGGGCCGGCGGGGGTGGAGGCGGCGTGGTGGTGGAAGGGGGCGGGGGCGGGGGCGTGGTGGTGGTGGTGGGAGGGGTAGTGGGAGGGGTGGTCTGGGGCGTGGCGGGGCCGCTGGGGCATGCGTTGCAGGGGCCGCTGATGGCGGCGAGGGCGGTGGCGAAGGCGCTTGCGGTGGCGTTGGCGACGGCGGTGGCCACGGCCTCGCTGGAGGCGGAGGCGGTGCCGCCTGCATATGGGGAGGGAGCGCGTGGCGGTTAGACTCGTGGCAGCCAGACACGACAGGTCAGCCGCTCTACCACTTGTCTCGCTTACGGCCTCGCTGGAGACGGAGGCGGTGCCACCTGTGTGGGAGGTGCACAGGGAGCGAGCAGCGAGGGGACGGCACGTGTGGCGGTTGGTTGGTTTGTCATTCCGCGTCGCACGTGATATCGATAGGAACTAGGGCGCGCGCAAGGCGTCACATTGGGTGTCCGCTCGTGCCGTACACCGATGCCGGCAGATGGGGTACAAGGAGATTATGGCAGCAGCTGCTAGCACCGTAATTGCTGCTGGGCAGCTACTGTTAAGGTCTGCGGGACATCGGGCACCATAGGTACGGCATGACCGCCTATCCTGCTGTACCGCCCAGTGGGTGGGTGCCTGTGACAATGAACAAAGCGTACCCAACACGTTCATATTGGTGTCCGCATCCAGGGTGTAGGTGCATCCCGTGCCCTACCGTTGGAGCAGGCGGACGCGGAGGCGCTGGCGGTGGCTGTGGCGATGCTGGTCTGCAGCGCGTCGGCGGAGGCGGCGGAGGTGGCCTGGGCGCAGCCGCTGGCGGCGGAGGCGAAGGCCTGGGCCACGGCACGCGCCACCGCCTGGGCCACGGCGGTGGCGGTGGCGGCGGCGCTGGCGCAGCCGGAGGCGGCGCCTGGGGCACAGGGGATGCGGGCACAACCCAAAAATTGTGCACCGGGATGAGCAACCTTACTCGGGCGAGCGCAGGCTTTGCCGGTCTGCAGCCCTGACGCGTGTACTACGAAGCACCATTGCGACGCCGGCAAAGAAGCAGCTGGCAGCTTTGCGTGTGATGTTGCCGCAATCTACCATACGCAGCACGCGGTGTGCGACACCAGAGCATTGCATGCTTGGGGAGATAGAGCCGTGCGAATATCTTCGTGGATTGCGCTTGGGACCCACCCGTGGCGGTTACGCTGGCCTGGGCGGAGGCGTAGGCCTTGGCGGTAGCGGTAGCCACGGCCGACGCAAGGGACTGGGCGGCAGCGCTCGCACTGCCGCCGCCACACACCTGTATGGGACGAGCGTGGACAAGCGCAATTGAAGGCAGTTTCGGTTGAATACGGCAGTTGATGACCTCCTCAGACCAATGATCGTGCACCGGGCAACGCCATGCACTGGTACGGGACGCTGTGGAGTGCCGATAGAGGGGAATCCTCGAGGACTATGGTACGGTATCAAAGCAGACACTGGGTTGTCCAGGGTTGCACCAGCCCTCAGTGCATCTGGACAAGCAAAGCGCATGCATAGTTCCCAGCATGCAGTAGGCTACGCGGCTATGCCCATTCCGGAGGCGGTTGTACGGCCATGCACGGACACGTGTGCAAGGGCTCCACCACGCCTGCTCCTGGTTCCCCTGCAGCTTCTTATGCACAAGGTGTCTATTGCTGCTTGCAGGGCGTTACCCATCACCGTGCATTGCCCCCTATAAAGGGCTCCAGACAGAAACATGCTCACCACCATACGTACCTGGGCAATGGCGGCCGAGACAGCGGTCGCAGACGCGTTGGCGGCATCGTTCAGCGCAGCGGAGTTTGCCTTGGCGATGCTGGTCACAGAGCCTGGCCGGGGTGGGATATGGACACAGCGCAGGCCGTGCAGTGTTCAGTTGCTTAGATCTCTAGACACGGTTTACGTGAAGGCGGGCTTTGCATGCCTCCGACCGGAGCCTGAGCGACACGACTCCCCTTGGCGGTGGCAACGCCTGGGCAGGGTGGAGGCCGTCCAATCGGTCCAGGTTTGCTCATTATCGGGTACATCCGGCACCGATTTATTCCGGAGAGGCTTTAGAAAGTGCTGCACGGCCCTGTGATTTAAAAGGCAGGAGATTCATACCTCCAATGGACCCCACGGGTCCCCCAGATAGGTAGCTTCACGGCCTAGCTGAGCAGCTGCCGGCCTGGTGTGTACAGGGCCGTGCAGCACGCGGTTTGCTGCCTCGCACCCACTACTTGTGGCATGGCCACTTGGAATGCGCGCAGCATACAAAGCTCGCCGGGAGCCGAAGACGGACATGTCAACCCCTCCTCCAAGACCAGGTTCCGTCCTACAACGTCACGGCTCAGGTCTTAGACTGGTACATACAAAGCTCGCTGCGCTGCCCCGCCTCAGCCTCCACGGCGCTCGCTCCTCACACAGCCAGGTGTGCTTGCTGCGCCAGTGGAACGTGGTGCATCCGCAGATACACCCACGCATAACCAACGCATACCCACCTCCGGTGGAATTGGACAGGGCGTTGGCGATGACGCTGGCATCGCCTTTGGACGCAGCTTCGGCCAGCGACTGGGCGCTGGCCGCGGCCGGGGCGGGGGGTGCGCCGCTCTGCATTGGGGGTTGGGACGACGCACGAGTGCACAATAGCAGTAAGCACGGGGTGTCTGACTAGCGAAGCTAGATGTGTTGTACGCGGTTGCGGACGTGTGCCGGCTGGAATCTGCGTGAAGGCTGCCGCGCATGGGGTGCCACGGTAGCTTTTAAACCGCGTCCATAGGCTGCGCAGGCTACCGTACCGTACCGTACCGTGCCGTACTCAGCGAGCACTCAACTCCAACCATACGCCACCCTTTACTCCTCGCCAGATCAGCATTACTGTTTCCTATGACAGTGTGCACTGCTTGACTGGGCACCTACCGGCGGCGGCGCGGCGGCCCCTGTTCCACCGGTGGTGATGGCGAGCGCCTGCAACAACACACGGAGCGAAAGGGGTGAACAAGGTGTGAGAGCTAACAGAGCTTGAGCCAACCTGTAAAATAATCACCAATTCAAAAGCCGCACAGCCCCTACCTGTACCCGTTGACCGTTGTCCTGCTTGCAGCCCCGAAGCAAAGCACGGCATGCCTGGGCAGCACCGCTCCCACCTGTGCGACAGCCGAAGCGTTGGCTCCTTGTGCCACCGCCTGCGTCACCGCCTGCGCTAGCGTCTGCGCATTACCCGCCGCTGACGCTATCGCCGCAGCGTTCGCGATGGCAGCGCTGTTGCCCTGCTCGGGACGGAAAGGGGGTGCGGCCATGGAGCAGGGCGAGGGTGAGGGAGCAATCCCAAACAGCATGCCGGGTTGCACTAGTCGCAGCGGATATGAAGGGGTTGGATGGGCGGCAGGTGTGGAAGCTGCAATCCGCTAAAACGAGCAATCTGCTGCCGACAGGCCTGTGTGCTGTTAAGGAGTGGACGTTGCCTGGGCAAGTGCGTAGGGAGCTTTCATCACCCAGACCCAAAGACGCAGTGTGGCCGCCAACAGGGCGAGCGAGCGTGGTCTGCACACGTGCGCTGGGTTGGCAACGGTTTCTTCAGCACGATCAACTGGCAGGCCTTCGGTTCCAAACCTAATGCCAATTCGTGGGCAGGTGCTGACCGTCGCGTTGACTCACACTCGCTGCTGCCTGTGCGATGGCCTGTGCAGCTGCCGACGCGTTGCCCGACGCAACCGCCTGGGAAATAGCCTGCGCAATGGCAGTTGCGTTGCCGCCGCCGCCACCAGATGACTGCTGCAGCGTACGTGAGCACACTGCGGGGGAAAGGATATAGCGCGCAGGGCGGAGAAGGCCGGACAAGGTGGTGTGAGGCGCGAAGCAAGGAGCACATGACCCATGGGTCGTTCCGGAGCTGTCGCCCGGACGGCTCTGTCGTGCGTGACCAAGTTTAAGGCCCCTACTGGGCATACTTGATGACATTGAGACTCTAATGCTTACCGGATCTGGTAAGCAAAGCGGTCGCTATGACCAAGAGCAAAAGCCGTGGCCCGGGCATTGTTGGCAGGGTCTGGCCGATGTTCGCACGACAAACGGGTTAGGGCTGCTGAGTGATACCGGCAGGCCAGGTTAGCTTTAGCGACATGAGCAATAGCAGCAAAGAGTGTGCGTGCAGAGTTGTTTACATGGGACACGGCGAGCCTCATCTGCCCTTGGACAGAGAAGGTCTTTGTTTCTCGACCAGAAACTGAACGCAGCCATATTAAGGTTACAGCGCCGTGCAATTACCATGCCTAGTACATAAGGGCAAACAAGCAAGGCGTTCAGCTGGAAAAGCAGGAGGCTCTCATGCGGCATCCTATAAGCGCTGTAGCACGGCGTTAGCTGTGGGTGCTCGTCTGTGGGCCCAGGCCTCAAGGCGTGCACATGCACTTGCCTGCATTATGCAATACCGCAAGCGCACTCGGCATGACCAACCGTGCTCGTATCAGAAGCTGGCGTGGCAGAGCCTCACCGTACTGCATTACCAGCCTAGAGCCTCCACACCGCAAGACCGCATGGGCTATTCGCCAGGGGGTCATGGAAGCCCCCTCACGAAGCCTCCGGAGAAGGCCCGGGGGGCGGGGAACGTGACACGCACAGGCTGTGTACGAGTCGGCAGAGCCGCTGTGATGTTGCGTTGCCGTATCCACACTGACTTGTTGCTGGCATGCACATGCGCTGCGCCTGGATTGTGCACGCTAGGATGGCACTGGCGCTGCAGAGTTCGAGGCGCCCACCTGCAGTCCTCACCTGACAGTCTGTACGAGACGGCTGTTTGTGCGAAGCCTCAGTTCATTGTGGAATAATTGGATACTTGCTTCGAATACCATATTGCATTGTTTGCATAAGGCTGTCGCACGGCTGTTGCACTAGCGCGGCACTACTAGCCCACTCGCCCCGCGGTCTGAAGCTAAACTTACTGAAAATATTTTGAAAGGTGCAATTGCTTGTACCATTCACTACAAGTAGGCTATGCTGTATGGATTTCCAGGAGTGGTTACTACTCACAGCGCCATGCCGGCCCTTCACCAGCCCTCCTTTAGATGCATCAGTACCACGTACCTTGTACAACCACTCCGTTAGGCCTTAAGTACCTAGCTATGTGTGTGCGGCTACTCGCGACCCTTGGGCTGCTGGCGACCGTCGCGCAATGCGCCCAGGACTGGCAGGGCGCGATAGCGCCCCAATTCTGGAACGCCTTCTTGCTAGACTCGGCAGTAGTTACCGATGACCCTAGACAGTACGTCCCACTGCTGAAGAAGCTGGACAGCGGGAAGCCTATCAACGTCATGGCGTGGGGCAGCTCGGTGGTTGCAAACCATGCCGGCTGTGGTCTCAACAAGGCGGGGCGGGACTTCATTGAGCAGACCCGCGGCTGGCCCCCCACCTGCGAACGCAAGGGCAGCTCCTGGATGGGCTGGGGCACCCGGTTCATGTACATCATCAACCAGATCTGGCCCCATAAGGACGTGAGTGCTGACACATGCTGCCCAAGTCAACCCGTACAGTAGCATGCGCAACAGCCGCCCTCGGAGCCCCGCGTCACCATCAATTAATCCTCGCTGCTGCCGACCCTGCCGTGCGCTCGCTTATGCCGTACAGCACACATTCGCCAACAACGGCTACGGCGGTGCCTTCCTGACCTCCTACGTCATCTCCGGCTGCCCCGAGCCCACCATCCCCGACCCCATTGACGTCATCATCCTGGAGAACCTGGGAGGGGACTCGCAGATACGGCACGTGGAGCAGGTGGGCGCTGGTGGGCGCTGCGGTAGCACAGCTTAAGGCCTGGCCCCTAGCTGCGCACTGCGAGTGCCCTGGGCGGCAGCGTGGCCGTCCCATGGGTCACCCAAAGCCAGCAACACAATTGCACGTGCCTACCGCGTCCGCCGCACATGCGGAGCTGCCACGCCGCCACGGCCTAAGGACCGATGCAGATATAAATAGTACTGGGGTGTGTTGAATGCCAGCTGAGGTCTTACGTCGCCTCCCGCCTGCCAACGGTAACCATCCTGTCTACCCCACTCCCTGCAGCTGCTTAACACACTCTTCCGCTTCGTGGAGACGCGTGCCAAAAAGAACAAGGCGCAGGCCACGCGGCCCGCCATCCTGCTGCTCAACAGCATGCACGTGGTCAAGAGCGCACAGCGAGAGTGGTGGGTGGGAGCGCGGGTGGGTGGGTGGATGAGCGCGTGGGTTAAAGGATGTGCTCGCGCAGCACAGGCTGCACACCTTCCCAAGTGCTAGGGCTGCAAATGCGTTGCGCCGTGCCTGATGATGCACTGCAAGCTGGCAGCTGCGCGCAATCCGGGCCAGCTTGGTGCTTAGACGTGACAAAATCGATGTGACGCCCTGCGTGCAGCGGGAAGGTGCCCACCGTGTACCGTGTGGCTGGCACCCATGGCCTCCCATGCCGACCAGCGCCCGCACCATGCCTTTGCCGCATACCGCCCCAGTTCCTTTCCTCCCGCTGAATCTGTGTACACCTGTTGACTGAATGTCCTCTGCTGCCGCGGCTGCCACACGCGCCCGGCAGGAAGACGTGCATCGTGAACGGCACGTGCGAGCAGCAGTGCACGCCCGACCGGGCTGGCTTCCAGCACCTGGTGGGCGTCAAGGAGTTTGGGCAGGACAAGCTGTCGGAGCAGACCACGCTGGCCGCACTGGGTGAGGCCTGCACGCAGGCGTTGGGGCACACGTTGCTGGCATGCTGCGGTGGGGATGCGCTTCGATGTTACGCAAGTGCGGCTCAGCGGGGACGGGAGCGCGGTGCTGAGTGGCACGTTACCGCTTGAGTTCTGCATTCTACACAACAGGAACCAGGGCTTGGCGGACAACGTTTGGTTTTTTGTATCCCACAAAGGAGTTGTGAACAAGTAGTACCGGTAAGTGTCATCACTTTAAGAGCTGGCAGTGCCGCCCTACACCGCCGTCGGTTCTTTTCCACATGGGTATGTCGTCCGTTGTCCATCGCCCGGTGACCTCTACACCGGGGAGGCAAAACCGTATGCTGCTGGGCCCCACTCTCTCTGCCTATCCCCCCTACGTCGTGCGGCCTGCAGGCCAGTACTACGGCATCGCCGTGCTGTCGATTGGGCGCCTGCTTCACGCGGCCATGCGGGACGGCGTGGTCCCCTCGGAGGGCGTGGAGGCGTGCAAGCTGTTCTCATCGGTGGGTAGGCACGTTGGGTAGGGGAATGACCGCAAGCACGTGCTGAAATCCCAGCTCCCGCACCACATCCACCCAAACAACCTGCGCAAGCGGCTGGACGCTGACATGCTAATACACCTCGCCTTACCGCTCCCTAACCCTCTTCCCATCGCCGCAGTTCATGGTGGACCACATCCACCCCAACAACCTGGGCAAGCCGTCGCACACCAACTTTCCAATACACTCAACCTCACTGCTAATACACCCAACCCGCCCTCCCCATCCCCTCAGTTCATGGTGGACCACATCCACCCCAACAACTTGGGCAAGAAGCTGTTTGCCGACATCCTGGCGCACCCCATCCTAAGGGCCAGGGGAGACCTCCGGGCCCTGGAGGCGCGGCCCGACATCCAGCTGCCGGCCCGCGCCATGACGCCCGGCGGCGGCCTGCTGTACAACAAGCAGTGCTACATGGTGCTGGACCCGCGCATGCAGCACATGATGGATGTACGGAAGATTAGTAAGGGCTTCCTGCCCATCGTCAAGAGCAGGGGGTGGAGCCTGGTGTTCCACGACAAGGGCAACACCTCGGGGGACGCGCCGCCTCTGAAGCCAGGTGGGTTGACGGGTTGGTAACAGGGGTGTCTCTCCTGGTTGGTGGGCTGGTGGGTAAGGGTGTGAAGGAGTGGGGAGACGGTGACGCGGAGGCGTGGAGGCACACGCAAGGAGGGTGCAACTAACGGCTTATAAGTGCAGGGAAGAGGTGTCCTTGTACCGGCATGCTGGTAATACCGAGGGGCAGGACCAGTCGCACGGTATGCCGAAGAGCTGCGCAACTGCATCCGTCCTTATGGCAGGGTGCATGGGCTCGTACCGTGCTGCGTCGTGAGGTAGCATGGTCATCGCCCACCTGTTAAAGAGCTGAAGGGGAGTAAGCGGCTGGCAAGAAGGTACTGGAGCAGCTGTGCGCCGCCCTCCCTGCTGCTGCCGACACCGCCCTTGCCCCCGCCCCCACTCCGCAGGCCTGGTGGCGCACGAGGGCGGCAGCGTGCTGCAGGTCAAGATTAATACACAGCTGGCCTCCAAGCCCGCCAGCGAGACCCGCGTGTACCTGAGCTACCTGGCCACATACGGTGAGGGACACCTAGTACACATACACATGTGATACTGTGTTGTCTTCTGGTCCGGCAATTATATGGCTGGAGGAAAGAATGGGCTGGGGCACGCGCGGTTGGCGTCTGCCTGCAACTTGAGCTGGTTCGCGTAGCTCCAGGGAAGTCTCAACTTTGCAGGCGGTGCGATGCAAACGAGTGTAGCTCTACGACGGTGACGGGGCGCACTTGGCCGCCGCCCCGTACTTTGACCCTTACGCTCTCACTCCAAGCGCATGGCAAGCCGTGCTCGCAACGTGCATACTGCCAGTTGCTTGCCACCGGACGTGCGGCCGTCTGCCAACGAACCACACGGCTCCTGAATTGGACCGGTCGTGTGCAAAGGGTCACGGTACCCTACAAAATTCTTGCCTGTCTCCTGCCTGCTGCAAGTGCATCCTGCCTGGCACGTGCAAACTGGCATGCAGCTGTCTGTCGTCGACTCTTCGTGACAGTCCCACGCCTGCGCACCACATGCCCAGCTCACCTCCTTTGTTCGTGGCACCTGTGTTGTGCAGAGAAGCGCGGGGCGCTGGAGGTGTCCTGCCTGTCGGGCTGCAAGTGCTCCCGGCAGTACATCCAGTCGCACATGGACGAGCGCGTCAGTGTCACCAAGGTTCACGAATTCGAGGTGAGGCCTCAGCAGCACACCTTACACACGATCTGCATCACATTGCCATGGCTGCCCGTTAGGTTCGGCCCCAAATGCTGCATGCAGTTGCAGCCGGCGCCGAGCGCTCCGGGCGGGTGGTGGCGTGGGTCGTGTGGATTGTCCAACGCTGCTGTGGCACGGAATACAATACGCAAGGCTGGCCGCCGCTGCTGAGCTGTGCGATGGGCCCCGTCGGTGTAGGTCTCGGAGTCCAGGGCGTGCGTGCTGCAGCTCAAGTCCGTCAAGGAGCGCACCGGCAGCACCTTTAAGGTGACGGGGCTGGTGGTGCGCAGCCCCATGCTGCTGGACGCCAGCACCACAGGCAGAATGATGGCCACGAGCTACCAGCTGCAACGGAAATGAGTGGCAAGCAGCAGGAGGAGGAGCAGCAGCAGGAGGAGGAGAGCAGGAGCAGCAGCGGCAATATACGGGGGGTAAAGAGATGACCGTGACAGTTGATGTCACTTGGTGTAGACCTGTAGCAAGGGGGTGGAGAGTGTGTAGGCACCGGGGGGAGGCTGCAGTGGGTACAACATGCGGCACGGGATGGCTATGGCAGGTGGTTGCAGGATGTTGCGGGTAGGGGCGGTGGAGGCAGCAGGGTTTGGGGCGACGCTGGATGCGGGCCAGAGCGATGGGGGAGCAGCTTAGATCGCGGAGACGGGGTTAAGGGAGAGGCGCGAAGAGGCAGCGGCTATCAGGCCAGGGCGGGACACTCGTGCAGCTGTATTGTTGCGCGTTGCGGCGGAAAAGTGATACGGGCAGGGCACGGCTGCTGTCACGTGCCGCAGGGCGCGCTTGGCACATGGCGTTGGGCTCGTGTGTGGGATTGCATGAGTATTACCTTGATTGCAGGATGGCTGGCGCTGGTAGGCTGTGTGCATCTATTAGATTCTCACCAACATGTGAAGGCGTGTGCGATACACGGTACAGGTAGTGTCCCCCAACACGCTCATCAGCTGCTCAGGCTTTGCAGCTGTGCGGACACGGCGGGGCGTACCGGGTGTGCTTACTGTGTACGGCAGGCAGCTTTTGGCATGATTCCTTGCCACCTTCTTGGGTCCTTGAGGTCAGCCAGGCCCCATTGCTTGGCGAGGCTTAGCGATTGCACTGTGACTGATATAGTTCTATTAGCACGGGCAGGGGAGATGAGCACGGCCGTGCCATCTGCAGGAGTGCTTCTTTTGACAAGAGCGGGAATAAGCGCGAGGGGCAGCGAGGGGCGTTGCACCGCTTGTCGGTTGCATGGTTGCACGCTTGTGTGGGTGCAGTGGTGGTCGGAGGGAAGGAAGCTTGGCAGCGGTGGGGGTTCCCCTGCTGCAGTAGCTGACGATGCTTATTGCTTGCTCCCTGTTCCTCAGGACTCTAATGCTGGCATGTTACGCCTGTTTGCGCCTGGTCCCGCACTCAGACCGTCATGTACAAGGGTAAAGCAGGGCAACATTTTGCTCATATGCATCATTGTAAGCTTTTCCTGTAGTGAAGGGTACCGGTACGGCACCCAAAAGGGAAGAGCAACCGACGATTTCTGACTGAAAATTCGTACGGCAGCATGCTTACACAGCTCGCTTACCGCCAAAGTGGTTGACAAAGTGGACATAGCGTCTACATACGGTAGTCACAGTGTCCCCGATTGGTGCTTCTTGGTACCTGAACGCTGACGACGCCTGTACCTTAGCACCCTGGAGCTATCCAAGGGAGGCGGGGCCGCCCTGGCTGCTGCCCCCTGGTGCCTCGAGGTGCCTCCTTGCATACAAGAAAGAGAATGCGCGTATCGTAGCTGTAGCTGCAGCTGCAACTGTAGCTGCATTGCAGTATCAGCCTGACGGCCATTGTAAACCTGTGCCGCAAGCGGTGGGCAGGGGAGGTCCCCTTGCGCCTTGGGGCGGGCGCGCAGTACACTATACCCCATAGGCAGCGCTGTCACGATTGCGCCTTAAGGGTCTGCCGGTAACTGCTTGCGCATTCAGCGCTGGCTGCTGTGGGAGGCTGGGCAAGCAGTGGTACTTCGTAGATAATCATCAAAGTCTAACGCCAAAGGTGCCGTCGAGCCGCAGTGTGAACAGAAAATAATCATAATTACGCAGTGTTTTCTACCTGAAATTTACCCCTCCTATTGCAAGCTTTGTTTCGGCAGAAAAGGTTCGGCAACCGACGTGCGAAGACCTGCACCCATACTAGACGCCCACGCTTTTTACAGATGTAGTACTGACACCTACTTACGTCCAGTTGCTGCAAAAATGCGTGCCACGGCAAGGGCCGCATCTGGGCCCTTGAATTTTAGCGAAGGCACGATGCCAAGGACCTATGGACCTTCCACTGTCTAGCTGAACCAGGAGCTATGTGCACCAACACTCTGACAAAGCCATAGTGCATCATCATGCGCAGCTGTGCTATCGTCGTGATCCTCGCGGTCTTGGGGACTGCGCTCGTTACTGAAGCAGTAATCGACTCCCTGACCACGATGGCGCCGAAGTGGTGGGACGACTACATGCTGCAGAACACATTAGTTGTAAACGAGCCGCGTCAGTATGCGCCCATGCTCGCAAAGCTCGACGCCGGGGAACCCATCAACGTCATGGTGTGGGGCAGCTCGGTGGTTGCTGGACACGCCGGATGCGGCTTCGGCCGGTCTGGCCGGACCTTCATCAAGAAGGCCCGCGGCTTCATGCCAGGGTGTGAGGACAGGTCCTGGCAGGGCTGGGGCACGCTGTTTATGAAGTGGGTCAACGAGACATGGCCCAGCAAACAGCACATGTTCGCCAACGGGGGCCTCGGCGGGGCGTTCCTCACAACGTACGTGCTGTCCGGGTGTCCGGAGGGCACCATTCCGGATCCAGTGGATCTAGTGTTGCTGGAGAACCTGGGAGGAGACACCCTCACCAAGCACATTGAGCAGGTGCGGGTGCCTGCGCGCCGCAGAGCAGGGGCTGTCGCGACCTGCGCGCTCAGGGCCAAGGGGACCTGGAGAGGACATAGCTTACCCCGGGGGCTTTTAAGACATGGCGTAGCAGGTGGCACGCTTACCCCATGGCGGAACTCCATAGCACGCCGCCTCCCATCAACCCCCATCAACCTGCCAGCGCTTTTAGTTCCCTTGTCGTGCGATCCATGCCGCGGCACAGCACGCGTGTTACCCACCGCCCGTCCCCCCGACCCCAGCCCCTGCTACTTTCCACATCATACAAAGATCCGCCCCTAATCCATCCCGCAGCTGCTGAGCCTCATCTTCAGCACCGTCGAGGAGCGGGCCAGGGCAGCTGGGCGGCGCTTCGTGCGGCCGGCGGTCATCCTGCTCAACTCGTTCCACGCCATTCGGTCGGGCAACAAACAGTGGTGGGTATGGCAGCAAGCCCCTGGTGAGCACGGCAACTGTGAGGGTAACAAACAGTAGTGAGTGGCGCAGGGGAGGGCTGCGACAGCGTAACGTACGCCCCGCGTGGGCTTGTCGCTAGCACCTGCGGGCTGTGTGGTGGTGGGGCCGCACAGCGTCATGTGGACACAAGCCGTATGGGGAGAGCCCTACACACCTTGCATATCCCGCATGGTTACCTGTAGATGGGGCTTAGGAATTACGCTGCGAGAGCCTGGCCTCCTGATGTAGGCAGGGGCGGCAGGGGTGTGGCCTCGCTGTCGTGGCAGCCTCAGCGCCGCCTCAGCGCCGCATCCCACGTCTTTCTGTTGCTGAGGCAGCGAGCGCAAATGGGCAGCAGGTGCGGCTGTGCAGGGGTCCCACAGCCATGGACCCGCAATGTGCCGCAGACGGCGGTTGCGGCGCAGCAGTTCCCGACCCTGCGGAACGATAGGGAAGCACAATCCGCCAGGCGTGAAGGCCCGTGTCCGGGGGTGTTGTGTGCAGCAGGGACTGGCACGTGGAGCAATTGCGGGGACTGCTGGGACCCACTCCGTGGTACCCAGGGGGGGGGGCAACGCTTCGATACTGGTGGCCACGCTGGCCTTCTCCCCATGGGCTGTGCGCCACCCCGATGGTGCTGCGTATGGCAGCTGGTCAAGCGCTGTGCCAGGCGGAGACTCATTGGAGCTTCCGGCATCCTGAAGACGCACCAAAGCCGCCTCCCAACATCTCCACCACTTCCACTGGGGCCAGTATGCTGCATTGCAGTGTCGCAGGCACCCTTCCACAATGTCGTTGACCGTTGGGCTCTTTCGCTGACCGCGCTGCGTGCTGGCCGCTGCGTTCCTCCCTCGCGCAGGGGCGTGTGTCTTAAGGAGGGCACCTGCGCCAGTGAGTGCGCCCCCGACAAGGCGGGCTTCAACCACTCGGTGGGCGTGCAGGAGTACGGGCTGGACAAGCGCAAGATGACCACCACGCCCGACACTGTGGCGCTGGGTGAGGCGGCGTGCGGTGCTGGTTTGGGGGATGAGTGTGGACGGCGGCGCGTTGGGAGAGGCGGTGAGGATGGTGACGCTGTGGCGCTGGGTGCGGCGGTGTGCGGCGGGCAGTGCGATGGGGGGCTGGGGGGTGGGCGATGGGGGAGGGACAGGGCTTAGCATTTACGGTGTTGATGCGTGCTACGGGATTGCGTGGCATAGTCCGCTGTGGGTGCATGAGGGCAGCTGCAGTAGAGGACACGCGTTCGGGGCCCGGGTTCGCCTTGTGTCTAGTGTTCAATCTGAGTGTACATGCAGCGGCGGACGCGTGATGACGCCGCAGCCTGAGACGATGCCCTTGTGCTGCCGCCTGTGTAGGGGGGAAGATAGGTGGTCGAGGTGCGGGCTTGGGGTCAGTGGCGGAAAAGTGAAACGGGCGGGCCCAGCGTGAGCGGCACGTCGTGCGCCAGCAACGACCGGGAGCTCATACTCCATGCTTTTGGCCTCCTGCCCTTCCTCCCTCACACCCCACCGCACGCCCCTCCCGTGCCCCCTGTTTTCGTTTGCCGCTCCGCAGCCCAGTACTACGGCCTGACGGTGATATCGCTGGGCCACATGATGCACACCATGTTCCGGGACGGGGTGCTGCCGCCGGCGGGGCTCCAACCCTGCGACTTCTTTGCGCAGGTGCGGCCCCAGCCGCGGTGCTGCTGTTGTAACGAGAAGGCAGCAGAGAGTGCAGTCTCGTGGGAGGGGGCAGCAGAGAGTGCAGTCTTGTGCGAGGAGGAAACGGAGAATGCAGTCTTGGTGCAGGGCTGGTGTGGTAACGACGTCGGATGGGGGCAGCAGAGCATGCAGTGGGCAAGGGGGGCCACGGGACGCGTGAGAGCTTGGTGCGGGGCATGACTGGGGCGCTGGTGCCTGCACGCAGTGGCATGGTCGAGCGGCGGTGGGAGCAGCGGTGGCGGGCGTAACAGGGCAACAGGCGCTGTTTTGCCTATCTCCCTGCGCTCGCAGACGTGCCCGCCTGACGTTCTCCTTGCCATCCGCATTCTCCAAGCAGACTTTATACGCCCTTCGTCAGGCTTCATACATTATGCGACCCGCATCCGCACGAGCCAGCGGGCAGCTGCAACTGCTGCACCACGCCAACATGCCTTACATGCTGATGCACTCCGTCCCGCCATCCTACACCCCACTTAACGCCCTCCCCCTATTGATTCACAGGCATTGTCGACCTACTTGCTTGCTACCGCCGAAATTGCCCCGCCCCTCCCTTCCCCTCCCCGCGCAGTTCCTGATGGACCACATCCACCCCAACCAGCTGGGCAAGTTCCTGTACGCCGACATGCTAATACACGCGGTCAAGGACGCGCAGCGCGCGCTCAAGCGCGCGGCGGACAGCGGCGAGCAGCTGCCGCCGCTGCGCCTGCCGGCCCGCCCCATGACGGACAAGGGCAACCTGGTGGTGTCCAAGTCGTGCTACATGGCCCTGCAGCCCAACATGACGCACATGATGGAGGTGGAGGAGGTGCCGCACGAGTACATCCCCATCGTGAAGAACAAGGGCTGGGAGTTTGTGATGCACGATGGCAACCCGGGAGCCACGTGGAAGCCAGGTGGGGGCGGGCAAGGTCTGGGGGGTGTGCTTTGAATTGGTTATTTACAGGGGACCCCTTCCGGTCGGGGTGTGGGCACCATGGGAGATGATGGCCGATCCTCGTACGCCATATCTCACTTGTGGACATCGGCACGAGCATGGGCGTGGCTCGCATTGACGCCAGGCGGGTGTGGGCGTGGGCTGGGGGGTGAGCGCGAGCGCGGGCATGGCCATGGCCGTGGCTTGCCACTGCAATGCAGTGATACAGCGTGTTACGGATTTCAGTATCCTTGTGCCTTTGTCGTCACCTCTGCCTGCGCAGGGCTGGTGGCCCGTGAGCCGGGGGCGGTGCTGCAGGTCCGGATCGAGACGGCGTTCCCCGACTCCCAGGCGCTGGCCAACGAGACCACGTGCTACATCAGCTACCTGGGCTCGTACGGTAAGAGGAGGCGGAATCGGGGCACTGTGATTGGCGGGGTGTGGACGAGTGGAGGAGTAGAGCCGGGCGCTCCGGTGTGGCAGATCGGTTAGACACTGCTGGAATGCGTGCCCACTGCTTCCGCTACGTGGTTTGTTGCCTGTCTTGCTAAAGGCACTTGGTACCAGTGGTTATCACATGGCCGCGTGTTCAGTAGCAGGCTGGCCGGGCTGTGGCTGAGGCCTTTGGTGTGCTGCATCAGCTACCTGGGCTGGTACGGTACGGGGGCAAGGGATCGGACCACACAGCGGGGCACACTGGGGCGGTATCAGGGACCGTAGAGGAGTGGGTCCGGGTGCCTGTGGGGAGCCTTCCGGTGTCAATGGGGTGCGGGCTGTGTGTGTTGGGTGCTGCCATGTGGTGGTTCGGGGGAAATGCTACCGGTATTGGTGTGCGCTATGCAAAGTGGCTGTTACCTGTCTTGCTACGTGCTTTTGTTTCCTCAGCTCCACATCAACTCAAGCCTGCCCAGGCTGTTGCTGAGGCCTTACGCATGCTACGCCTTCGGCCTTCCCCCGGAACGTGCAGAGGGCCGCGGTGGCGTGGAGGTGAAGTGCGTGTCGGGATGCAAGTGCGAGCCCCAGACCTTCGACTCCTCCCACACGGAGCGCGTCAGCATCACCAAGATCTACGAGTTCCCGGTGGGTGGTGGGGTGGCGGCGGCAGCGAGCAGGCGTGTGTGTATTAGCGTGTGTGTGTGTATTAGCCGCCAGAGCCACAGCTGTGTGCGGTTCCCGGTGGGTGTGGATGGCGGATGGCAGACTGGGTAGCGTTGTCGGGGCTGAGGAGAGTGGCAGGGCGAACGGGGGAGGCTGTCCTTCCAGCGGTGTCTCACACGTGTGCAAGGTGCCATGATCCCATGGGGACAGGCTGCCGGGCGTCTGTGCGTGCGTGCGCGTGCAGCTCCTTGGTCCCCTGCCCCACCCCTATGTTGCGCCGTCCCATTGAGGTCCACCACGGCATGCAAAGCACGGCGTCGCCGCCATGCACGCGTCCGTACCGTACCTGCCATGTTCCCCCACCCTGGTGGGGTGAGCACTCTCTCTTCCCGGATGCTGCAGACAAACTTCGCTTTGCAGCTATTGCCAATCGTGCAGGCCCCAGCGTTTCCGTTCTTCCCTGACGTCTTACTCGCGTTTCACGCGTGCCCCCCGCTCTGGTGCACAACCTCAATTCATCCGCCAGACCGCCACTGCCACATGCAGGCCACGGTGTCGCCGTCACGTGCATGCCATGTATCTCCCCTGCGCCCTATCTAGCGTGGTACCGGTAGCCGCAACCGACCCCTGTACGCCCATCTTTGCCCACATGCCCACGCGCAGGTCAGTGCGTCGCCGTCCTGTGTGCTGCAGCTCAAGTCCACAAAGGGCGCCACCGGGACCATCTTCAAGATGACGGGCCTCATCGTGAGGGCGCCATCCATACCGGGGGGCAACAAGAACGCCCCGGAGGCGCGGCGCAGCAAGGGACAGGCGGGGGTGGAATGACGGCGGCAGCTGCATCCACACACACACACACACTCGCTTGCCGTGCGTGACGCATGGTACGTGCCACGCGGCATGTGGCCATTCAATGCTGTTGGCAGCTGCAAGGCGGGGCGCCCCCACGCGTACTGCCGTACGTAGTGAAATAGCAGCAGGTGGTGGCAGGCACTCGCTGATCACGGAAGAGGTGTGCATGTATGGTCTTTTGCAGCTGTTGGTGTTGCTGTTGAGGGGTCGGGAGGTGCATGGCGCAGGCGCGAAGCGAGCTGCGATCTCCCTGAGGGTACGGCGAACTTACCGCAAATCCGTGGAGTTGGTGTGGCTTGTCCTGCTCGGATATGATGTCAAACTGTGTCCCCAGTGTTGTGGAGGCACTCTGACGAGCGGCGTACTGATCTTCTTACTCGCTGGCGGCTGTGGCCTTTTGTTGTGGCGATGCAGGGTGTATGCGTAAACTGTGCAGGATGTTAGCACTGTACTGAGTACTGGGGCAGTCGCAGGTTGTACGGGTATTCTGTTGTTGGCACTGAGGCATTCGTGTGCGGGCAACGCGCGGCTTATTTACGGCTCGCTTGGTGTCGCCATCTGTGAGGGGCAGCCACTGCCCCAGGCTTTGTTGCGGCTACCGATGTCACCTGAAGTCGCGAAGCTCGTGTAGCAACGCAGTTGCCGTGATGATGGAGCGTGGAGCGTACAGGTGCTAGGTTGAGCGGCGGCAGTAGCACGTAGCACGTAGCCTACGACTCCGCGCGTGTGGAGGAGCAGGGGGCAGCGTGCCGTACGGTCGTACGTCCGGCGTATGACGGGATGTGGGTTGCGGCGGTTGGGGCGCAAGCGTGCCATGTGCGTACCGTGCAGACTAGGACTCTGCAAGCAGGGGCAGCGCAGGGCAGCGGCTGGCACACCGGGCTCGGTATGCTGTTGGGAACTGCTGGAATGGTTGTGTTGAGCGGTCGTCAAGGGCAGGGCCCCTCAAGGAATTGGGCACCGTATCCATTTGCCCAAACACCCAAACTCAAGGGGCGCTCAGAGTCTTGCTTGGTCGGGACAACAGGGCACCGCTCTGGAACGAACTAGGGAGGACCCACGCTGGACCACGTCTAGGCTTGGCAGAGCCTGAACCGGGAACGAGTCTGCAGAAGCTTGGTCCGGACGGATTTGGCTAGATGTAGGGCGTTCGGGCGTTTGGGGCCAGACACCAGGAGGCCCTTGGGGGCCCTGCGAGTCTCTTGCCACGTGGCTGACACCGTTACATCCATATCCATGACGTGCGCCCTCTGTGGCTCGACAGACTCGGCACGTAGACAGCAGGGAATTCCCAAGGGGAACTCGCATGGTACACGTAACCCCGCGTAACCTGAGCGCTGAGGGGCTGTGCTCAGGATGGCAAATAAACTCACCGAAGGGCGTATGTACAAAACGAAGCACACGCAGTGTGCTTACGCCATTGCGTTAGTTGACGTTGTTTTAGGCCCAAGGATCAACAGCTGGCAAGCAGCAAATTCCCGATAGAGGAGGGCGCGCGATCTGACCGACACTCCCCAGCAGGCTGACATGCATGCTGAGTGCCGCTGCTTGATGACAGCCTGACGGCTTTGTTGTCCGCTTATACGAAAGCAGATGCTTACACGCCTCTTGACATCTGAACATCAACATCACACGGCAACCCTTTTAGGTCCTCGAGTTCGGCCACCTGCTGCCGCGCCCGCTGCTGGCCAGCGCCCGAGCGCTTCCTCCGCCTCAGCGTCTTCGCCCAGTAGACGCTTCTGCCACTCAAGTCTTTATGTATACATGCATATACATGCCATGCAACATGGACTGCACCGTACATGATTTCACCTGCCAGGGGCTGCACAAGTGGGAAAATGACGAATGAGTAATATGCGCAGCACTTGGCGGGCGGCATTTATTGCTTTAATAGATTAAAATGCATGCTTAAATAGTGTGGAAAATACAACGTAGCATGGTGTCTTATAGGAGTCCCGGCTACATTACGAATCACAACGCCTCCCGCTGCTTTTCTGCTCCAGCCACTCTTCTCCCAGGGACCCAACCCTGCTGCAAACAGTTTGCAACCTGTATATAGGACCGTGAATCGTGGAAGGAAATCACACCTGCACACTGACTGTGCCTCTTCGCCCCTTCACGTCTGACGCTAGGATGACCACTCGAGCCATTAAGGCCATCTAACTATAAGTCTTGCTGCAACTAGATCTACAACGTAGCTCAGCAAGTAGGCTGCTTCACGAGGGGTCCTGCTGTGCCCTTAAGCCGCGGTTAGCGCGGTTGGCCCCTTTTTTGCACTTGACGCCTTGAGCAACACGGGCACAGGATGCCAAGTAGACATAGTAAGAAGCAGTCATGTATATGGTTTTGGGCTGTTGCCATCCTAAGCGCGACTGCTGTAGTTACTGCGGTGGTGGAAACAGCGCCGAAGTTCTGGGACGACCAGATGTTGGCCCAAGCGCTGGTCACAACCGATGCCCGACAGTTTGCTCCACTCCTAGCAAAGCTTGACAGCGGGGAGCCTATTAACGTCGTGGCGTGGGGCAGCTCGGTGGTTGCGAGCCATGCTGGATGCGGTGCGAACGAACTGGGCAAGGAGTTCATCAGCCAAGCGCGAGGCTTTCCACCCATGTGCGAACACAGCACCGGGTCATGGATGGGCTGGGGTACTCGTTTCCTCAACTGGATAAACGAGACCTGGCCCCACCCCAAGGTAGGCGAACCCCTGCCCTACCCACCCGTGCCACCTGCTGGCTAGGCTGTTGGCTGCTTGATTGGCTCCTTCCATCCACGCACCAAACTCTTGACACTACCTAAGCAACCCCATTAGGATACGACATGTGAGCATGCAGGGGTGCACACATCCGCGCGGCCGCGCTTCCAGTGTTGCTAATTATTAGTCACGGTCAACTGGCTAGTGGCGGCTGGCAGCGTGTTGCGGACGGACCTATGGGATCTGGTCCCCTGTCGCTCTTGGCTTCCTGCCCATCGGCGCCGATAGGGTCACGAGACGCCGCCAGTCCGGTACGGCTGCACCTATCTCTGCACCCACCTCTGCACCGCATCAAAGCAACATGCACTCTACCCCACTATTGGCACCGAATAACCTGCCTGCTTGCTTGCTGCCGTCTTGCTGTGCCCGCCCAACACCCCCTCCCGCCTGCTTCCGCCCGCCGTACAGCACGTGTTCGCCAACAACGGCTACGGCGGCGCCTTCCTGCAGAGCTACCTACTGTCCGGCTGCCCCGAAGCCACCATCCCCGACCCCGTGGACCTGGTCATCCTGGAGAACCTGGGAGGGGAGTCCTTGCCCAACCGCATTGAGCAGGTAGGTGGGCGCGCCGGCCCTTGCAGCTTTCTCAGCAACCTACTGTCAGGACCAGCAAGGGGACTGTGTGGCCACACCGCCTGGGTGTAACACAGTACGCAAAGCGCTTTGATCTAGTCCAGACGGTGTAGTAGTCACGCAATGCACGTCTTCCTGGCATCAGCCACACCAGGCGGCAGCATCAGTTGCGTGCCACCCTGCGTAGCTGCGCACCGGCCGGCCGTGCTGCCTGTGCCGGCGTCCGCGGTGCCCTGCTACCAACTGCCCCTCGCCTGCCTCTTCAGCTTCACACCTTCACATTTGCGGGCCCCTTGCAGCTCTTCCACATGATCTACAATGTAGTGGAGGAGCGGGCGAAGGCCCGCAAGGGGAGCTACACGCGGCCCGCCATCATCCTGCTGCACTCGCTCCACGTGGTGCACAGGTCCAACCCTAAATGGTGCGTGGAGCTGGGGGGCACGACTGGAGTGGGGTTGGCGTGGGGCGCGGGGGCGTGGGGCGCGGTGGACGTGGGGACCAAGGTACGCCATGGGCATCTGTCCGTTCGACTTACCAGGCATGCGCTCAGCCGTTGAGAAGGCGAGGTGGGGGGCATGCAAGCGCGTTGCCGGCGCCGGGTACACCAGGCAGTGCGCGTGGGCCGACGGGGCCTTGACGGCAGCGGGACGCAAGTAACACCCTGACACAGCACAGCGGCACGGCGAAGTAGCCAGCCGTCGCGCACTGAGTGACGCGCCTGCTGCCGCGTGTCACCCAGCGGCACGGTATGCGTGCCTCTGCTACTCACGCGGACAGCACTCTGGTTGCGCATGCAACTGCCACGGGGTCTCCGCTAAACTGCACCCAACAACGCGCCGTGCCTAAGCATCTGGGGCGCACTGAGCGGTCCACCCTTAACCGTCACCGACACGTGTCACAGCTGGGGGTACCGTGTTGTGCGGCACGCCTTCCTGCCAGATGCTCACGCCGGCACCCATACCTCCGAGCACGCACGTTGCTGACAGGGAGGTGTGGCGCGGTCCCGCCCCCTGTGTGTGCACAGGGACGAGTGCATCCACTACGGCACCTGCGCCACCCAGTGCTCCCCAAAGAAGGCGGGCTTCGAGCACACTGTGGGGCAAAACGAGTACGGCGGAGACCCGATCAAAAAGAAGATCGCCATTGCGCCAAGCACCGTGGCGCTCGGTGGGTAGCATGCATACGGCGTGTCGTCGGCACGTGTCGGCACGGCAGCTCCAGGGTCAAGGCATGCAGTGCGCAAGTGGGAGCAAGCCACCTTCCACCCCCGCGCCTGCCTGCCCTCAGCAGGCATCGGCGCCAGACATAACCCGTGCGCTGTTGCTTGCCCTGACAGCGTCGTCCATCTCCCAGGCTCATACGATATCTAGCGCAGGAACGCTTGGTCACCGCTGAGGTGTGCATCAGAAGCGCATGCCGCCGAGCGACATGGGGCCCACACCAACCTGTGACTGCCGCTGATGCGGTCCACACCTCGCCATATCGCATACACCCCCAGGGTCCTACTACGGCATCACGGTGGTATCGTTGGGCCACATGCTGCACGCCGCCATGAGGGATGGGCAGGTGCCCACGGAGGGGGTCAAGGTCTGCGAGTTCTTTGCCTCGGTGGGTCTTGGCCATGCGTCCGTGGGGGCTGTTCGCGGCAAGGTGGTGCAGGGCGGCTCAGTGCGTGCCCTTGTTGCGCGCGTGTGCACTCGTGTCAGCCACCTCCACGCGGGAGAAAGTCAAGGCTTGCATGCTTTGGACCGGTAGATCTGGGTCGGTAGGATTCTTGGCAGCGGCGATGGGTGCTGGGGTCGGTGGGTAGCGCGGCAGTGGGCAGAGGGTGTTGACTCGCTGGGCTGCGGCTGTGTGAGCGATTGATGCTAGGCAGGAGCTCGAGGAGGGGTTAAATGTTACGTAATATGGTACCGGCTGTACGTCCCGAGCGCACGAGTGCACCTGTCACGCGAGCGCAAACACAACGTACGGCAGCGTACGGTACGGCACTGGTTGCCACACGGTCAAACTTCAGCACATTCTGCCCCGCCCAAAGCCTGACACGCTTGCAAGGCGTCCGCATGCACCCAGTCCTGCCAGCACCTGCCACACGGCAGATTACCACCTGCTGAGGCTGCTGCTGCTGATCCCGCGGGTGTTGCTTCCTCTCCGCAGTTCCTGAACGACCACTTCCACCCCAACAACCTGGGCAAGCCGCTGCACACCAACTTGCTAATACACCTACCCTCTGCTAATACACGACAACCCGCCCTCCCCACCCCCTCAGTTCCTGAACGACCACGTCCACCCCAACAACCTGGGCAAGCAGCTCTTTTCCGACATGCTGTCGTACGCCGTACTGGACGCCAGGGCCGAGCTGCAGGACGCGGAGCGCAGGGGGGTGCAGCTGGCACCCCTGGGGCTGCCCACACGGCCCATGATGGCAGGGGGCGACGCGGTGGTGCTCAAGCAGTGCTACATGAGCCTCAAGGGCAGCATGACGCACGAGATGGATGTGGAGGGCATCCCCCCTGACTACCTGCCCATCGTCAGCAGCGACGGTTGGAAGTTTGTGATGTACGACGGGCCTAAGCTGGTCGGCACGTACAAGCCGGGTGCGTTCGATCAACTCGCCTCGGAGTCTGACTGCCTGCTGCCTGCTTTGCTGCTCTATGCAATATGTGTGTGTGCCCGTGTCTTTTGCAGCGGTGCGGCGAGACAGCGGTACTTATGACGCCTGCTTGAGCATGCATGCATGACACGTGCTGTTGGCACGTGCCTTGCCTTCACTGTAAGAGCCTTGCTGCCACGTCGTCCAATTGGACTGTGACGCTCCACCAGGCATCGTGGCCTCCGAGCCAGGGTCCGTGCTGCGGGTCAAGGTCAACACGGCCTTCCCGCGCGGCATCTCCAACGAGACCATGGCGTACCTCAGCTACCTGGGGTCGTACGGTGAGGCTCGTGCAGTCGGTACGGCGTGTGTTGCGCGCGGTGCGTGCGGCGCTACCCAGCACGGTGTATTGCGCAACGTTGCTCGAGTGTGCGTCTTGCTCATGCATGTGCACCGATAACCAGTGTACCCCGCTCGCAAGGGCTTGGCGCCCTTACGCTGTCGGTGAGGGGTTTGAGGCTTTGTGCACTGCATATCCTTACCCGTCGCTCTGTAGACGTGACGTGCGTTGTGCCTGTTTATGCCCCCGTAACGTGCAGAGGGCCGCGGCGGCGTGGAGGTGAGGTGCGTGTCGGGCTGCCAGTGCCCTCCTCAGGCCTTCGACTCGACGCACACGGAACGGGTCAGCGTCACACATGTACATGAGTTCCCGGTGGGTGGTGGGGTGGCCGCGGAAGCGAGCAGGCGTTCCTACCTAGCATGTGTATTAGCCGCCGGAGCCACAGCTGTGTGCGCTGCACGTGCTCGCTGCTTGCACACGGCACCTACCTGAACGCACGAACGAACGCGTACCGGTATATCTAGTCCCGGTACTCCTTTTGTGTCCTGAGGCATCCTGCGTCGGACAAGGATGGAGGCACCACCTACCGTACGACTGGCTGGCATGGGAGCGGACCCTGTTGCCGCTGTGGTAATGTGCGTGCGCAGATCACTGCGTCATCATCCTGCGTGATGGAGTTTACATCCACCAAGGGCAAGACGGGGAGCATCTTCAAGATCACAGGCCTAACCATTCGGTCCCCCACCACGCCCAGTAACAAGCACCACAGGAAGTGGTTGGCTTTCTCTTGAGAGGTGATGACTACGGCACCGGTAGGCTGTGCTGCATTTAGGCGTCGCCGTACCATACATGGCTGTAGCAACGCAATGAGGGGGACAAGTGAGCTGCGTTGTGGACGCGGTTGCTTGGCGCACGCACGTGTGAATAGGCGTAATGCTATGCACTGCATCATCTAGATAGGGCGAGGGGTTTCAAGGGCACACCGGGCGAGGCGCAGGACTCTGCGAGGACCGCAGTTGAACAAGCATGCGGGGCGTGTGGCAATGCCTTGGGGCTCGGGTAGCTATCTAAGGCTGCGAACGAAAGGAAAGAGCAGTTGCGTGCCGTGAACGAAAACCACGTGCCCGAATAGCAGGCCCGTGCAAATGTGTATTTTAGTGGCTTCTGTGTGCATGGGATCATTAGGAAAGGCAGGCAACCGCCCTCTGTTTCCTACCACTTGCATGTCTCATGTCCCACCACATGCATTTCTTATTCTTCTATTCATTGCCCTGCAGTTACGGTAGATGTGTGTTGCACCCGAGTGAAGGGTACGGGTGATGCCGGTGTGTGTGTGAGCTGCGCGTGTTGACCTGGGTTGACCCATCTGCATGTACGGTATGTGTTCATGCAGCTGGCCTGGGTTGGTATACCTTGCCAGCCCTGATTCCGTGTCTAGCACTGCCGTCATGCCAGGCAGTGATGTAGCGCTCAAGAATTGAGTATGGGGTGTGCGTTTGGAGTAAAGCAGCTACAGCCGGTGGTTAGGGGCTCGCTTGTGCGATCTGCGCCAGCATCTAGAAGCATTATGCATGTCTGTAACTCCGCATGCGCTTGGAGGCAGCGTAGAGCGTACCGGTACTACTGTGACAAGGCTGACGGTGGTCGTGCCCCAGGTTCGTGCGTTGTCCGCCGTACCGGGACCTGTATTATAAATTACCGTGCTGTACTGCAGGAGTCAATGCGTTGCCGGTATGCAGGTGTGGTAGTAGGCTATAGAGCATCCGCTGCTACGTGAAGGTCGGTTGGTAGCAGGTTGACAGCATGTCCCCAGGGGAGCTCCCCCCGGTGGTGCCTGTCATGGTGCCTGTCATTGCTGTCGGCGCTGCCCAATCCAGGGCGTGTCATACCTGCATGTAAAAGTATGCAAGCATGTGTGCAGTAGTGCAGCAACCTGATGTCAAAGCTTGTGCACACCGCTGGGGAGCCTCGGACCTGGCAAGTCCCACACAACTCGTACGGCGTCTGGAAGGGACCAGCACAAGCGTACGCGCAGAGGTTCGCACGTGTGTAGCTTGTATACAGCGTTGTTCGTACATTTGCTCGCTGAGCCTGGTCACTAGGAGGAGCGTGGTGTTTCCATCACAACCACTGGAACAACATATTGCATATCTTTGCTAGAGCCCATCGCAACACTGATGTTGGCTAGTGCAGCATAGCTATGTGTATGTAACGTCGTAGGCTGCTGATAGGCTTCAGTAACGGAGCGTCGCCACGCCAAATGGGCCTGCGTCGCCTCGCGCTGTTCGCGGCGAGAGCGGCACACGGATCCAGCTCTCATATCCTATCTTCTGCGTCCCAGCATGCTCTATCACTGGATGCCGGGGCTGTGGGCTGCAATCGGGGCCTCTGCACCCTTTTGTCGCGGACTTGCCTGAGTCGCCAAGGTAGAGCACAATTCGGTATGCAGCAGCTAACTGACGCTGTCTTGGTCTTGGTTGTGGCACCAATTGGTTGACTACTCTGCGTACGCAGAGTCGAACCATCTCGGGGCCAGGTTCCATGACCTGCGGGGGCTGCACACAACGGCAGGTGAGGCTTGGGCCCCCAGGCACCAGCATTTGGTAGTGCCAAGCTTGTGGAGCCCTTACCCAGATGGGGAAGCCGCAGCTGCAGCTGCTCGTGCTCGCCGCCCCATCCCACACGGCACGTGCTGCGGGGTGCCGTGCGCGTCAGTGCCACGTGCCGTGGTGGATGCGCTGAAGGGTGGGACAGCAGACCCAGGGCACGGTCCCGACTATTAATCTCGGAATGCTTGTAAGGCGGTGTGTGGAGCTGCTGATTGCCGGCCGGGGCACCCTTGGCTATTCACGGTGGAGCAGCGGACAGGCGGACGTTGGGCATGGGTTCTGGGGTAGGGTGGGGAGTCCGGCGCAGGGATGGGGACGGCGTGGGAGGCAGGGGTGAATGGCAAGCATAAATACTAGCTCTACGCACATACACCACCAGTGGGCTGGGGCTGCAGCGCCCCCCATGCGGCTGGGGATGTGCCTGACACGTGGCGGGTATCTGTACGGTAGTAATGCACTGGTAAGGCGTCGGGCTGCTCCTACCACGTCACACGTGCCAGGGTATGGTCCTGCATCCCGCCATCTAATGCGTGTGGTGCCCTCGCCCCTCCGTAACACACACCGCAGCCACCGCCGCCGCTGCCAGCTCCGACTACTACGAGGTGCTGGGAGTGGGGCGCACAGCCTCAGACCAGGACATCAAAAAGTCCTACTACCAGCTAGCCAAGAAGTACCACCCGGACACCAATAAGGTAAGACACGTGCTGCATGTGCTGCATGAACGCACGCACGTGCTGCTGCGCGCTTGGAGGTGTCAGCCACCTGTCCTGTGGTGCGGTACCGGTACGCACTGTGCCGGCGTCGGGCTGGCGCTGTGCGCTGGGAACACGTGCTGAGGACAGGACAGTGCATGTGTACACTGTGCATTCCATGTCACCTTCCCGCCGCTGGCCCCTCCCTGCCCCTCCCCCTATGGACGTATGCGCATCCCACAGCCCACAGCCCACTACCCACACCCCGCAACCCACACTTCCCGTACCATGCCATCCCCTGCGCCACCCCCCAGGACGACCCCGCGGCTGCCCAGCGGTTCCAGGAGATCCAGAAGGCCTACGAGGTGCTTCGTGACCCCGAGAAGCGGCGGCTGTACGACAGCGTGGGGCGGGAGGGCATGGAGCGAATGGAGGGCGCGGGGGGCGGGCCGGGCGGGCCGGGCAGCCCCTTCGAGGAGGGAGGCGGCTTCGCGGGCTTCCAGGGGTTCGGAGGGTTCGGGGTGAGTGGGAGAGCATGGTGGGATGGTTGGGGAGGGCGGGAGGGGATGTGGGTGAGGGAGGGTGAAAGGGCTTCCAGGGCTGGGGAGGGTTCGGCGTGAGTGGGGGTCGGATGGAGGTGTTCTCCTAGGGGCGTGGCGCTTGGGCAGGAAGGCAGTCGCAGGGCGTGTAGGAGAGGGTGGACAGGGTTTCCAGGGCTCGGCAGAGCCTCGAGGGCTTCGGAGGGCTTGGGATGTGCAGGGGTATGGGAGGATGGAGGTTGGCGCTGGTGAGGGGGTGCCAGAGCGCGCAGGGGGGTGAAAATAGACGAGCAGGCGGACGCGGACGGAGGAACGGACCAGAGGGGGCGCCAGGCCGGCATAGCGCCACGCCGGGCGGTGCCTCAGCTTAGCCCGGGCTTCCCGCCGTTAGCCTCATTCCCGCTTCTGGGCCCTAGCCCCCTGCCCGTCCCGCAGTGCTCCCCCTTTGGCGGCGCGGGAAACATCCATTATGCTGTCCCACGGTTGGCTCCTCGGCCGCACTCGGCCAATGCCGGGCCCAACTCGCCGCAGGTCTTCCCCTTCGGCGGCGCAGACGTCACCCGGCTTACCCTCGCCCGCCGCCCTTACCGTCTGACCCTATGCCCGACCCACAGGGCTTCCCCTTCGGCGGCGCGGACATCTTCGAGCAGTTCTTCCGCGCCGACCCGCGGCTGCAGTCGCTGCTAAACCGCGTGCAGATGCCGCCGCTGCGGATCACATTCATGGTGCGTACCAGTACGGTTGGCACGTGTGTAAGGTGTTTTCAAGGGTACGGCGGTCCGGTAAGACACACACGCCATGCTTGCGGCTGTGTTGCCGCGTAACGCTCATGCCCTTCCGGTGCTGAGGTTAGACCGACAGGGCTTGACAAGGGCAAGGGGTAGAGGCCAGGCGGAGGCTGTACGGATAGGAGCTGGCCTGGATCCGTGTGGCGGGCCTGATCGACACGAACTTCTCGGCGCGAAGTCCCGGGGGCAACGCAACCGCAAGGGAGTTGCGTGACCGCAATCGCCTGCCAGTCCGTACGTTACGTCGCAACTCGGCAGCCAGCACGACTTGCTGACCTGCCGGCCTTGCTGTCCCCCTCCGAGCTGCCCTGCAGGAGGCGGTGCAGGGCGTGAAGAAGTCTGTGCAGATCGCCACACACAAGGGCGGCAACAGGCTGATAGAGCTGGACATCCCGCCGGGCATTGACAGCGGGGACCAGTTGGAGACGCAGGTGGGGCGGGGGTAGTATAAGGTGGGGCGGAATGCGGACGTTAGACTCTTGCATGGGGCGAGGTTCGAGGCTTGACCGCTAGTTGAGGGGGGTGTGAGGATATAGATGCAGGTTGCGGTGGGGGTGGGCTTCGGAAACGAGTGGGGAGAGGAGTTGGAGTCCAAGTCTGGGCAAATGGGACCCTACAGCTCCCCTCATCCACCGCTAGGTGAGTCCGGGGTTGCGATTAGTTGTTTTCTGTGCGGGCTACGCGTCTGGGTGGGAGCCGGGGCCGGGA
>VFQN01000502.1_pt1 | contig 72232 bp, 51 predicted proteins | sample 3512371 | NCBI WGS metagenome assembly VFQN01 (sample SAMN10412370, study PRJNA504923) | tailings metagenome | isolation source: Replicate 2 from Balatoc abandoned mine | place: Philippines: Itogon, Benguet | collected 2017-08-28 | reverse complement strand
TAGTTGTTAGTTGTTAGTTGTTATCGTTGTTAGTTGTTAGTTGTTAGTTGTTAGTTGTTAGTTGTTAGTTGTTAATGTCGGGGTTGTTGGAGTTGTTGGAGTTGTTTGAAGCTAATTCCTATGAAATCACTCAAATTTTAAACAAGCTATGGTTTCTTATGGCAATAGGAGCTTTACTCGTCGCGTTTGTTCCGCTTCTCCGAGATATCGCACAACATGGAAAAGTTCGCACTGGCAGCGATTCATTGAGAGTTCCGAAGAAATACTTCGCTCACTTTTATTACCTGTCCACCACTCTTTTTCTCATCACAATTTGGATTGATCACCTGTGGATGAGGTATGATGTGGTCAAGTTCATGTTTCTCTTTCACTCGTTGCGGCGAGTTTATGAGTGTTTGTTCGTGTTCGAGTTTGGCGATTCTTCTATGCATATTTTCGGATATCTCTGTGGAATCCTTCACTACTTGTTAGTATTCGTCACCTTGGAAGTCTCTTGTCTCGAGCGTCGTCTATTGTCTGAGCAGTGGCGGTGGAATGTTGTGAGGTCTGCGGCAGTCGCGCTCTTCTGCGCTGTGAATTATTTGCAATTTCATTGTCACACTATCTTATCTCGGCAAAAGCGCCGTGGATTAAAGGACGGAGGCAATGCGGTGTATCGCCTGCCAAGAGAGGGTTTGTTCAATTATTGCTGCTGTCCGCACTACTTCGCGGAGGTGTTGCTCTACTTGTCTATCGCTATTGTCGAGAGCCACTGCCTCACAGCAATGCTTATGGCCGTTTGGGTTCTTGTAAACCTGTCAGTGGTGGCATATGAGCAATATCAGTGGTATTTGGAGAATGATTTCGTCGCGATGAGTGAGAGGAATGTGAAGATTCTCATCCCTTTATTGTGGTAATAATCCGCGGAACTGTCACTCATATCTCAATCGAGAGGACTGAGTCCTGTGTCTGAGGAGTTAAAGGTCGCTGGGTATAGGAAGCTTCTTCACTCGATCTTTGATCTCGAAGACGGGGATGTTGTTCACCTCGCATTGCACTCCGACGTAGTTGACGATGCGACCTTCCGAGTCCTTCAACGCCGCGAGAAAGAATTGATTCCAAAAAGGTTTTCCGTCAGCCTTATAGTTGAGTAGACAGACTGAGATGTCGCGGCCCTCCACGATTCCTTGTCGAATGATTTCCACTGCTTGCTGGTCAGTCAGAGGGCCTTGCAAGAAGCGACAGTTCCGACCAAGCACATCCTGTCTCTTGTATCCAGTCATCTTACAGAAACCGTCGCTTGCGTAGACGATAGGATTATCTGGCAAAGAGGGATCAGAAAGAACAAAGTTTTGTTGTGACGTCACGAGAGATTGGATGAGGCGATAATCTGGCTCCTGATGAGTGACGTGTTAGCCGAGAGTAATCAGAAGGTAGCGAGAGACCTACCATTAGTATTCGAGCTTGTTGACGTGGAGCACTCTTTTGCGCGATTGTTTGGGAAGATACAGTGCTGATGAGGTTCTGAGCGATGTTGGAAGTGAGTGGCGAGGGTTTGAACTGTTCAACAGATCGACTGGGCTTCTGCTCGTTGTCGTCCGTCATTCCTGACAAAAGACTCGATTCGACCGTCGTGCACTCGCTGAGAATCTGCGCAGCTCGTGTAGGGATCTTCTCAACGACGACTCGTCGCAGGTTGATGTTCTCTTGTCTCAGTGCGAGTAATTGGTCTTGCAGCGAGTCTAGCAGCAGCTTCTTTCGTATCCTCGATCTCTTGGCGTGCTCTCTATTCCTCTCCCTACGATTGCATTATTCGATGTAAATCTAATGGTCGAACAATCCTCTCACCGTCGCTCTACTCTCTGACTGTCGCTCAGTTCCTTGAGCTCTGACATCTTCTGTGATTTGTTCGGGAAACTCCTCCTCGAGTCAGAAGGTGCTTCTCGCTTGATACCTATGGCTTTATCTCCTTTATCTTCTTCAGATACTTCATTGCTTTCTAGGTGGTGTTGGTGGGTGTTGCTCAGGCTGTGAGTCGTCGGAATCGTCGGAGGAATGAGAATGATGTCATTGCTCCCACTGTATATAGTCCGGGGGAGTGGCTGGTTAGATGATGTCAAGTATGAAGAGGGCATGTACTGTGAAGAGGAAGGGAAGATGGTGGAGTGCGACAAATCATTTTCTTGTAAGAAGCGAGAGAAGTCCAAATCAGGCGGATAGAACTCATCTACATCAAATCATACAGTTTTTAATTTAGCTGTTAGTAATTTCTTGCATCTTACCAGCGAACAACTCATTTAAATCAAGGAGGTCGCTCACACTACCGCTAGCAGGTTTGAAAGTGAGTTGAGAGAAAGGGCCGTTTGCTTGACTGTGGCTGGTGGTTGGATCTCCGACAGATTCATTTGGAGGAGCTGTAGATCCAGTTGGTAGCATTAGTTCGCTGTCTCTGTCTTTCTTTCGTTGTTCTTTGTATGCTATGATATGATGGAAGAAGATTACTCTTCAATCCGCTATCGGCATCGGTAACGGTATCAGTCAACTATCGGTACCAAATTTCAAAAAGCGCTTTTTGATGAAGAAGACGATCGGTCATGTGTTCGATCGATTTTTAAGTTCCGATTATCACATCCTCATATTAATAATAGGTTAAGGAGTTATGACGTCATTGCATAGATTAATCTTCGACTGCTTCTTCGATGAGTGTATTGACTGTCAAGACATTCAATCTTCGGGTTTTTTATCATCTCTCGCTGGCAGTGCTCCGACGCCTTCCTATCGCTTCCTCGATATCTCGTTCTCTCTGCTAGATGATCTGAGTTCAGGAGAAAGAAATGAATTGCGACTGAGCGGAGAATTGCTGATCAGGAGGAAGGGAGTCGGTGACGGGTAGAGGCTGGCTAGTAGCACATCTGCTCACATTGTTTCAAATAAAGAGAGAAAGAGAAGGACTGTGTGTTACCTATAGGGGTGATAAGGAGCGACGGGGAGAGAGACGGAGAGGTTGGCGGGTCCAATCGTCACTCGTTCGCCCTTCGCACTATGATTCGCGTCAGTATCCGCGTATTTCTTCAAAGGGGGAATAGGAAAGAGTCCCTGCTTACTAAGACCGGAGAGGAGGAGGTGATGAGGCCTAGAAAAGAGCTGCGACGAAGTGAATTCAACAAAGATGTCATCGGTTTTGACGCTTACCTGACAGTTCGTCACAGGGAGACCGTGGAAGCAATCTATCTCTCGCAACAGTTGCTGCGTGTGTAGGTTCCAGAACTTCAACTTCCCGTCATCTGAAGCAGAGAGTAAAGTGGCGTTGTCAGGGAGTGCGAGTAGCACAGTGACTTTCTTCGAGTGCGCCGACAAGTGCGTCATCCCGGCAGAATTCGTCTCATCAATGCGTTTTTGATCATGTTCTGCTGGTAAAATGTCAAAGGGACTGACGTGGCGTGTCTGCGATGAGAGCAGTGAGAAGTTACAGAAAGAGAGCAGGCCGAGACTCGATCCCGTCACAACCACGTCCAGAGAGAAGTTAGAAGTGACGCACTCTAGAGGCTGCGTCAGCGTAACTTTCAAGACCACTGCAGCACGATGGACGTCATAGAGGATGAGATGGTGGTCGAAGGAGCAGGATAATACTCGCAGTGTGTTGCTCTCGATAACAAGGAAGTCGCGCACTGCTGACGTGTGTTCTGCCCACGATCTGCAACGAATGACATGAAAAGGAAGTCTACATATAGATTCTCTCACCTGTGAGGCGTCACAATTCTCGCTGAAGCCTGCTGGGAGTCTAGGAGGCGTGGCAGCTGCCAGGCCTTCAGCGTGCCGTCCTCACTAGCTGAGATCAGCAGCTGCGAGTCTTTCGTCACGTGTAGTTTAGAAACTTGTTGGTAGTGGATCTGAGCAGCGAAGATAAGTTGACCATCGAGTATGTTCCATACATAAACGAAGCCCTTCCTACTGCCAGCGAAGAGGAAGTGTCCGAGGAGATCGCTTGTCACCGCAGTGATCACCTCTTGTGTGTGACATTGCAGGTGTACTTGAGATCTTCCCCACTCATAGATGTTGATCTGAGGTTTGCTGGGCTGCGCAACAATAAGGAAATCTCCGTCTTGTCGATTGCTAAAACTGCTGCCAGAAGCAGAGTAAGTGCTGGACGATAAGGCGCAAACACAATTCTTCTCGGCAATACACGACTTAAACGTTACCCCTCCTGCGCTCTCGTGATGTAGGAGGTTGCCATAGAGATCTAAGGCTATGACTGAGTTCTGTTGTTTGTTGGATGATTGCGATTGACTGTTTGATTCGCTGTCGACATTTGAGGTGACTAAGAGTAAGAAGTTACGAAAGAAGTCAACTTTAGAGCTCATTGTGCTGTGTCTGGTGTTGAGAGGTTGTGGGATTGGTATGGTATGTTATGGTATTATGTTATTTGTTATTTGTTATTGTTATTGTTATTGTTTTCTTCCATTCAATTCAATGAAATACGATGGACGGTATCGTATATCGTATATCGTATATCGTATATCGTATATCGTATATCGTATATCGTATATCGTTATATCGTGTATCGTATTGTTAATAATATATTTTTTAGCAGTAAGAGTATGATAGATGTAGCAACGCTATCACATTTTAAGAAAAACAGACGTTGATCATTTGTTACAATGAAAATCAGTAGGTATTTCAAACCCTTTACATCACGACAAGGTGAACATACCGATACAAGGTTATTTTAACTTACTTTTTTTGGTATTAAAGTACGGTGGATGTGTTTGGTCAAAGAACTTCATCCACCTCAATGTTCACAAAGTCATACATATCACCACCAATGGAGGACTGACTGCGAGTCAGCTGTGGGTCATTTGCTCTCTCTACCTCAGAGAACAAAGAAAAACGATTCATGACGACATCGAGCTCCTCGTCAGTGATATCTTTGTGTAAATAGTCGCTTTGATCAGTTCGGTCAATATTTTTCACATCATCTTCGAGTAAGCGACGCAGCTCTTCGATCGTCACACTCGATCTTCTTTTTCCAGCTTTTCTGAAATCACCTCCATGTATCGTCAATCGCTCGAGCTTCTTCTTAGACAACTGCTTCTTCATCATTTCAATTTCAATGGACCCGACTGTGAGAAGTCTATAGACGACCACATCTTTCGATTGTCCTATTCGGTGACAGCGGTCCTGAGCTTGAGAGTCTACGTGAGGATTCCAGTCGCTGTCAAAGAGGATGACAGTGTCGGCGGCCGTCAGATTGATGCCAAGACCTCCAGCACGAGTCGAAAGAAGAAAGACGAAGACTTCCTCACTTCGATTGAACTCATCGATGCTTTCTTGTCTCTCGAGGAGCTTGGTGCTCCCATCGAAGCGAACATAGGAAAATTTGCGGTAGAGGAGAAAATCTTCGAGGAGATTGAGCACCTCCGTCATCTGAGAGAAGAGAATCACTTTGTGACCCTCACTGTAAAGACGCCGGAGCATTCGATCGAGAAGTTTGAACTTCCCTGAAGCATGTATAAAGAGATCAGGCTTCGAGTCTCTCAGAGAGACACCATGAGAGTCTGTGAGATCTCCAAAGAGGAAGGGATGATTGCACACCTTCCTCAAATTCATGGTTTGATTGATCTGTGACAGCCTCTTTGCATTCTCGACGCCGCTCTCGATGAGTGTATCTCGCAGAGAGCCATCGAGCACTCGCTGGTAATAGTCGCTTTGCAGACGACTCATGCCACAGTAAATGACGATCTCCCTCTTAGAGGACACGAGCTCTCCGATGGTATCTCTCTTAAACCTGCGAAGAACGAAGGGTCGCATGATCTCATGGAGCTTCGTCACAATACGATCTCGCTGCTCCTCGCCGAGAATGTCCTCAATCTTCGTATCTTGTCCAATATTCTTGAATCCAAACCACGACTGAAACACCGCGAGGTCGTCGAAGATCGCAGGAGAACAAAAGTTCAACAAACTCCACAGCTCCTCCAGAGAGTTCTGGATGGGAGTTCCAGTAAGCAGTAAGCGAGAGATTGATTGGAAGGATTTGAGATCCTTCAGTAGTTTGCAGTTGCGGTTCTTGATGCGGTGTCCTTCGTCCAGTATGATGTACTGCCAGACATACTTCTCGAGGAAGGAACGATCGATGATGCAGAGATCAAAACTGGTGATCACGATAGGGAAGTCCATCGCCTTCTGTTGATGAATGGGCATTCGCTTCCTACGGATCTCCTCTCTCTCTTGCTTTGTGCCGTGGTACAAGACGACTGGGCAGTCAGGCAGCCACTTCTCGAACTCTCTCACCCAGTTAGACAATGTAGCGAGAGGTCCTGCGATGAGGTAGGGCCCCGTGGTATTATGCTGGCGTAGATGTGCGATGAGAGAAATGATCTGGATCGTTTTTCCCAGTCCCCTGTCACACGATAAGAGATTCACAGACGCAACGAAGAAGCTTACATCTCATCGGCTAGAATGCCGTTCAGTCCATTCTCCCATAAACTCAACAGCCATTGTAAGCCTTCGAGCTGATGCGGCATAAGACGACCGCCAACAAGGTTTGGTGGTTGCTGGATGAGGTGTTGCTTCTCGGGTTCGAAGGAGATAGTGCTGGGAGAGGCGGATGAGGAGCATTTGGCTTTCTTCCTGCCTTTTCCTAAATCAGAAGTGCTTTGTCGCTTTCGAGTAGCTTCTTGTTCCTCCATTAGCTTACCCTGAGCTTCTATCAGGGTTTGGCTTCTTTGCTGATTTTCGAGGATAAATTTCGAATAGCTCTCAGCTTTGAGCAAGAGAAGGTCTAGTTGCTGAGTGTCTTTCCTCGCAACAATTGTTGTGGTCGTGTCTGTCATCTCTGTGTTATCTAGTATAGTATATAGTATATGGTATAGTATAGTATGGTATGGTGTGTGTGTTCTGTGTGCTGTGCTGTCACTAGAAACGAAGGAGTCGGTAAGAATATCGGTAATCCGGTAAACTTGAAATTCAAATTCAAATTTACCGGTAAAGTACAAGAGAGGTGTGATATGGCGTATATTTAAAAGATATTGTTTTCCTACAACTATTATATTACCTTAACATAACTTAACATAACTTAACCAGACACAACGAACACAAGAACATGGAGTCATGGTTGATTGTTACGAGTATTCTCGCTGTTATTGTTTTCTTCTTCATCAGCTCTGTGAGTTCATCGAAGAAAGGAGAGAAACGACAGGAGAGAACGAAGATCGAAAAACCTCAAGAGATTTCCTCATATACTGAAGTAGAAGTGGCGAAACATAACCGAAGGGAAGATTGTTGGATAATTGTCGATGATAAAGTGTACGATGTTACAGGATATGTGGATGACCATCCAGGCGGAGATGCGATTCTGAACAATGCTGGGAAGGACTCCACTGTTGGCTTCAAAGGACCGCAGCACCCTCCCTCTGTTATAGACGTGTTAAAACTGTACTACATCGGTGATCTGAAACGATGATAGTGATTTAGTTCCTTTGTCTTACTTACATACTTACAATGTCTAATAACCATGCTAACCATATACATAAAACTCTCAACCTCCTTCTACATGAAGATCGAGATGGAGACTGCGTATTCTTTCTTCACCTTGTTAATCACGGTGACGATGATTTCAAAAGTTCGCACTTTCTCCACTAATGAGTGACTGTGATTGTCTGTGTCTGGCTGCTTCCTTCTATCACTTGTTGCTTCTGATGGATGTGAGTGAGTTGATGGCATGGGAGGCGGTTTCGACGGAACTTCTCTCTTTTCCTTCTGAGAAGTCTTGTTTTGCTGAGGATGAGGAGGTGGTTGATATGAAGAGGGATACTTGCGATCTTGTTGGTAGGCGGAGAGGAGTTGCTGCTGCTTCTCCTTGATGTAACTCTTGCGATCGCTGGCCCTTGATTTCCTGTTTGATTGGCCGCTGAGATGCTCACTAGTCGATATAGTCGGTTGGACTAGTCCGCTGCTTGCCTTGCTCGTTTCAAAGAAATGTCTGTCCTTCTGTGCCGCGATTCCAAGAGAACGCGGTGTCTTATCGCTCCGAAAGGCATCATCAAAGGATCGCTTCATCTCAATCATCAAAACATCCAGGAGAAAGTTTGGGACGAAAATGATGACGACATTTCGACGGAATGAGCAATAGAGGAAGAGAAGGGCTTCGGACAGGTCGATCAACTCGCTCAAAGGAACGAAAAGGATAGGGAAGTAGGAGACATCATCGCTGATCGAGTTGGCAGGTGGCACGGCTCTATTGGAGTCATTATTATGTCCACGGAAGGCGTGAGTAAAATTGTGATTGGTTTCCAACAGATAAATCTTTGAGAGAAGGTCGTTCTCCTCTTCTTCCGTCATCTGTCTGCTGCGACGATGTTGCTGATATCTCGCTAGAAGGGAAGACTTGCTCAAATTGTCATAGCGCAGTGCTGATTTTAGCGCAGATTGATTTGCACTGAACAGTCTGTTGCGAGAGTTCAGTTCGAACAATTTTGAGTTAATATTCGCCCAGAAGTCTTCATATGTCTGGATATCGCGAATGCTGTCCAGTTGCATTAACAATAGTTCATGATCTTCAAGTCTGAAAGCACAATGAGAAAATCGTAAAAAGAGGACAAAAAGTTGACTTACATCGACACAGCATTCTTCTCGCTCATATCAACACTGACGGGATACAAACCTGATCGAATTACAGCTGAGACGCTCCTGAAAGAAGAAGTAAACTGTGGAAGGTAGAAGAAGACCCATAATCTCTTACTGAAATCGCTCTAAAAGTTTATTACTGTTACTGCTATTCAGTGGATGTCTCTCCTCGCCTTTCATCATCATCGTCGAGTTCGATCGGATCAATAAATCAGTCTGACGATGTTGGACATGTCGCTCAAAGACCTGCATCACCTCTCGTGAGGATGCATTCAATAGAGGTACCAAGTGTTCATGTCCTGATTGAAACTGACGCCGATCGGTGAGAATTTCTAGTTCACGATTCAGGTTGGGACCAAAGAAGTTCGAGTTCCACGAGATCGCGACATAAAGTGCTTTTTGATTCTATGAAAGATGGTGAATACAAAGACAGAATAAAGATCATGGAATGAAAACATACCAGTGAAGGACTCAGAGAGCCACGAACTTTCCATTCCGCCAAGCTGGAATTGTTGTGGTGTGTGTGACGGTTGGAACTCATTGAAGGAGACGAAGAAGATGAAGCATATGAGTTGTAGGAACTAACTCGCTCTTGTTCCCGATCGCGCTCCTCGCTCAGCAATTGCGAAGTTCCGTACGGATGGGAAGTTGCAGGAGTTGAAATGGGAGTAATGCTGTCATCGTTGGAGATCGACAGCGCAGGGAGTAAGTTCTGAGTGTTTGAGTATTTAGCATGTTTACTACTTGACTGCGTCTCTTCTAACTCCAGTAGCTGCATGACGAGAGGCATGAGACCGATGTTGCGCACGATAGTCAAGTCTGCAAGGATCCCTTCCCAAGGGATTAGTTGAGGGTATGATCCACAAATCAATGTGACAGGACCTGATGTTGATGAATTATTGGGTAATTGATCAGTAACTGATGTAAACATCGTACTCATCCTATCTTCTTCTATCGATCTCTTGTGAGGATGCCGTATATCATCGCTAGAAAGGCAATTATCAAGAGACATCGTCATTGCTACCTCGATTCCCATCGACATTCCTCGAGTCACTCGATCTGTAGAAGATCTCTTCATAACGTCACCACTAAACGACTCCAAAGTCGAAGCTGCGAAGTCTTCTTTATAAATCGGATTGATAGTCTCTTGGCTTAAAGGAATCGAAGAAGAATAATGCTGGTGAAGCTCTGTGACGCGAGGAGTGGTTAAGGAGAGATCATAATCTGAACACAAACGAATAAAGTCCAGCAATCCAGAAAGATCTTGTTCTCGCAGCTGCTGCAACAAGAAGTGGCGATTCTGATATCCTCCTGCACACTGATAGTCATAGTTTTGCGTGAACAGATCAAACAAAAAGCACAGTTGATGATCCGAAAATTCAATTGCGGAGGTTTTGAAGTCTGTCATCGCGGTAGTGAATGAGTCGTCAGCAGTTGCGATTCCCTCTGTTTGAATTTGATGAGGAGGGTAGGTTGTTTGAGGGAATGACGTAGAAAGGATCGGTGCATTGCTTCCCGTTGCTTTAATCGCAGCGATCGAGGCGTTGTGTGTCGCATTTGTGCTCAGTTTGTGTGACACGAGATCATAATTACTTTGAGAATGAGAAGCTGATGAAACGCCTGACAGACCTTGATAGAAACTGCTGCTGTGGTTGAATGAAAGGCAATCCTGGTTGAGAATCTGAATAGTTTCGCGCGATGAGAAAGGATGGTAAGCGAGCAGGAGATTGTCCACTGATATCATATAGAGCAGTTTGGGGAGGCGATATTGCAATCGTAGGAATTTATTGGATGATGAGGCGATGTCATTTCCCTCAAAGTCAGCAGTTCCTGGAGCATGAACAGTCGCTTCTGAGGGAGAGGAGAAATCTGCATTCTTTTGCAAAAGTAACAGTAAATGGTCAAACGATAAGAAGCTTCCCTTTAATTGACGGCTGAAAGCTTTGAGTCGCAGCATATTATGAGAGATCTTTGAAAGAGAAGTCCTCATTATCTTCCCGATAGTGGAAAACGTGAGAGCATGACGTCTGTACGGCGCGATCATAAAGTTGTGATTTCTTTGCAAAAGAGCCCAAACACGATATACAAGCACTCGCTCAGCAGTGGCCTCTATAGTCCTCAGCGAATCCTCATTAAAAGAGGAGAGAGAAGATAGTTCACTTCCTATCTCGGGAAGGTTCGATTCCAACGTACTACGAGAGGTAGAACGACTAACGAGAAGCGACGGCACATAAGTCAGAGTGTAAGTATCATCCATCCAGTCAAAATCGTACAGTGGATCCACTGGCTTTTCATTTATCAAAAGATTCACGAGGGGATCTCGAGACAAGGAAAGAACATCCAAAACAGATTTCCTTTTTGCGCCTTCACCTCCTGAATTATAAAGATAATTAGACTGTGGTAATGAGTCTGAACCGTTGCCTTTGCCACCAAAGGCGATTTCTTTATCTTCCTCCTCGTCCTTGACAAACGACGAATCAGAATTGATAATATCCCCCCAGGTTACTGTGAAAGGCTTCAGGAAGCGAGGCATTCGTTTACATTGGAAAGAACTTCTCCGGACAATGTTTAATACAGCTTCTGTGATGAACCTATCATCTTTGTCTTTTCCATGAGAAGAATGTCGGTAGCTCGCAGCTGTTTGAGTCGATAGTCTAAGAATCGAGGAAGATCTGGTTGAACTCATCGCGCCGCCAATTGGAATATTAGAGTCGGTGGAGCGATTACGAGGATCAGTGGAAGATGCCACACTGTCTCGAGATTGACTTTTCGCAAGATTTGGAACGTTGAACGTCATATGTTTGTGATAGTCAATGAAGTTCGACCATCCAAAATCCATAATGCGATCGCTTATCAGAGGCTTGATAACATCAAGATAGAAAGCCATATCGCTTTTATCCTTCAAATCAGAACACATGTCTTGAATCATTCCTTCAATCAGATGATAATCAAAGTGCGACTGTAGCGTTTGTTGACGGTTTGAAGATGTAAGAAAAGGAGAGCTCTTAAAACCGTCTCCTCGAGAATCTGCAACGATGTGATCAGACCTACCAACCAACGACAAAAAACTTTTTCGAATCTTGGCAAACACCCCTTTCTTTTTTCGATGAGGTTTTTTAGATGATACAGGCTTGTTCTCTGCCACTGATAAAGAGGTTGGAATAGAAGCTGTGGTAAAGGAATGTCCGTGATTGTGTCCAATTGCCTCGGAAGTCGTAGAAGATGTTCGAAGAGTGTTTGTCGCCGTCGATTCTCCCTTGCTTGTATAATTCCGACTGTCCAATTGAAGCAGCGTATGAGCATCGAATATATGGTGAAGAAATTCATAAACGTGCTGTTGATTGACCTGATAGGTCATTGTATGTCGCTTTGCTCTCCGCTTCCTCTCTATATTTACAAGATTATGAATTTCCAAGAGATTCAAGTGTGAATTACGAATGTTTTTGTCCCATTTCCATAGACACCGAACGATCCGATCCAACACCGATACCAGCTTATCGAGGTAATCCAACGAACAAACTCTCGAAATTGGAATAAAACAACCGTCCACAAACAAATGAAGAAATAGTTCTTTCGCCTCCCACCAAAAATGAAGGGAATCTTGTACGTTGCCAGTTATGAGCATCATTTCGGCGAGATTAAGATACGACTGAATTAACTCCAATGGACAAACATATGCCTCCAGAAACTTCTCCAACGCAAACAAGCTTACCTTCTCCACCTCTTCCAACGAAGCAAACCGCTTCACAACAGTTGCGCCACTCATTGCCAAAGTCTTGTTCGCTGCGGGAAGAGGCGGCTTGGACGTGCTCGGATGATGCAGTGCTGCGGAAGGACTATGATGTTGCTGATTCTTGTTACCAGTGGGCGCGTTAACAGAAGAGACAGCTGATCGTGTAGTTCCAGTGGTTGACGATTGAGGGTGGTCAAAGGGAATGTTGTGTAAGTCATTGTGGTGGGAGGCATTGGAGGGTGTGGAGGGGGAAGAGATGGGGGGTTGAGTGTTCGCGCGATGAAGATTTAAGGGAGCCTCGACTCCTTGATAGAGGGACAAATCAATTGCCACATTTAAAGGCAAATTAAAAAATAAGTGAGGGACAAAGGTTGGTAAGAGGTGGCATTCCGCAATGTGATTGGCAGATTTGGCGGCACTAATCTGGTCACCTGCTGCGTGGAACAGATCAAATGCTCGTCTGTACCATTTCATCGCATCCCACAAAAGATCTGCGGGATTATTATAGGGGATCATCTTGGCTTTTGAAGTGAGATTCGTTGCGGTTAAACTTCCGACAACAGCAGATAAAGGGGGAGGAATTCCTTTCAAGGGTTGTTGCGTGAAATGACGATATTTCGTTGCTTGAATCCTATCCAGCAATTTCGATGCGCACGACTGAAAAGACGTACGTTCTTGTCGTCCTTTGCCGACAAGATCTTGGATTTGAAGGGAGAGGGTGTGAATGTTGAAAAGAAGCTGAGAGGATCCAACATCGAAAGGGAAATGTATTCTTTCTGTCGCGGTATTCGATGACTGACTTGTAAAGATTCGACAAGCTTCATACTGAATTTGACCACGAAGAAGATATAATTCGGCCAATTCAATCATATTGTCTATGCTCCCGCCCTTCCCTCCTCCGACCACTTCTGTACTGAGGATAACAGGAGTTAGCGCAATTAGCGCCTTTTCATAAAGCCTTCTCTTGAAATAAATTCGAGCTTGAACTGCCCCCAGGTCGAAACTGTGGTCAGTTACGCAATGTTGAGGCAATCCGCTCCAAGAATCGTTGACAAGGAAGCGTCGAGTCATGGCGTGACCAAGAAAAGGCTGGAACATCGATTCAGAAGACTCTAGCACTTGAGACAAGTTGGAATCATCTGAAGATAAACTCTCAGATGAAAGATTGGGTTTCATTCTACTTTGAGGGAAGCTGCGAGGAGTGGGTTTTTTGTCTTGCAAAGAGGAAGTTTTATTGGAAGTAAAATATTCCTCCTCGATGTAGCCCTTGTCAAGAGAGAGAAAAGGGTTTGATTTAACTGGAACTGAGTTGGAGAGAGCAGATTCGCGAGATCGAGATTTCTTCGTTCGTTGATCACTCAAGTGCAATTGATGAAGAGTTTGATCATCACTTCGCTGCCACTCTGAAGATCGAAAGGGTTTTCTGTTACCGATATATTGCTGGAGGAAAGATTTCATCTCTTGTGAACGCACAGCTTTAATACAGTGAATCATAAGATTAGCACAATCATAGTCTCTCATCTCGTAGAAGCATTGCATCATCCAGGAAAGAAAGATAACTTTCCACTCGAGTTGTTTAATGGTACAGTCTTTCCCTTTAATTACGAGAAGAGTGCGTTGCAAAACGCTCAAAGAAGAGTCAAAACGATTTAAGTAGAGATAAGCTTTGCCTTGTTGCAATAGAAGAGCATGAATACTGTTTTCTAAATCAATTCGCTTCAATATTACTTTTGGAAAGACTGAAGAAGGTTTCTTGTGCGGATGTATGGAGTGATTATCTTGACTGATCCTGCGTAAATCTCTTTGCAGAGAAAGCATCAGCTCTAATGCTTGCACAATAACCTTCATCGCAAGTGGATACTGTGCATTAATGAAATATTGATCGACTAAATTTTTTGTCACAAAGAAAAATTCTTCCCAAGTATTCAGCATCTCTTCGTTTACTTCTAGAAGAGAATGATCAGAGCGGATAGGAGACGAGGCTCGTACTGTCGTAAACATAATCTCCCAGATCTGTCGTCCGTGCTTAATCGCTGATTCACATCTTCCAAGCTTCATTGCAAGGAGGAAAGCCTTTTTTTGCAATTGTATTTGTTCACTCCCTTTGTCAACATGAGCGGCGATACGAGCACAGATATCACATAATTCCAAAGCTAAATTGGGTGTGACATCATATATAGCCGTTACAAACTGCGATAGCAGCGCGAATGAGAAGAGAAACAACTCATATTTCATCAAGTGCGTTAGCTGGCGATGTTTGTTTCTCGATGGCACAAAGTCTTTGATTCGTTTATTCACAAGAATGATCGCGCGATGATCAAAGGTAGAGGCTTGGTCGTTGCTCGAAGATTTGTTCAATCGTGATGATCTGGATGCTTTTCGAGGTGAGCGTGGTGGAGAACTCGGATTTTTCTCTTTAATTTTATCGTGGACAGATAAATTCATGTCCAGCGAAGTAGTGAGATGAGCAAAGAGCATTTCCGAGCTTGGACTGACGTAAGATGAGGGCGATGCAGGTTTCTTCTTCGGTAAGTCCATATTGGAATCTGTGGCGGAGTTGGCTTGTTGGAATGGTTTCGTGGATGTTGTCTTAGTACTTGATGCACTTTGATAGGAGTTAAAGTTGCGGTAATGAGGAAAGAGATCGAATGCTGCTTCATAGAGCAGGGATTGCAGGTTCTTCATTTCATCAATAGAACCAAGCGCTGAAGAAAATGTGCCGATAATAGTGCGTTCCAATTCAGCCGTGGAGTAATCTTCTATATAGTAATCGATATCATCTCCATCAACTCCGAAGCCTAATTCGGAGTCTCCTCGCTTCAAAATATTGAATCCGTCAGCGTTTCTTTTCTTCAAGACAATTCGATTGAATTTTCCTGACTGCCATGGAAGAGAGTCACGCTGCAAGCATTGTAAGTAGCACACAGCTGCGAAGGCTAATTTCGCTCGAACGATGCTTGGACTCTCAAGTTTGAGCATCAAGTCCACAAATTGAGTGCCAATGTTGATCTCATAAACAACGTTGTATTTAGAATGCAATTCAATTCCAACAGCTGCCTTCTTTTGATAGTACGGAGGGTTGCCAATATTAGATGAAGATGGAGGAGCAGACACTGAGGTAGAAATATACAAATTATTACTGCTTTGAAGGCGTGAATTGTGGTAAGTGGGGTAGTTGGTTGATCGAGGTTTCTTCGTATTCTTCTGCATAGTGATGGAAGAGATTTCAGAGAGAAGAAGAAGTTTATTCGCTAAACAGCAAGCCTGCAGTTCAATCAACATTTTACTGAGTACTGCGCCGTGACTTTGATTGAACCTGTGGAAATGAAGACTTGCGGTTTGATTGGACGTCAGAGCAATCTTGATCTCCTCTTGAATGGCAGCTCTCATTGCTTCCTCAAACTTTGGATGAGATTGCAGTGTCAGTGCAGGGTCACGAGAAACCTGCGTATCTGTGGACATTGATCTTAAATCGATTCTGGGCGGCGGAAGGAACATTGTGACAGTGGTCAACCAAGATTTAATTGCCTCCAGTTCATCCCAAATCACCTCCAATGCCTCTAGATGGGACGCAAGGCTGTCAAAGAAGTTGATGTGAGCTTTAATGTCGAGCATGTAGACATGTATTCGCGACAGACTGATCTGATTACATAGAAAATGAATGATGTCTCGTACAACATTGCTGCGATTAATCAAAGTTGCACGCTTGCGATCGGTGAAACCACTAGATATTGCATTTAATTCATCGCGAAGGACAGAGATGAGCTCTAAAATTTGAGCGACCGTAAATTTGGATTGCTCGTTCAGTATGTAATCACACCTCGCGAAGAGTTGCTCCAGTCGCTCAAGAGTGATATGGAATTTCGCCAAATTAGAAGGGTTTTGTTGATAAGAAGGTGTCTGGGAGGAGGAGGGTCGTGATTCGGATTTACGAAAATCTCCTTTGCTCTCAGAACACATCTGCTGGTCGCCTTCATCAATGTCATCATAGATTTTCTGATGGCAAATACCTCGAATCCACTTGACAATCACTTCGAGAGAATAAATACAAGACTCCTTGGTAGGCTCTTGCTCGCATCGCTCCAATACTTGTTCGATAAAATAAACATCTGTCTGAAAGACTTGCACCTCTGATTCCATCAAAGTTCGGGCATTAGTATTGTTATTTGAGTTCTCAATCGAGATGCAAGAGTTCAAAAGAGTGGAGGTCGAATGGATCCATTCTGTCAAGCCTCGCAGGTGTTGATTAATAATTCCACGTGAATCTACTTCCTCCTCATCGATGAAAAGAGCCCAGTCAGAAGAAGAAATATCGTCGTTGTCCCTAATGCCGTTCTCTCTGCCTGCACTCGAGCCCGACTTCGATAACGCAGGTAAGAGATTGGAGCAGAATTTCTCTCGAAGATTCGTCTCAAGGAATTCCAGTAAAGAGCCTTTCTCTTGAATTGTAGAAGACAACTGAAGAATGTTCGGAGCTTGAAATTGCCTTCGAAATGTCGGCTCCTTTCGCACATACTGTTGGTTCCGACGATAGTCTTCTTCCTCTTCCATCTCTTCAAAAAATTTCAAGTCGTCATCATCCGCATCGCCATCGCCATCTACTGTGACGTCTTCTAGTTCGCTGTGAACCTGATTCGAATCGTTGTCATTGCTCGAGACCCTTTCACTCGGCTCATTTTTATGGTGGGTAATACCGTAGCCGTTTCGAGGTTGGTAGGACTGAGATTTGATGTCAGCACCGCCCTTGTCTCTGCTGGGCAGTCGATCTCGAGTGACGTCATCTACCAAATCAATCCCCTCCAGACCTACGTTTGGAATGTTGTCAGTTGATTCAGTATGTCGAATAACTTCTTTGTGGAAGGAGGGTCGCTTTTGATCGCGATGAGCTCTGGGGTCGGGTTCGCTCGTCTGCGTAGTTATAGTTAGTGAATAAACTTAGCCGATGCTAGTAGCACAGACCTGATCTTCTCTTCGATTCAATTTCAGTTTCAGAGGTTCTTTGGACTCCCCAAGAAAGTCATCATCCCACTATTTACGATTAAATAAGATCGGATAGCGAGGACAGTTCACTCACCTTCTCCTCTCCTTCCTCTTTTATATGGAGAGACTTCGACATTTTGATGTGTATATGTTGTAGATGATAAATATTCACTTAAGTGTAGAGAAGGGTCATATCAAAGAGGTCAGTGGTGAGTGTAATATGTGGTGTTATTGTGGTTGTTATTATTTATTGATTTAACTGACAAACTCCCGGCTGTCCTAACCAGCGCCGCCTTTCCTCGCTTTACAGCGGATTGCTAACAATCCCCAATAAGTCGTATATTGCTATACTAAAAATCGAATTTATTGGTTTAAGGAAAAGTCGATAAACGATCAGGTAAGATCAAAAGATCGTCTCAGCAGCTGAACTATTAGAATAACACCATTATCTCATTAGAATGGTAATTCATCAGACTTCTGTTGTTGCTTTGTCTGACGTTAATCTTTCTTAGCCTGCATATCACAGCAAGAAAAACGAAGAGAGCTTCCAAGAAGCTTGTGGATGTGCGATTTGTCCATTACGCACTGATGTGAAAGGACCTGCTCCACCCTCTCCAGGAGGTATCCCGCGTTGACACCGCAATTCCTTTTGTCTAATCGTGTATTTAGATGCTGAGGATATAATAGACGAAGTGTTGTTGTATTTCCGGGCGAATGTCTTGTTTCGCAACTTCGAAGTTCGTGGAGCTGCTGATAGAACCTTGATCTATCTTACAATGCATGCAGTTCAATGTCTTGTGAAGTGCGAGAGAATAGAGGATAAACCATCAGGTATCTTCCTTTTTTCTTTTGAAATATTCTTCTGATTTGTTTCTAGCGATTCGCGAGTTACGCGCTCTCTCCCAAAAGCAGTTCGCGGCACCGGGAGAATCTGGATGGCCGTTAGGCGGCTTATTCGCTAGTCCAGCTAATAAATCAGAGTCTGGTACGTTGCTGACGTTTTAGTTTTATTGTTCTTTATTCTCTTGGTAGATCTTTTTAAATCTTTCTTCAAGCAAGCTCGTGAAGAGCTCGCTCTTCGATTATGTGAGAGATTATTTGATGCTGATGGTACAAAGAATAAATGGTGGCAGGTTAGAACTTTGTCTTTTTTCCGGTCCAAATTTTAATTCTTTTCTTAGTCTTTCTCGAAAAAGCGTTTTATGGGCAAGGAGCTGAAAGATTTCTAATCGAGTTGGCTTGTATGAGGAGGTTTAAGAGATATGGTTATGTAATATAATTAGGTGTAAAGAGGATGTGAGGATGTAGCGTATAATTGTAAATTGAAGAGGGAGGGGTGGGCATGGCATGGGGTAGGGCGTAGGGGCAGGGCATGGGTTAGGGTTGTTTCTGTTCAACAGGCTATATAACATATATAGAACATCTAATAACAAACAACAAACAACAAATAATACTAATAGAATGTTCTTAAGGCAAAGCAAACTAAACCTCAACACTGTCAGGTCCTTTAGTGCTAATGCTAAAGTCTGGATTGACAAAGACTCCAAGGTTTTATGCCAAGGATTTACCGGCAAACAAGGCACCTTCCACTCACAACAAGCTATCGCTTATGGAACAAAAATGGTTGGCGGTGTTACTCCTAAGAAAGGGGGAACAACCCATCTTGGGCTTCCTGTTTTCAACACAGTGCAGGAAGCAGCGGATTCACTGAAACCTGACGCCACCGTTATATATGTGCCTCCTCCTTTCGCGGCGGATGCGATCATTGACGCGGTGAAAGCAGAGATTCCTCTCATCGTTTGTATCACGGAAGGAGTACCACAGCAGGATATGGTTAAGGTAAGCTCGCAGGACTGCTCGTTCGTTGTTGTGATGACTGTGTGTGAAGGTGAAATACATCTTAAACCAGCAGAACAAGAGTCGGCTCATCGGACCTAACTGTCCTGGTATCATCAAGGCCGAGGAATGCAAAATTGGAATCATGCCTGGTTACATTCATAAGAAGGGGAGAATTGGCATCGTCTCGAGATCCGGTACTCTGACCTACGAGGCAGTCGCTCAGACCACAGCCGTTGGGTTAGGTCAAACTACTTGTGTCGGCATTGGAGGCGATCCATTCAATGGAACTAGTTTCATTGATTGTCTTGAGAGATTCACCAACGACCCAGAGACCGAAGGAATTGTGATGATCGGAGAGATCGGAGGTCAGGCAGAGGAAGACGCTGCTGATTGGCTCCGCGCTTATGGAAATCCAAACAAGCCTGTGGTTAGTTTCATCGCTGGAACTACCGCCCCTCCAGGTCGCCGTATGGGTCATGCAGGAGCAATAGTTAGTGGAGGAAAGGGAACAGCAGCAGCGAAGTTCGAGGCTCTGAAGAAGGCTGGTGCTTACGTTGTCAAGTCCCCAGCACAGTTAGGCACTACAATGTTACAAGCTATGAAAGAGCACGGTAAGGCCTAAATAATGTAATGTAAAGTAATGTACATTATAAATTAAGTGACGTGGAACGACATTCCTCTCTTAAAAGATTCCTAAAAAACGCTTTTTCTTCTTCTGAGGCTTCTCTGGTGTCGTGGACACAGTCACGACAGGTTGGATGGTGGGTTCGACTTGATCCACGTCATTGCCAGCACCTGTGTTCTCCGTGCTGGCGGCTGCATACTCAAGAAACTCTTCTTTCTCTCCGTAATTCTGAAGGAATTGGACTACCTCTCGATGCTGTTGAGTCGTGGCTTGTTGCAGTGCAGTCCTCTGATCTTTCGTCTTGTGATTGACGTCAGCTCCAGACTTCACCAGCAATTCTGCAATGTCCCGATTACCGTTATGAGCAGCAAATAAGAGTGCAGTCCAACCATCACGCTCTTGCATATTGACATTAGCGCCGAGGTTGATGAGCTCTAAAGTCGCGTCATATGACTGCGAGGAAGACGCCACCATCAGAGGCGTCCAACCGACAGAGTTTTGGAGGTTTGGGTTCACACCAAGTCTTATGTGAAGCATGACATCATCCAAAGAACCAAACGCAATGGCGTAAAGGACAGATTCTTCGCCGATCGCTCGACTTGTCTCGAGGTTTTCTCGATTTCTCGCGATCTCATGCGCTGTGACGCCGTTCTTATTCCTCAATAAAGGATTAGCTCCAGCAGTGAAGAGCTCGAATGCTATCTCAGTATAGCCCTGTGCAAACGAACTCATATGAGGGCTTTAAGGGTGTTTGCTCACTTACCCTGTATGCAGCGAACATGAGAGGGCTCCAAAGATCGTTCTCAAGAGTGTTGGGGTCTGCTCGCTGGCCCAGTAAATACTTTACGAGTTCAAGATGCCCGTTGCTTGTAGCCATGATCAACGGAGTGAAGCCAAGATGGTTTCTGTAGTTCACAGCATCTGAATTCTCTGAGAGCACAACAGCGACTCGTTCCAGCTTCCCATCCGCCGCCAAATCCAAAATCTCGCTTATTGCTGCCTTGATCTCGCCATTGCTCAAGAGTATTGTGCTTAGCAAGAGAGTCACTGCAAGAGTGAAGCAGAAGACTGCACTGGTCATCTTCTCTTGTCTTCTCTTGTCTTCTCTGTCTTATGAGACAAATTCTCAAAAAACAACAAACAGTGCCCGCCCGCCCGCCCTCCCTGCCACAAACCGCTGCATTGGGCTTTTCTGGGCAGAGTTTTGAAATTTGGAAATTTTGGAATTTCAAATTTCAAATAAATAAGAGATCATCAAGGTTCTCATCATCTCATTTCTCATTATTTCATCTATCACAGCAAAATGGACATCCGAAATTGGATGCAGGGTTCAACAAAGGTCTAAGCACCTCCTACCAAAGAAAATTTTTTCATTTGTGTCCTTTACAGAGGTCGAAATCTCAACCAGAACCACTCACACAAGAAAAAGCTCCAATAGACCCTCCTGTTGGTCAAATTAAGGTTGATCTAACTTACGACACAGAAGAAGACATCTTAAAAGACTCTGATGAAGACTTTACGCCTCACAGGCGAGTGAATTCGTTCTGATTGAAACCTCCTCCCCTGACACTTCATCAGGAAAAAACAGAAAACTTTGACTGTTCAGAGAAATCCTTCCCATGTCTCAAGAGAACAGAGCATTTCCCTTGACTTTCAGACTCAAAACGAGTCAAAGGTTTCTCTTACTCCGATCGCGGCGAAGAGCGAGGTTCGATGATTCTCTCTCTCGTAACTGTCTGACTCAGAGGCTTAGACGATTGCTGGGCGCGGAGCTCTTTCAAAGCCATCTCCTCAGAGATCTCTAAAGAGGAAATCCGATACCCTGACTGGCGGTAGTGGGGATGTGTCGACCCCTGCGAAATGCTTCGATGACATGAAGATCGCCGTCACGGGAGTTCCTTCTATGATGTCGCGTGAAGAAATCGAGGAGTTTATTCTCCAGAACGGAGGAAAGATTGCATCTAGCGTGTCTGGGAAGACCAGTCTTTTAATCGTGGGAAGACTGTTAGAGGATGGCAGGCCTGTGACCGAGGGAAACAAATACAAAACTGCTCTCGAGAAGAAAGTCGCAATAATGAGCGAGGAAGACTTTTTTGAGAAGTACAATCCTGTGAAGATTCGCTCGCAGCAACAACACCAGCAGCAGTTGCAGCAGCTAAATAGAGCATGCACTGTGAAGAAAGCTACCTCAGCCTCTTCTCTGGACACAAGTCTCTGGGTCGATAAATATCGCCCAAAAGCCGCAATCGACCTGATTGGCCACGGAGAGACAGTACGAAAGCTCACAGATTGGTTAAAATCATGGAATGATGTTCATTTGTTGAAGAAGTTTAAACCAACTTTCTCCAAAGAAAATCCCGGGGCGAGGGCAGTGCTGCTCTCGGGCCCTCCCGGTATAGGGAAAACCTCACTCGCAAGTCTTGTCGCTGGGCTCCTGCATTACGATATTCTTGAGTTGAATGCGTCTGACACGAGGAATAAGGCGGAGATCGATCAAATCTTGATCGAGGCAGTATCGTCGAGGGCGATCTCTCAGAGCTCGTTCTTCCCACAGACGAAATCTAAAGACAACACGTCTTCATCCTCGTCATCATCGACTGTTAAGAGCAGAGTTGTTATTATGGACGAAGTCGATGGAATGGGCGGATCTGATCGCGGTGGGATTTCAGAACTTATCAAAATCATTAAAATATCGAAGATTCCAATCATTTGTATCTGCAACGATCGTCAATCACCGAAAGTGAAGGGCTTGGCGAATAATTGCTTTGATTTGAGGGTGAAACGACCAACGAAATCTCAAATCGCCCTAAGATTGGTTCAGATTGCCTCTCAGGAAGGGCTGCAGGTCGATGCTAACGCTGCTGAGATGTTGGTCGAGCAGTCTGGCAATGACATTCGACAGGCTTTGAACGCTTTGCAAATGTGGGCGATGTCAGGACGAAGTATGACTTACCAAGATGTGAAAGAGGGAATGCATCGTATCGAGAAGGATAAAGTGCTCCGGCAATCTCCATTCGACGCTTGCCTGACAATCTTATCTGGTGGGAAGCAAGGCGGCTTTGACGAGCGATACAATTCCTTCTTCATTGACTATTCCCTCGTGCCTTTGTTGATACAACAGAACTATGTTGATTCCTCGAAGAGCGGTATCTTTCGTAATCCTCAGATGGATGACATTCAGAAGATGGAGCAACTGTCTCTCGCTGCAGATGCTGTCAGCGATCTGGACATGGTTGGATCTAAAATCAGAGGTTTAGATCAACACTGGGAACTCCTTCCAACACAAGCGGCCTTCTCAGTGAAGGTCGGATTTCATGTGCAAGGGTTTCAAGCCTTTCCTTCTTTCCCTGCGTGGTTAGGAAAATATAGCTCGACCACAAAGAAACAACGACTCACCAAAGAGATTGTTCATCATACTTGTTTATCTGTTGGACAGGTATATTGTACTATTGCGAACTTTCATGGCCTTGTATAATAAAAGTGTAATAGGGGTTTTTGCCCATAAGGCTCGACTACATCCCCTTCCTTCGTAATGCTCTTCTTCATCCTCTTCTAAGCAGAGGAAAAGATGGTGCACTTCAGGTGAGCCTCCTCCCTGAACTCCTCTTGTCTGCCTCTCACTCTCCTTCTTACTTCACAGACTATCGAAATGCTTGATCAGTATGACTTGTCTAAGGAAGACTTCTCAGACTCATTAAGGGAAATGCAATTCAAGGTGGAGAACGATAAAACTCTTATCGGTAACTCATGTTATTTAGTATCTCTTTCACCTGATTTGGATTCTTCTCATAGATCGCTACGACCTTCTCGACACCCAGACGAAGACTGCCCTCACCAAGCTGTATAACAGGTTAGTTTGTCACCTCGTTGCTCTCTTCACACTCTTTCCACTTCTCGTAGTATGAGTCACAAGTCATCCACCATCACACAAGCCATTGGACCAAAGAAATCGAAGCGCGCAAGTGCCTCCACAGTGACAGAGGAGGATTTCCTTGATGATGATGGCGAGGTGAGTCTATCGTTCCTATCTGTTAGAGGCTTCTTTGTTAAGTTCTTTCAACTGTGAGCAGATCGTAACGGATGGAGCATTGCTCAACGAAGTGTTAGAAGAAGAGGAGGAAGAAGACATCGAAGCTTTGAGAGCAGAGATGAATAAGTCTTTGAACAAATCGAAGGCAAAGTCGAAGTCGAAGTCTTTGACTACAGAAAAGAAATCTGAAGGAACATCGCGCAAAAACAGCAAGAAAAAGTGACGAAAGAAAGAGGAAATAATCTGATTATAAACAAAGATCTCTCTGAGCTACTTCATCTTCATGGCAATTCGTTTCATCTTTTGGTCGTACGTGTTCGGTCGGAGATGAGTAGTGCTTGCTTTTCGCTTCAAATTTACTGATACTTGTGATGCAAATTTGCCGTTACAACACGCTTCCCATTCCATCTCTAACAAGAAACCAATAAGACGTGACAGAGAGAAAGAGGACTTCTCTTACCGTCGTCCTCTTCCTGTATTCGACGGAAATATGCCTTTTCTTCATCGGTGAGTTGCAGGTCTGGTGGAAGACCAAAGATCTCGTTGAAGCTCAAATTACTATTGACGTATGTGCGATCCTTTCTAGTCTTAGAAACAGATTCCACGCGGAAGACAGGCTTCCAATTACCAGAGGAGGGCGGATTAACAACCTGCAATATGGATTCCTTTTCGTCATTTTCCATCTGATTCGCTGGTGAAAAGGATAAAAGGACGTCTCGATAGCTTTTGAGATGGGCGGGGGTTGGCAGACTCTCTTTCACTACCTGCCAATCATCTAGCGGCGAGGATCGCAGGAAAGTGTCAAGACTAACGACCGTCCAATCATCTTTGGTAGGAGTGGAACAATGTGACTGCTTTCCCATAGATTCTGCGATGTTCGGCCAATACTCCCCTTCGAGGAGGAAGTCGCAGTTGTCCAGTAAGATCTTCTCCTTCGATAGGAGCAACGAGCTCAAAATCTGGAAGCAAGATTGCCACGAATGTTGTTGATGCTGCCAAATTCGTTGAACGAAACCATCTGGAATGGTGGGAAAAGATTCCTTCAACTCCTCGAGACTCTTCCAGTGAGAGACGACCTCTATCTTCGACTTCTGGATCGCGAAACCATAGATAGAGTGATGACTACTTGATGAAATATGCTTCAACTGCGATTCTTCGAAGCGTTGGATCGTTTCGTCCCAATCATCGGTGTCGCGGATCGTCAGAGGATCGTCGGGTTCTGTGGGAACAGTCGCTTGAAAGACTAAAACTTGAGAGCGAAGATCAGAGTCCTTCGAACTCGACTGGAAAATAGAATCGAGTTCCTTCACAGACTTGGTAAACTCCAAGAAAGACGAGAAGGCGCACAACATCGTCGAGATCGAGAGGACTATTGTGATTCTCTCTTCTCTCTTCTCTTAACGAATCTGTCAACGGAACTTTACTACCGAGAATTTACAGCCATTCTCGTAATTTCACGAGAGAAGTCTCCTGTAACGAGAGAGCGAAGAAACCACAGGAAATTGAAATAACGAGCAAGTCAATCGATCAGCCCAGTCTACCTCACAGCACAGCGGCTAACATCACGCCATTCACTGGGATACTGCTTCAGATCGAAGGCGACGAGCCCAAGAAATCAAGAATTCGGTAGAAGAAAAGAAGTTGCGAATCGAAAATATGAGCTTTGGCACTGCCTGTCTTCCCTCTAACTTCCTAAGTTTTTAATCCGTACTTGCATCGATTGTTCCTTATTATGACAGCTGAAGGTATTCGAGGAGGCTGGAGGGTCAAGCTCTACGAGTTAGAGAACTCTGGCACTTGGGTCGATCACGGCATCGGCTTCGCTTACATTCAGTTAAACTCAACCTTTCACGGACCGGCATTATCTGTCATTTCTGAAAGTAATCCAGATCAGTTCCTTTTACAATCGAAGATCCAATCCGAGGATTTATATGAGAAACAAGGAGGTGAGGTCGCACAGTGCTCTGACGTCTTTCGCAGCTGATTCTTCTCCTTTATCTAGAGACCATCATTCTATGGAAGGAGGCCGACTTCTCAGGTAACATCGACTATGCCCTTTCCTTTCAAGAAGCGGAGGGTTGCTCTTTTATCTGGAACGCCATCAACGAGGTGCAGAGCGAGTACATGCAGCAGAGAGAGTACGGCAGTGTTCCCTCCTTCTCTCGCACTCAGAGAGTTGCTAATTCGTCCTCTGAACATCCAAATTCCTCTTCTTCAACGGGTTTGAATCATGATAGCAACTCTGCGAGCGCCTTCACTGTCATGGATGACGTATATAACAACAGCCTATACACCATCCTCCCCACGGACTTTAGGGCGCATGAGTCGTATCTTCAACAAGTAAAGTTAAAGTTGGAGTCGTTGCATCCGTCTCAACGGGATTACGTTGCAGCACAGCTGCTCCACGAAGACTGTGCCTACTTCAAGCAATTGTTTCGAATCTTCGATGAGCTGGAGAGCAAAAGCCAAGCGAAAGAACTCGTTATGTAAGTGCGACACCTTTCTTGTCTTAGTTGGTTTTAAACCTTACTTTTCAAAGGTTATCTGAGATTTTTCGCTTCATCCTTCTCCTCAACGATCCAAGCATCATCGAGTATTTGTTGTCGGTAAGCAGAGCTCTTTCTCGTCTCTTCCTTGCTCGACTGACTTTCTCTTCCTACTCAGCAAGATGACGTGTTTCGATCAGTTGCAGGTATTTTCGAGTACGACAAAACTCTGAAGGAGCAAGGCCAGTACCGACATTTCCTTTTCAACACTTCACAACTGCGAGAAATCATCCATCTGTCCGAGGAAGTTAAGGTGGCGAGCAAGTTTCTCTACCGACTGAAGTATGTCCGTGATATCATGCTTCATCCAACAATTGACGATCCTGGGATTACCGCTATCAATTCGATGATCACCTTTACCAGCGGGGAGATCTGCTCTAAAGTGATGAACGATGAATCTTACATGACTGAGTTGTTCTCCATAATCTATCCGAATGTCTATCAAGATCTCCTATTGCCTCAAATTCAGCCAGCGTTGGAAACTTCCCTTCTGTCTCCTTCTTCTTTTGAGGAGGCAAACAGTCGTCAGAAGGCTCCTTTGAAGCAGGCAGAGGGAAATACGAACCAGCGATTTTATCAACAGCTACATCAACAACAACTAGATCGCCTGATCTCTTTCACCCCATCCTCTCAGGGAAGTAAAAGGAGACGAAGAGCAACCATCTATTCCGTTGAACAGTTACCAGATCGCTTCCACGGCATGCTCTTTCTTCGAGAGCTAATCAACTTATCCAAGTTCATGTCGTACGATCGAAGGTGCGTCATGATTCTTCTCTTGTCTTTTTCGTCTCACTTACGTCTCACATTTTGTCAGGGTGGAACTTTATAAATCTTTCTTTAGTAAATTCAAAGACGTCTTCGTTAAAGTGATCATGTTTGTCTTTCATGGAGCAACGAAGGCTCTGCACTATCACATTGCTCCCTCCCCAAAATCCGCTAATCCCCTTATAATTCCCTCTCCAACACAGAATAGCAATATTACAAGCCCCATGAATCGACAGTCCTCTTCAGACGGTTTGATTGAACAGAAAACTGTGAGATCGGTCTCAAGCAACACTCCATTGAGACAGCTCAGTGGTTTGTCGTCTGGAAACTCAAAAGCATCTCTCAATGATGAAAATGTTAATCCCGATGATTCTTTCGAGCAAGAAACGGTGAAAGACAATTTGACCGAGAGGCAAGAAAGTTGCTCTCAGCCGTCACTGTCAGAGGAAATGGAAGGTGTTGAAAGTTCAGGAGAAGATCAGGAATGGCCAGTTCAGTTAGAATGGTTCTGCTATGAGGAGTTGTATTCCCATAGTCAGTCGTTAGAGATCCTCAGCCATCTTGCTGACATTTTGTCAACGATTGCTTTCACTTTTCCTTCACTCATACGACAAGTTATTCTGGAAGGGAGTCACCCCCCTCCATCCGCTGCTACTCCCAGTGCCACGCAGTCTTCAAAGGAGAAAATAGAACGCAACGGCCAAAAGACCGATAACAGATGGATAGAGAAAAGCCTTCTCTTCCTCCTGATTGATAACATCGTTAATGGCAAGGAGATAACAGCGATCGAGTTGTTTGGCGAGACGTTGAAGGCCGTGCTGGACTTCGATAAGCAGCTGAATAGCGTTTCACTGTCAACTAGTACCACACAGGGAAATGGTAGTAACAGTCTCAATCCTCTGCACCACCAACCTCACGGCCAACCTTCAGCAACTATGAGCAATGCCAATGCGATTTTGCTGAATCAAATTAAGATCGAGAAAGAAAAGTTCCTTCCGTTCTTCTACGACTTTTATTTGACTTTCCTCCTCGCTCCCTACGTAGACAGCAACACTCCCAACCAGTCCATCGCTCCATCCTTCTATGAAAACCGTGGCATCTTCTTCGTGAAACAGCCAGTTTGGTCTAACAAGTCTCTCCTTGTCCAATCATCTCCTTCCAACACTGACCGTGGGGATTTATCATCAAGTCAAAAGCCAATTCGATCCGTTGCATTCGTTCGCTCCAGTGATCCTGACAATGTGTCGAGTTCTCACTCTTCCAGCTTCGCTTATGAGAGCACGAGCAAACAATCCTCCTTTGCCATCGTTACTTCCCGTCGCCTCATCATCGAAGTACTGACAATTTGCATTCTGACGCATTCTTATCGCATCAAATACTTCCTTATCAAGGGGAACTATGTCAGCAAAATCATCTCCAAGTCACTACCCAACCAGGTCGAGCGTCAGCAGCACAAATCAGTGCAGCTACATGCGATTAAATTCCTCAAATGCATTCTCATGACGCGTGACGACTTTTACCTTCGACACTTCGAAAAAATGGACATCTTCAAGCCTATCATCGCTTTGTTGCAGGTTCTACCCTCGAAAGATAATCTCGTTGCCTCGAGTATCTATGACGTCTTCGAGTACATTCGCAATGAGAACATGTCACTTCTCATCTTCTATCTAGTAAAGAAGTATGGCGCAGTCCTCGATGATCTCGTGATCTATCCCTCCGTCGAGTGCTTCGACAAGTTGAAGATTAAATATTTGCAGCTAAAAGAACACGAAGAGAACCCAACCCTCTTCGATGAACAGCAAGTCAACTACCGTGATAGTGGAGGCGTCAATGCAGAGTTGATCAAATCGACGACGAGAGAACGATCATCCTCTTCCTCTTCTTCTTCTTCACTTAACTCTGGAGTTAGTCGAGGTCGGAAGAGGCATCTGCTGGCGCAACAGAGCAGTCTGACGAATAGGAGCGCCATCAGAAGGATGTTAGAGACTGACGATGAGGAGGACTACTTCGACAACGATGAAGACGAGGAAGAGGTTGTGCCTCTGGAAGAAGATCCAGACTTCTTCTCCTCCCCTAAGAATGACCGGGAGGAGGGAAGACGAGACGTCGGCAAAGAGGTGGAGAGTGACGTCAGAGACAAACCCATCGGACCAGCGCCTGCGACTAAACGAATCCGTGTTCTCAGTCCGCCATCTCAGCTCTGTGATGAGACGCATAATAACAGTGATGACGTGTCTGTGTCTTCTTCCTCTCCTAGATTCCTAGAAACCTTGAAGTACAAGAATTCCTTTCCCTCGAAGCCTCTGTCTCCGCCTCATTATAGTCAGCGCAAACACGGCAGTCCTCTGGACGGCGAGACGCAATCGCCAACTTATCGTCCTCATGCTTCTTCATCACCCATTACCTCTTTGCACATCATGTCTTCGCCGTCAGGCCTCGTGGGGAAAGGGAAGTCGGCTGCATCAAGCACAAGCGATGACGTGTTCTCCTTGCTGTCAATCTACAACGATCACGAAGATCACTCAACTCAGAAGGAGAGTGGGGAAGAGGGGTTGAGGAGCAGTGCTGGAGGTGAAGACAATGACGATCGAGAGAGTCTCGAAGCAGTAGCAGCGACGTCAGATCACTCGTCTCAAGACAATAAGAACGACATAGATGACGACTTCTTGCCCCTCGCCCCTCTCAAGTCAAAGTTTGACTCTGAGGACGACGAGGAGGTGGTCGCGGCGGTTTTCTCTTTTAATAGTAATAGTACGTCAGTGCGACCGAGTGGAATAGGCAGCGGGGTCATGGGCAGTAGTCTGAACAAGCCCAAGATATCTGTTTCGATAAAGAGCGCTGGACAAAGCAAGACAAATGAGTGAGTGGTGGACTATAGGGTGTTTTATAGGATAGGTAGAATCGGGTAGGGAGGAGTGATCTCGCTCAGAAGAGAGTGAGGAAGCTTCAATGCATTAATCTTAATATTCGTTAGACGAAGAAAGAACAGATGAGGGGATTTGAAAGCAATTATACAAGGAGGGGGGTGAGGATGGCGAGGTACTACTCGGGTACTATCATTCGTCCGTCGCTTCTCCTTCAGGGACTGGAGGTGTAGGGTCAGCTCGTACATCCACTTGCTCCGTCATTATCGACACAGGAGCTCCTTCCGCATTGACAGTGGACCACTCTGGCTGGATAGGCGCAGGCAGAGGCGGTGAATAGCTGACGGCAGAGTAAGGCAGTCCGTCTCCCACATAGACATTGACGTATCTCCTGCCAGAAGCGACGGCGACGGCGCCTGGCCATCGCAAAGACCTCAGCACAACCACTGATGTGGAGGAGAAGCCGGCACCACCAGGACAGGCGCGGATGGACCAGTTCTCTGGCTTGAGAGCATCTAGCGGAGGATTTACTTCGACCGGCTCGTCGGGTACGATGGGATCGCCGTTGTCATCGAGTTTCTCTGGAAGATTTGTGATTCGCCCGAGCTTGTTGAGTTCTATTTCGTGGTGTTTCCATGCGTCAGGCTCCCTCAAGTCGCTGGCAGTCTTAGGGAAGTTGTTGTTGAAGTCTTCTGCCTCTGCTGGTTTTACTGTCGGAGGATCCTCGCTGTCATCGAGCGTGAAGAATCCGTCAGGTGAGATCGAAGTCTCTCCTACAATCAAGGCAATAATTGCTCGAAGCAAGTGCTTTTCCTTGCCAGGGAAGGGCGGGTAGCTGGGCACGGCGCTCTCTAAGTCGCCTGTGAGGATGCGCTTGAACTGACGTGTCTTGACGATGTGTTCCGTCGATACGTTGGGTAACTTGGTCCAAACAGTAGATTCCACATCTTGTATCGCCCAATAAGCGTACTTGTTTACACCTGCCCTTCCCTCCTGCTTCTCCTCGTCGATGCCTTCCTCGTCCTCCGCAGACAAACCCTCGATGATGTAGTACGGATTGCTTCGAGTGTTGACTCGTCCAAAGAATCGCAAGCGATCTACTTCGCCGGGTAACGACTCAGCAAACTTCTTGATCGAGAGATACAAGCGATAGGTGTCGGCTCGACCCATGCTGACGCCACCCCACTCATACAAGTTAGCGTCATCCAGCAGGTCAGGGATCTTGACGCCACTATCTTCTGGTGGCTCATCCGGAACTTTAAGTAGAGTGGTGTTATTCTTCGCCCAGTTCAATTGCTTCGAGAGCTATGAGAGAAGAAAAGAGTCGGTGAGAAGTGAGAGGCAGTGACGTCTTTCTCTCTTCTCTTACCTGCTCTGCACTCATCGGCAACGGCTTGCCATGTTCAGGATCTGGATTCAGGGGATTTCCTTTCACTTCCGCCGAGATGAGTTCGAAGGCTTCGAAGGCATTCTTTGGTCTTTCGATGAGAATGCGCATCAGCGTCTGTGTCAGATGATCGTAGAGGTTCTGGCCATTTGCATCCTCTTTCAAAAGCTGCCGAAGCTCTGCTGTCGTTGACATGATCGAAGGAAGGTCTAGTCTGGTCTGAGGTTGCGAGCTTCGAGGAGATGAAAGGTGTTTGTTATTAGTTGATTTGAATTCTTTGAAACCGATGAAACCGTCAGAAATATCGAGATTTTCAAATATCGATTTCTTCATAAATCTCGATCTCTCGATAGATCAGATTGCACACAACAAACAACTCTCAGCACTAGTCCTCACTGTCTATCTCTCTTCTCCCTTACGACTGTCGATCCCTCTGCACAATGGATAAATCGTTTCAATCTGCTGTCGCAGCCTATAAAGTGGCTGCGCAATTAACTCACAGACAGGAAGTCATGAGATTATATCGAAGGTAAGTAAACTCTCTCTCTCTCTCTCTTTTCTCTCGTTGACTCGAGTTTATATATGCTTAAAATAGCTCTTTGCGACTCATTGCGAGTTGGAGTGAAAGCAGAGAAGTCTTCAACTCAGAGGCCTTGAAAGTGCGAGCAGAGTTCGATGAGAACAAGAATCTCCCTACTGGTAAATATTCTGAGAGACTTATAAGGTCTTCGCTAAAGCTTTCTTAGATTCTGCCAAGGTGAAGCGATTGCTCAGAGAGGCTCATGAGCGTCTAGCGCGCCAGGCTCATCCCGACCCTTACATCGCTCCATTCATGCCTGGCGGTTCTCTTTTCATGAGAAATCCTGCCCTTCCTCTAGAAGCGATCTATCCTGACGGAATTCCAGAAGGTGTTTCAAGGTGAGGTTATTCGTAGACTATTGGTTCTATTTAGAATCTTCTGAATGTGAATGTGATAGACGACGAGTGAATATTGACTTCTCCAACATCCCCGACGATCAGCCCTATGCCAACCGCGTTTTCGTAGACTCCGCCAATAAGAAATACTACATCGACCAGTGAGAGTCTCACTATCCTAGCTGTAACTCCAATAACTCTACACCATCAACGCTCTGTGGCGGTCATCACGCCGATCTTCTCGAGAATTTCTTTTGCAGAAGTTGCGAGTTGCGGCAGATTCGCTGCAACCAAGGCATAATAAAACACCAAAAGCTTTTCATAGGATGAAGCTCTTGCTGCCCTACAAGTTGGTGAGAAGAAGGGAAATGGGAAACGGAGACACTGACTTGGCGATGGATTTCAGTCGAGTTCCGAGCGCTTGATTCGACATGTAACTCATCCTGTAAGCAGTGTGCACGATGAGCTGAATAGGGGAGCTGTAAACAGTGCTATCATGAAAAAAACAATGATAGGATTCACCTCGTTTGAAATTAGATCGTTGTGGTTTTGATCGCTTTTCTCGATTAAAGCTTGAATTTGAGCAGCTGTAACAGCAACTCTCCCACCCGATTCCGCATCGTCAACTGTAAGCTCGAGAGGCTGTACTGGGATTGTTGACGCCCTATGCGGGACCTCCTCTACGAAATAAATGCCTTCCTCGTCTTTACTTTCGTTGAACTCAGCAGAAAGTTGCTGAATTCTTCGAGATCTTCGTCGAGATTCAACCGGAGGAACTTCCTCAAAGTTCTTGTGGTCGGACTTCCTCTTCTTCGCTGCTGATTTCGTCTGCCTCGTCTGACTATTATGACTATGACTTGTCTGTGTCGGGTGGTCGCTGCTGCTGCTGCTCACTGTGTGAGACACGCCCAGTGACTTAAGGAATTGCTCATTTCTTTCGATATTCGCCTGACGCAGTTTCTCATACTCGCTTAGCGCCTCATGAGACACTGACACATCCGCCATTACTCTGCTGTCTTCTTCAGATTTGATGATAGTATCTTGCGATCTTGTTTGCACAAAATGAAATTTTTGAATTGAAATTGAAACATAGGATCGATCGCCCGCCCCGTCGTACTGCCCTCTCGATACTACAGACTGCGAGACGTTTCTAATTCAAACTAATAACACATAACATATAACACATAACATAAAACACATAACACATATTATTAACATGGCATCAAACCCTCTCTTCAAGGCACATGTCTATTACTTGCTACGTCGACAATGGTACCAACAAGCGACGCAGCTCTGTGAGTCCCTCATGGCAAAGAAGGGAAAAGAGCCGATCACCCTGTTTTGGCATGCTTTTTCCCTTGGAATGACTGGGAATATCTCCGACTGTCTGCGTGAATTCGAAACTTTCCAGGCTAGAAAGGATCTTCAATATCCAGTGAACGCTGCGTTGTTACACTTTCATAGGAAAGCTACGTCAGTGGATCACGAAACCGTTGCCTCTCTTAAATCAGAGCTGTCGATCGCCGAGGACGTGACAAAGGAGGCTGGATTAGTGTTAGCTGCTCGTTTTTATCTTTTTATTGGAAATTATTCGGAAGCAAAACGTCTCTCTAAGCGTATTACTGATTTGAATCGCGGGTCTAACACAACCACGGTCTATGACGTGGAGGCTTATCTGATAGAGCAGTGGTGCAATATCGAGGAAATATCCTTCGATTGGAGCTCTCCATCTTCTTCTGCATCCGCTGATAATCGACGTGTTTTGTCTGCCATAGACAACACATTCCGCAATAACAAAAGTCCTGACTTCCAAGACACTGACGCGTTAATGCTTTGGGCGCGCAGCAAGTTCCTCCTCGGCCAACAGAACGACTGTTTTGCTGTCCTCAATCAAATAATCTCTCTCTTTCCTAACTTTTTACCTGCTATGGCGGACAAAGCTTTGTTACTGGCTTCGATGGGCGACTGGGAACAAGCTTTGGATGCCGCTCAGAGAGTGTTGGACAGTGATCAAGAAAATATTGACTCGCTGCTCATCATCGCTGTACATGCCTTCACCCAAGAGAGTCAACCCCATGATGCTATCGAGAAGTTTGAGTCGCTTGACAAAGCCATCGGCCGACGAGAGCCCGCGTCCGTCGATCTAGCCCTTGAAACAGCTACACTCTTCTCCTCCATTTGCAATCGACAGCCAAGAGCCTTACAGTACTGTGCACGGCAATTAGAGCGAGTGTTGCAGACTTCCCGTGCTCTAAAGAACGAGGCAGAGGCAAGGATCTACTCTGAGCTTGGCAGAATCTACCTCATGCAAGGCATCTCATCGTTTGACAAGGCGATGAGAGCGTTCAGAGAAGGCACGAAAAAAGATGCCAATAACCTCAAAGTACTCATGGGCCTTATTCTCTGTCAACTGTGCGAGGGTGCGTACGAGGATGCAGAGAGCCAGATGGAGCTTCTGACAATGATGCACAACAATCTGGATGATCTTGGCTATGAGATGCTCTATTTGCAGTCCATCATCGCTAAACACAACAAAAAGACACAGAAGAAGGAGCAATTGCAATTACTGTCAAAGTGCTTCGATCTCTTTAATCGCAGTCGTGAGAACTCTGTTGAGCTCTCTGTCGATCAAGCTTTTCTACTCGGCGTGCAGAAGCCTCGGTACTTGCGTAACTTCCAGCACCTAATGGCATTGAATGCAGACTTCTCAATTGTTTTAGCGTTAGAGTTTTTCCATCATATCGAATCTTCATCAGTTGCGAATCTTATACCATCCACCTCTTCGCTCTTGGCACCTGCAGGGTCAACGTCCTCTGCGACTTCAGAGGAAGAGCAAAATGCCAACGATCCCAGTAACGCTACAAATTCCTCTCCACTGGATGACGGTCTTCTCTCGGTGGCAGATGATGGTAGCGACAATGCTGCGGCCTCATTCGGTTTACAGCTGCTGCAGTCGATTGTTCAGTCTTGTCCCGGAATGATGGTAGCCTATATCGAAATCGCTCGAGTGCATTTCTCCTTTGGCAAGCACTCTGACGCATCAAGAGTGCTTCAACAATGTTTATCACTGCAACCTCAATCTGCGGCTGTCCTGATCGCTCTGGCACTGGTCGAAGCGGGCAGACTTCACACGGGCCAGGCGAATAGATTATTGGAGCAGGCGTTAGCGGCGGACTTTTCTATTCGCACGATTCCTCGCTTTCGTCTTGTTAAAGCAATTGTTCGCGCTCAACAGGTAAGAGTCTTAAATCTTTTGAGATCTGATGTATTTATATCTTCCTCGCAGGGTAAATTCTCAGAGGCGCTGGCTGAGATGGAGCAACTCATGACTGGAGCAGAGTTCTCTGCTGGTCGACAAGGGAGTGCAACTGTTGCGTCAAGTAGTAGCGCTGCAGATGTTTCTCATTCCTCCCCTGCAAGCACTGGTCTGACATCATACTCTGACCCGTTCCGCCTCACTGAGGACGATCGTGTATGTGCCTACGTATCTTACGCGGCGATGCTTTCAAAAGAGCGAAGAATGAAAGAGGCTAACAAGGTTTTGTCCCAAGCCAAAGTTATCTTTGCTGGCTCCGCACAGGAGGTACAGGTCCTCATTGCAGCCTCTCAATTGTACGTTGAGAAGGGCGATTTCGATTCCGCTATTCGCATGCTTGATAAGGTGTCATCAGAGTCACCATCCTTCTCTAAAGCACAGATCGCCAAGGCTGATATCATATTGAAGCACAACCATGACAAGGAAGGTTTCACCAAGTGCTTTATGACGTTGGTCGAGCGAGATCCGTCGGTTAGCCACCTCATACTGCTAGGGGACGCATATCTCAAGATCCTGAATCCTGACTCAGCAATTGATGCTCTTGAGCGTGCTTATCGACAGGATCCCGCCAATACTCGCCTCAGAGCCAAGATCGGAAGAGCCCTTATCGCCACGCATGAGTACCATCGCGCGGTCGAGTTCTATGAATCAGCGCTACGCGAGGCGCATCGCACCTCCACTACCTCCTCCTCGTCTAACCCGTCGGACACGCTCCAGCTGTCTCATGATCTAGCGAAACTCTATTTGAAGCTTGGTAAGTCGCGTTACTCATAAGCTCTCTATCCCCTGACCTCTGTTTAGGGCGCCTAGAGAGTGCATCGCGAGTTCTCTCCAGTGCTCTTATTACTAACCCTTCGGACGTCACTGCTTTGAAGCAAAACGTTTCTACCTTGCTATTGATTGCTTCAGTGCAGCAAATGCTAACACCTGAGGAAATTCTCGATTCCTTGCAACGCGCATTCAATCTGCAGAAGGAAGTGCTGTTGAAGACGAGGTCCAACACAACGATCGCCACCTCATCCGAGCAGGTCGAGGAAGAAAAGGCTCTGCTCAGTCGGATTTGCGATAAACTTGGGCACTTTTATTTCAAAGAGGAGCGAGGGAGTGAAGCAGAGCAGTTCTTCCAACAGGCGGTGCAACATAATCCTCAGAACACGCAAGCGATGCTCGGCCTTGCGCGAGTGCTATTGCAACGTAAGGAGTATGACGCATGTCTCAGCCAGGTGATGAAAGTGATCACTGGGACGCCGGAAGACCGAGATGGTGCCATTTTGGCCTCTGACGTGTTAATGCTTATGGAGCAGGGCAGTCGTGCTTGTGAAGTCATGAGCAACTTTATGGCTCTTCGACCCAATGATTACGTGGCATTAGAGCGCACTATCAACCTGACGCGTCGAGCAGGCGAGTTGAAATTAGCACAGCAGTTCCTCGCGGCCGCTGAGAAAGCCGACAGACGCTGTGTCAGTCACGCAGGCTATCATTATTGCCTGGGACTGTATGCTCGCTTCACCAATGATATCGGCAAGGCCATCGGCGAGTTTAATCTTGCGAGGAAGGACGACTTCTGGGGAGCCAGTGCTCTGACACACATGATCGAGCTCTACCTCAATCCAGACCAAGAGGGAGTGTGGGAAGAGAAAGAGACAGGCCCCGTCGATGACACCACTCGCTCCAACATCGCCGCGGCGGAGGAGTTGCTGAAAGAACTCAAACCTATCACAAAGTAAGCCTGCCATCATCGTCTCTCACTCTTCCTCTGATGAATGGCATGACGTAACCAGAGATCAACGCCGTGTCAAAATCCTCGAAAGCTACTGTGCTCTCGCCACGAGAAGCAAAGTGTCCGTGGAGAGAGCGATGCAAGTCTTCGTGGATATGCTGGACTCCGACCAGGACTACCTCCCCGCCGTCCTGGGCATGGCGACAGGATTTATGATTGAGAAGAACCAAGTAAGTCCTCTCACACCTCCTCTTCCTCTCCGTCTAAGCCTCGCTGGTATTTTCGCAGCATAAGGCTCGCAACCTGTTGAAGCGAGTGGGTAAGATGGAAATGAGCAAGCACGACGGCGAGGACTTTGAGAAGGCGAACCTGCTGCTCGCCAAGTTCTACATTGACAAGGGAAAGAACGACCAGGCGCAGGAGACGTGTCGCAAGACCTTGCTGCAGAACAAGTCTTGCTCACAGGCGTGGGAGATCCTCGGTCTGATCTATGAGAAGGACTCTGACTACCAGCTGGCTTCTGATGCATACGAGAAGGCGTGGAAGCTCGAGTTCGAGATGTCAGCAACAGTCGGCTTCAAACTCGCCTTCTCGTACTTGAAGTGCGGCAAGTTTGTTGAGTGTGTCGACGTTTGCGAGGCGGTCTTAAAGCAGTTCCCCGAATATCCGCGCATTAAGGAAGAAATCCTTATAAAATCTCTTCAGAGCATACGCACTGCCAATCCACCGAACTAGAACCACGTCACTCACTGACGTGTCACTGACATCATATCTAAGCTCTTTATTTTAAATACACACTACACCTACCCTATCACATCACTCTATGACGTACACGACTAGGGAATATAGTCGACGATGCTTTCCTCATGCTCGATAACGCCAGCGCATGCTGAGACAGCACTGGGACCTGACTGGTTATCGAAATCATCGTCATCGATGCGAACGATCGTCTCCAAGTCCTCTCCTTGCAACGCACCGCTACCCGGCACTGACAGCGTGACCTACGACACCGCAGATGAGCGATGAACAAACGATGACGTAGATCACTTACCTGCAAATACTTCATGAAGGGCGAATAACAGCGATCGTCCATCACTCGCACAGTGAAACCACCAGAAGTAACGCCAGCAGGAATCACGACGTGGCCAACGGTCTGCTCGTAGTCACCACACCTCAGACCACCACGCACCTCTACCGGCAGAGAGAGACAATAGTCGAAATACTCGGTGTCCACACCTCTCGCTGTGAGGTCTGACGTCGCATATTCCAACACTATCTCTCCTGCGAAAACTTGCAAGTCGCGTAGGAGCGTGAGTGTGACTAACTTCTCTTCTCCTTCCAACACAACGAAGGTTCCCTGAGAGAAACGCACGGCGGCAAACTCGCTGTGGAAGAAGTAGGCAGCGCCATTTGCATTCTCCGACTGTGCGTGGTGCCCTGGAGCTCCAATCAGCATCATCTGACCATCGAAGGCCAACCCTTGACCGAACCAATCCCCCGCCGTTCCATCAACCATCGGCTGGATCTTCGCCTTCTCAGTGTTCTTCCAGCTCGGCTGTTTCGCCCATTGGCCAGTATATCCGAGCACAGGAAACTTCTTCGTGAAAAGATAGACGGCGCCGACAGCAGAAGAGGGCAGAAGCTGCGGGAAGATACCAGAAGAGTTCATTTCTTGCCAAACACCGAAGGCTCCAGAGCTTTCAGTGCTGAAGGAAGGGAAGGACTGAAACAGAGTCATTAAAGAAGCATTGAGAGGAAAGTCAAGTCCTGAGGCTCTGCCAACACCATCGACTGTGACGTAGGGATAAACCGTTGGAGTGTCTTTATAGCTTTGCATGAGAGGCGAGGCTGGAGATGAGATGAGAATAATTCCGCTCTCGTCACTGACAGCAACTGACGCTCCGAACAAACTGGTCGCTCGTTTGTCTGACGGCAGCAGCTTCGAGTCGAACTCCCAAACACAATCGGCCTCGCCACCTTTCAAGCAGTTAGAGGAGGAATCATTGCTCTGGATTCTTTTGAAGACGTAAGCAGCTCCAGAGAGAGGCGTTTCTATGTTTCCCCCATTAACAAAGGCAAGGTTTCCACCGACAGAGCGAGAGGCGCCCTGCACAGGCCAGTCGAAGACAAAGTGATCGACGCTGATGTATCCCCATAAACTTGTGGAGTTGTCAACAACCCGCAACTGACCAGCACGATTCTTGACGAGAGACACGTCGAAAGAGACCAACTCCATCGCCTCAGAGCATCTACCTGTTCTCTTCGCCACACTTTTCCCGTCGACTAGTAATTCCACGTACACGGAGAAGATGTCACAGCCTCCGCCAATGTAGAAGGAAATAGAATTTCCAAGAATGACAAACACGTCACTCGATAAGACTCCTGTGGGGCCTGTGCCTTGACAGTTTCCTGGAGGAAAGTCAGGGTTCGGGAGCAAGTAGTTGTCCTCGTCACCTGGGCGTTGTTCTAAAGTGCTGACATAATACAATCCCTTCATGTTCGATGACACCGAGCGATACTGCTGTCTATCATCAATCGAGGAGAAGAAAGACGAAGATCGATCACTAGCACGGTATCTACTGTTATCGCCATACGTCGGCTGGTAATCAAAAGCATCTCCTGTTTTACTCCACCCGAACAACTTTCCCGCCTCAAAGTCCCACGTGGTCACAGTAGCTGCAGCGGAATATGGAGCCCCAACGACGATAGTATTTCCATCGATGGCAACAGAGGCTCCGAATCTATCGCCTTGTCGACCATCGAAAGCGTTCAATCCGGCGACCTGAAAGAAGTCTGACGGCTGTGCAAGAACTACAGTAGAGACCTCTGATTGATTCTGATTCGATGGCGCGGGATAGTTGAAGAGTGTGCAGTTGGGACAAGTCGCATTCCATTCGGCGAAGATGTTAGAAGAGTTGTGCGACATCCAGTCCGCATAGAACACCAGATCCCAGCAGTAGCGATAGGCTGTTTTATTTTGTCCATAATATTCTCTGTGAGCTGTAACGACGACCTGTTCAACATTACTCAATTTCAAGAGAGCTGTTTGTAAGATCGCTGCAGAGGAATTGAACAGCAGAGGAGTAGTGCGAGTTCTTTCGCCAAAGTTGTCCACAACAAGGCGGAAACTTCCTCTTGAGAGAATCTGCTCAGCGCTCACGCAGACTCGGACACTCTTCGGGAGAGAAAGAAAGACATAAACCTTTCCTTTCCCCACTCCAAGGATATCGATACCTTCTGTGTCATAGTTCTCCGTCAAGTACGTACCGTGTTTATCGTAGTTCGCATACGGCGCGCCAACAACAATGCTTCGCCCTGCCATGGAAACAGACGTGCCAAACCCTTGACGATGAGGGCGCATCACTCCGTTGATAATATCAACATCATAATCAGAGGAACGAACGACAGTGGGTCCTTTCCACCTCCACATCGCATCAGCGGCTGAGTAGTAATTGAAATACACGTACACAGTCTCTAAACCTGGCGCTCCCACCACAAGCACATGGTTGTCCATGGCTAAGGAAACACCAAAGAGATCACGCTGTTCATCAGCATCCGCGACAGAAAAAACCTGCTCTAGGCTGAAGACTCGTCGGGAAAACTGTCCTTGCTGTGCAGAGTAAAGAAACACTCGATTGTTGAGAGGTTCACCGACTGCGAGAACTGCTCTAGACGCTTCCTGAACCACTGAGAATGCCATTGCCGCGCCAAAATTACCTCCGAAAGAAGGTGTATAGGGCGAAGTCGGTGAGAAAATCGCTGCAGGAGAAGATGACGTGTCCCAGGAAATGTTTTCGCGATTAAACTGTAACACTCTCCCAACCTTCTCCAGCGATCCAATTGAAGCAAGAGGAGCGCCGAGAAAGAGAGCTCCATAGTTGAGATCGAAAGCTACGACACTGCCTAAAGATTCTCCTGGTTTATAGTCTTGAGAGGAAAGTAGGACTTCCCCGTAGCGCTGTTTGTTTCCCACCAGTCCTGTGCTGAAGTCTTTGAGATGAATCGGATGATAGAGTTTTCCCAAGACGCTGGGCCAAATACCGGGTAAACTGACGGTGACGACAAAGGCCTCTTGAGGCAACTCAACCAATGAATCGTTGTTTGTGGTGATTGTCATGCCAGTGACAGCACTCTCTGACAATAAGATATTCGGTTCTTTCACTTGGACATAGTCTGCAATTGCACGGTAATCATACCTCCCATCAACCCAACGAGAAGCTCGTTCAGTGGGCGATCCATAGTACTGAGACCGCGCCATCGCCTTTCCAACGATTCCGATTTCATCCAATACAGTCAAACGAGAACCCAGCGATGCTTCGCTACCTAAAGCGTAATGGTCGCTGAAGTACTGCTGCACAGTAAGATTGGCGTTGCGATCGACTGTTTGTTGGTAGAAGATGACGTCCCTTGCCACGGTTGCGTTAGAATAGTTCGGATCCCTCGTTAAAGTGACCAAAGTTGCTTCTCCTTCGGTGATATTGGTACTCTTTGAGGTAAACTGCAGACTGAGAAGATTCAAGTCATATACCATAGCTGCGCCACTATTATATCCAGATACATCCAAATCTCGATTAGGGCATCCAACGAGGGCATAGTCCTGCGATAGACTCAGTGACGTGCCGCATAAATCGTTGCCTTGGTAGCGATAAGGAGTGAGATAGACTTGCTCAGTGAACAGTGAAGTGCTGTAGTTAAACTGAAACACATGAACCAGATTTCTGATTTTAGGCGCTGTGGAGACCCTCAACGTCGCCGTCACAGAGGCTTTTGTTCCAAGGAGAAGAGATGAGTCAGTGATAAAGTTATCTACGTCTTGGCGATATCGTAAAAAGGTCACAGACCAAATATAACCACCATTGTAAACATCAACATCAGATCGACTGACAAGCAACTTCTCAGTTCTGAGATCATCTTCGAGGATTCTCTTGAGTGAGGTTGCACTGACATTGAAAGGAATGGGCCTGGACGTGAATAAAGAACTTGTGCTTGAAGAATCATTGCGTCCTCGCCAAGATAGCTTGAAATAACCACCTAACGGCGTATGACCATATGTTGACGACGTTTTGACATCAATGACAGCCTTCGCTGGCGAATTTTCCCCTTGATAGAGTGGGACAGAGGATGCGAGGATAGTTTGTGCGTCAATCTTCAGTTGATATCCAAAATTATCGTATTCACGAACATTTGAAGGGGTTAGCTTCTGGAGAAAGGTGAAAAGGCCATTGGCATTTGGTCGCGTGAAGATGAAGACACCACCACTATTCGTTAGCTTCACACTTGCAGCGGCTGTGCCCAAGAAAATGCTGCGATCGTCATATCCAGGAGCACCGACAGCCACCAAGTCCCCTGATATTCCTACTGCTTGTCCGTAGAAGCTATAGTCATCAAGCGAGTAGATATTAGGCGGGTTTAAAATTTGCGCGAAGACGAAAACACCGCCTGTCGGAGGTCTTGTGTAAGCATAGGCTGAACCTGAACTGTTGGAGTATCCAGGACTTGAGATGATAATCGTGTTTCCAGATTTAGATATCGCCTGGCCGAAACGGCTTTGTGTGCTAACTGCAGGATCCGTGAGAACTTGCAGGAGTGGCCAAGTTGAAGTTGTAGCGTCATACTCGTACACATACACATAACCTGCTTGTAAAGCACTTCCAGGCGCACTCACAATAGCAACTCCTCCATCTAGTTCAACAGCTTGACCGAATTGCGAGAATTGACGAGACAAAAGGGGAAAGAATTGCTTTTCCTGTCGCCACGTAGACTTCCAGCATTGCATCAATTGTTGGGAAGGATCGCAGGTTTTGTGCAAACGAAAGATATACGCCGCACCGATCTGCTGGGGATCAGAAACAGCTCCATGCACTCTCCATGTTCCCTGCTGGACTTCAAATATCGTGAGCTTAGCGTCGCTTGCATCATTATCCAGCGAAAGAGTGCTATCCGATAGTTGTAGTAATTCTAAAGCCGGTCCATTATCGACATCAAAAATGTTAATCGCACCATCAACGGGACGGAAAAAAGTAATAACAGCGGTGTTATTAGAGCAAAGTCCTCCGGAACCCCAATCATCGATTGTCACTGCAGTGATCGAATAAAGATTGGAAAAGACAGTCGTCGGACTGATGATCGCTTCAACGAGTTCATCGCGAGTGACGTTGTAATTGATTGGATTGGTTTTCCAACCTCTGAATGCGAGTACAAATGTGCCATTATCAGCAAGGCAGTGGATGGCTTGTTTCTCGGGATGTCCATTCATACTTGCACCAACTGCGCCAACGAGAATTACGTCGTCATCTATTGCGACTGCCGAACCGAATCGATTGTTTTCTTCAGTATCGTTTCCGACCAATGTTGCAACCTCTTTCCAGCTTTCGTTTTGTCTTTGGAAAAGAAAGACGGCGCCAGCACCAGCTCCATAGGTTCCCTGCCTTGCAGCGCTGTCGATCAAGTTAGCGTCTCCCAATGTCCACTTCGCATCAACTTCTATAGTTGGATCTGTGGCAATTAGGTTATTCGTGGCGACTAAAGGCTCAGCATTGACTTGATGATATTCTTCATAATATCCTCGTGCTGTGTGATAGTTGATGGAGACAAATTCTATAGTCCATGAGTACGCACCAATGTCTGGAGTGATCAGAGTTCGATTAACATTTACATAGTTAATGGATGGGAGAGCCTCCAGTGCATCCTTCATCTCAGAAGAGGTTATGTTGGGATATAGCTGGCGGGTAGTATTTCCTCGAAAAGTCAGTTGGAAGGAGCCTGCAATGCCCTTCGGACCATGGACTCCTTTGCGCGATATCTGAACGAATACAGACGGATTCAAACCTCCAGACAATCCACTGGCATCAGCCTGCAACTCAGGGATTTCGTAAGATTCATGATAAGCAGCAAAGGTTATGCTCCAAGTACGAGTCAACGTGGTCACAACCGTCATCGAAACAGAAACATCGTAAACTGATAGACCGAGTGTTTGAATGGCACGAGTTATTGAGGTAACGTCAGCATCATAAGGAATGGCAGGAGTCGTTTTCCCCAAGGCTGATAAAGTGAACGATCCAGCTAATCGAGAAGGACTTTGGATGATGGCAGCGGAACTAATGCCCACGCCACCGCCAGTCAAAGAGTTACCGTTCAACGATATCGCATTAAACACTCCGACCGTTTGCTCAGTAAATGTGATGGTCCATGTAAACGCGTTAAGGCAGGCGCAGTAAAGATAAGGTTCAGCAGTCACTGTGACTCCACCAATTGTCGGTAAATCGAATTGAATTAAATTTTGCAAGGTACCTGCATCTACAGAGGCCGGAATCAGTCGCGAAGCACCGACACCAGGTACTATTATCTGAAAGGAACCACCTACAGTCTCACCAACATCAGCAGTGGTATGAAAAGATTGAACTGAAGGTTGAGGCTGAATAGAAGTGCTGATGAGTTGGACTTCTCTAGTGGGTAAGCCATCAGCTACTTTGATTGTTACCACTTGAACAGTTGTCACACTTTTATTGAAGTAATCTGAAGCAACAACAGCTATATCCCCTTCAATCGCAACGGCACTCCCTACCAACTCTCCTTGCAATGCGCTCTTTGGTCGCAAGAGATATTCCGCTGAGAAGGAAGAATAGAGCCATTGACTCGTTGTGAGAGTAAAGAACTCGTCCGTAGGGTGAACTTCGTAGTACAGTAGGAAATCTGGACCTCGTCCAGAAATGCTTGAGTTCACGAATTGGAGAATTCCACCATCTGCAATGACGGTAGTGGTGCCCTCAAGGAAAGCCCTGGAAGGATTAAGCCAAATCTCTGCTGGAGCAAGAGGATGCTGAGATTTTCGCAGTATCGAGGCATTGTTATACTGAAAGCTCCCTCCAGCACTCAAAAGATCTTTTCGCGACGCGTAGTAATCCAGGAAGCTCGCAAAATCTCCAGGCTCGGGGGAGTACGAAAATATCAAAGTCTGTGTTCCACTACCAGAGAGATAGAATGCTGGCTGTTTGATTGCTCCCGTCTCTAATAGTAAGAAAGGGTTTCCGTTTAAGACTACGACAGGAGCATTGAATTCAGCTGCGATAAAGATCGTACTATTGGTGGAATAGACGCCATCTTCGTTGAGAAAGCGGAGAGTGCGAAGATAAGGACGACGTCCATCGATACGGATAATAGAAGTAGCGGAGATTGAACCACTGCTACCAGGGGGAGGAAGATCTAAATCTGCATCAACACCCAGTTGGTTATCTGGAAAGGTTTTGATGTAACCTGCTGTGTGAGTTGAAGTTAATCCTATTATTAGCGACGAACAATCAACATAATCCAGCGCCAAGGATAGATCATCCTCTTGCACCATGTATTCGTAGATCAAGATCTTAGTCTGATTTGTCGGAGAGAGATAGTTCGCATCTACCCAACCATTGGAAGTTGTACGATAACCAATGAAAGTGGCGTTTGCTGTATCTGTATATCCGCCAACATTTAGCTGGAGAAAAGATTCACCCAAGCTCACTACATAGTGCGAGAACATTACTTCGAAGTACAATAGATCTCCCGCAGTGTAATTTCCAGTTTTATTCAATGACCGAACTTCAATTACTCTGCTGACTTCATCAAAGATCAAGTTTTCTTGTCGAGGACGAAGCTCTATTTGGACACTTGATTGAGGGATCGAGAGGTTTAATGGGGTGGATGGGATCGAAGATATCCGCAAGATCTGAGATAAGCCGTGCAAGTCATTAATTCGCTGGTTCTGAATCGTGAAGTTGCGAAATCTGTCTGTGGGTCGTATTTTGTAGAGGAAGATTAACTTGGTAGGACTGGAAGATGGTTGATCAAAAATTGCATCAACGGGTCCAGGTTGCTCGAATAACATTGTGACTCTTGGCGCTATGCCACCAACGATCACAGGTTTGCTCACAGACAGTGCGATACGCAGAATGTTGCCGGAGGTGTAGTTGAACTCGTCTTGGGGGATGTCGATGAGAGAGGATGTAATATGTGGTGGGGAGGGATCTATTCTAATGCCAGAAGCTACGTATATAGTTGGATTGCTCATACTCACATTGACCGCTTCATTTGCCTGGTTGACGATGGGACAGCTAGGACTCAGCGAAATCGCACTAGATTGATGAGCGATGGCTTGGACACCAAAGTCAACAGACAGCAATGTATCATTTGCTTGTGTAATGTAAACAAAGGTGAGAGTAGAGCTGCCGCTTCCTTGATAGTATTTTGCCCAGCGATTAGGAAGGTTGAGTGCCAAAGTGGGGCGGTTGGTACACGCGGAACGGAAGGAGACAATATCACTGAACTCAACATCAATATGAAAGACACTTCCCACTCCGTACTCCCCGGCTGATTCTCGAACACGAACGAGTTTGATCGTTGTGTTTCTACCCAACGGTAGCGGTAGAATCGTCAGATTACCAAGTACCGCCAACGAGGAGTTCAGTAAAAGATTAGCAGGTAAGATTGGATGATCAGAACTTGCGTAAATTTGACAATTTGTCTTTTGTGGACACAAACTTGTCGCACATAACGCATTGGGAGAAGGGCGGAACTTGAATTGATGGTTTGCGAGGTCGCCAATCAGGAAAACATAGCGAAACTGAAGGACCTTTGATCCGTTGCCTGATATATACTGCGCCTCCCGATAAAACGAGGGAAAGTCGAGGACAAGCACAGGATCGCATGTGGCAATAACCGGTTCAGTAAAACTCACTTCTATAAACGCCTGGTTGTCGGAGTAGAGGATCGAAGCAGCAGGGATTGTTCGAGCAAGAGTGACATTGACGACCACTGGGGGATCGCTTCGAAGTTGAATAACTTTGAAGGCTGGAAGGGCAGAAACTCCACTATCCAAACCAATTGTCTTGAGATCTACGTCTTGAGTCGGAAAAGTTGCAAGAGTTTTCACTGTCGTATCGTTTGTAACTATCTTGAGCGCATTCCTGCCTGAAGCGATCGTCAATGCATTCACGGCAGTGTTCATCTCGACTGTGTATTGGAACTCCAACGTTACGTTGTCCTCCAAGACTCGCATGAAACTGGCCATCCCGATTGGAGCGGGTGAGGAGGTGGATAGACGACCAACACTCAAATACAAGTACAGACCTCGCCCGATCACGACGAGAGGATCGGAGAACTTTAAGAAAAGCGAAATCGAGTCGCCAGGATATGCGATAGCTCGTGTAAAATCAGTCTGAAGCCCATATGTAAGATTGATGCTCGGAATCGTCCTGCTGACCAAAACAGTATAATTTGAATAAAATGATTGGAGAACAACAGCAGAGATATTGTATTCGACAGAGGTTACCGGCCACGTAGACTGCCGCCTAATCCATCCCCCGCTTTTTGAGACTAAACGATAGCCGTAATGATAAGCCGTATGATTGTTTATCTCGGCAGCAAAGGACATATTCCACGTGGAGTTACGACAGATAATCTCAGGCAGTTGAAATCGAAGAGGACCAATTTCAGCTAAAGGATTTGATTCCTCGGAGACTACGTATAGAAAATGAACAGTCGCTGGATTTCCTTCACGAAGAGTCAGAGGAGGATCGTAGATCGCACGATCCAAATCATTGGAAATATTGTTCACAGAAAGTAAGAGATAAGGAGAGCCGGATACAATAACTGGCTGGTCGAAAGTCACAGAGAAGTCCAAGCAATCCCCGGGATGGTAAATCGCTTTCGAAGCATTTACTGCCACAGTAATCACTTGTGGTGATTTTGTATGAATCTCAACTGACGCATTGATCGTGCGAACAGGCAAAGTAAGGTCGATAGGTCGATTATTCCCATCAGTGAAGGAGTGATTCAAGGTGATAAAAGCGAGCTGATCCAGAAATTGCTTCTGACCGTTAAAGAAGTCTCCCTCCTGCACAGTGTACTCGAACGTCAATAAACGAGTGGGGTATTCAGTTGTGGATAAATGTGCTCTCTGACTGACGTTATTATTGGTCAAAGAAATCACGTTCAGTCGAAGAAAAGGCAATTGTGATGGAGTTATTCCTGATAAAACTCCGTCAACGTCAGTGCTGTTCAGATAGAGGAGGTAGTTGCTCTCCACGCAAATCTGAAAAACTTCGCCAGCACCGTAGGTATTGTTGAGCTTGTTCAGATAAAGTCGTGTGAGTTTTGTTTGTGGTGCATCCGATGTGTCAACGACGATCTGTTTGTGTGTAGAGAGTGAGCTGGTCAGATGCATGACGCCAATTGACTTGAAGTCTGTGGTGAGGACGTTGCCTCCACCATCTGCTAAGAAGAGCTTAGGTTGGTTGTAAAAGGGCTCGTTGCCTGCCCAAGCACCGCTAGCTCGCTCCGCTAATACAACTCTCTTCGGAAATCCATGAAGGATGTGAAACTTCTCAGAGATGATGCTGACGTTGCTCGGAGAGAACTGTGAATAAGCGAAGGAATAATTGAACAGATCAAATCTTAGCGTGTAGTTGAATCCGTAGCGATCGATTTTGATCGCATGGAACCGCATTTCACCGGATTTTGCGGTCACGAACAAGTTTTTCAGAGGAAGCAAGGAGCCCGAGGAAGGGTTTTGTTCGATGGAGACGAGAACAGCACTCGCGCTATCCGTTGAAATAAAATTCCCACCTGCATCATAAAGCATCAGAGTTGGTGGAACTTGAAAATACTCGCCGGCGTATTTCTTTGTGGCGGACAACTCAGTGCCATTCTTAAATCTCAGTTGTGCTGGCGCACCAACAGCGACAGTGAAAGGCAAACTAATGACGCTGTAGATTCCCTGCGAGGATGTTGTGAAGAGAAGAAAAAAGGATATAAGAGCAAAGTACCTGAATTGTTGTGTTGAAGGTGATTTGGTATCCTTCTGCTGCCTCGTTGATGTATAATCCACTAAAATTACCAAATCCGTTGATAACCGGGACCGCGAGTGATTCAGATGGGCGCAAAAGACCCTGAGTAGGATTCGTCGTTAGAGTCGCTGTGATAAAGCCCTCGTTCACTGAGCTGATGACATTCCCGCCACGGTCAGCCACGCCGACTATGGGATTACTGGAGAAGGGTTGTCCGCCAAAAGAATTTCCGACGGATTGTTCAAAGACTAACTTGTACGGCACTCCTGTAGATACTGCAAAACTACCCGAGATCGTTTGACCAAAGGGTTGATGGGCTAGTGTCAAACCAACATATTTCAGGGAGTAACCAGAGCCTGCAGTCGTGAAAAACAAATTCTAAAGCGAGAGAGGTTGAGAGACTCGACAGAGAGACAGAGCCTTCACTTACAGAGAATGACGCGATGCCGTTGACTATGGAGACAGTGGCGATGGAGTTTGTGACCGTCACGCCACAGCTGCTCAAACCACATCCCGATGAACCGAGAAGCAACTTCTCGTAGCCACTGGGAGATGTGGCAAGATTCACATACATGCTCCCTTGAAAGGAATACGCGATTTCTCCTGAGGAAACGGAAATCACAGCGACGCTTGGTTGAGTGGAGCAAACTTGGCCAGCCAGACAGCCAGACGGATCAGTTAGCACCTTTAGGCCATATTTCTGATATTTCTGAGCCAGAACTATTCAAAACACTTCAATCAGACAGAGTCATTGAAGATTTTAAGGTAGCGATACCAAAAGACAAAAAACATATAGCAAAGAATCCATGTACGGAAAACCACACCATTGATGTAGAAGTTATGTGCTGACGAGATGTCTTAGAAGTCTTGGAGTACTGTGTAAATCTAGTGGATCTGCAGTCTAGAGTCTCGGTAGTGGTGTTGTTTGAGGAGTCTGTGTGCTAGTTATTGTGTTGTTAGTCGTCTAAACACTACTACTACTGCTAATAATGAATAATAAGGAGTAATGGCTATGACTATCCCTTATGACTAGACTCTCGAGTGAATAGTTTAAATTTGCGCAATTCACTGAAACGTCTCGTGAAGCGCTTTTTCTTGATCTTTGAAGAAAAGAGCTTTTCTCGATATAACAGACTGCACGGTTTCATCTAAATGTACTTAATAATTCAAACACAATCAATCATAGCGAATATATCATCGAATCAGACATCATCCCTCCTCCACTCACGATAAATGAAGACTAAAAGGAGTAAGAATGAGCCTCGAAGTATTGAAGAAACGATTTTAAGAAAAAAGATGAATGAGAATGGACATCCTTGGAACTCCAATGATTACGCCCTTGCAAACTCACCTGCAGATGCGCACGGGTTTTCTAAGAGTATTAGTCTCCCTAGCCTGAAGATTAATTCTAACTTGGTAAATGACAATCGTGGTCTCAGTCGAGGAAGAAAGTCTGATACTGATGGGAGGTTTTCAGAAGAGGACGTGAGACTGATGATGGACGATGTCATGCAATACTGTCGAGCATTACAAACTCGAGTTCAAGATTTAGAGGTCCAGTTAATTCAAAGCAATAACCCGAAAAATAATGGGAGATTCTCAGCGGATAGAAGAGATGTTCTCGACTCTCATCACCGCCCTAACTCCACTGTCCGCTTCGCGAGACTCCCACCTACCTCACACGATTCCTATGAAAGTGGAGAATCTCCTTCATCATTCTATAATTTGCAATCCCACCGATCCAATTCTATGAAACTGCGTCCTTTGTCAGGCACTCACAGGCTAACGGGAACAGCAGCTTCCACTTCTTCCGTAGGCACGGCGACATCACTGCTGGGTAAAGAGAAAGATCGAGAACTTGCTTACACTTCAACACGTCCTCTGACATCGATAGCCAATGAGTTGGTTGTTGATATCGATCATAAAGTGGCGTACTTGAAGGAGATCTTCAAGAAGACGGATCCTATAGAGCAGCGGCGCATTTCCGCCATTAAAATACAGGCAACTATTCGCGGTTTTGTAGCTAGAGCGCGCTTGAGAGCCTTTAAAGCAGCTATTCGAGATTGGCGTTGGATGCGGTGTCGTCCAGTCATTTGGCTGCTTGACATCCTTCTCGCGAATCAGAGCAAGTTCGACTCGGGGTTCCACCTCCTCACGATGAATCGAACGATGAGGACGCTAGTTACAGTATTCAATAAATGGGCAATAGTTTGTCGCCAGAATGCACCAGTGCGCTACCAGATCAGAGAAGCAGCTGCAGAGAAGATCGAAAAGAAGAAAGTTGACTTCATGCGATCGTACTTCAATGCCTTCAGAACTGTGACAACAGGAAGAATTTCCCTCAGACACGCGAACAAAGAACGAAGGGAAATGATCGATAAGATTCGAAAGGATTTGAGCAATTACTTAAAGGAGAAAGGTCTAATAGGCATCGTCCCTCCTCACGAGATCCAGAAAATGCTTCATCGCCGCGTCATCGATGAGTTCAAGCTGCGGAAGAAAGTGATTCTCATGCAAGGGACGATGAATCGCTTCAGAAAGCTTATTTTAATGACCAAACGATTTGAGCGTGCCTCTGAAGAGTTTCGCTTTCGAAAGCTCGTCGGCAGATGCTTCTTTGCCTGGTCTGATCACACTTATCTCTCCTCCTTGGGATTGGATCGCAAGAGATGGCCGGGTCCCAGGAAATACGAGGTACTCTTTTCTGTCTTTGCGTTCTGAATCACTTTTTAGCTTTTGTTTTGTTTGTAGGTGCGATACAATCAAAAGCGAGTGGATAACTTCGCCCGTCTGCGATGCGAGAAGCTGATCTTCGATGCTTGGAAGGCTTACTTCCAAGTCCAGATAACAGTGAAGAGGAAATATCAGAAGAAGTTGAGTGAGTTCGTTGGTTCTGTGTTTCGAGGCTGGAGAGTGATCTCCGCTCACTACCGTAAACTCAGAAAGCTGACCTATGAGAACTGGACAGGATATTCCAAGCTAATGGTGCAGAAACCTTTCCAAGCCTGGGCGGAGCATGTGAAGGCGATGAAAAATCGATATCAAGAGCATTTAAGAATTGCTAAGAGTTACATGAGGTGGAAGGAGAGACAGCGACTCCTGCTGATTGTGAAGGTTTGGAGACATCAAGCGCTCTTCGGACGGATTGATGGCTTGTACACCCGCCAGATGTTGCTGAAAACAGTGGCAGATCAAAAGATCTTTATAACCTCACTTGAGAAGACGATGGCAGATCAAACCATGGAGTTAGAGGAGTGCAAACAGATGGTGCTGTCAGAAATCGATCGTAAGAACGAGCTTGAGACGGAAATCCAAAAACTCAACCAAGAGAATAATAAGTTGAAGATGGCAAATCATAACTTCGAACAGGAGTTGAAGCGACTTGAATCCATAATACAAGCGATGATCGTCATCAATCCGAAGCAGATGGAGCATTTGAAGAAGATGCAGCCTGAGTTCAAGTTCAAGGAAAGGAATATTGCGTTGGGCGACAACAGCGGAGGTCTTTTATCTGCGTCGAATGACAATGCCAACTCTACTAATCTTGTTGAGACAGAAACCCAGTCAAAGCTAGTTGCGCCAATAATCCCCGGAGATGCCTTAGCTGCTGTGACACAGCCGAGGGATGTTGGTCATGATAACGTGAGTGTCAGTGAGAACGACAGCATCGATTCGACGAATAAGATTGGAGCCCTTTTGTCCGATGATGGATCTCTGGACAATGCGACTTCCAAGCAACCTAAACTTGAAGTTGTTAAGGAAGGTAAACTATCGATGGACATCGCAGGGACCTCAAATCATCAATCAGGTGATGAAGTGAAGTTGACTATAGATACAAAAGCAGATGCTGCGAAGGGGGAGAAGTTGATTTCGTCTTCTCTGCCCACGACTGAGCACAGTCCGACCATGGTTACGCCACATGCGAACTCGGAGCACGGGCATTCTAACTTCAATTACGGCCCTGCGATATCAACTTCGGAGCAACGAATGTTGGAGAGAGCAGCTTGGGTTATTAAGAGATATAAGACGGCTTGGCCCACAGAGGACACGAATGCTGCAGTTCAGAACAATGATGAAGCTGCTCAAGCGAACAATGAAGGGGTTGAGGAGAACGTAAACGATTACAATGCAAGCAATGATATGGGTGATAAGGGATCGGCTTCCTACGATGCGGCGATGTCCTACTCTAGTCATTTGGAGGGAAATCATCGGAATAAATCATTTGCGTCAGTGCGATCACCAACGAGAAACTCTCTGCTGCGAGGTTCGAATCCCTTTCTCAAGGTGGATATCGGTATCAGCCCTTCTCGAGGAGAGTCGTTCATAGTGCCTCCGTCTCCCGCTGTGGCCACTGTCGCATCCCGTCAGCCTTCTATTTCTCGGCAGTTCCGCCATACGCACGGCATGGGCAGCTTTCGATCGAGTTTCTCGAGAAACTTTTCTTCTGCGATCGCTGCTGCAGTCCAGGCGGTGGAAAATCTCCCCGGCGATAGTGCGAACAACTATTACTCTGACAACGAGTTAGAGGAGATCGTCATTCTTTGGGCGAAGATGCTGTTCACGATTCTTGAGTTTCTCGATACAGGTAAGGACGCCATTTCTCGCCTAGGCTTCTCTCTTCACATTTCCTCTGAAGGAGATATCACGAATCTTCCCAAGGAAGATAAGCGGTTATGGGCAGAGCATTTATTAGAACAAGCGAGACACGTCAGCGAGGTGCCGTATGACGTATTGTATGAGCGCGACGAAGAAGACCAGGCCGTCGCTAATGCCGCGAAAGACTTGGGCAGCTTGAAGAGTGGGCTAAGCAGTAGTCAGCAGAGAGAGGAGGACGCACAGTCAATCGTCTCGACTGACACAGAGAAGATCGCCAAGGCTGTGATGAATACGACGATGATCACAGTTGACCAACTGCACCTCAACAAATCAACGCTTCCACTCACAGACAATACTCTCGGGACGACGCTCTTGCTGAAGAAGTCTCAGCCTGATGCGATCACGTGGCGAGAAGGACTACTAAGACTGCGCACGATGTTTCCTGGAGCAGGGAACTTCTCAGGCTTTGGAGTTGGCATCGAAGCTCCTGAAGACACGGCTCTCTTCCAACGTTTGTTGAAGATGCGCGAAGATTTGAAGAAGATAGAGAATGTTCAAACTTTGCGCTATCAACGTCAGTTTTATGAGAGTCAGAGGCTCTTGGAACAGCAGCTGCAGCAGAGGAACAGTCCCACTGTCACGACTCCGTCAGGGAAGAAAGTCAAGGCTTTTAAGGCATCGGGCAGTCCTATCCGAGGCGGTGGTACTCCCTCAAGGAGAAGCGTGGTTCGGAGTTCTGCTGACGTAGGTATGATGGATGGGGATGAAAGTCTTGCTGGCATGTCGTTGACGTCATCTGTGGAGACAGACCACAGCCTGCACTTGTCGCGTCCGTTGGGAACGAACGTATATGCTGGAAATCTCAAGAAGCTGCTCAACGAGAACAATGCCTCGAATAAAGATCTGACGACAGCGCCAACGACGCAGCAAGACATCTCTCTCACATGACCTAGCGTATGTAGCTTATGACAGTAGATTTGGTTGATTATTTTTCATTTTAAATTACGAACTCAACTGCAATCGGCAAGCAACAACGACCTATAGAGCACAGCCCCCCAGCTCCCAGTACTGGCTTGCGACGGCCAGTCTGGTGTTGACGCCGAGTTCAACTGTCGAGAATGCGAAAGAAAGCGCAATGATTTAGTAGTAAATCTGGAATGGTGGACCCATGGTAGACTTGATGTAGAGAACCTTGATGTTTTGCCAGTTCTTCTTCAACAAGGACACAAGGAAGTTCACGGCGAGCTGCACGTTGAGGGCGATCTCAGCAGGAGTCATGGTCACGTTAGCGACGGCCAAAGACATGCACATCACCTTCTTCATTTGGAACTTGATAGTAGCCTTGGTGGCCTCAATCTTGTCCTTTAAGTCGTCGTTTTCGTCCAAGACAGCAGGGAATTTACCAGCCTTGGTGAGACCAGGACCCAAGATACGAGGAATTTGCTTGATCAAAGAAGCAGAAGCTAAGAAGTTGTCATACTTCTTGGCGAACTTCTTGATGAGCTTCTTGTTCTTGTTGAACTTCTTTAAGTCGTCCATGTTCATCTTGTCGACACCAAGTTGGTCAGCCTTCTCGCAGTGCTTTTGGTTTCCGAGAACACAAACGCTGGACTTAGGGCGTGGGATGACAGGTAAACGGAAAGTTCCGGAGAAACGTTTGTCTCTGGAAGGATCGTAGTTCTTCAAGGTGATCTGTAACTCGATGGATTCGGTGAATTTGCGGACCTTTCCCTTGGTTTCGCCTTTGGCGGTGTGGACAGTCTCACCACGTGAGAACTTTAAGACATTGTCGATAGAAGAATTCAAAAGTTCGCTGTTGAGCTTGCTCATGTTTGTTGTTTGTTGTTTGTTGTTCGTTTGATTGATTGTGTGTGATTGGCTGGACCACAGACAAAGCGACAACCACACAACCCCAAACACTGTCTTCTCACTCCGCTAACTCGTAAAATATGACTTTTACGTTTATCGAGTTTTAGAACAAATGATACCGAGATGTTGTCATCATTAACATGTTATCGATATGTTATTGACATACCTGTCTCGTCTAATTGAACTATGATGAGGAATATCCAAAATCAATTTAGACAAGGATTGGAGCTTCGAAAAAGGAATTTTTCCTCACTTTTCCCTCTTTACCAAGGTCCAAAGATTACAGGAATCGCTGTTTATTCAGTCTCGTTGCCTCTTCATGAGGGAAGCTATAAGTGGTCTGGAGGGAATGAAATTGTCGCTTTCGACTCAACTGTTGTTCGAATTGTGACGGACAAGGGCATTGAAGGATTTGGAGAGAATACTCCTCTCGGATCGGCTTATCTTCCGGCTTATGCGGAAGGAACTCGCACCGGAATCCAACAAATAGCCCCGAGCCTACTGGGACTGGATCCAACTCGTATTCACGATATTTACCTTACAATGGACAGGTGTTTGAAGGGGCACCCATACGTTAAATCGGCACTCGATATGGCGTGTTGGGATATCACCGGGAAGGTCGCTGGCCTTCCCGTCTGCGAGCTGCTCGGAGGAAGATTCGGAACTCAGTTTCCTTTATATCGAGCTATCTCTCAAGATTCTCCAGAAAAAATGGCTCAGCGAGTACAAAGCTATGTCGATGAGGGTTACCGGTAAGCCTTCGACAAATACGTCAGAAGTCTCACAGTGCATTAGAAAGTTCCAGCTGAAAGTTGGAGGGAGTCCACAGGTGGATATTGAGAGAATTCGTGCAGTGCGAAAAATTCTTGACGATAAGGTTTGAGCTCTTTATCTCTTCCTGTCCTGCACTAACGGGTTCAGAGCAGACGCGAGAATTAGCGAGGAGAGGCGAAGAGAATCTGACAATGCCTCTCTTCTGTGATGCAAACACAGGATGGAAGATGCACGAGGCGCTGCGAGTGGTGAATGCGGTGAAGGACTTGGATGTGTACATCGAGCAGCCGTGTCTCTCCTATGACGAGTGTTTGTCAGTGCGTCGACTTTGCCCATTACCCATGATTCTAGATGAGTGTGTGGATAGTTTATGTAAGGCACTTGTTTCTTTCCCAACCGCATAAAATATTTCTTGTATCAGCTGTTCTGTCTGACATTGCACACGACAAGGCAGCTGACGCAATCAACCTCAAGATATCGAAGGTTGGAGGAATCACCAAGGCGAAGACGATGCGCGACTTTGCAGTCAGTGCAGGAATACCGATGAATATCGAGGATACATGGTATGTTCGATTGACTTTAGTTTGTTGCTTGGTGATAGTCTCGCAGGGGTGGTGACATCGTCACTGCAGCAATTGCACACTTAGCTCATTCCACCCCGCCTGAGTTCCTCTTGTGCAGGTAAAAAGCGACAGTTTGCAAGTATTTTCTCTTAATATTGTAACGATAGCACTGACTTCAATTCCTATGGCCCTGTTTCAATCGCGAAGACCTCTGCAGCGAGGAAGAACGGATTTCTCGCAGCTCCAGTGCTGCCAGGCTTGGGAGTCGATCCTTTCTATGAAGTGCTTGATGAGCCACTTTTTGTTATTGGAAAAATCTAGCGAAGGTCAATAACAAATTCATAACATATAAATTTAGATGGTTAAATTTCGACCTTCTTTCGTTCTTTCGTTGTTTCGTTGTTTCGTTGTTTCGTTGTTTCGTTGTTTCGTTGTTTCGTTCTTCCCTTAACCTCTCCTCCATACAGTGCAAGACAGCGAAGACTGTCAGTATAGTATAGGATCTCCCAAAGCTCTCTCCTCATCAATCAGATCAATCAGACTATCATTATTAGAACTCGATAAGACTCAGAGAGAAACTTGCTAACGAGATAGCTCTCATTTCAAGAAATGGATTTCAACGAATATCGTGAAGCCTATGCAAATCTCGGCGAAGAACGAGTGCAAATCGTCGAGATGGACGATAACGAAGATGTGGATGAGGAAATCTACACCACACTGGAGGATCGATTTTTTGCCACGAGAATCGACACTGACTGGGTGAAATTGCCTGGTCTTTTAAAGTAAGATAGAGTTGTATGTTTCGAGATATTTCTCTGACTTAGTTGTGTTGTGTGGCGCTAGGTGGAATCGTCGCCTCAGAAAGAGAGTCTTCATGGAGGGTGTCTCTCAAATTTTACTTCAGCTCGAACCTGCTGTGACTTTTAATGCAGCGGAGGTTTGGAAGAATGAAATCAGCGGCGAAAGCAAGAAAGCGGCCCCGTCGACCGCCACATCGAAGGCTGACCTCTACAAAGAGAAGAACTTCCAAGAGCAACAAACCAAGAAGTTTGTGACGGAAGTGACTAAAATTCGAAACTCCAAGGGAAATTTGCTGGGGATTTTGAAGGATGTCAAGATCGCGGATGCGCGCGTCATTCTTTATGTGCAGATCTTGAAGAATGCCTTCGACGACTTCAACAAGACCCGCAATAACATTAAGGCTAAGAAGCTGTTGTACGAGATAGTCTGGGCTTTAAATGAGATGGGTCTACCAAGCTTAAACGCTCCCAAGCCAGCAGATAACAAGCTGTTGAACACGCGAGACCCTTCCCTCGTCTATGACAACTACAAGGACGCCGAGGCGCTGCTCAAAGCTGGGAACAAGCTTATGGCTGAAGAGGAGGATCTTATTAAGCTGCAATTGGTGGAGATGAGCGACTCTTTACCTCCATTGAGCAAGTTCTCTTCAGGGTTCAAACTCGACAACTGGCAGAAGCGAGTCCTGACATGGATTGACGCAGGAAAAAGTGTTGTGATCTGTGCTCCTACTAGTTCTGGAAAGACTGTGCTGTCATCTTATGTTGCGATCATTTTCAAGAGTCACATCTTTAAGGACGAAGCTGGCAAAGACGAGAAACAAAGTAAAACCTCTGGTAAAAAGGGCAATCGCATCCAGGACAATACTGAGGCGGGTGAAGATGTATTGGATGAGGAAGACGAAGTTCTTTTTGATGACGAAGAGCAGATGGATAAATTAAAGGCTGCACAAAGTCAGAGTCGACGATCTGCCGAAGAGTTACAGGCGTCAGAGGAGGAAGATTTCACTCTTCGATTAGTTGCCGAGGATTCAGAAAAGAGAGCCAGCTTCTTGCGGTTGAAGCGAGAATTGCAATTGAAGGAGCTTAAGAGTAAATCCGGATCGAGTCAACGAGTGTTATTCGTTGTTCCCACTGAACCTCTTGTCTGGCAGGTCGCAGCATACTTCACGAAGCTGATGAAGGAGGAAGGCGATAGACAAACTCGAGTCGCTCTCGTCACTGATCAGTTTACTTTTCGCCCAAAGCAAAAGCTCGATGTAGTTCCGCAAATCGTTGTCGGAACTCCTTTGGCATTGGAGTCGGCGCTCACGAAGCCTTTTGGTTTGACTGGCAGAGAGGAAACAAAAGGTATTCCTGCCGGAAATATCTTACCCGGCGGATTCGATCATTTCGATTGGGTCATTTACGACGAGGTTCATGCATTGGATGGTCCTGAAGGCGCTGCGCTTCAGAGATTGATCAGAGCGATGAGTTGTCCTTTCCTCGCTCTGTCAGCTACAATCGGCAACGCCGATCATTTACGCTCCTGGCTTGAATCTGTGAAAGGCGAGCAACTTCGAAATGTTGAAGCTTTGACAGTTTCTCCAAGTTTTGCATCTCCCACTTCTCTTCAAGCGCGTGAAGAGGACGTGCAGTTGAATATCGTTGGGCGATTTGACACGTCATCTACTCGTGTCGGAATTTTGAAAGCAGTTTCATCCAATATCATCATTTTCGACGATACAAAAAAGAGTGAACTTGTGCATCATATCCGGGATATTTGGCATGATATCGCAACTGATGCCACAGTCTTGGGCGAGCCTTCAAGTTTTAAGTTAAACGATCTCGTCGCGAAAGAAGATAATTACTCGGTAAAGCAGGCCGGGTTGCTAGACTCCTCCTCTACGAGCCGTAATGTTGTCTTAGAAGCAGTTTCTGGGGTTGGAAACGAGGGGACGACAGTGGTAGGCTTCGGGAAGTTATCTCAAAGCACTGTGCGCGTTCAGGCGAAAGTTGTGTTTCAGCTCCCTGTGATCAGTGTCCCAGAAGATCGCAAGGCACAAGATATTCAAAAGCTCTTACAAGACCTCTTCCCATGGTTGCTTCAAGAGGCGAACGAAAGAAGATCGGAATCTAAGTTCTTGGTGAAGAATTCTGAAGTGAAAGATGTAACCGCGACTGTTGAGAGTTGTTTCACTTCGTCCAAGCAGTCCAGCCAAGAAAAGCTGTTGGAGACCTCGCTCACCTTGAACAGTTTCAACTCCAATGAAATCAGTAGAATAATTGATGACTTCAACCAAGCTAATTCCGCCGGCGGTGACTCTGTGAAGGTCTTTCCCGTGAAATTACATGTCCAGCTGAGCTTCGATCCGCTGGAGATCTATTACTTGGAGACAACAGTGATTAGTGAGTTGAAAGCTCATGTGCACCAATTGTGGGATCGTCGCTTTTCTCAGACCTCGAATGCCGTCGAAACACTCACATCTCTCTCGACCTCGACCCAAGTTAGTTTCCGCGCGACAAGAATGCAGGATAATTATACTCTAGCGAAGTACGGATTATTCCACCCATCAGTGTCTCATGAGCAAAGAGTTGTGACAGGAAACATTCAGATAGCATCGAGTGAAAGTCATCAGATTCGACCAACAGTTGTGGGAAAGGCCCAGCAAGCAGTCCACGTAGTCTCAGTGAAGAAATATCTTTCTTCTCATCCTTTAGAAGTGCTTCTTACCGATGACGTCACTATTCGTGAGTTGAAATCTCATGTGCGCTCAGTATGGTCGTTGGATTCCCCGTCTTTGGCTGATGTCAGTTCATTTTATTTTGTTGGGGAGCCTACTTTAGAGGACTCTGAAGTCTTGATTGCTCATCCCTCACTTGTTAGTTCGGAACTGGAGATCAAAAATTCTACTGAAGGAGAGGTGCAGAAACAGTTGCAGGATGGATTAAATCTCTCTCGTTTGTCTGTCATTGGTAAAGGGAGTCAGAGACCGTATCGTTTGACCCTGATTCGTACCGCAGGAACACTGGAGGAAGAGGTAGGGGGAGCCCAGTCCCACGTTGTAGTGTTTGAAGATACCACCGTTTCGGATATCAAGAAACAAGTCTGTACTATCTGGAAGGATTTGAACGCAGATCCCTCGATCCAAGCGCCTCATGTCAAACACCCTGTTCAACTCCTCTATAACTCCATTGATTTGCTGAATGAAGACTCTACGCTCGCGTCGTATGGATTATTGGACGAGCGAGTCGATGATAATGAAAGGATAGTCGTTGTTCGTTCTTTAGTTCACTTGCTAATTCATCAAGGCAGATTTATTAATTTGCAAAGATACATTTGGAATCAAGCAGACTCGCGCAGCAAGCTGTCTCAGATCTCTCCTCTCGCTGCTGTGTCATCGGTCGCGCAGCTGCAAGAAGGAATCTTGTTACAAAGCAATCTTTCTTTTACCTCCAAGGATTGTTATCGCACTTACGAAGAGTTAAAGAAGATTTTTCCGAAGGAAATAGCTGAAGAGTGTTCTCCTTACAAGTTCTTTAAGAAACGTGAGCGAATTACCTTACAGAGATCGAAGGATTACGAAGACTTTCTGAAGTCACAGATTACGAAGCTTGCAAGACAATTTCCTGAGAAAACTGGGCAGCTGCTTAACTCTTTCCAAATTCAAGATGTTCCTCGTGTCTTCAATCTCTGTGATTTGGTTCAGGAACTTAAGCAATCAGACATGCTTCCTTGTCTTCCCTTCCATTTGAACTCTTTCGAAGCGATCAGATTATTCCAGCAGCTTTTATCTGATTTAGAGTATCGCCAGAAAGCGGCGCACCCTACCTACTATCTCGATTTGCAAGCTGACGTGGATCGCCGAAGAAAAGAGAACGATAGAGAGAGGGATGCTCAAGGAAAGAATGAAAAGAACATTGAAGAAGTAGAGAAAACTTTAGAAATTGTCAGTGATGTGGATATATACGCTCCTCATCCTGCTTTCACAGCATGTAAAGGGGCGCCCTTATCGCAGCAGGAGCTTGATCAACTCGTCGCCGATATGGAACGATATGACGGCTTCGAGAAGAGGGATGCGAATGCTATGAGAGAGAACAAGGGGCAAAATCAAACGATTCTAAGACATGCCCTTATTCGTGGTCTACGTAGAGGAATCGGATTGTTTATTGACGAAGTGTCGTTTCCTTCCTATCGTAGAGCGATTCAGAAGCTGGCATCCAATGGTAAATTGGGTGTGGTTATTTCTGATGGCTCATTGGCTTTTGGGGTAAATATGCCTTTCCGTACCTGCATCTTCTGCGGTGAGATGAGAGGCACTCTGGATGAGTTAATGGCACAGCAAATGTCTGGACGTGCTGGACGTCGTGGTTTAGATGAACAAGGCAATGTAATTTATGCGGGCATTCGTGTACCTATGATTCGCAAAATTATGATTGGGAAGATCAGCAATATCACTGGTCGCAAGTATCCGACCAAGTATGACACTATGTTCTTACAAGCGGTTCTTTCTCCACGTCATACTGGTTACTATCGAGCGGAGTTGCTCGGAGGACGAACATTGAGCGAGTTTATTGATGGTGTGGAGAGCGATCCAAGGTTCTCGATGACGGTGAGTAAGAAAACGATGATAGATCTTGGCTTCATCGCTCCAACACGAAATAAGGACTATCAACCTAACTTTAGAGCCCATTCGACCTATGGCCTCCTTACAGCTGTGTGGGAAATGCGTAATTGCATCTACGAAAGCATCACGATAGGAATGCTATTGAATGACATCATTGAAGAGTTTGTACCAATCATCGCACCTCTTTCACTGAACGAAAAGAAGAGAAATACGGAGATTATGGAACCATACATACATTCATTCTTCTCGATCTTGATTCAATTGATTGGAAGAACACCAGTGAAGAGACATGGAGTTAAAGTTACTGATTTGGCTTATTTTCACCATCAGAATCATCGAGAGTTGTATGATCGTTGGGCTTCAAAGTTCGCCGAACATCAGTCTGTCTTGGATGCTAAAGGCTATTCTCACTTGAAAAATCCAGTGCCTCCAGGCACTGAGCTCGATGGCACCTTTTTAAGCTGTGCGATTGATCGTCATTTCATCCATACTTTGGATGAAGCTTCCAAACAAGACATGAAGCAGATGATTTGGCATGTGGGCAGTGTGTTGCTCATCTTGAATAAGGTCGCACATGTCGAGCCTGAGTACAATCGAGTTGGTCATTTCTTATTCCGAAATGCCTTCGAAAAGCTGCGCTATTTAAACTCGGAGCTTATCGCTTCTGTAATAGATTTCGACAATATTGCCGCAGCAGAGGCAGAGAGGCGTATTGATGCGAAATCTGCCATCATAAAACCGCAACAGGCTCAGGACTGGACTGATTTAAGCCGAATTTCATGGAGCGAGGCAATCGGTAAGTTTTATGGCTACTTCGACTTTGTTATTCTGATTCTTCTTTGATTAGTCTCTGTCTTGGCTGACAACAAGGATTTCGCAGAGAAAACGAATGGAACTGACGACACAGCACTCCATGAAATGATTGAGCAGTACGTTGCACTCACCGGGCATGATTTGCCGTTTATTAAGCAATGTTTAACTTCGACTAACATCAATACCAAGAGTCATATTCAAACGATTGTCAAGACTTTGCTGAACGGATCGTCCTTCGCTCTCTTCTTTCCGAACTCAGAGGCGAAATTTTCAGTGAAGATCGGCTTGCTTGTTTGGTACTGCGTTATTGCAAATTCTCAAGCAGCTCGGAGCTTTCATATTTACTTGCAGGCATTGTACGATCAACTTGATGAGGACGAAGCAGAGCAGTTCGAGAAAGCCATGTTCGCCTGGGAAACTTCATCGTTGGATCAGTTTAAAATTTACATTCCCAATTCCTACCAAAGCTATCAGCTGACAGCGGAACTCGCGATCAACGAACCAATTACTACACAACAGTGGAGCGAACTTAAAACGCGCAGTCAGCCTTTCCTTGAATTTTTGAAGCAGGAGGAAGAAGAAGAGGAAGACGAAGACGAGGAGGAAGATGAAAATTAAGAGAAGTTTTCTTCTGTTTGTTCTATCCATTTAAAATAATATCGAATCTAATCGCAACGGAATCTTATTCTTGTTGAATCTCAACACAAATGACTCGAAAAGCTAGCCGTGCAAAAATCTCTGTACTAGTGCTGTGTACAATAGCCTTTGATGACTTTTAAGCATTTGTTTAAATCTGGGTATCTGCGGTATTTGGGTATTTGGGGTAAGTCTGTACTTCAAGTGCAGCAGAGAAGGGCAATGTAGAATAAGAAATAGAACAACAAACAACAACCACAACAAACAACACTACTGCAACACAATCTATCTATATAGTATATATATTAGACGAATCATGTTTGCCTCCTCTCTTGCCAGCCTCAGGCTGCCAACTGCCGTCATGCGATCCTCCATTCGCTACTTATCTCACACTCACAAGGACAAGCCTTTCGACAAGATCCTCATCGCCAATCGTGGAGAAATTGCTTGCAGAGTTATCCGTACAGCAAAGCGCCTCGGAGTAAAAACTGTTGCAGTTTACTCTGAGGCGGATGCTTCTGCCATGCATGTGAGAATGGCTGACGAGGCCTACTGCATCGGCCCCGCCCCTTCCAAGGAGTCTTACTTAAAGATGGAGCGTATCTTGGACATATGCAAGAAGACAGGGGCCCAAGGAATTCATCCTGGTTATGGATTTTTGTCAGAGAACTCGAAGTTCGTGGATATGGCGGAGGCTGCTGGTATTGTCTTCATCGGTCCTTCCTCAGCACCTATGAATGCCATGGGAGATAAGATCAATAGCAAGAAGATTGTCAAGGCTGCTGGATGCTATACCATTCCGGGTTTTGAAGGAGAGGTTGAGAGTGAGGATGCCGCAGTAAAGCTGGCGAATGAGGTGGGCTATCCCGTCATGATCAAAGCCTCTGCTGGAGGAGGAGGAAAAGGCATGCGCGTTGCTTACAATGATGCAGAAGTGAGAGAAGGCTTTCGTTTAAGCAAGGCTGAGGCTTTGAGTTCTTTCGGTGACGATCGCATGCTTATCGAGCGATTCATCGAGAATCCACACCACATCGAGATTCAAGTGCTCGCAGATACTCACGGAAATGTCGTTGCTTTCCCAGAGCGAGAGTGTTCCGTGCAACGAAGAAATCAGAAAGTTGTAGAGGAATCGCCTTCCCCTTATCTCTCTGCAGAGACGCGTAAGGCCATGCAACTCCAAGCCATCCAACTCTGCAAAGCAGTGGGATACAGATCCGCCGGAACTGTGGAGATGTTGGCAGACGATAAGCAGAACTTCTATTTCCTGGAAATGAATACACGTCTTCGTAAGTGTGAAAGTCGTGACGTCGTTTTGTCGAAATAACTCCCTTGTTTGTCATAGAGGTGGAGCACCCAATCACCGAGCTCGTCAGTGGCGAAGACTTAGTGGAGCACATGTTGTGGATCGGAGCAGGCCGTCCTTTACCTGAACACCTCACGAAGAATCCTACTTTATCTCCCAAGGGATTCGCCATTGAGTCAAGAGTATACGCCGAGGATCCAAAGAGAAAGTTCTTACCTTCCATCGGACCTCTTATCACCTATAAGGAACCAAAGACTTTCGCGACATCAGATAAAGTGTTGCGGATAGATACAGGTGTCTACGAAGGTGGTGTTATTTCCATGTATTACGATCCGATGATCGCTAAGCTTTGCACTCATGCGAAGACGAGGTAAGACATGAAGGACAGTTGATTGTCTGATTTGATAGCTTTACTCTAGAGCTGAGGCAATCCAGTTGCAAGAAGTGGCTTTGGATCAGTACGTGGTACAGGGTCTGGCGAACAATATTTCCTTCTTGCGTTCCATCTATCGCAACAAGAAGTAAGACGAATCATCTTGTTTTATGTTGATCTGACTGACTTTCCCCTCTTAAGCTTTCGCAAGGGAGATTATTGCACGAAGTTCATTCCCGAGGAATATCCTAATGGTTTCAGCAATGTTGATCTCGTCGAGAAGGAGAAGTTCGAGTTGATTGCCTCTGCCATTGCTATTGAGTTAGCTCGCAATGAGCATTTAGACGATAACCGCCAGTTCTCTGTAGAGGAGGAGGAAGAAGGCATTAAAAAGAATCTCATCGCAGTCTTGGAAGATAAAGTGTTCGAAGTCTCAGCGCAGTTGAGCGACGTCTTGAAAGTGACGATCGTTCCAACTGACAATCATCACAAGGTTCTGAACTCCCTCCAATCATTCTTCCTTCCCTTATCCCTTGCATGTTCTCTTCTCTTCCCTTCAGAAAGTCGAACTTACCCTAGGAAATCTTGATTGGCAAGTTGGAAATCCTTTAGCGCAAGTGACATTCAATAACGAGGATGACAACGAAGAGACTTCTCAGTTTGTGCAGTTCCTAGGGCGAAGTGCCGAGGGTTATTCCTTGAGATACAAGGGAAGCGAGCATGACATCACCATCCGAACACCTAAAGAGCACGAGCTCTCTAAATATATGCTCAAGCCCGAGAAGAAAGACCTGACGAATTTGGTATTGAGTCCAATGCCTGGAACTTTGATCTCTCTAAGTGTGAAAGTTGGACAACACGTGGAGGCTGGTCAGCAGCTTGCTGTCCTCGAAGCCATGAAGATGCAAGTAAGTGATAATTCTTCTCTCTAATCCCTTGTCTTGACTGAGTTGCTTCCAGAACATTCTACGATCAGAGAAGTCTGGTGTGATCAAGGCTGTGAAGAAGGCGGTGGGCTCGCCAGTCAAAGTGGACGAGGTTCTCATCGAGTTCGCTTAAGATAGGAGTTGTACAATTAACATTATAGACAAAGATTGTAAGGATTGTATAAGGCAGATTGTTTGCAGGTTTTAAACCTCGTCGTCGTGGTAGATGAAGCGACTTTCTTTCGGCGTTCCTCTCGCAACACTCGTGTAGCGGTCATTGTCAGCTGGGCGCTCTTTAATCGTCGCAGAGGAGAGCATCGAGAGAATAGACAAGCAGACGGATTTGACGGTGAGAGCAGGGGACCAGTCGTCGCCTAAGATGTTCAAGCAAATGTGACCATTACTGTAAATGTGCGAGTGAACGGGAGCCGGAATCAGAAACACGACCTCAGGGGAGTCCATGGGATAATCTTCTGTAAACCTTATTCGGAGAGTGAACTCCTCTCCTTGATAAAGAGTGCCACTAGCTCCAGTGAAAGAGACGTGCCACAGATCAGCTGCTTGCACAGCGACTTTTAACCCATCCGTGGAATCTTCGATAAATTTTTGAAGCTCCTAGTCATATTAGAAATAAAATAAAGAGGCATCAGACCTCAAGATCGACGCTACCTTCTCAATTCGCTTAGTTGCTCGCAAACTCTTCATCGTCTTAATTAATTAGTGCATGCCTCCCCTATCGAGAGATACACAATTCCTTAATTAATTTCAAGACATTTCCTCTCCAGTCTTTTTCTCGGAAAAAGAGAGGATTTCCAATAAAGGGGGACATCTCCTGAGTGAAGAAAACACGAATTAACTTCGAAACACACTACACATCTCCCATCATAGATTGTAGCAAATTTAATTGTGTTTTAGTTATGTTTTTACTTTGAAGTTACGCCACAATACTTGCTGTCGTTCTTCGTCTTGCAGTCGTTTTTCTTCCTTGAAGGACCGAGACTCGCATGATTTCTGGGAATCCGTTTCCGACTTGATCTCCCTGGTGGGATTGGAATAGGCTACCGCCTTTCTCATCAAGCGTGGTTGGAGAATGGAAGTCACAGATTTCCCTCGATATATCTTGAAAGAAGACGAATAAGAATTGTTTGATCTTAGAAGTATTTCTTGGAAATATTCTTGGATTTCCTTTGGAAATTTAGTAGAAAAAATCACCAAATTTAGAGCAATTCAAGGGAGCAAATAGGTGAAAGGAACTTCGTCATTTGCAAGATTGCTATTATCGTCCTCATCAAAATCCCGAAACATCAACTCCGAAAGCGATAGGCGTGGGTTCATTCATGAAGAAATTCTGACAATACTCGTCAACTTTCTAGAATTTGATAAGATTTTTAAATACTTCTTCCCTTTTTCTTTTTCTTCATGAATGTCCAGAGATTCGTTATCTTAATGAAGATTCTTGAGGAAGATTAACGGTCAGTTCTCCAGACATTATCATCTATTATCACGGTTTTAGCAGAGTCTCATTGGAGTGGCGTCCTGTGAATCGAGAGAAGAAGTCGATCAATGCGATTTAGAGTCGGCCCTTTATGTCCTGTGTTGCCTGGGTCAAATCTGACTCGCTCTGAACTCCTCGCAATTGTCCATGATGCAATATTGTGAACCAATCCGAGTTTAATAAGCTTAGTGCATTAGCAGAATAATACGACTCTTAGCTAACAACATCAAACAGCACATATTTGCCGAATTTTCGACAGGGACCTTACCCAATAATTAAGGGGTATCAAGCTCATTAGAAAAGATGTTCGATTCATGTACTTTTACCTTTTCGCATATGAGCAAGGATTAGAGATGTTTGCAGAAGCATTTCGAAAGGAGAGCAAGTCCGATCGACGGCATACCCTAGTACATGCAGTACTTGAGATCAGAGTCCAAGTACTTTCTTCACCAGAGACAGGAATTGAATTGGAAGAAACAATTATGAATGAATGGTCTTATAGAGGAGGAAATGACGAAGGAGACCCGGGACAAGGAGGACATTGAAGATGGAGAAAGGTGAGAACGAGTTGGACCCTTATGATGATGTTGATGAGGAGGACGAATTGATAGAACTATTAATCGATGAAATATCTACTAATTTAATTCAATCAAACTCTAATACATCTCTTTGACTGACCTAAAATCCGATGACTTCAGTGGTTATTTCATCAGAATGCAAGGAATTTTCTTTCAATATCGCTCTGTCAGTCGATTATAATTTAGGCAAAGGATAATAAAAACATAGAGATTTTACCTGAGTCCTTGTGGAAGATCGGATATGAGGTACTAAAGGGAAATCAGTCATGCATGCAATCGGTTTTCAAAAAGCTCTCTGTCAGTATGTAGGAAATTTAAAAACATTTTCAATGATATGAATAACTTTGTCTGATAGTCTGTGGATCCTTCTGTCTGAGGTACCAAAGTTTATATCTCTTCGCTTCTCCTGTTAGCAATATCTCGATTTTTCTGAATATCGAGTTTCCCTGAGATACTTTTTCATATCCACAACTGTTCCATTAGTAGACGCGAATACTTCAGATCATGGGGTTGCTATTCATCCCTCTTTTGTTAATCTTGCTTCCTGCAATTCTTTCCCTTTACATGGGACGCTTCGAGTCCGAGCATTGGGATTTTACTCCACATAGCCCTGCTGAAGGAAGTCGAGTGAAGTTCACTGTTGCTTTAAAGCTTCGCAATGTTGCTCGCATGCACCAACACTTTTTAGATGTTTCAAACCCAAAATCTTTGCATTATGGAAAATTTCTTACTGCACGTGAGTTAGATCACGTCTATGGACCGTCAATCGAGGCAAAGCGTCAAGTGAAAGCATTCTTCGAAAGCATGCCTGATACCTACGCTTCCATTGCCGATTTTGGAGATTTAATGCGTATTGATGCTCCTGTAAAAGAAGTAGAGAAGCATTTGAAGACCCAGCTTGGCTTTACGAAGCATAATCTCGATGTGATCAGTCAATCTGCTCTGCGTGCAAGAACTGGCTTAGAGATCCCTGATGACATCGCCCAACATATTTCGTTTATTTCGTTGAACTCGCCTGTCAATCATGTCAAGGCACGTGGTGCCAAGGCTGTGAGTCAATTAAAGGCCCAGGAAGAGAGAAATGGCGCCGCTGCTACTTCAGTGCCATCAATTGTCGCCGGGAATGAAGAAGCTCAAATTGTCTTTACTGCTGTCTGCAGTGACTCCTCTACCAATATTAATAATCCACCTTGTGCAAATCTTGGTGCAGATCAAACACCATTATTTAAGTTTGATGTTTATACTTACACGAATACCCCGACTGCTGATACCTATACCATCAACACTGATCCCACTGAATTCACCGTCACTGCAAACAAGGTCTTCTGCTTTAACACTGCAACTTATGCTGCATGCTCTGCCTCAGCGGATGATACTACCAATGGCTGTAAATGTGTTGCTAAACTCTCGCCACTTCCTAAATATACCCAACTGAAGGTGAACATTACAGCGACCTTCACTGGTTCAACAACTACTATTTCCCAGGGCGTCTCTAATCGTTTTGCTTTAACTGATGTTGCTACAGCTTCCTTCTTGTCTGATTTATATTCAATTCCTAAAGGCATTCAAGTCAACTATGGTTCAAACCAATCAGTCGCTGAGTTCTATGGCGAATTTTATTCGAATTCTGATTTAGAGAAGTTTATGTATTTATCAGGTTTACCTAATACCACTATTCCTGCTTCTAATGTATATGGTACTCTTCCTAACGATCAATCAGATCCTGGTGGAGAAGCACAGTTAGATGTTGAATATATTATGGCATTAGCACCGAAAGCTGCCACGTATTTCTACTCAATGAACGAATCTAATCCAACAGATCCAGCTGGAACTAAGAAAGAAGATTCTAATGAAGGTTTCTTAACTTATTTAGAACTTGTTGATTCACAAGAATATCCACCGTTAGTTCATTCTTTATCCTATGGTGATGTTGAAGCACAAGTCTATAACTTATCGCGTAATTCCACTGCTGAGTACGTCACACGTTGTAATGAAGAATTTATGCAAATGGGATTACGTGGATTAACTGTTTTATTCTCATCTGGTGACGATGGTATTGGATCTGCCATTATTCGTAAGAATAAAGCCCTCGCTTGTTCAAGAGCATGGCCTGAATGGCCTGCTTCGAGCCCATACGTCACAGCAGTTGGAGCCACTCAAATGACTGACAAATACCTACCAGTTTGCGGTCAACAGTATGCTTCTTCTTTCCCTCAAACTTACCAGCTTGATGTGCAATGCACTGGTACAGCAGAGACTGTGTGTACAGGAATCTTTGGTGGTGTGATCACGTCTGGTGGAGGTTTCTCTAACATCTCTGACCGTGCTACTACTGCGCCATGGCAAGACGAAGCTGTTAACTATTACCTCCGCAGTGCCAACTCTGCTGCGTATCCCCCACTTACTTACTTTAACTCCCTTGGTCGCGGATATCCTGATGTAGCGACTTATGGTAGTAATTACCTCATCTATTTGGATGGACAAATTACTCGAGAGTCAGGAACCTCTGCAAGTGCTCCTGTCTTTGCTGCAATGGTTACTTTATGGAATGATATTAGATTACAAAATAATCAACCACCTATGGGCTTTATCGCTCCTTTCTTATATAATATTTATGCAAAGAATCCTGATACCTTCTATGATGTCACTACCGGTGACAATGTAAGATTATCTTTCTTTCCTTTTTGTCTCTTTTGATCGATATATTAGGCTTGTGGCGTGGGCTCTTCTATAGATACTACTCCGTGCTGTGAGTATTCCTTCGCCGCTAGTTCTGGGTGGGATGCTGTCACAGGTTTAGGCACACCTAACTTCCAGCTGATCTCCAATCTCATCATCAACAACGCCTCTGCTTTCCCTAACCTTGGTGCCTATCCTTCCGGTGTCTCTCAGACCGTTGTTACTGACACTACCAGTGACGATGATGAGGTCAGCACCCAAGCAACAGTAGGTTTCGCTCTAGGAATTACTGGTACTGCCCTTGGTGTAATTGCTGTCGGTACTTTGGTTTATTTTTTAGTGGCGAAGAAGGGCGGTGCTGGAACAGGAATGAAGGAATCTCTGGTGTAAATAGCATCAGAGAAACAAGCTCAATCCAGCTTTCTTCCTCTCCTTCACCATCCTTCAGAATAACGCAACTCTCTCTCAAGAAGATGTTTTTACAACCCAGCCATGAGTACACCTCCCTCATTGGAAACGAAGGTAGTACCTATCCGAGCAGTGAAGAAATTTGAGTTTTGTTTTGTTTTGTCGTTTAGAGTAGTGTAGACAATGCTCCATTTGAAACTACCTGTTAGTATTCTTCTTATGGATAGAATGATTGCTCTTCTTTTAGATATAGTTTGTTATATTTACACTTTTCTTTCATAAGTAAAAAAACAGTAGGGTTCGGGTTCGGGTTCGGGTTCGGGTTCGGGTTCGGGTTAGGGTTAGGGTTAGGGTTCGGGTTCGGGTTCGGGTTAGGGTTAGGGTTAGGGTTAGGGTTAGGGTTTGTTGTTGCTCTTGACATAGCTGAGTGAGAATGACCTGGGTGTGAAAGAATAAACAATGAGTAGCGACTAGTTTCGTTTACAAAGATAAACTCATCAGGCTATTGATTATTCAAAGAAATCACACAAATGATTGGCTAGATTAAATCCCATGGGTTAAACATGCATTTTGACCAGTCGTTATACGCCGGACAACCGTTTCCGTTTCCAACTACTGTTTCCGGTTAGGGTTAGGGTTAGGGTTAGGGTTAGGGTTAGGGTTAGGGTTAGGGTT
>VFQN01000501.1_pt1 | contig 72309 bp, 112 predicted proteins | sample 3512371 | NCBI WGS metagenome assembly VFQN01 (sample SAMN10412370, study PRJNA504923) | tailings metagenome | isolation source: Replicate 2 from Balatoc abandoned mine | place: Philippines: Itogon, Benguet | collected 2017-08-28 | reverse complement strand
GCGGTGCGGAGCGCGGCGGAGACGGTCAAGGAGGGCGTGGAGGCGGGGGCGGCCAAGGTGGCGGACGCGGCGGGGCACGCCAAGAAGAAGGTGGCGGGGCGCTGAGCAGTGAAGCTGCGGGCAACACGCATCCATCGGGGGAAGGCGGGGGCGGGGGCGGGGGCTGCGTGGCGGGAGGCAGGGGCGCCGGCGCCGACTGCATTGGCACGGGCGCAGTTGGACAATAGCTTCTATTACCTGCTCGCTAGATTCTGTTGTTGGTGTTGCGTACGGTAGTTGACATGTGCGCGGTGGCCATGTGTTGTCATGCGGGGCAGGTCGATGCAGGAGGCAACGTGACGCTGAGTATCCGCTTCAGGAATACTGGCGGGGCGCCAGGCCTGAAGGGTTCGTGTTTGTTGTTGGGGGCCGCATCAGAGGCACACGAGAGTGCATGTTGACGTCATGGGGAGCAGAACTGGACGGGGCGCCGGGATACGGTTTCCGTTGGTGTGTCTTAGCGGCTGGGTGCCAAGGATGCCATCGGACGCTGCGCTGGCTGCTAGTGCGCTTGCGACGCCTGCATGGGGCCTCTTGCGCGTGTCGGTAGAGCACCGTTCTGCCGTAGCTGCTGAGTTTTGGCATATTCCAGTGGTGTGGCCACACGATCCTTACTGGTCCCAGAGTTCTTTTGTATGTTGGCCTCCGGTCGGGTCAGGCAGGGGCTGGCAGGGGAGGCAGGGTACCTCGCTGGCGTTTGTGTGGGCACTGGGTAGCAATTTAAGTGTTGTGCACGTCCTACATTCGCTCTTGCAGTCACATTGAGAGACTCGCACTCGCCCAGGGCGTCGCAGATGCGAGGACCCCCGTGAATGGGCGGGGGAGAGTGGAAAATATTCAGACCGTGCTGTTCCACATAATGCGCTATCCCAGGCCACCCAGGGTAGCTCCCCTGCGTCTTCAACCACTTAAGTAACCTTGGTCCAAAGATAAAATTGTACGGTAGCCAACCTGTCACAGACATGGCATTACAGCCAACCAGGGCTTGACACCCAATGACGGAACCGGTGTCCCACCACGCTTCCCGCAACACAGTACGGTGCAGTGCAGGTCTGTGCCACTACTGCACTGATGTTCGAGAAAGGCACGGAAATGGTCCTGTACCACAGTGCCTTTTAAACCCTGCCGGTTCACCGTTACATCGAAGCAACGCACTCAGTCCATGCTGGTCCATCGCTTGCAGTATTGCAGGGCACACCTCCCGCCGCATGCGTGACGGCCCTTGCTGCCCAGCGCCTCAGCCCCACCCACGAGGACTCCCTGGGGCGACCCGGCCCCTATCGACCGCGACATGACGAACTGGCCTCTTTCTTGCAGCTGCTTAACAGTAACCACTCCACAGGCAGCTCCACCAATACCGTCCGCAACGGCACTGCTGAAGACACCTTTACAACTGGGTTATCCTGCCGCAACAGGATGGCGTACACCCACCCGACGTTGGTGTATCCACCAGCTCCACACGTAGTCAACCAAGGTGTTGTGGGCCCACAATGCGTGACCCACAACTTCTGGCATGCCCCTCCTCATGCACATGCCTGCCGACGCCTCACCAGCGTTCGCTCTTAAGGCAAAACCTAACCACATGGAAGCATGGGAGCAGCTGCAGGTAAGGCTGCAGTCGGTTGGTGCGCTTTGAGGCCAGCCACAGCCTCCTTGCCGCATCTTAGCAGAAGCCTCAGTAGTAGCTGCGTTGCCTCTGCAGTAACACAGGGTTGCAGGGCAGCAAAGGGGGCAAGGAAGCAGTTGGGCTAGCGTCCTGCCTACATCCTCGTTCGGCATCAGGGTACGGCGCGCAGTGCGTCAGGCACCGCTGGCTTCAGGCGGCACACGTGGCAGCTGCGCACGACCCTTGCAACACATAGAAGCCTTCTCTCGTCCCCAGGCACATCGTCGCAGCGGCAGCAGCAACAGAAGCAGCAGCAACGAGAAGCAGCAGCAGCGGCAGTAACAGTGGCAGCAACGGTGACAGTAGCAATAGCCGCCGCCGCCACACGCGGCCCTCCGCCCACCTTGCTGTCGTGCGAGACCAGGCTGACGGTGTCCCCCGAGTGCTGCTGCCCCAGCTCGCCGCCAGAGCTCACGCGGTCGTCCCCAGGACCCCCATCCGCCCCGCCCCCCGCCGCCCCTCCTCCCCCTCCTCCTCCCCCCGCTGCCCCCGCCCCTGCACCTCCCCGCGCGCCCCTGCCGCCGCCCCCAAAGTTGGTCAGCACCAGCCGCCGCTTGCCGGTGGCGGGGCCCCCGGCGGAGGCGCCGGCGGTGCCCGAGGACGGCGCGCCGCCGCCGCTGCCGCTGGCCTGACCGCCCGTCACGCCGCCCGGCCGCGCGGCGGGCGCCTGCACGTTCTTCATGAAGACACGTGTCACGTCCGTGCCCTTGTCCTCCTGTACGGCAGGCAGCCGTACACATGTTGGATATGTGCGGTACCCGTGTATTGGCGTCAAGGAGCAACGTGGCTACTACGGTCTGGTTCATCAGACCTGTCAGGGCACGTGCAATGTAGCCCACGGCCCCACGCTAGCCAATGCTGGTCAGCGCAGGTTGGGTGTCCGCGACCCGCGGGTCGCTGCTACCATTGTTCACGCGATGGCCAAGATGGGGCGATTCCGCTGGTGCTCCTTGTGCTGCAACACCTGCGGCTGGCCGCTGCCCACCTGCGGCAGCGTGTACCCCCCCGGCGCCAGGCGCAGGCCGCGGCCAATGCGCTGCTCGATGGCCGCCGAGCTGCGGTCCTGCGGCAGGGCGGTGGCGGGGAGGTGGCGGTGAGGTGGGCCCAGTGCTGGTAGGTCAGGCGACAAAAGGCTACGGTGTGTTGGTGTCAGAACGCACATGCAGACGCACAGGGGGCACGACCGCACAAAATAAGCAAGCATACCGGTACGGCAGGTATTGGGTGTGGTTGTGGTGGTGGGGGGTGGCGGTGACGTCCGACGCGCTGCCACGCACGCTGCTGCCACGTGCCCGGCGCCATGTGTGGGACCCGCAACGCGCCCCACACGATACCGCCGCGGTGTTAGTGTGAAGGTCCCATTGCCTCACCTGCAGCTCAGGGGGTAGGTCGGCGGTGCTGCGGTGGCGCAGGAGGCTCCACGCGGGGCTCCTGGGGTGCGTGGGGTGGGGTGGGGCGGGGGCGGCCCCGTGTCAGGATTCCCCCCACACCCACACCCTGCTTAGCGCCCTTCCCCTCACCTCCCAAGGTGAGTTATGACTATGACTGTGTACACCTGCTGCTTGTTCTGAGTATGCACCATATATCCACTGCATGCGTGTGCAGTGCCCGTACGGCCCCGTCGCTCACGCGTAGAGGGTGGTGTCCCCGGAGAGGCCTGTGGGGGCATCCTTGGCGCTGACGGTGATGTAGTTCTTGTCGGGCGCGCGGAGGATGTGCGTGTAGAATAGCTTCACGCCAAAGTCGGAAACGAGGTCGCACTCGGCGGTGCGCGTGTCGTGGCCTGGGGCGGGGGACCATTGGGGTGCAGGGGCTTTATGCACCGGCGCGCTGTTGTGCGTGTGTGCCATATCGCGCTCAAAGCAACGCCACTAGGTGCTAGTTGGCACGGCGAGCAACTATGGCTTGCGGTGGGGAGCATGTCAATGGCTGCGCTGCTGCCAGGTCAGCACGCAGGTGGGTCCATGGCCTTGGTACACTGTCCGCTGGGGGGTCGGAGGTGCGGGTTGGAGGTTGGTGCGCACCTCGCTGTGCGACGGATTGCGCAACTAGCTCAAGCATTTCTGCAGTGCCGCGCTGAACGTTGTGGTCATGCCAGCGGGTGGAGTGTACAAGAGAAAAGTGCCGTGTGTGAAAGGCCCCTTGAACGAGAGGAACGATGGAAGTGTTGTACCAAGCTTATTAGTCACAAGATGTATTCTTTGATTGTTTGGCTTTGTGTGCTATGAATGCGAAGGGGTTTTGGCATCGCAAAGGGAGCGCCCGAAACCACGGAGCCAGGGGAGACATGCAGTTCTGCCCATTACTGCAGATTTTCAGAAGATAGGACTTCATAACATTTTGGTGGTCGTGCATTCTACTGTGTACTGTGCTTTGTGCGGGACCTTCTGAAATCTTCCATCAAGCGGAGCGTACAAGTCAACCACGCCCTAGCCATGCAGTGTGCGCTTGGATGTGCGCCACTGCTGGCGCCTATGAAGTCAACTCGGGCGGCTCAGCGGCCTACGGTGCCCCTGGTCTCCGGTCCATCGGTGCTGCCCCGGGTCCTGCCTGGCTCCCTGCGCCGCGTCGGGCTACCGGTGCCAGTGCAGCAAGTAGAAAAAAGGGATGTAGCAGCCGAGGTAGGTTACCACTCCCGCTGACCCAAGGGTGCCGGAAGAACCGCAAGTGCCACTTGCGCGTCATCCGTTGGGAGGCACCAGGCACAGGCCACTCTGTTCCAAAGACACCATAACTCACATACATATGCAACAATTTGAACGCTGTAGGCTGTTGACTATGGCTACCCGTCCGCGCCTGAGCTGCCACCGGAGCGCATGGGCGAGGCTGCCCGTCGTGCGTTGTCGCGCGCCACTAACGCCGTGCGCCGCTACGGCTGGCTCAGCTTCTGGTCGCAGCTGGCGCTGTCCGTCGTGGGCGGAGTCATCCTGCTGTTCTCAGTGGCCTTCACGTCGCAGGTACGCAGGTACCCCTCGTCATGCCACTTCCTCGCACCCGCCCCCACCCTGCACCACTCGCCTCCCACCCTGTCCTCCTCACCCCCAACACACCCATCTTGACCATGTTTCTCCCGCGCTCCTCCCCCCGCAGTCCGGCCCGAAGGCGTCTCTGTACCTGACGCTGTTCGGCATCCTGGCCGGCTTCCTGTCCACCTTCTGGAACTTCGGCTACACGCGCGTGGCGCTGCGCATGCAGCAGTACCTGGACGCGGCGCCGGGGCAGGAGGTGCCCAAGGTCAAGAAGCAGCAGGTGGGGACTGCCCTGGGGCTGCTGAGGTGCGGGGCGGGGCTCTGTGCCTGGAAGCAGCATGCAGGGGCCATCAGGGATGCCCAAGGTCGAGACGCAGCAGGTGGGGGAGGCGTCTTAAGAGGTGGGTGATACGGGAGGCGGGGGCGTAGTGCACCGGTCACGAGGCAGCAGGTGGGGCAGGAGCGCGGGGCCGTGCGGGGGCCATCAGGGCAGCAAGAGACGCGGGGGCATATGGGCTGGCCTTGGGGCTTCAGGTGATTTGGGTGCGGGCGTGGACGGGTACGAGGGGGCGTGGTCAAGGGTCAGAAGGTGGGGCTGCAAGCGGTGAGGCGCCCGCCAAGCACGCCGCAAAGCTGCACGCTCGCAGTGCGCCCCAGCCCTTTTTGAGTCTTCCCTCCCCCTGTCCCCGTTCCCAGGTTGTGGACATGGTCACCCGCGGCATCTTCATCAACATGGTGGGCCTGGCCGCCACGCTGACGGGCGTGCAGGCGCTGGTGGGCATGCTGGTGGCCAAGACGCTGCAGGTGCGCGGGCTGCTGCCGCGCGCCGGGGGCACCCCGGGCCTGGGCCGAGGCTGGGCCGGGTGCATGGCTGCGATGCAAGGACGGCATGTGGTCGGGCATGAGCCTAGGGGCTCTCGATACCTGTTCGTCGCGTCGCTTGCATTCTTGCAGTGTGGCTGCCCGCATCCAAGAAGAGGGATGGCCAATGCCATAGCTCCTGTCGGTGCCTGCGCATGGCGGCCCGTACCCCAGCTCCGCTGCCCCTGCACCTCCCGTCCCTAACCCCCGCAGATCAGCTCTTACCCCTTCATGGCCGCCACCGCCGGCGCCAACTACAACCCGGTGGTGGCGCTGGACGTGTTCCTGGTGCAGGTGGGGGAGGGGAGGGGAAAGGGGAATGGCGGGGTGGGTGTTGTTCGTTGTGTAGCGGGAGATGGCGCGATGTCGTTCAGACGGTGCATGCGCGGGACGGCGGCTGACACTGGGTATGGGACCCTAATGCGCACGAACTGAGTGCTGTCTCTTGCACCCAGCGTCGTTTCCCGCAGCAGAGCGGAGGTCTTTTGGGGCTTTAGGTAGGTCACTGCCTGGCTGCGCGGTTCGTCACTCTGCGCCTCGCATGGGCCGTGCCGCCTCCCCTGACCGCTCCTCCACGCCCGCAGGCCGCCACCAACACGCTGCTGGGGCACTTCATCTCTCTGGCCTGCTCGCTGTGGCTGCTGCACGTGGTGGGCGAGGGGCAGGGCCTGCGCTTCCAGGTGAGGGGCGGCGGGAGGCGGGGAGGGCAGGAGGCAGGGGAGGTAATGCACGGGTGAGAGGAAGGCTGGGGCAGCCTTTTGGATGCGAACGTCTGGCGCGCTGTGCGTTACCCGAGGGGGTCTGTCCAGTCACAGCCTTGTGCGATGGTCCGGACCATGGGATCATGTGCTGTCCAGTCTGTTTGTAGACAGGCCGTTTTGGCTTTTTTTGACATGGTCCTCGCCAACGAGATAGTCCACGTAGTTGCGATGTTGTACGGAGTTGCGCTTCTGTGGTGGTGGGCTGGAAGTGCAGTGTCTGGTCGTCTGTGCACGGATGGCGGCGGCAGGTGGCAGGTGCGGCTGGAGGGCGCGACTGGGCCGGGGGCGGGACGTGCTAGAGGCACAACTTGGCGGACAGAGGTCGAGGCACAAGCAGCACGCAACAGCCCCTTTTGTATCCTTGCATTTGCCACTGCACATGCAGCTCTCCACTCGGCCTTGTGGCCTTGTGCGTGCGTACGCATAGGATGCATGCACCGCGACAGCTGCCACCAAGTGACACGCCCCGCACGCTGCCGCTGCCGCGTCTGCTCCGGCAGGCCACGGCCTCGGCTCCCGACCCCAGTGCGCCCACCGTCATTGGCAAGGGCAATGCCGGCACCTACCGCGTGAGCTACGGCCGGTAGCGGCGCCGGCCCGGACCGCGCGCCCCCGGCCCCCTCTGCCGTCTGTCCGCGGCAGCGGCGGTCGTGCGAGGGGCGGGGGCGGCGCGGGGGGCAGCGGCGTCGCAGTGTGCGGGTGCGTCGCGGCGGGGCAGGGGGGCAGGGAACATATGGGGACACGCGAGCAACAGGGCGGGCAGGTTTTGGGGGCGGGCTGCTGTCAGTCGGGTGATTGGGGGTTTGTCAGCAGGGGAACCGGCTTACGGGGCACACACTGTCAGACGAAGGATGGTAGGGGGGGAAGGAGAGTTGGCGGCGTGCATGAGAGTTGTGTGCTCGCGAGAGTGTGCGTGTGCCGAGAGAGTGACAGAGTTGTGTGGAGCGTGCGCGTGATGGAGCGAGCGAGCGAACGAGCTAGTGCGTGAACCGAGCGAGAGGCAGGGGAGCGCGTGGCGTTGCGTGGCGTGTGGGAGAAGAGAGAGCTGGGCGGGGCAGCGGGAGCCCCTCCACCCCGCTGCTTGAACAGCGTCCAAGCAGGGCATCGTCATTGCTCCTTTCCAGTGCTGCTGCGCATGCCCTGCCTCCGCAACCGCACCCCTCGCTGCCCGCCGCCCCATGTCCAAGCCCTTGACACTTTCTCGTCTTCTCCCCCCCCCCCCCGTCCCTCGTGACCTACAGCTATAAGCCGCAGGCTAAACCCTCCATCCCCACCCCTCGCTGCCCACCCGCGTAGCGCTTCGTGGCCCTGGAGCGGTTGAAGCAGCGCGCGGAGGTCAGCAAGCTGCCCGACCCCTCCGCCTCCCTGCCCAGCCTGCCCAGCCTGTGGGGCGGGGACGCGGCCGGCCCCGGCAGCGAGACGCTGCGGACCAACTCGGGGCGGCCGCTGCAGGTGCCGCGCAGGCCGCCGCCGCCGCCCGCGCCCAGCGGGCGGGGTGGAGGCGGCGGGAGCGGGGGAGGGGGCGGGGGCAGCGGGACGGGGGGCGGGGGGAGCGGGGGGGCAGTGCGGAAAGGTACGCCGCCGCGGCCGCAGCCGGCGGCGGTTGGGGCTAGCAGTAGCAGCGGGAGTGGCGGGAGCAGCAGTGGGGCAAGCAGCAGCGGGAGCAGCAGAAGCAGGGGTAGCAGCGACGGGACGGTGGACGTGGAGGCGTTGTTAGCAGGGGAGGGGCTGGGCGCGTGGCCAACGCTGGGGCGGCGGGCGGCGACCGCCACGGCAGCAGCCACCACCGCGCCCCCTTCGGGGTCCACATTCAAGCTCAGTGCAAGCAGCAGCAGGAGCAGCAGCACGTGGCTTAACAACACCAGCAGTAGTAGCAGCAGCAGCAGCGGCAGCAAAAGCACTAGCAGCACCAGCAGCAGCTCGCGAGTGGAGAGCGGGAGGAGCGCAAGCACCAGCAGTAGGAGCAGCACAGCCATCAGCAGTAGTAGCAGCAGCAGGGCAGGTGGCGGCAGCCGGGGGTCAGGCAGCGACGCGGGGCTGGGCATGTGGGGCACGGCGCTGGGCCTGGGGCCCGCCACCGCGGCGGCGCCGCCCGCCTCCACGCTCAGCCTGTCGTGGTCGGAGGACTCCCCGCTGTGGGACCAGGTGCCCTTGAGCCAACCTCCTTCTCCCCCCAAGCCGCCCAAGAAGCGCACCAACCCCTACATCATCCCCGACGACGACGAGGAGGACACCTCGGAAGCGGAGGCGGCGGCGGAGGCCCAGCAGGCGGCTGCTGCCCAGGCCGCCGCCGCCCAAGCTGCCCCCGCGCAGGCCTCGCCCAAGGGCCGCAGCGGCTACTTGACCACCGCGCCAGGGAGCAGCGGGCCCGCCTCGCCCGCCAACGACCCTCGCTTCTCGCCCAACGGCCTGCCGTGGGGCTTGGACCCCGACTACCTGTCCCCCACGCCCATCTGCTTCCGCGGGGCAGCCATCGCCACGCTCAACAACCGCGGGCGGCCGCCGCCGGACGCCGCCGGCCGGCCGCTGGTGCTGCCCACCTCCGACTCGCTCAAGTACCTGGACGGCACGCTGCCGGGCGACTTCGGGTTCGACCCGCTGGGCCTGTTCGACCCCGCCACCGGCTCCGCGGGCTTCCTGTCCCAGCGCTGGCTGCACACCGCCGAGGTGATCCACGGCCGGTGGGCCATGCTGGGCGCCGCCGGCTGCCTGGCGCCCGAGTACCTGGCGCACGAAAAGGTCATCCCCAAGTCCACCGGCGTGCTGTGGTTCAAGACCGGCTTCCTGCCGCCCGCCGGCGCCGAGTACGACTTCGGCGTGCCGCTCGCCGTACTGTTTGCCGTACAGATGGTGCTGATGGGCACGGTGGAGGGCCTCCGGCTGGCGGAGTACCGCCGGCCGGGCTGCCTGCGCGGCATGAAGCTGCTGGGCTTCGAGCGCCTGATCGCCACTACGCAGCCGGGCGCGTCGGCGTACCCCGGCGGAGCCATGTTCAACCCGCTGCGGCTGGGCGAGGGCCGGCCGGCCGCCATGCGGGAGTACCAGCAGGCGGAGGTGCGGCACGGGCGGCTGGCCATGGTGGCGTTCCTGGGCTACATGGCGTCGGCGGCGGTGACGGGGCGCGGGCCGTACGACAGCTACGTACTGCACCTGGACGAGCCGGAGAGGTACAACGCGCTGTCGCTGCTGCTGGGCGCGCTCGGGCCGGAGGCGGGACAGGCGGCGGCGGGGGCGGCGCAGCACGCAGCGGCGCACGGGAGCGGGCACCTCTAGCGGCTTGGGCTGGTTGCAGGGGGTGGGGGGATGGAGGAGCGTGTGGTGACAGGGTGCGGGGGCAAGGGGTTGTGTGGCGCTGCATGAGGGGCGGGGCTGAGAGCGGTGTGAGGTTGGAGTGGGACGTGCTGCAGAGCGGAGAGCGAGCGAGCTGTGCTGCTGTGTGCTGAGTTGCGGGCTGCTGAGCGACTGGTGAGTGTGTAGCGTGGTGGGGCAGGTACCTGCCAAGGGGCGGCATGCTGGTGGGTGGGTGCGGCGTGCCTAGGCCACAACTGTGTCTCCTGCGTGCCGGACTGTGAGCTGCTGCTTGCGGAGAGGCCTGCTGCGAGTGCTGCGGTTTGCTTTGCTAGTACGGGTTGTGCTGCGTCCTGCTGTGATGTACTGGTTGGAGGGGCCGATATTGAGCTGACATCCGTGTACCAGTCCTGTGGTATTGTGGGTTGCCGGTGTTGCTTCGTAGGCCTGAACCGTCAGGGCGCTGCCATGTGGCTGCTGTGCGTGCAACCTGGTGCAATCAACGTGCCACCAACATGCGTGGTGTCTTAGTGACATTGTAGGCTTCTTTAGCACCGAGGAACAATTGCATGTTGTTGGGCGGGGGCTTTCGCTTTGGGCTTTGATTGTGTGTACACGTGCTGGGTTGCCAAGTTGCATATGGCTGTGCGCCTGTGCCGCAGCCTCGGGTGGGCGGAGACTGGCTAGACGTCCGTGCGGTTGAAACCAGCACCACTGAATGAACGTCCCATGGGAGCTCCCCTGAACCGCCTTCCTGTTTCCCGCTTGCACGTTCCCAACCCTCCAGTGCGCCACACCTGCCAACACTCACAGCCCTCTGTGCAGCCCTGCAACATGCGGGTGTGCGGCTGCCGCATCCGGCATCCCGCATGGAAGAGGCAGGGAAGTGCGACCGGGCCGCTAGCTCCCATGACAAGTTCGCGTTTGCATCAGGGGACTCATACCACACAACACGGCTAAGGCACCTTGATGGTGGAGTTATGGGGAATTCGACTGGACCCCGTCGGGGCGAAGTTGCGATCATCATGCTAGCACAAGTGAGGAAGACAACGTTTGCCTTGGCACCTGGGTTACTGTCCTGCAGCAAACCTAGGAGTCTGAGGTCTGAGCTGTGACTGGCAGTGTACGGGCAGGTGGACCCGAGCGGTTGACCCAGGCAGTGCATACCCGGTACCTGCACGACATCGCGTGCCACAAGACATGCCATAATGCCCCATCGGTAGCATATACCTAACACAGTAGTTATGGGGTCTGTGCCTACTGAGCGCCTCCTGGTGCGTGTCGCTGTGCTTTCAAGCGGAGCTGCAGGGAATATGCGCATACGTCTCTAAACTGCCTATTCTCCTGTGCAGCGCGAGGTGTCTCAAGAGGACGACCTGAACGATGTTGTCGCGCTCGAGCTGCGAAACCGAGGGCTAACCGAGTTGGGGCCCGTTGAAAACTGCAAAGGCCTCAAAACCATTGACCTTGCATACAACCAGTTAAAGTCGCTCAAGGGGTAAGTCGCAGCTGGCACATGGCATAGCCATGTCAGAACGTCGCGCGCTGACCGTGAACGTGGGCTTGACTGCAGGCTAGAAGGGCTCGAACGGTTGAAGGAGATCAAAGCAAGCGACAATCGGATTACAACACTACAGGGGTTGCAGCGTCTGTCGGAGTTGCACACCCTTTCACTCGATGGCAACGCCCTTGCACAAGTTGAGGTAGGCACCCTGGCTACCGCTAACCCCACCCTAGACCTTCACACGCCCTGCTGTCAGGACAGGTATCACACCTGCCAAACTCACAGTGCACTGCGCGCTGCCCATTTCTCATCCTCAGCAGGGCTCCGCACAGCCACCCACGGCAGGGTGCCACCACGAGCTTAACCCACCACTGTTGCCCTTGTGCGCGCAGGGGCTACAAGGGCTGCGCACCCTCAAAGTCCTCAACGTGTCCTTCAACCACATTACCACCCTGACCACCATAGGACGAATGACGGCGCTGGAGGTAAGGCAACCCTAGCTGCCCCCCTGCGGTGTGCGTGCTGCCTCAACACCGGATCCGTGGCTGCCTAGCGGTCCGTTGCGCACCGCGAGGGGAAGGGCAGAGAGGGAGAGGCCTTGAGCTGCTCCGTTGTGTGTCAGAAAGGCAACGCAGGCCATGTATGTTGCACTGCCACTGCCGGCCGGGTGGTGGCCGGTTCGTGGACCAACACAGCGCACCCGCCTCCTCAACCCTGCCTCTCCCTCCCTCCCCACACCCCCAGGTGCTGCATGTGGCCGGCAACGGCCTGGCGGAGCTGGAGGGCCTCACCGGCTGCCCCTCGCTGCGGGTGCTCAACGCCTGCGCCAACAGGCTGACTGGCCTCAAGGGGCTGGCGCGGTGCGCGCTGCTGCAGGTGCATTGGGGCCCAAGGGGGCGGACGGTCGGGAGACCGTCTGGGCATGGGACAGCAGTAATTGGGCGCTAGGGCGGGACTCTTGTCCAGCTATGCGAGCAGTGCTAGAAGCCCCCTGGAGCCACCCGGGTGTCACGAGCAGTTGGTGGCACCTCGAATGGTGACGTGCAGTATCCCTCCGCCTGTGCCGTACTTTATCGCAGGAGCTGTACGTGGCTGACAACAAGATCTCAGACCTGTCGGGCCTGCGGCCGTTTGCCCAGAACCTCGAGGTGGGTCAGCCAGGAGTCATGACCAAGAAAGTAGCTAGCGGTCGCAGGCTCTGCGGGAGGGCCGCTGCGTCAACGCGGCACGTGCTGCGCAGGCACTGGTTCACTCTACCACAACCCATACCTCCTCGCCGTCATGCTCACCGCCCCTGCCCACCATCCCTACTCACCCTCCTCTCCGCCAGATCCTGGACGTCAGCGGCAACGGCCTGCGCTCGCTGTCGGGCCTGTGCTGCCTGCCCAAGCTGGTGGAGCTGTACGCCCGGGAGAACGTCATAGACAGCAGCGGGGGGCCGGGGGCGCCGCCGGTGGTGGTGGCGGCGGCGCCGGCGGACAAGCAGCCGGGCGCGGCGGGCGCAGGGACTGACAGCAAGCCGGGCAGCAGGGCGGGGCGGGCCGGGAGCAGCGGCAGCAGCAGCAGCGGGGCGGCGGGCAAGGCGGGGAGCGGGAAGGGAGGGGCGGCGGGGAAGGGGACCCCGGAGAAGGAGGCGGCGGCGGGGGCCGAGGCTGGGGCGGGGGCGGGGGCAGCGGGGGCTGGGGCTGGGAGCGCGGCGGCGGCTGGGGGTGGTGGAGGCGGGGGCGTGGCAGGCTTGGCGGCCAAGGTGCCTGCACTGGAGCTGCTGGTGGGTGGCGGGCTGTGGGATGGCATGGGCAGCCTTTGGCTGCTAGCATCTCGACAGGAAGGCTGCGTCAGGTCCTTGGCACTGCCATGCGTCGCTGAAACCAGGCGCTTTGTGCTGACGCCGTTGGGAGCGTAGTTGCGTGGGAAAGCAGCTACAGGGACAACAGAAGCACAGCGCGAAGAGGTGCTAGGTCCCAAGCGTAGTGTGCATGCTCCCCACCAGCATACAGGGCCCCCCCCACACACAGCACACAGCCCTGTGACGGAAGTACCGCCAGGTCCACTTGCTATGACCCACCCGCACTCCACACCCTCTGCCCCGTCCCCGCTTCCTATTCCTCCCAGGACCTGGCCAGCAACCGGCTGTCCAGCGTGGGCGGCCTGCTGGCTGCGCTGTCCCCCCTCACGGACCTGGCGGCGCTGCAGCTGCACGGCAACCCCGGACTGGGGCCCCCCGAGCGCTACGTGCCGCGCCTCATGGCCGCGCTGCCCGCCCTGGAGCTGTGCGACGGCCACGAGCGCGCGCAGGTGCTGGTGCTGGGGGGTGAGGACACAGAAAAGGAGCAGGGGCAGCAGCAGGACGGAGCGGCGGGCAAAGGGGAGGCAGGCGGGGGTAAGGAGGGGGCGGAGGCTGCGTTCGACCCCACTGCCGCGGAGATGGAGGCGTTCCGCCAGCGCATGGGCATCCGCACCTGGGCGCCGCAGTTCGCGGGGCGGCCGGGCAGCAGCGGGGGGCCGGGGGCGCGGCCGGGGACTGCCAGCAGGCCAGGCACTGCAGGGCGGCCGGGCACCGCGGGGAGACCCGGGACTGCCGGCAGGCCGGGGACGGCGGGGGCGCGACCGGGGACGGCAGGGAGGCCGGGGACAGGTGGGTTGGGCCAGGGGTATGGAAGGGGTGTAGCTGTGCAGCGTTGTGGTCTGACGGGCGAGCTCATGATGTGGCAGTACACAAATTGTTTGTTTGTCGACGCGAACAGCCAGCCTGTCACATGTGCATTGAGTGCCGACTTGCTGGGCGGCTACCCGTCCTGTACCTCCACCGGCCTTCGCCCGCACACCAACACCACACCTGCCTTGCCCCCTCACCTGCCCACCCGCAGCCGGCGGCGGGCGCCCCCCCATGGCCCCGCCCCACCGCGTGGCTGTGGCCCACGGCACGGTCATGGACCCAGACACGTTCGCGGAGGCGCTGGGTGAGCACGGAGCGCACGCCCTCCCACCACAACAGCATTCTATGCCTCCTGACGGCCCGCGTAAACGTTTGCAGCTGGTCCCCACCACATCCGCACTATCGGCATGATCTCACACGCTCTGCCAATCCTGTCCAACCGGCCCCGCAAGCGGGAGGGGCTACCGTGCCAGGTATGGAGATACATACGCTCGTCCCTGACCACGCCGCCCACCTATGCCCCACACCACCACCCTCCCCACACCTGCAAACTCGAGTTACTGACAAACCGTTTCCTGCCCCCGCCTGCCCCCCCCTCCCCAGGCAACTTCCGCGACACCATGGCCTCCTACTCCACCAACCTGCGCTCCGTGCTGCGCGGCCTGAGGGCCAACCTGGCGCTGCCGGTGGCGGAGGCGGCGGCGCGCGTCAAGCAGCAGCCGGGAGGTGGGGGCACGGGGGGGTGGCAGGGAGCGCTGAGGGGTGGGGAGCCAGCGGGAGCGAGGGCCCGGACGATAGGGGTTTGCAAGGCGTAGAGAATCTCCTGATGCTGTAGGCACGTCCTGGGTTGTTGTGCACCCCCGCCCAGACTTATCGTCAATCGAGTACCGTAGCAGCCTTGCGGCTGCTTCGCCCAAGCGCACAGTCCCCTCAGTCTGACCTATCATACCGGGTATGCCCTGCCGTCACCACCTGCGTGCCCCTGTTCCCTGCCCCGCAGCCACCCCGCTGCCGCTCATCCCCATGGCGCCCGAGTACGGCTGCGCCCCCCGCAACAACGCCGTGGCGGTGCTGGCGGGGGAGGACCGCGCGGACGTGGAGGCGCGGGAGGAGGCGCTGCAGCTGTTCGACAAGCTCTTCAGCGGCGGCGCCGGCGCCAGCAGCGGCAACGGCAGGGCGGCGGCCAACGGGGCGGGCGGCGCGGCGGCGGCGGCGCCGGCGGCGTCGCCCAGGAGCTCCGGCGTTGTACGGGACGGCGGTCCAGCAGGCGGCGGCCGCGGATCAACAGCAGCGGCGTACGGCAGTGATGGTGAGGAAGAGGATGAGCGGGAGCTGCGGTCGTCCGATGCGACGGCGGGAGATGGAGGAGGCTCCGGTGGGGGAGTCGGCGGCGGGGGTTCATCCTCGAGGCCGAGCAGCGCGGGACTGCGGGTGGTGCTGCCGGCCCGGGCGGCGGCGCCGGGCGTGGGGGCGGGGGGCTTCGTGACGCACAAGCCGGCGCTGCTGGCGCGCGGGAGAGGGGCCGGCGGTCCGGGCAGCGCTGCAAACTCGCCGTCGGTCGGGGGCCCTGCGGCCGCGGCAGCGCCGCGTGGCGGGAACGCCTCCCCGCGGGTCACACCACAGCGGCCGTCCGTAGGCAGCGTCGGCGCCGCTCCGGGGCTGGGAGCTGCGTCGTCGCCTGCAGCAGCAGCGAACGGCTTTGGGGCGGGGACAGGGGCAGGGGCAGGGGCGGCTGGGTCTCCCGGGGCGGGCGCGGGGGCGGGTGCGTCTCCCTCGGGACGGCTGGGCCAGCGGCCGGGCAGTGCGGGGCGGTCCGGGCCGCGCAAGCTGACTACCGCATTGGCGCCGCGGACGGGGGGGAAGATGCTGTCAGGAGGGGGCGCGGGAACCTGAGGGGAGCAATTGGACGGAGGCCTGGCCAACGCACGGGGAGGGGACGTGAGTCGAGCGGGCCGCGTACTGCTGGGTAGCTGCGCGGACCCGGCCCGGGCGGGCTGCCGTGCGTGCAGCACATGGAGGTGATTGGGGGCCAGCAGGAACGGCACGCCGTGATGCTGGTACGTGCATTCAGCACTAAGAGGCATGTACTCAGTGCAATTGGTAATGGTCGCGTCGGCTTGCCACGGGTCAATCGTACCGCACAGTGTCAGCCGTGGAGCGGGGATGGACTGGGATGGATCGTTGCAGGGCTGCTGCTGCTGCTTTGCACTATCAGCCACTGTCAGCCTGTGTCCCATGTCATGTATAGGTTGTGACCAGGGGTGGAAGCATGGGAAAGGTTCACGAAAGCTTGGGTCCCACCATTGCTAGCGCCAGCTAGCGCTTCGTTTTCATTGCAGAGCAGGTGCAGTGCAGGCTGATACGGTATTGTGTGGGTTCGTGTGGCTACAACACCTGCCATGTAACACACGCACGGTATGGAACGAAGCTTGTGATAGAGTGTGCGAAGCAGGCGGGGGAGCACTTCCCTGGTGCGAAGGAAACAACACTGCACATTTCCCGCATATGCGATTGTAGTAATGCACATCCTATGTTTGAGTTTTTAACATGCACTCCTGTTGTGTCCTGGCACCAGGTGGTGGCCGTGTCACAGGGGTCACGGGAGCTCCCCTGGCGCCTTGTCATGGCTTCATGGGTTGGATGATGCAAGGCGCAAGAACCAGGCGAAGGCGCAACAGCCATGCGCAAAGCTTAGCACGGACAACCTTGAGCGAGTCATTACATGGCAACCAAGTTGGGATGCAGCTCAGTCTTCATATTCCGTATGCAGCCAGCCTTGATGCCTTTCGGCGGTTTGGGCGTGAAGGGTTCGCGCCACCGCTAAGCGCAATAGCCCGTACCTGGGATACAATTTGGACTTCCGGTACACTCCGTATGCGAGACACCAGGAACGCAACATGTGACGCTCGCGTCAAGTTGCCATTAGGGTTGCACCTCAGCCCGGGCATCGCGACGGAGCGTCTGCAGTACGCCTGCCTAAGATGAGGCCAAAGCCGTACATCTTTACGTCACTCGCACTGTGATTGGCCTCTGGAGCTGGCCTGCAGTGCACGTCGGGCTCGGCCGGGCTTCCCATCCTCACGCCTTCCTTCGTCTCTCCTGCCAATCTGACATGCTGGACACTGCACGTGTTATATTATTCTCGCTGGTGAGTGCTGCCCTGTGGGGCCTTGCTCGGGTACGCGCGCAGACAACTGTAAAGCGCCTGATACCGTTTACGGTTGCTAGAGGTGGGCAGGCCATCCGGGCCAGGCCGGCCAGCCGGCTGGAGCACGTATATAAGAGCTGCGTTGTTACTGGCTTAGCATGATCAACATACGTAGGCAGTATCTCGGAGCACAGTAGTTGCTCCCGGCACAACACACTGCTGGTGTTGCGTGTCGGTCTGCCATCCATCCCGCCCAACCCTCCGGCCTGACACTGTGCCGTGATCTTATATACACAAGCGTCACCTTCACATCTCAACGACGCAGTGGTCATTCAACATGAGGATGTCAACCAATATCTTATTGCTTGTTGCACTCGCGTGCTTCGCCTCGGGGCCCACACGGATGGCTGCGGCCCAGAAGAAGCCGCCGAACTTGTGAGCGCAGGCCAGGAAGGGCACTGGGGCATATCGCTCTGGTCTGCAGAGTAATCCGCTCCCACACTTGTTGGCTGCTATGAGTCTCATGCTTGCTTGCAGCACGTGTCGGGGTGCACACCGCCTGCGTAGGAAACAGGCGCCCTGACACGGACGCAAGTAAGGTCCCTGCCTCAGATGTAGGGACCCGCCACATCCCTCCAACCCAGCCTGTCCCTTCCCTTATCACCTTTCCGCCCTTGCTTGCAGCGTGGTCATCTTCGTTGACGACCAGGATGCTATTCAGGTGCGTTGATAGTGAGAGGTTGACATAGCCGCATCGCCCATGGAAGGATAAACTGCTGCTTAGCCAGGTTCAGCCACGGCGCCAGGCACAGCGAAAGCAACGCAGCCTTACCTCCAGCCTTACCTCCACCTGGCGTTGCACCTGTTCACTGGTGGTGAAAGTTGGCCCGATGATTTCAAGCACCTAACCCATCCATGCGCTGCCGTACCTCCCCGGCCCCTCCCCACCCCGCCCCCGCCCCCGCAGAACACCACCCACCCCCGCTACATGCCCAACCTGCACCAGCACATCCGTGTGCCCGGAGTGGAGCTGGAGAACTATTTCGTGACCTGTGAGTGCGTTAATACGTGCCTTTTGCTGTTGGCGTGACGGTGAGCGGCGCTGGCGTCCTGCACGTGAGCTCTGTTGCATGAAGGCCACCCGCGCATGTGTCTGCTCGCTGCCCTTATGAAGGACTGACGCGTCGTTGTCCTAGGTATCGCTGCGGAGCACATAGCGACGGTGTTGCCAGGGGTGGCAGGGAATTGGAAGCTACACTGTCCTGACTGGGTACTGCTCCTGCTGCCCCCCCTCGCAGCCCCCGTGTGCTGCCCGTCGCGCACCAACCTGTGGAGGGGCCAGTTCTCCCACAACACCAACTTCACCGACGTCCTGTCTCCCCACGGTACGTGCCCGCGCATCTGATTTGCGCTCTTTGTGTTCCGGATAATTGCATACGCATGATGCCAGTCAAACCATTCCGGTGTATAGACAGCACCTGTGCGAGCGCCTCCAAGCCTGCCTTGCCTGCCGGCCTTGTAGCCCTTCCCAGTACCTGTACCTCTCTAACCGGCCCCCTTACCATGTACTTTGAACCAGGTGGCTACAAGAAGTGGAAGTCCCTGGGCATCGACAAGAACTACCTGCCCGTGTGGCTGCAGCAGGCGGGGTGAGCAGCGGGCAGTCGCAGTCTAAGGGGGCAACCACGTGACGCTGCTTTGCCCATCTGTTGCTGAGCAAACGTGTGTGTGCCATGTGCCATGCTCCTCATGTCATGACTGGGGCATGAGTTTACTGTCACCAGCCCCAAGACCGTAATCCGCACCCTGCTCACCTGCCACCCACTCGCAGCTACGAGACCTACTACGTCGGCAAGTTTGTTGTGGGTGAGTCCGTGGTGTGTGAGGGCTGTGCTCATGTGCATGCTGTGTGTTGCGAGCCCCCTGTGCATGCGTACCTCGCTACATGCCTGTGTGTATGCTTCAGTGCTCCGAATGACCGTGCATTTCTCTTGAGCTGACGGCCATGCACCCATCCATGTGTGCGGCGTTGCCTTTGCAGACTACTCGAGCGCCAACTACGCGGACAAGGTGGGATCGGGAAGAGTGAACAGGAGGAAAGGGCCCTCTCTTGCTGCCCAGCCGCGCCCTGCCGTGTTCAGCGTTGCACAAGCAGCTGCTGCACATCACTCAGCGTCCGTTGACAACTATGTCCCTCGTGCCATGCGCCGTGGACCATGCACTCTGCCCTGGCCCTTCCGCCACTGCCGCCCTCATCCCCCGCCTCCCCTCCCCTCCCTCCCCCACCACCCCCAGCCCAACGGCTGGACCGACATCGACGCGCTGGTGCTGCCCTACACCTTCGACTTCAACACGCCCGGCTTCTCCAGGTGGGCGTGGGGTAGGGGTTCGGAGTGACCACCGTCGCAGCGGGGAGCTGCACGGGGACGCCTTGGCACCCCTTGCTGCACGCTCTCTGCTGCACTGCCTCTGCTGCTTCTGCCGTCCGTTGGTGCCAGGGTCCAGGGTCATGATAGATCCCCGTCTACGCCGCTCCGCTTGCTGCTGCCGGTAGGCCATACCGACGACCTCGCACTCCGCTACCGCACGTGGTACCGTAACTCACTCCCTGCCTCCCCCTGCCCCTCAACCCACTGCACAGGAACGGCGCGGAGCCCAACATCTACCCCGGCCAGTACTCCACCGACGTGATCGCCGAGAAGGGCATCGCGCAGATCAAGACGGCGGTGGCGGGCGGCAAGCCGTTCTTCGTGCAGATCTCGCCCATCGCGCCGCACACCTCCACCTCCGTCACCACCGACCCCCTCACCGGCGCGCAGCGCACCTTCTTCTACCCGCCCATCCCCGCGCCCCGCCACTGGGACCTGTTTGCGGACGCCACGCTGGGCGACGGCACGCCGCAGAAGAACCTGTACGAGAAGGACGTCAGCGACAAGCCCGCGTGGATCCGCGCCCTGCCGCTGTGAGTTGGTGATAATGGGTGCTATAGGAAGCTGGGGCCAACGGGGTTAAGGGGCGACGGTGTATCGTACTTGGCGTACCGCTGGCATTGTGTACGGAGCCTTGCGGGTCGCTAGTTGGCCGGAGTGGGCCATGGCCGTGCCCGTGCCACGTTCATTGGCAATGGCTTGGGAGTGCACCGGAACGCCTGCCGACTGCCCCGCCTCCCCTTCTTCCCTGCAACCCACAGTGCCCAGCAGAGCAACCGCACCTACCTGGAGGAGATCTACCGCCTGCGCCTCCGCTCGCTGGCCTCGGTGGACGAGCTCATCGGCGGCGTCAGTGAGTCCCGACACGTGCTCCTGGGGAGGAGCGTACTTGCTTGCTGCAATTTACACAAGCAATGACCCATGCCTTCATCCACCCCGCTTCCTGGGATCGTGAGCACCTTGCAGCCCAACGGAGCCTAGCTAGCTTCCGTCGGCACCCTCATGTCGGCACTCCAAACCCGTATGGCATGCCCCACTGCTCTGTTCCCCGACCCGCGCCGACCCGGCGCCATCTTGACTGCCGGTCGCCCTGACTCGCGCCCTCGCCCTTGCACACCTGCAGTCAAGCAGCTGAACGACAGCGGTGTGCTGGACAACACCTACGTGAGTAGTGGTTTTGTCCCCGCTTGCTTTCAGTATGGCTTTCAGTACGGCTCTGGATGGTGGCTTGTGAGCTGGTGGTGCTTGTCTGTTACTGCCCACGGGTGGATGGCGCTTAGGTACTACCCCGCAGTGCACCCCTGACACCCTTATCCCCCCTCATATGCCACCACACCGCTCGTTCACTGCAGGTCATCTACACCGGCGACAACGGATACCACGTAAGTAAAGGGCACAGGCTCAGGCTGCTTCTCGTGTTGGCTTGGTGACTTACGTGCTGTGCAGCCTTGCGCTTGCGTCCAACGGGTACCCTACCTGCCGAACTGCTCTTCCCTTTTGGCCAATGCATTCTAACGCACCGCCACGCAAACTGTGCGCCCTGCTCTGCACACAGGTCGGCACCCACCGCTTCGGCGCGGGCAAGACCCTGGGCTACGAGGAGGAGATCCGCGTGCCCTTCGTCATCCGCGGCCCCGGCATCAAGCCCTCCAACAGCGCCAAGCCCGCAAACGTCAAGGTGGGTCCGGGGGGGCATGGCGGTCACGGAGGGACACGGCCGACTTGTGTCCTTGACCACGATGCATCGGCACCTGCTGGCTGTCCTTTGTCGTTTTCAAACCTCGCACGCGTGGTACGAGGTCATCAGCCTTTTCCGTGTGCCCTGCCTGATACGTGATACCCCATGGCACCTCCAGACCGGCCTGCACAAAGTACAGTTCAATGGCGTGTTATGAGGCCTGGTGCTTACCGTACTCCTGCCGGTGTGTGTTACCGTCCCCACAGACCGGCCTGCACGTGGACTTTGCGCCCACGGTGCTGACGCTGGCTGGCGTGGGCGGCAGCGCTCTGGCCAACAAGGCGCTGGACGGCACGCCGCTGGGCCTGGTGGGTTGGTAGTGGGTTAGGAGTGGCCTGGTGGGTTAACACACGGGGTGCTGGGGTACTCAAGGATTCGGTTGTGTACGCTTGCATGCTGCTGGGCCTGGTGGGCGGCCGGGGAATTGACGGGATAGGGCAATAGTCCTGGCATGGTTTCGTCGTGGCTAGGCTGCTGCGTCCTGGAACCCACGGCCGTAGCGTCGCCTGCGCTCGAGATGTGGGCAACCGGGATGAGGACTGGTGTGCAGACTGACAAGGGCGCGTGAATTGTTTTCCGTACCTGCTTCGTGAGCAACAGGCGCTGAGGGATGGCTGCACGACTGACACAGCTGACGGCGGCAGCAGCGATGCAAGTAGGCCGCGCGCGGCTCTTGCCCTAAGACCGTTTCCCCGACCCCGTCCCCCTGCGCCTGCCTGCCCCCCGTGCAGTACGCCAACGACGACGGCACCCTGCCCAAGGACTACCCCCGCCCCAAGGACCACCGCAACCAGTGAGTGAAAAGAGGGAGGAAGGTCAGCCTTTCCATGTCCATCCCTTGTGCCAGCCCCGGCATACGGATGAGGCTGCTTGCATTTGGTCGGCCCCACGGCAGGTGCACCGGCCCCAAGACCTTCCCGTACGTACGCAATCACAGCCTCTCATCACGTGCGCTGCAATTCGCCCTGTGCCCTGCTCCAGGTTCCAGGCTGAGTTCTGGTCCGCCGGCTTCCGTGACGAGCTGCTGTTCCACATCAAGGTAGGGGGCCACAGTACCGCGTCCGGTGCGCGTGGGTTGACAGCGTATGATCAAGGGCCTCGGCCCTGGATTCTGCCGCTGGAGACGTTCCATCGTTGATGCGTCATACCCACCTAGAGTTGAGCTCACAGCCGTACGGGTGCCCCCTCCCTCCCCCATTCTCCCCCTCCATCCGCGCTCCGCAGGGCACCCACTCCAACACGTGGAAGGCGGTGCGCGTGTTCGACGAGGAGAGCGGCCGCAAGTACAAGCTCATCGTGACCTGCACCAGTGAGTGACCGGCAGTGGCTTTGTGCCGGACAGCCTGTCGGGAGGTGCCTTCAGGGCTGCCCGCTTCCGCTCAGCCTCGCCACGCCTTGCTCTACCACACCCCTGCTTCGCCGTCGACAACGCGCACCATGCTTCCGATCAGCGGCCGTTGACTGTCCGCTGTCCTGACGCACTTCGTGACACGCGTGTCCTAAACCAGAGCCTTGTCCCAGCCAGATGCTAAAAGTGTACGGCCCTCACATACTGAGCCGCACCCGTACCCATACCCGCACACGCACTCGCACCCGTACCCGTACCCACCTCGTACACGTGCCGCGCCATCCGCCCGCAGACGAGCGCGAGCTGTACGACCTGCGCACCGACCCCGGCGAGCTGCGCAACGTGTACAACACTACCTCCGCCGCCGTGCGCAGCCGCCTGGAGGGGCTGCTGGCGGTGCTGGCCGTGTGCAAGGGCGACTCGTGCACCAACCCCTGGAAGGTGGGCCGCAGAGGGATGGAGCTGAACGGGGCAAAGCAGCCTCAGGTGGCCAGGCAGTACCCCCAAGGATCACTACGGGATAAAACGTTTAGTAACCTTGCACATCACATCACATACCGGCCCGACACCTTCATACGGAACCCCTACAAAGACATGAAATCCCTTTCTCAGTCTTGGGATCCCACGGTACCCCTGCCTCGCCCTTACTCCGCATGCAACCTGCTCCTCCGGTACCCCGCCCTCCCTCTCCCCCCCTCTCCAGGTGCTACACCCCGACGGCAGCGTGACCCGCTGGTCGCAGGCCGTGGACAAGAAGTACAACGCCGTGTACAACGCCATCAAGCCCTTCACGTACAAGCAATGCCTGGCCTACTACGTGAGTGCGGTGCCGTGGGTGGTGGAGAGGCGGCAGGCTGGGGGAGGGGTCCTGCCCTGCACACGGCCACCCAGAGGGCAGGGCAGGGCCGGTGGGGGCAGGAGGTCCGCCGCCCTGCCGGCTGGAGCCTGTGCGTGTGCAGCCCTTTGAGTTGGCCCAGCGTGCATGCCGGAAGAACGCTTTCCTTGGGCGTGCTTCCCGCCCCGCACTGCATCTCCTGTTGTTTCCCGCTCTGCACCCCGCTCTGCAATGCCCTCGAGGACTCACTCCTTACCTGTGCCCCCTCGTTCCCCTTCCGCCCCCAGGACCCCGAGAACGAGGTGTCCCAGTTCCGCGCCCAGCTGCAGGGCCGCCGCCGCGCCGCCGAGGTGTCTGCCGACGCCGACCTGCTGGCCTCCGCCGCCGCCGCCGCCGCCGCCGCCACCGACGGCCCCAAGAGCCGCGTGGTGTTCGAGGCGCCCGTTGAGAAGTTCGCCCGCCCCATCCCCCGGGAGGTGCTGGAGCTGGACATCTCCGCCCTGTTCAACAACGCCGACAGCTTCCACTGGACCTAAATTATATGTTCAGAAATCCTTTTCCCACCGGACAATTGCAAGAGGCTAATTATGCTGCTCGAGGTGTGCAGACCAGGCAGGGGTGCCCTCGTCTGGTGAGGGCAGGAAGGCGGGTTTGAGAGGTCGGGTGAGTGTAGGGCAGGGTGGTGCAAGCGGCTAGGGTCGCACGCGACCTGTGACTGCTGCTTGCGTGCGCACATGGAGTACCCAGTAGCTATTGTCAGTAGTGATGTCGCCAAACGCGACACGTGCATGCTTGTCCATGTGTATATTATTATATCCTTCGGGAACTTCGGCTGAGTAGGAGGGCAGGAGGGCAGGCAGCAGGGCGGATGCGTACCTGTGCCGTCCGTGCATGGGTGGTGGGGAGGCTGTCCTTGCTGGCGTTGGCGGCGTCCCTGCATGCGTGCCTCTCGACAGGCATTTGCCTGGTGGCGCAAGTGATTCCTTCTCTTAACGATGTCGGCGGAGGGGGCCCGGACCTTGTGGTCCCCTTGTGATCACAGGCTGTGGTGGCGTGCGCGCGCTGAATTTGGCAGCCATGGGGCCTGGGAGGGCGTGCCACGTGCGTCCTTTGATCGGGAACCCGCGCGTTTAGTAGCTCTGTTCTCTATGTTCGCGGTTTTCTTCTGTGTTCACGAATGATGGCCACAAGTGAGGATCTCGACACAGGGCGTGGCAGCCCGCGCCTGTGTGTCTTACCCACGTCTGTCCCACGTGGCCTTGGCGGACCGGGTGTGGGACTCACATGCCCATGACGGTTGGTCCGCCCCTGCGTTGCTCCTGCCCCTCGGAAAGTCTCATGCATGCAAGCATGTAGGTTCAGACGCCTCGCGGTTGAGGTGGCGGCGTGTGGCGTAGGGGCCGCCGGTGCTGCTGATCCGCCCATTGTAAAATACTGTACGATGCATCTGCAACTGCTGGCCAATGACGCTCCTGCCGGTCTCCTGTACCGATGCCACACCCATGTGCTGGCTGGGGAAAGGCATGCACCTGGGACCCAGGCAGCTGAAGTTGGTGACGTGTCTTGACTCAGCCAATCCAATCACTGGGCGTGACACCCTTCACCCACAGCCGGAGCCCTTGTCAGGCCCCAATGCTGGACAGGCACGGCAACGGCACTGGGGTCGGATCTTTTGGCCGGAAACTACATTGCAATAGAGCAGAAGAGTATTCGTGGTACGTTCCGGGGCGCTGGGCCAGGGGCCCAGCGACCCTGATAACAGCGCCGAGAGCAACACCAGTACGACCAATGGCAAGGCAGGCCTCGACAACTGACAGAAACGCGCGACGCAACACCTAACGCCGGCCGGCAGAACTAAGACAGAACACGAACACAGACAAGAACAAGACTACCTGCTTGCATTCAATCGCAAGGCATGCCCAAGAAATGCACGTGCCGGTACTTGGGCCCGACAGTAGGGCAGGGTAGGGACTAGGGGTGCGGGCTGCTTGATATACTGTACTGCTTGTACGTGTGGCTTATGGTTGGCGTAGTCCTGGTAAGGCCCGTAGCAAGGGTTTGTCGCTTGGATGCATTGGTTTCGAGTAGTGCAGCAGCACGTTGTTAGGCTGTTAACTGTGTGTCAAATTTCGTCTTCAAAGCATGCGGCATAACAGGATGTGCAGGACTGCAGGGCAGATACCAGCCGCCGCTTTATTTCCGCTTGTGCCCGTACCAACGCTGGGCAGCTGTGGATTGTGTGCACAACTGCGGGATAGAGACCTCCCATGACTCCTGGTGATTCCACTCTGTGCACTACACAGCTTTTGATCATTTGGTGCTCCTGCAGCTGCCGGATGGGTGTCTGATTGCGCAACGCATGTACGTTGGAATGGCACTTCACGTAGGACAGGAGCCTCCCCTGACTGCTGGTGCGGCGGCGTGTGACAATGTACGGAACTTGGTCTTGCCGGAGGTGTTGACATGTCCGCCTTGGACTCCAGCGACCAGTTCTATATGTTGCTTCAGGTGTGGCTGGGGTAAACTCGGTGAAGTAGTCTTGGTGCTGGAGCAGTGGCAGGCAGGTCCTCCTGAGGCAGGCATGGGTAAACTGGCAGTGTACGGCACGTGGTCAGACACTGCGCGACAGGGAGCGTGGCAGGGATGCATGGGCGCAGCACGTAGCTCTCCCCTGGCCCAGGGCCTGGGGAGCAGAGCTCTTGTGGTCATGTGATGCGTAAAGCGTAATGGCCATACTCAGGTTTCTCCTATGCACGTGACAGTTGACGCCAGAGGCACAGGTGGTAGCTGAAATGCGGTAAGATTCGGGCGGTCAAGAATTGCGTCTGTTATGGACGGCGCAGCAGGACAGAGGCACTACTTGCGGCACCAGGGCTCTCCCTTGGCTTCGTCAGGGTACACTGGGGTACAGACCTGTTTGCGGTGCCGATCCAGGACTTCAGCGTCCGACATATAAAGGCGCAGACGTTACTCTCATTTTCAGTTGCAGAGCAGTATGGGTCCGTGAGCTGCGGTCGCGTCACATGGTCGTTGGCCGAGCAGAGGCCGAGCTAGACGCGACAGGCGCGACAACAGCCAAACAAAAAGGGGCGCGAGTAGGACTTTGCAGTTCACAAGTGTTGCGCGTATATGACGGTATATTGTACTGGCAATATAACAGCATCGCTCAGTCCGGTGCTAGCCTAGTATTATCACACGCCTGGCCATTGCTGCGAGCGCGCGTCGCCAAGGGGCGACCGAGGCCATGGTCCGATTCGCTCTTCCTGATTACGAAGATAGCTTTGCAGGCGCAGACGACGACTCTATCGGCAGCTCACCGGTAGGTAGCTTGGGCGACAACTGTTTGCAACCGACGTTTCAGTCCATTTTGCGAAGACGTGACCTGGCTGCTGGCTCGCCGGTTCGCTTCCCGCAAGCCTGACTTGGCGTAAGCTCGCGTATGCGCAGAGACCTCTCATGAAGTGCCCAACGCCGCACCCGCGAAAGCGGCTATCGTTATCGACGGCCGCTGGCGCATGGGCCACGATTGTCGACAGCGCGGACAGCACTCCAAGCTCCCCACAAGCGGCTTCTCCTATTGGACATTCAGCAATGCCATTACAGTGGCTTCGATCGCGCCTATCCAAGCCCAAGGTATGCGACCCTAATCCTCCTACCTAGCCAGCCGTGACTCTCCACCTTCTGGGACAGTAATACTCGCACCAAACCCCTCTACGCAGTACCATTCTCCCACCGCCCCCTCCACCCTTTCCTGCTCCTTCCTTGCTCCCACAGAAAGCCATTCTCAAGTCCGCATCCCAACCGATGACCAACCACGTCCTGGGCAACTCCCCTGTGGAGCCCTGCAACAGCTATTGCTCCCTTGACGGACGAATGCAGTCCATACCAACCGCCGTCTCCACCACCGCCACCGCCCCGCGCACCCTCCGCCGCTCCACGGCTCGCACCTCCCGCGCCTCCTCCTCCCGCGTCAAGTGGTCTCTACCCCTCGCCGCTGCTTCGTTTACCAGCAGCGTCTTTGCCAGCCGCGCAAGCAGCTACATCAGCACCTGTGACGAGCATGACGGCGGCCACATCGACCTCAAGAACGACGCAAACGGCCGGCTGGCACGCGGCATCCAGGACGACCTACAGGCAGACGGGCACAACGTACTCGTGAGCAGCAGCTCCCACACCTCCACACCATTCGAAGTGGCCAACCCCATCTACCACAAGCAGCCAAGGCCCCGTGGCGTGCTAACGCCCCTGCAGATGCAGCACCAGCAGCAGCAGCTGCTCATGCCCAACCGCCTGTCGCACAGCCGCCTCAGCGCACTGCCAGACGTGCACCGCGCCGACCCCGAGCACCTGCCCGTCCCCCTGCCCGCCATCGCACCCCCGCGCCCGCCCCGCGCCTCCGCACCGGGGCAGCTGATCCCCATGCCCACCACACGCCGCGTGCGATTCGGCGATGAGCCAGAAGAGCAGGAGCAGCAGGATCTCATGGACGCGTACGCCACACGTGCCACGGGGCCCTACGCGTCGGACCGGATCAGCATGGGGGCGGTGGAGACATCCCCTGGTGTGGGTCCGGCAGCCCCTGGCGCGGGCAGCGTGGGCTGGCGGCGCGGGTTCAGCAAGCGGATGTCTTCCACCGGCGTGGGTGCTAGCATCAGTGACCCCACGCCAATGGGGGAGGACGAGGAGGTGTGGGCGCCGTTCAGTCGGAGGCCCCGGCCCACCGATGGTGGTTTCGGTATTGCGCAGTACCAGGCCTCGGCGGGTGGGCGTGGTGAGGGCGAGGTTGTAGAGGAGGGCGAGGAGGAGGGCGGGGAGGAGGGTACGCCTGAGGGGGAGGAGGAGGAGGGATACGACCTGTTTGACCCACGGGTCAGTGTGCTGCAGCAGCAAGTGAGGGTTGCGGAGCAGCTGGAGGAGGCGCACAAGCAGCACCTGGCTTCACGGCAGAGCGGCGGGGGCTGGGGGCCAGGCCGTACGAGCAGCAGCGGGAACAGCAACAGCAAGCAGCTATCGCGGAACTCGTCAAGCCTTGGTGGGGCCCTTGTGCAGCGCAAGCTGCTGCGCCAGCAGCAGGTGAAGCGGCAGCAGGAACAGCAGCAACAACAGCAGCTGGTGCGAAGCTACACCTTGCCGTTGTCGGTTGGCCTGTGCGACCAGCCGCCGGACGTGTCCGTGCGCGACAGTTTGGCGGCGGCGGCGGCGGCGCTGGCGGCGGGAGGCGGCGGCAGCAGGAAGAGTCTGGCATTGGAGCGGCCGGCGACGGCGGCGGCGGCGGCGGCGGAGCAAGTGCTCCTGGGTGGGGGCGCCGGGCCTGTGCAGGTGTGGGGTAAGGGCAAGGCGGGCGACGGTGGGGCGGCGGTGGCGCCGGTGGGTGTGGTGGTTGCGGCTGGCGGCAGCGTTGGCGGCCGGGGCGCGGCAGGGCCTGCAATGACCCCCGGTTCATCGCCACGCAGTAGGAGCAGCAGCACGGTGGCGGTGGGGGCGCAGACGCCCAGGACGGAGCGCAGGGGCGGCTTCTTGGCCAGGATGTTCCTGTGTGGTGGGTTCAGCGAGTAAAGTCCTTGAAGTACAAGTGTGGTGGAAGTTGCTTGGCACTTCGGTGTTCCCAGGGCAGAGCGCAGGGGCGGCCTACAGGTGTGTTGGGTTCAGTGCCTAGGGCTGTACCAGCCTGGTAGCCGTCGGCGCAGTGGTGAGGTGTGCGGTGGGCAAATGCTGTTCAGCCCTTTGTGCGGGTTTAGCGGCTGGAGACAGGGGATCTGCATACGGTACTCCACCCCCTTGTGCTCTGGCTAGGAGTGTACCGGGATGGTGTGGGTCGGCGGTTAGCTGGAAAGGCAAGGGTGAAGTGTGAGGGGCAGAGGTGAGGCGCGAGCACATGCAAAGCAGGAAACGCTAGGTGAGAAGCCAGCACGTCCGTTGCGGAACATTGTCCTAACTGGAGAGAGGAGACTGGCAGGAGGTTGCGTTGTATCTGGTTGGACGGTTGTTGTAAGGGGCGCGCAGGGTGCATGAAAGAGCAGCGAGATTTACTGATGACGAATTGCAGAGGGTCGATGTGCAGGGTGGCTGCCGCTATGAGTGGCATGCGGTACCATTGTAGTAACGTTCCACGCCTCTTAACTGTTGCCTTCGGTGGGGAAGCGGGCAGAATGCAGGTTGCAGGGTGTCTGCAACATCGGCACGTGCGTGTAGTACCATGCGAGTACGCGTCAAACACCATGGGAGTAGCTCACGGTACTATGCCTCCCCTGCAGCATACATAGTGAGCTACGATCAAGCAGATTTGTGCTACGTAGCAAGTGTTGCGGGCTGTTGCGGGCCCTGAGCGGCTTCCGAGTTGGTTCCTGGATCGCTGGATGAGCTTCTGCTTGCACAGTCGTGCATTGACGCACACGTGGCGCGGGACGGGTGTGTCTGCCCGGTCCTCGCAAGCACACACGTGCAACTGCATCAGAAGATGCAGAAGCTTCTGCCTGCCGTACTGTTGATGTGTACTGCCTTTTTTGTATCTTACATCAGACGCCTGCTGCGGGGATGCGTACCGCATCATGTGCATAGCGACATGCTGAACCTATGCATCCGTGCTTATCGAACGCACTGCATGCATGCAGTGGCGTGCCGACCGTGGACTGAGTGTTGCACTGTCACTCCTGGTGCCGTACATGGTTTGCCTCTAGCAACACCGGAATACTGTAAACGTACTGCACAGGTACCGGTACCGTACCCCCTCTTACTTGCACTGCATCACCGATAAGAGACAAGACTCAACAGCCGTCAGCCAAGCATGAATGCTTGCACAAATCCTGGCAATCAAGGAAACCTTTGCTCACATGAAGCAGCAGCAGAATCGTCGTTTCTTCCTGCAGCACGAAGCCATTCCGCATGCTTTTGTGCGCCTCCCTGCACTCACCGACAATTGCGCTCGTCATACCAGGAAACTCAGGGGACCAGCCCAGCGCAGGGCGGTTCCGTGCAGCCCTCCAAGCTGCTCATTCCCTACATTCTCAGGACAAGCAAGCACCCTTGCCCTTGTTGCACAATGCGCACCACGCGGGCCGCAACGTCAATTTGGCACCAGTCCAGCACAAAAGGCGTTTCCGTGCAGCCATTCAACCTACAGCCCTTGCTGGCTCGTCCTCCCTACCGTTTTGTCGCTTGGGTTGCACGGCTGCGCGCCGCTCACCTCCAGCAAGCGGGGCAAGAGGGGCAAGCACCCCCAGCAACCGACCAGCGAACAACCCGACCTCGCTCTTGTCGTACAATGCATACCACGCTCGCCGCAACATCAATCTTACTTGTCTGGATCCGGGTCACGCGTCCCCGCATCCCGCATGGCACACGCTACACACTGGCCGCAGTGCAGAATGTAAGCCTGCGTACGCCTCCCTTCCCAGCTGCTACGCTGCTCAGCAGGAAGCCACCTCCCACCCCGAGCCCCCGGCCACCTTCCTCAGTCGCTGTCGTCTGCCTCCTCCTCGCTGCTGCTCGTCCCGCTTCCGCCGCTGCCGCTGCTTGCCCCTTGCCCCTCCTCGCCCGCCCCCCACTCCTCATCCTCATCCTCCTCACCCTCTCCCCCCTCCTCCCCGCCCGCCCCCTGCCCCCCGCCTCCCTCCGCCCCCTCACCCCCCCCCTACACAGCAACCCCCGCTCCACCCCCTCCCCGCGCCCCCATTGTCCTCCTCCCCCCAGCCCCTCCTCCCCCTCCCCCGCTCTCCCCACTGCTGCTGCTCCCGCTCCCCTCATTCCCGCTCCCCTCCTCACTCCCTCCCTCGCTCCCCTCCTCACTCTCCCCCTCGCTCCCCTCCCCGTCCGTCCCACTCTCATCCAAGTCGGGGTCATCCGCATCATCCAGCCACGCATCCGCATCCCCCTGCTCCCCCTCCCCTTCCTCCCCGCCCCCCTCCTCCCCCTCCCCGTCCTCCCCTTCGCCAACGTCCTCATCATCATCGCTGCCCTCCATGTCTGCGCCGTCCGGGACGTTGAAGTCCTCGTCGTCCTCGTCCGGCTCGCTGTCCAGGTCGGACGCCGCCAGCACCTCCCACGCCCGCTGCTCGTCGTCCTGCGCCGCGCCGTACACCTGACGTACCAGCTGCTTGGCCTGCGGGATTGGCGGCGCTGTGAGAGTCAGTGTAATGAGTTCGAGCAGTTTGTGGGTGGGTTGATCACAGTCGCATCCATAAACCCCGGGCCGCATCCAAGAGGAGCAGAGGGGTGCAACGAGCGGCAAGGCCTAAAGGAGGGAGCAAAAGCCATGCTGCCATGTCCTGTAACATGTAAGCGCACAAAGCCTGCGGTCCATTCATGGCCACACAAAGTTCACTTGCTGACGAGGCATGAGTGCCGGTGTGCCTCACAGGGCCATGCTACTGCATCCCCGGATCCCGCAACCCACCTGCGCCCATCACTCACCCGCTTGCGCACTTCCTTGGGCCGCCCCGACCTCAGCACCAGCTGCAGCTGCTGCACCTCGCACCCCACCACCCGCACCAGCTGCCGCCCCGCCGTGAACGCCGCCGACACCTCCCCCCACTGCGCCGCCGCCGCCGCCGCCAAACGCTCCGCCGGATTCATCGCCGCCGCCGTCCCCGCCGCACCGTCAGCGGCGGCGCCGCTGCCGCCGCTGGTGCTCCGCCGGCGGGCTCCGCTGGCGGTTGCAGCCGCGGCGGCTGCGGAAGAGGTGCTTGGTCCACCGGCGGCGGCGGCGGCAGGGGTCGGCGGCAGGGGCGGCTGCGCGGCGCTGCCGCCGCTGCTGCCGCGGCGGCGGCCCTGCGCGGCCCTGAGTGCCGCCAGGCGCCGAGCTTCGCCGCGGGACACCAAACCGTCTGGTGGCGGGAGTTGGTACGGTACGGCGGCGCATGGCTTCACGTCAGCATATGGGCGTGTATGGCCCCAGTTACTTGACGCTTTCCGTAACCCAGGCCTCCCGCAATGTGACGGCACTGGCTGGAACGTCACCTAATCCATTTCACATCATCTAGCAATTCGAGCAAGCGATCCCGACAAGTAACCACGAGGCAGGGGAACCGGCGTTCACGGTCCGGGTACCTTACGTAACTAACTACAATGGGGCACGGTCCAGGGGCAACGTGAGAGAGCGACTTGTGTCACAATGACCCACCTCGACGGCGCGGCGGCCCCGCCGGCGTGTGCGATGCCACGTGTCCGTGCCCCTGCTGCAGCTGCGCCTCGGACTGCTGCAGCGCGCGCCGCAGCCTCTCCGTGGTGCTGCGGTCGCCCGTCTGCGCGGGTACAGGACAGAGGAGGAAAACGGTGACGAGGAAAGTAAAATGGGCAGGACCCTCCCACCGCCTGCAGCCCGTTCTCCACCAGCCCCCCGGCGCCCACACACGATTTTGAAGCCCCACGCCGTGTGGCACGCAACCAAACCATACCCCCCTCCGCGGCCCACACCTGTCCGTACAGCCGTTCACCCGACATTCCGGCTCTACCCTTCACCCGCCCTACCTTAGACGTCCCCCGGCACCCACTTACGTTTTCGTTGCCCCACAGCATGCAGCGGTGCGCCGCCAGGCATCGCTCCACCACAAGTGCTGTGTGGCACAGGACGGCCCTACCTTGTGCCGTGACACCCCCGACCCCCGTGACACCCCCAACCGCACCAACCTTACCCCACCCGCAACGCGCCTCACCCCTCCCCGTGCCCCACCCTTCACTCGCTACAGCGAATTCGCGTCCCGATTCTCACGTTTTCGTTGCCCCACAGCCTGCAGTCTTGTGCGGCAAGGCATCCGTCCACCACCAACGCCGTGTGGCACCACGCCAGGGTGCAGCCCACAAGCCGCGCCAGCGCGTTGGGGCCCACCTCCACGCCCAGCGAGCAGTGGCTTAACACACAGCGTGTTGCTTGCAGCTGCCCCGCGTCCAGGGACACGGCAGCGGGGCCCTGCCGGTGGGCGGCCTGGGGGTGGGGGCAAGTGCAGAGTGCAGTGGGAAATGGTCACGGAGTGGATGAGCGGGAGCATTCGGGTGTGTATGGACGGGGTGGGGTTGTTTAATTTGGTCTTGAACGACAATGGGCGGCTTCACAGCAGCACACTTTGCCAATCATTGGCCTTGAACGGTGTGTAAGCAGTGGCTTAACACACAGCTGGACCGCGTCCAGAGACACGGCGGCGGGGCCCTGCCGTTGGGCGGCCTGGGGGCAGCCGTAGAGCGGGAAAGGGCACAGAGGCAAAGCATTGGGAAGGAAGGTAACGGTAACCGTAGAGCGGCAAAGTTACTGAACCGGAAACGGTCACGGAGGGCGATGTTAGCGGCGAGCGATGAACAAGGCAAGACCTTGGCAAAAAGCTTACCGAGGAATACTTACTAGGGAAGGGGGGAGGTGTGAAGGAGTGCGGTGGGGTTTACATGCTTAGTACTATGCGTGGCTCTACAGCATCTTACGCAGCCCCAGGTGAGCTCCGCCATGCCTGGGCCGCATCCAAATACGGTCAACCGCTGGTCTCGTGCCCTGCCAGACAGGGGTGCCTCCTGCACTGCCACCATTGCCAACACTAACACGAACGCATTGCCACCATGCGCTCACGCACAGTTTTAACGTACCCCCACACGTACCCCGACGCCAGTGAGGCTGCAGTCCTCCAGCTCGAGCCGCGCTCTGCCGCCCATGCTGTACGGCACGCGCAGCCCCGTGGCACCGCTGAAGGAGCACCGCTCGAAGCTGCGAGGGATGGGGGAGCAACCAACAATGTCATACATCACTATCAATTGAAAGACGTCATTTGGTTGACCCTGCCGCCCATGCTGAACGACACACGGAGCCCCGCCACCGAACGAGCACCGCTCGAAGCTACATTCAAGGAAGGGGCGTAAAAAACTAGTAACTGACGAAGTGTTGCAGAAGCGCTGTTGTTGCCCATTGCTATGTGCTTTTGTCATCAGAGGATTGGGGGAGCAGGCGGCCCATGGCCGCAAACGGAGCAGCTCCATGTCATCCGTTTGTGGCAGGCCATGGCGTGCTGCGGGCCAGCATGGGCTCACCAAGCCACCCGCCAGCCGAAGGGGCAACTAAAGGCAATTTATAGAGCCTTTGGCATGTAAAGCTAACACTTGACCCTCCGAAGGGGGCCCAAAGGGCTACTAACCAACCTTTGGGGCCTTCAACAGCCACGCACGTCAGGCAAACAACTCGAGGGCAGTGACTCGCGACAGCCAGCGGGGCACCCACCGCGCCACGGAGCCCTCCGGGCCGAAGCTGCAGATGCTGAGGTCGGACTGCTCCGTTGACGTGCGGAACTCAAACCCCACAAAGCAGCACCTGGGCAAGCAACACCACAGTACGGCAGGTCAGCGCCGCACCAAGAATCACCAGCGGTTTGGCGGATCTCCTGGCTTGCAGCTGAACAACGGATGTGTACCGCTGTCTTCTCCTCGCCCAATAGGTTGTCCCACCAACAGCGTGTATGTCTGGGCCTGCACCACAGCTCAGCTCCCGGCCCCAATGCCCACCCGCTGTTCACGACCGCCAAGGTAGGGTCACTTTTATGTCATATGGAGCCTTGAGGCCGCATAGTTTCTCCTGGACCCCGGCCCCATTACGCTACGCTAAAACGCCTGCATGCAAAGCATGCCGGTACCCCACAGCCCTTCGAAACATCTGATGTTCACGACCACCCCTGGGAGGGGAACCGCAGCGTCCGTCTAGGCATCCTGCATTACCCCATACACCTGACGCTGGGCCACCCGGCCCCAGTACATCCAAAGCCAGGCCCCACCACCCACCTGCTAATCATAACCAACCCCTAGGGCGCAGCGTCCGTCTGGCAGTGCTGCAATACCCTCTACACCTGACACCCGAGCTCATTACCGGTACCTCCAGGCCAGTGCCCCACCACCCACCTGCTGTTCATGACCACCACTGGAGGCCGTAGCGTGCACACCACAACCCCCGGCCGGGACACCACCCCCGGCTGCGGGGGCAGCTGGTGCGCCGCCACTGGCCGGGGCAGGGTGGGACCCCCTGCTGCTGCCCCTGCCGTCCCATCAACCCGGACCCCGGCCGGGCGTTGGTCGTGTTGCTGTTGCTGCCGGTGCTGCTGGTACTGCTGCTGCCACACGTCCTCTGCGACCAGCCGGACCGGCGTGTCGACCACCAGCGTCTCCTGCAGCACCCCCGTGTCAGACAGGAGGGTCAACTATTGCGTGCACACAACAACTGTGCAGACACCAACGTAAATTCCAGAAAACGTTCAAGAGGTGCACAGGTTTGTAAGGATCAGGGGGAACGCTGTCGTGCATGCTGCCCCTGCGCTTGCCTGGTACATGCCCGGGGGGCAGATGAGGGTGTCCCCTGACGCCGCGGAGGCCAGCAGGTCAGCCAGGGCCTGGCCCGGAACCAGCCGGCGGCAGAACTGCGGTTCCAACAGGAGCCCACGCCACCGCTTGCAGACTGCGGATGGGCGTTTGCAAGGGAGGGAGGCAAGGCAGGTCGCGACACGGGGTCCCCGCGGGTGGCACGACGCAGCAGGCAGCACCAGGGTGTCGATACACACACGCACTCGCCTAACACGGCTTATACCGGAACTTGTATATTTGTCACTTTGTTGGTGCTGTGCCGGTAGCTTCTATGACGATGCCTTTCTCCGCGTCGGTGGCGCGAAACCGCGCTGTAGTTCAACTCACCCAGGGAAGCCGCCTGCCTGTGCGGGAAGCCAAGGCTCGAGAAGACAAGGAGAAGAGGCTCATTTGGAAGAATGTCAATCGACATGGCGTCTCCAGGAGGGTCTCCAAGCTGGGCTTCGGACTCCTTCCGTTTCTTGCGGACCATCCTCCGCTGCTTTCGGTGTTGCCTTTGGTCACCAACAAACGATAAACATTAAAATTATAGGCAAGTGTCTTATGAAGGTATGGATTATTCACAGGCGGTCAAAGCTACGTCAACAGTGCAGGGGTACAGCAACTAGTTCCCGGTGGTCTTGAACAAGGCGAAAGATGCTCGGGGGACAGCACATGCATGGAGCAGCTTGACCTGAGTGCCGAGCGTCCAGCCCTCATACACGTGGACATGAGGGCAAGGCACCGTACAAGTAGGAACGGGGAGAGTAGCCTCCTGGGGCACCCTTCCGTGGTCAGTATCGTAGCGAACAGCTCTGGATCAGCACTTGCCCAGCGGCACATCACAAAATAACACAGGGCAAGGCACCGTACAAGTAGGAACGGGGAGAGTAGCCTCCTGGGGCACCCTTCCGTGGTCAGTATCGTAGCGAACAGCTCTGGATCAGCACTTGCCCAGCGGCACATCACAGAATAACACACAGAACTACACTGGCACAAAGAACAAAACGATGACAGAAGTGAGATTTGAACTCACGCCCTTTCGGACTAGTAGCTTCGCCCGGATGACCCCGGTAGCCTGAAACTAGCGCCTTAGACCGCTCGGCCATTCTGCCACGAGATGATTGTTATGGTCAATACATTATTTATGTAGCTTGTAATCAAGGTCGTTGTGGTGGTTAAGGCGGTTTTCGGTTGGTGATCATCGATGATATGTACAACTATCTTTAGCAAAAGTAAAGGAACTGGATGACATTCACTGCAAATCGAATATATATATAAGGGTAATTACAAGTTCGTTGTGGTGGGTAAGACGGTTTTCGCTTATCAACGGACGTCGGTTGCCTTGGCTGGTGTGCGTGCCTGCGGCAGAGTTGTAACGCCTGGGGCGCCTACTGCTCTCCGGCTGCCACTGTGCTGCTCTGCCTTATATCTTGCATGGTAGTTGACGGCATGTGTGAGGAACTCTCCGGTGTGGTCCAAGGACGCGGTCCCCTGGACGCGGTACAGCCTCGGCCGTAGCGGCTCGTGTCCCTTTGGGAGGGCTGTCTCGTTGCCCTCTCGATCGCGGTCCCAGGGGCCATGGCACCAACCGCAGTCCAACCGCAGCCCCAAGTACGGCAACGGCGCCAACCGCAGTCCAAGGGCTGTGGCACCAACCACAGTCCAGCCCAGGGGTCCCCTGGTCCAACCGCAGCCCAAGGGTTACAGCGACTACCGCAGTCCCAGGGGCCATGGCACCAACCACAGGTCCAACCGCAGCCCAAAGGGAACCGCAGCCCAAGGGGCCGTGGCACCAACCACAGGCCAACCGCAGCCCAAGGGTTAAAGTGCCAATCGCAGTCCCAGGGGCCATGGCACCAGGTGGCACAAACCACAGTGCAACTGCAGTCCGAGCCAAGGGTCATGGCGCAAAACGCAACCGCCAAGGGGCACACAAGTATGCAACAGCAGCCCCAAGGTTCACGGCACCAACTGCTGTCCGAAGGGTCACAGCACACATTTCAGTCCCGAGTTTGATTGCAACGACTCCAGTCAAAAGGCCCCGGCAGCAATAACAGCCCCAAGGGTCACAGCGCCAACTGCAGTACCACCACAGCACAAGGGGCCCCAAGGGTCACCGCACCAAGGACAGTGTCAGGGGTCCCAAGGCACCGAGCGGGACAGGGCTGGGCTCTGGAAGGGGACCAAAACTGTAAATCCATACATACAAAGGTTCACAAACCTGACCTTTGCTTTGTACCCCTGCTTTGTACTGGTTGTTACTTGTCCAAGGTAGCCAACGAACGAAGGCAAAGAAGCTTTTACCATCGCAGCCAATACCCACAAACACACTTTGCAGTCGGTCACAGGGTTGTAGAGCCCCTTGGCATGCCACAGAGTTTGTGCACAAGGGATGAAGCACTGCTATACCCGGTGGCTATACATGCCACTAGGCGCACCCACACGTGGCGGAAAATGACCCCAAAAGCCCGTGCATGATTAACAGCAGCCGCCAAGCAACAAGCACCGCGCCAAGAAGGTACAGGAGAGAACATGACCGTTCACAGAACAAGAATACCAACACTGGGAACAATTGCCACCAACTTGATCACCGAGCCAAGCCACCAACGCTGCTATTCTCGTAACACCATACAGCCAACCGGTGGGTTCACGCTCTCAGTTCCAATGGGCAGCACGCATGTCAGAGCCCCACAGCGCACGATGCTGCGCGCGTTGCGCCAGCGCATGTTGCAGCCCCCTGATATCTGACGACTGACGCCCCAGCGTGGCACCGCCTTGTCGCTCGGGTGTAGGTTGAATGGTTGAGGGTGCATGTCTTGCCGGCAGGCACGAAGCCCCACTTGAGCCGCCCGGCGGTGCGCGGCTGCTGCCAGCTCATCACGCCGGTGGGATGATCGCCTGCTGCGCCGGCAGGCAGTCCGGCACGAAGCCGTACTTGAGCCAGGCCGTGAGCGGCTGCCAGCTCACGGCCCCACATCCATTGCAGTGCCTCTTCGGATGTCGGCTGAATTGTTAATGGTGCGTGTCGTGTCGGCAGGCACAAAGCCCCACTTGAGCCGCCAGGCGGTGCACGGCTGCCAGCTCATCATGCCCGGGGAATGGCCCCCTGCTTAACCGGCAGGCAATCCGCCACACAGCCCAACTTGCGCCAGGTGGTGCGCAGCTGGCCGGCTGCCAGCTCATGCCCGGGGAATGACCCCCTGTTGAACCGGCAGGCAGTCCGCCACACAGCCCCACTTGAGCCCAGCGGTGCGCGGCTGCCAGCTCACGGCCCCACATCCATCGCATAGCCTCTCCGGATGTAAGCTTTATGGTTCATGGTGCGTGTCGTGCCGGCAGGCACGAAGCGCACTTTGCACCAGGCGGCGTGCAGCTGCAAGCTCGTCGCTCCCGGGGCATGACCCCCTGCTGCGCTGGCAGGCGCAAAGACCCACTTGAGCTCACGCCTGGGGCATGACCCCTTGCTGCGCCGGCAGGCAGTCCGGTACAAAGCCCCATTTGAGCCAGGCTGTGAGCGGATCCATGTCCTCCGCCTGGTAGGAAATAAACAGCTCCTGCCCCGCCGCCAGAGGGGCCAGTTCCCCGTCGCGGATTGAGGTTACCGTGAACACCAGCCGGTCCGAGTCGTCCAGCTGAGGGCGTTGCGGGGGAGAAGGGCCCAAGAGTAAGCGCGGGCCAGGGCCGGGCGTAGAATGAAGCAAGGAAGGGGGGCCGGGGCGGTGATACCGGGCGCGGCGTTATCGAGTAGGGGTATGATACAAGGACAGGCAGGGCGGTGTACTAACAGCCTTTCCAGTAACAGGGTGCAGGTGAGTGCGAGCGCGCGCGGCGAGGCGCAAAGATCCGCCGCAACGAACCCCACCTGCATCATGGGCGGCCGTGCCCCCGGGTGGTGGTTGGCCAGGTCGATGTACGGCAGGAGGCCGGAAGAGCGCCCGCTGCCCAGCGAGCGCGACACCACCTGGGGTACACCACAAGGTCGCATTTTCTAACCTGACAGTGCATGCCGTGGCCTCGGGCAGATGGGCACGTGTGCGCACTCCCGTACCCTACCATACGAGTGCCGGTCTCCTGCCAGATCTAAACGTGGCCACTAAGCAACCGCATGAACAAGGCTTCCCAAATTCAGGGAGGTTGCTTTCACGTCGCTGCACGCCCCTGCTGCCAGGGCTCCACCCCACACTGTCATTGGGAGGCGGTAAGCTTATATGAACCCGCCTCACCATGCCCAGGGCCCACATGAGCCCCTCCTTGTCCACGCCAAGCGCCGCCGCCACGTCCGCCCCCGCCCCCTCGCCGGCCCCCAGCACCTCCAGCACTTCATCCGCCAGCTCCGAGTAGTGCTGCCGCGCACGCACCACCGCAGCCCGCCAACCCACAGCCGCGTCGGCCCCCTCCGCCCCCTGCTGCAGACCCACGCCCTGGCCCACGTCCCCATAGACGGGCTCCTGCGCTTGAGGGTCTGCAGCGGTCCCTAGGGAGGCAGTTCTTGCTAGAGCTCCTTCCAGCTGCTGCAAGGCGACGTCCAGGTCTCCGTCGGATAGCAGCCACGGATTGGGTGGGTTAACAGGCAGGGACCCGATGTAGGGTCCCCAGAAGGAGGAGACTCCCTTGCAGCGCTCCGACGCTAGGCAGGCGGCCACCTGGTGTTGATTTGGATGCACACAGAAGGAGCAGCACGTCGTAAACAGCTTAAGAACCAAGTACTGCGCAGGGGTGTCTGTTCAGCTGGCTGGTAGCGGACAGCCACATGTGCAAAGGGTGTGCCCACCGAGCGTGAGACCTGCTGGTCTGGATCCTGGCATGGTACTGCCATGCACAACCAAAAGGCCTGGCTTGCTTGCTGCGGCTGCGGGTGTTGGGGAGGCCCACGCGCCTCGTCCACAGTCGCCGGGCTAGACTGCCAGGGCTGGGTCGGACAAACGCTGCCCAGGGCTGTGTCACTGCCAGAGGTGAGGTGGTCCTTGGCCGACTCCGTGGCCGGGAAAGAGCTACCACATAGCCGTGGGAATGGCATACTGCAACTCTGTCATGTTGTCTTGCTGTTGTGTGGTAACGCCCATGGGGCATTTGGGGGACGCGGGGCACTGTGGGGACGGCTGTGACTGCCCGTTGGGGGACCCGAACCCCTGCCCCTGTACCGTCACTCCCCCAACGGGTTCCCTAAGCACTGTGCAGCCTCATGGCCCAGCAATTGAATTCTACTGCGGTCTCACTTGCTGCACTTGCTCCAGCTCGGCAAAGCGCTCCCGGGTATCGGGGTCGAGGTGTGGCCCCAAGACACGGATGGCAGTGTGGTTGTCCATGTGGAGGTGGCGTGGCACCACCATCAAGGACTGGACCTCCAGCATGCTGACATCTACAGCCGAGGACGCTATGAGCCCTCGACTGCCGCACTGCCCGCTCGCGAGCGATAGGGAGGGGCTGATGTGGCCGCCCTCGGACTCGACCCATTTGCGCAAGCCCTCCTCCACCGCAACATAGCTAGATACGGTTGCAGACGAGCTAATTCTAGTGGTTGGGCCGTAGGCTCTCTGTATCCCGTAAGCAGGACGGCGTCGGAAACAAGTTGTGTTGCGTTGCTGTGTCAAACTACAGCCACACGCACTCCGGTTGGATTGGAGCATGTTGTATGTTTTCTCGCATAAGCTTCCACGTGCTCAGCTCAGCTCTCCCGTCTGCGGCCACCAGCTCAAGTGTCAAGATAGTGGGGCTGTGGGGTGTTGCGCACCCCACTTAGCTGGCAGTAGGACCTTTTGTACGTTGCTGGCAACCGAATGTATAGAACGAACATCAAGCAAAGAAGCCTGAAACGCCGTGGAGTACCGCACTGACGTACAGGCGGTTTCCCATAGTCACCTACCCCTTGGTTCCGGGCGCGGACCGTTCTGTCAGCATTTCTCGAATACACCCTTAGGTAGCTAACATCTGTACATCAGCAGCGGACGCATTCAGGAACCCGTTTCCGCTAAGTTTGGCCTGCACGCTTCACTCTGCTGCTCAGGGCTGGCTGGTTTCTGCAACCTCCTTATATTCACACATTTCATTTTGACAGCATCGCCATGTGAAAAGAGGCAACCTAGGTCCCGTTTTTCCGTCCGTGCGACTCTCATCGCTTTGGTGCTGCTGTCGACAGGGGGAAACTCCAGCTTCTGATAAAAATGGGGCTGCTGAAAAAGTTTCGGACCCTGCTGCATACCGGAAGCCTGAAGCAGCGCGATGGGGATGACAAAGAGGAGACAGTCCATGTCGCCGTGCGGCCAGCATCGATGACAAGCGGTCGCACGCTGACGCCTGCACAGCAAGCCATGTTTGCATCCCAGGCGGGCTCGTCCAGCACTTCGGTCCGCCGTGCGGACTCGGCCTGGTTGGCCGCTGTCCCCAGGGTAGAAAGCGTCACGACAACCACCCTTCCCGGCTCCCGTTTCGAAACGACCATCATCGAGCGCCAGGGCAGCACAGTCGTATTGCACGGAGTAATAACAATGAAGCCTGATTCCGACGACGAAGCAGACGACTGCGACGCGCCGTCCCGGCAAGCCTCGCTCCAAGCCACGCCCTCGCCCCATCGCCCAGGCTCGCACAGCCCCGCCTCCACCTCCTCACGCTACATCCCCACCCTCTCCCCTCCCAACCCCTCCCCCGGAAACCAAGCCTCCCTCCCTGCTCCACCCGCAGCCTTCCGCCGCAAACCCAACCGCGTGGCATCACTCCCCACCCTCCTCGACGCAGCCGGCGGCCGCGCAATGCCCCGCGCCCCCCAACCCTTCCTCCCCAACGACGTCCCAGAGCCCGAATTCATCGGCCCACAAGAACCAGAACGCAGAAGACGCCGTCCCCCAAACCGCTCGGAGTCCCTGAAGTACCTGCTCAACCTCGACCAGTACGGCTTCAATCAGGACGTGTCCGTACACGACGCAAGGGAGGCCTCGGGGCAGGTGACGCCCCAGGGCTCCCTGGAGGACATCATGTCCGCGGATGGCAAGACCTACAGCATCCTGGCCGTCAGCGCCGCGCTGCCGCACCGCATGCGGCGGCCGCGCTGGTCGGTGAACGACTACGTGCTGCTGAAGCAGCTGCACCACGGCTACGCCTCAGACGTGTACCAGGTCGGTGCGCGGGTGTGGAGGCACGTGCCATGCCGGTAACGTCTTGATGCGGGGCCTAGGGGGCATTGCTTGGGTGCGCCTGAGCGCCTAAGCTTTTAGGCGGCATTGAGCTGCAGGCTTAAGCATTTTGGTGTACGGCATCTACGGCACACGATTTTGTATGTGGAACAATGTACGCTTTCACTCACCCGTCACGCCCCGGCTCCACAGGCCCGGTGCAAGCTGTCCGGCGAGGTGGTAGCACTCAAGGTGAGAGGGTATCAACTGGAAGGTGCACGTGGCTGCTCGTCGCACGGCAGGAATGCTGCCTGCCAAGTCCCTGTCTCGATGTGATGTGGGGGCTCCAGCCCTTGTGCAACAAGCTGCTCACGGGGTTGCATCAGACAGCATCTCCTTTGTTTGCCCATAAACCAGTCGCTCCACACACCCCCAAAGCACCCATACCGATCCCACCGGTGTACAAGCTGGCCGAGCAGGGCGACATGCCACCTTCGCGGCCTTACCACCGCCCCTCAACCCCGCGCCACCACTGTACCCCTACCACCATCCCTGCCCCAACCCATGCCCACATACCCCGCGTCCAGCCCCCTACGCCTACGCACCCACAACCCCAGGTGTTCAAACTCCAGTCCTCCATGCAGGATTATGGACGCACGTAGCACCACCCACCCAATACTCCCCATCACTCCATCCCCAGGTGTACAAGCTGGGCGAGCAGGGCGACATCCAACGCATCACGCACACATGTCCTTTTCCTTCGCTAACCCACACCCGCGCTAACCCACACCCCCAGGTGTACAAGCTGGCGGAGCAGGGCGACATCCAGCGCATGCAGCTGTACCGCGAGGTCAAGCTGCACGCCACGCTGCGACACTCCAACATCATCCAGTATTATGCGTGCTTCCTGGTGGGTTAACCTTTGATGGGTGATAACAGAGGGTGGTTTTAAAGGTCTGTCAAAAAAAGCAACGCTGCGACACTCCAACATCATACAGTACTATGCGTGCTTCCTGGTGGGTTAACCTTTGATGGGTGATAACAGAGGGTGGTTTTAAAGGTCTGTCAAAAAAAGCAACGCTGCGACACTCCAACATCATACAGTACTATGCGTGCTTCCTGGTGGGTTAACCTTTGATGGGTGATAACAGAGGGTGGTTTTAAAGGTCTGTCAAAAACGCAACGCTGCGACACTCCAACATCATACAGTACTACGCGTGCTTCCTGGTGGGTTAACCTTTGATGGGTGATAACAGAGGGTGATTTTAAAGGTCTGTCAATAAAGCAGCGCGCGCCACTCCAACATCATACAGTGCTACGCGTGCTTCCTGGTGGGTGTAGAAGGCTGCTTCGTTCCCGGTGTTGGTGTTACCGGTAGTAGGATCCTTGCTGGTGGGTAGCGTAAGATGCTCCCTGGTGGGTGGTGTGGGATGCGCACCTCGCACCCCCGCGACCCGCTCCGACAATGCTACTACACTAACTCGTTCCCAACACCCCCTCCCTCCTGCAGGAGCACAACCGCGTGGTGCTGGTGCAGGAGTTTGCCACCGGGGGCGACCTGCTGCGCGTCATGTACAAGTGCGGCGGGCGGCTGTGCGAGCGGCAGGCGGTCAACCTGGTGCTGCAGCCCTTTCTCACCGCGCTGCACTACCTGCACACGCAGGGCATCGTGCACAGGTAGGACGATGCCGCGGGAGGGAGGGGCCAGGGGAGGGGGCAGGGGAGGGGCCAGGGAGGGGGCAAGGGAGGGGACAGGGGAAAGGTGGAGGCGTTTGGCGTGGGGCGGTGCCTGCACACGCAGGGCATCGTGCACAGGTGGGGCAATGCTGCGGGGAGTGGGGTTGGGAGCGGGGGTGGGGGTGGGGGTTGGGGTGGGGGGGGGGATGGGGATGTGGTTTTAGGGTCGAGGAATGTGGTGACATAGGCGTGTGGGGAACTGGGTCTGGGAGGGTTTCGCATTGTGCACATGTTAGCGGCGGGGAGGGGGCAAGCGCTGAACTACCTGCACACGCAGGGTATCGTGCACAGGTAGGGGCTGGGGCGGGGGTGGGAGGAGGGGCTTTGAGGGCGCCGGGCGGATGTGGTTTGCGCGGTCGTGCGGGTAACATGAGAGCGAAAGCTCGCGGCGCAGGCCAAAGGGGTGTCATCAGAGCGCTGTTTGGCGAGGGCAGGATCCTACCGCTTGTGCGGTCTTCCATTGCACTGTTTCCTCTCGCTTACTCCTCACCAGAGACATCAAGCCCGAGAATGTGCTGTTTGGCGAGGGCAAGATCCTTAAGCTGGCGGACTTTGGCCTGGCCATCAGCCTGCGGGAGGAGCGCGCCAACACGCGAGCAGGTGGGCGGTGGCGGGGTAACCGGGGGGGGAAGGGGGGGGGGGGGGGGAGAGGGGGGGGCGGGGGGGGGGGGGGGGGGGGGGGGGAGCGGGGGGGGGGCATCTAACTAGCAGTACCGGTTTGGAGGGGGGGGTTTGCAGGGCATGACTGTGGGCAGCATGCGAGGCACTGGGCCGCTGTGGATTGCTCGGGCAGGGGGAGCTGCCCCGAGCAACGGGCGATCGATGGCATGGGGTAGGCAGGCGGCGCGGGGGAGGACAGGGGGAGCGGCGAGCGGCGGGTGGGGTGGGGTACACCCGAATAGCGCGTCCCGTAGCACAAGGGCACGCAGCACCAATGCACCAGAAGCAGCACAGCTGGCTACCCGCGCCCAGGCGATGATGTGACACGCACATTGTGCGCCAGGGCCGCCTGATAAGCGGCCCCTCACATGAGCGCAAGTCACAAGGAGGCGGCGGAGTGGTTGGGTAGGGGCACCAAGAAGAGGCACGGTGTACTTTGGAAGGGCGAGCGGTTTGTAGGCTTATGTACTTCGGAAGGGCGAGGTTTCTAGGCTTACGGAACGCAACGGGCAATCGCTGTACCAAGTGGTGTAAGGCACCCAACGCACCGCACGTGCGCTTGCGCAGTGCAGCGGCGGCAAGAGAACCGGCAACTAACTGTAACCCCTGCCTCTGCCCCGTCTGTCGTCTGCCCGCAGGCACTCTGGACTACATGGCGCCGGAAGGTGAGGGCCTGGGATGGGGGGCTCTCCCGGGGTTTCCCGGTTAGACTTTTGGAGCCGTTGGAGGGCAAACGCAGGATTCAGGTCCTCTCCTCGCCTGTGGGCGCACAAGGGCTTGCAGCAAGTTTCGGGCAACTGCTGCACCACATTGAACGGGATGTGGGGCTGGGGGTCTGGCCCGTGTGCACGTTGCTGCCATGGAGGAATGGGCGGTTGGGGGCGATGCATGGGGACCATGAGGGTGAAGTGTGCTGGCGCTGGCCTCCCGCAGTGCTGCGCTGCCTCAACAAGAAAAGCCCTTCCTACATGTCAGGTTGCAGTGGAGGCTGCGACGGGGGGTATCGGGGGTGCTGGGGGATCGAGGGTGACGACAACCCCTGGATGTTATTTGGCATTTTATGTTACAATCCAGGTGGTGTGGCCACACGATCCTTACTGGTCTCGACCACACCCATCAGGAAAGGCGAATGAACGGAGTCGTATAATGTGAATAGCACTGTTCATGTGCTGTTTCCCCCGCAGTGCTTCGCTGCCCCACCAAGAAGACCCCGGACGAGAACAAGGAGAACCCCCACAGCGCCCACTACCACCAGGTGAGTTTCCTGTTGTCAGATTGTCAGCCAACAAATAGTGTCACTGCGAAGGGTTGCTCGCAGCGCACGTGCCACTCCGCAACGCTGCCTGCACCCATACCGCTCCGCAACGCGCGCATGCACCACCAAAGTTGTTGTGTTACACACCCCAAGCCTCATCCTCGAGTCCATGTCTCCCACCCATTCAATCTCCTGCCCCCTGCCCTGGGCTGTTGAACATCTGTTTGCGTGTTTGCGTGCATAGTCAACGCACCTCCTGCAGCTGAACCCCCCTGCCTTCCCCCCGTAGGCCGTGGACGCCTGGGCTTTGGGTGTGTTTGCTTACGAGCTGCTGGTGGGCGCCCTAACCAACCCTAACCCACCCTAAGTGACCTGCTGACCCTAACCCACCTGTTGGCCCCCCACCCACCTAGGTAGTGGACGCGCTGTCTGCGGGCGTGTTTGCATACGAGCTGCTGGTGGGCGCCCACACCACACACGTCCTCAGTCTTGCCTCCGTAACCCAACCCCTTCATACCTCTGGCCGTTTCCTCCCCACAGGCGGTAGACGCCTGGGCGGTGGGTGTGTTCGCCTACGAGCTGCTGGTGGGCGCGCCGCCCTTCAAGGCGGCCCAGATGCTGGACACGGCGCGCAACATCATGCACGCACCCGTGGCCTTCCCAGACACGGTCAGCGAGCTGGCCAAGGACTTCATTGGCCGAGCACTCGCCAAGGTGAGGGTGGGGCGAGGGATACACTGCAGCAGATGCAAGGAAACAAGCACTTGAAGGGTGCCTCAGTACGGCAGCGTACCGTAGCCGGCCACGCGCCCGGCAAGGTTTGGCAAGGCTTAGGCGAACGCTGGGGGCCCACTGCCGCATGCTGGCTGTGTGCGGCATGCAACGAGACCCCCGTGCGGCGCGCCGGCAACTGCAGCGGCGCCTCCCGAACTCGTGCCACGTCACCCGCTGCACCTTGTACCCCGTGTGTATGTATCAAGGAAGCCCGCCCTTATCCTTTCCCGACGCCCACGCTCCTCCCCGTGCCCGCAGGACCAACGCGACCGCCTGACGGTGCTGGAGATGCTACACCACCCCTGGGTCACCATGTTCCAGCGCCGCGCCTCCGTGCGCATGGTGCACGCGCGCAGCGACTCGCTGAGGCAGCTCGTGCCTCACGCCCCCGGCGCCGACACCAACACCAACACCAGCAACGGCGTCATCAATAACACTCACGGCGGCGACATTGCCGGCGCGCCGTACAGCAGGCAGCACTCGGCCAGCCGCAGCCGCCACGAGAGCGGCAACGGCCACGTGCCTCACGGCACACACGGTACGTACGGCACGCACGCCGTTGGCGGCGGCGGACTGTCGCCGTCGCCAGTGGCGGCGGAGGCGCAGCGCGGTCGGCGGTCCAGCGAGCGGAGCGGCAGCGGCCTTTTGCATCACAGCATGCACGGCAATGGCGGCGGTCGGCGGTCGTACGAGAGGAGCAGCCTCGCCGCAGCCGCCAACGGTGGCGGCGGCGGCCCGCACAGCGGGTCAGGGATGCATGTACAGGCGCCGCACTCGGGTTCGCACCAGCACCAGCATGCACATCAGCAGGACGAGGACCAACAGCAGTACGGCGGGCCGCTGGGGTCGGCCTCGGGGGGCACCGTACGGCGGGCGAGCCGGCTGGCGCTGATGGCGGGCGTGGGGGATACGGCGGGCGGCGGCGGCGTGAACGCGGTGTCGCTACGGGCGAGCGCCGAGCGAATGCGCCTGACGCGCATGGCGCCGCGAGAAGGCAGCGAGTACTGATGCGAAGTTGAGGTGCGGATGGGCCTTGGTTTTGCATGGGACCATGTGTGGGACTGTGGTTGTTTTTAATGATTGCGTGGGACGTTGGTCCTTCGCAGGTGTGGGTCATTGTGTCTCTGTTGGTTCGGAGCCGGTCCGCACGCGGGGGGGAGGGTCGGCATGGTGCCGCGGGACGGCAGCAACGACAGCTGATGGGGTGGGCGTGTTGAAAGGTGCAAAGGGAGGATCCACGACGTTTGGCGGGCTTTCCAACATCTGCGTGAAGGTGCGGGTGCGGACGTGGGCCAATGCGGTGTTGTAGATGATGAGGCAGTGAAATCAATAAGCTTCTTATTTGGCCCGAAGGGGCAAAGTACCGACTACGCTATCATTGTTGGGCCCGTCAGTGTGCCGTGCCTCGTCTGTCATGCGGGGACCGCTTTTGTGCTGACTGTGTCAAAGACTTGGGAGAGGTGCTGATGCGAACCGGGTGCGGGTGTGTGGGGGAATCATGCATGTGGCGGTGGTGCTTAGCAGGTGTGGAGTTGTGTGTTGCTGTGGGTGTTGCGGGTGCCACCGGCGTTGGGTGGAGTGTGGTTGCTGAGGAGGGCCAAAGCAGTGGCAGCTTGTGTGTGGCTTTCACGCTGTAGTAGGGGTCACTTGGGCGAGCGGAAAGCGTGTGGCGATAGAGGGATACGCCAGCGCTGTGTGATGTGAGCATGTAGCCATGGGAACTAGGGCACGGCTCAGGATGCCGTACTAGAAGAACGGGTGTGCAGGGCATTTGGCATTTGTTGGCGCCGGGGAAGGAACGCACGTGCCGGGGAAGGACGTGTCTTGCTGCTCGGGCGATGGCTTCGTTCCGACTACCACACATTTGCTGGAAATCCACTTGCGCCATTGATACTTTTGACGCACCTGCAACTCGGGGCTGGTCGGGGCACTTGCGCCATTCATGATCCGTGAACTGGGCGGAGGGGTTGACCGGCACTGGCATGTACGACAACTAGTTGGCTGACTGTGATCGTTCCGCATTCATGGTTGCTGTCTTGCTGCTGATCTGTTCGATGACTGGGCTATTGATGGCTTGGTGCTGTTGCCGTATTCCTGCGCTGCGGTTGCGGCAATGTTTGGTAACGCTAGGTAGCGCTGGAGGAGCGCGCTTTGCGACGAGCTTACCTGACGTGCCTTGTTTGTGCTTTGAGTAATACGACGAGCTTACTCGACGCGTTCCTTTGTGCCAATGAAGTGAGGCATGCACCATGCGCGCATGTCCTCGGAGGTCAACCGCATGCACCCGCACTTTGCCGTGTGCTGCAGATTGTGGGTCAAGCAGATCAGGATGGTTGCGTGTTACCAGGTGTCATGTGTGCTCCGCAAGGGATTACGTAACAGGTTTGGGTGCGAGCGTGTATGGTACTGCTTGCGAGACATATGGCGTCCGTTTCCAGTGCGTGCGCTGTTGCACTAGAATAAAAGTAACAGGTGCAGGGTATTGTAGGCAGGTAGCATGCTGTACGTCCTTCCTCAGAGTTGGCGCAGGTTGGTCGCTCGTTCGCTGTGGTGGAGCCCCCACCTGCCCCCACCGTAATAGACGGGTAGCTTTTGGCAGTGGGGTATGCTAGCATCAGAGTCTGGATATTATTGGCACACTGAGCCAACTGGAAAGCGGAGGGTTGTGGACCCGGGGTAGCAGTGTTGAACAGCACGGTCAAACAGTGTCGGAGGACAACAGGGGCCTGCAGCGTCTAACGCGTGTGCCACTTTCGGTCGTGATTTCCATGTGCGCCTGCAAGCTACCGGTAGGCGGTAGGCGGTAAATTCTTTTGTGATCAAGGAACTGCATTTTGTGCAAGGATGCTGATTCGTGTTGGTGCGTGGGGAGTGGGTTCAGGTGGGTTACACGTGCAGCTGCGTGCTCCTAAATAAATGCTGTCGAGGTAGAGGCTGCGTGGCTTTACTGGAGTAACACCTGTAACATTTGGTCCTTTAAGGTGTTTTGACCAGGGGCTCCCCTGGCTTTGACCGAACTGTCCAGAGGCAGCAGTGCGTTCATGTACATGCGGCAGGGTACTGCACCCCGGTCCCCGCTGCAATGATGCACAGGGGATACGAGCGCTGATGAGTGCCCTGAAGGCTTTCGCGGCAGCGTCTGGCAGTGTGGCAATTAAGGTTTGTAAGCAAGAGAGATGCCTCTTGAGTCGGCTGAGGCAAATTCATGGCATCCACCAGACTCTGAGCTCCTGGTTCGCACGTGCCGCTGCGTTTCAAGGCCTGGCGCCCGAGAGCTCTGGAGCTCCTACGCATAGGTCGCATACCGTGACAAGTCTATCAACCGTTGGTTGATAGAGATTGGGCTAGACGGCCAAGAGCCATACGAGTTACTACCGGCATGCCGGGCCTTTCCATACTACTACTACTACAGCTTCTTACTGCCCGTGAGCCGCCCTGGTGATCCGCTACAACCCAGTTGCTGCATGGACCTGCGACCTCTGCTGCACCCACATAGCCTGCCCGCTGTGAGCCCTCTGCTGCATTTATTGTAATCGTGAGTGCATGAGGCGCCAGAGACAGGGAGACCATTCCGCCGATCCTCGGTTACACGAAACAGCAACGACGCCCAGGCTGCCGCCAACTGCCAACCGCCCAGCCGCCGCGGCTCCCCTGCCGCCGTACACGCCGCCTCCGACCCCCGCAAGCGCCGCAGCCGCAAAGCTGCACCCGCCAGCAGTCGAGCGAGCCCAAAACCCGCCCAAGGCCGAAACCGAGCCCCACGGTGACCGCCGACCGCCGCGCCGCCGCACAGCAGCCCGTGGTACGGAGCACCCGTACGGCAGTACGCGCGGCGCGTCAACCGCCAACCGTTTACTCGTCGTCGTCCTGCATGGCGGCCAGCTTCTGCTTCAGGTTCTCCTTGCGCTGGTCGTACGTCAGCTTGACCTGGTGCCAGCGCTCGGCGGTGGCGGGCTTGGAGCGGGCCTTCTTCTCCTTGGTGGGGTTCTCGCGGATGTTCTTGTGCACCTGCGGGCGTTGCGCGGGGGGCGCGCGGGAGCACGGGGGGCAGGGGCGGGCGAGGCGGGGGGTGCCGGGAAGAGGCGGTACTGAGGGACGGGGGTTTTCAGCTGGGGTGCAAACGCATGTTGGGACGTTAGCGTGGGGAGAGCAGCATAAGTAGTCCGAAAGCATGCAGAGGAAAGCCATCTATGTGCGACGGACGGAAGCCAATTCAAGTGACGGGTTGAAATTGATAGGGCGGTACGTATCAGCGCAGCGAAAGTATGCATGGACGCGTGCTTCCATGCATGGACGTCGTGCCCTACCTGGCGCCACACCCCACCCTGTGACAACCACGCAGTCCCACACCATCCTCCCCACGTCCCAACCCCCAGCTGCTGCTGCTGCGCGCTACCCGTGTCTTGCGCTGCTCAACAACCCCCGTCATATCAGCCTGAGCAAGCGGTCTCGACTCCATGAGGCTTCCCCCACAAGCCGGCTGGTGTCGTCCCCACAGCGCCCGCCGGCTGCGCCCCTCCCCCAGACCCCGAGCACTACAGCATCCCTGCTCCCGGCCCCAGACCCCTCCGCGCCTCCCCTGCCTCCACCGCAAGCGGCTCGGGCACAACGGGTAAGGACACATCGGCAAGTTCAGGGTACCGGTCGCAGACGGAACCCTCCACACACTTCCGAGTTCTCATGGGATCGGGTGTGTTGACTGGAGGCGATGGCCGTAGCACCCAGCTCTCCCCCGGCCCCCAGGCACCGGTTAAGGCGCTGGAAGCCGGGGGCGGGCAGCCCCGGCCCGCAACGTCGTTGCGGGCTGTGTATTAACGCGGGGCCGCCCGGGCAGCTCGGCCCCTGCCCGCCGGATTTGCGGAGGAGGTATGGAGGCGGGCAGGGCGGCTTTTGCCGAGTCTGTGGGCGAGGGGCTGACCGGCTGGCAAGGGACCCCAGCTGCCGCTGCATTTGCATGGCTTCTCGACGTCGTGACCCAGATCCCCCTGCTGCTGCAGCTGCCGCCAAGAGCCTCCAACAGCGCTCCAAGAAATGGTGACCACCGCCAGCGAGCTGCTGCTTCCAGCCGCAGTGCTGCTGCTCGTCCTGCTGCCCCCTCCTGCGGAGTCCCTCCACAGCCCCTTCCCAACCCCCGCCACGGAAGTCCGCAACCCCCTTTTTTCCCCCGCCACGGGCCGCACCTCGGCGTACAGGTCCTCCAGGTCACCGCCGCTGATGTCCTCCTCCAGGAACTTAGCGAAGTGCTTGGTGTACTTCTCCGGCTCCTCCTCCTCCATCTCCTCCATGTACTCGGCGACGTGGCCGCCGAAGATGTACTTCTTCAGCACCTCGGCGTCCAGCTTCTTGCTGCTGCGGTCGTAGCCCACCAGGCGCTTCTCGTTGTGGGGGATGTCCAGGCCACCGTCCAGGGCGCCCTGCGGAGGCAATACGGGACAGCCCGTTAGTGTCCTGGCTACTTGCGACAAAGCTAATAAGAATGTCAATCTCAATTGAATCATCTTGCGTAGCAGCGCGACCTCGCGCGCAAGCGGCCGCCGCCGAGTAAAGGTTTGCAAATATGCCATACGTTAGATTCAATCTTGTTGTCAGAATTTTCCTTGATACTGTCTTGACCTCTGTAATGCAATCGAGGAAGGCTCACCTTCAGGCAGGCGAACACCTTGGAGCCGGTCGAGGTGCGCTTCAGGCCGGTGTCCAGCAGGCAGTAGAAGGGGCGGGGGCCGTCGTCAACAGGCTCCACGTTGTAGTCCTCGCCATCGGGCTCCTCCTGGCCGGGGTAGTGCTTGTCCAGGCCGAACTTGGTCAGAATGCGGCGGGCAACCAGCAGGCCCACGCAGTAGCAAGACGAGTAGTTCGTCAGGCCAGCCTTGAGGCCATACTCAGGCAGCTCGTGAGCGTAGGCGGCAGCCTCCACGATGTCGCCCTTGATGGTGGAGCGGACAATCTGGCAGGTCACATCGCGGTTGCTGAAGCGCACCACCAGACGGTACTTGGGGGTGTTGTACTTGTTCTTGTCCTGCTTCACCAGACGAAGGCGAGCGCGGTAGTCGGTCTTGCCCGACCGCCTCCGGCGGTACTTGACCTGGAAGCGGCTGAAGTAGGCCGAAGTCTTAACGACCTTGACGTAACCCATTGTTGCGAGTCTCCGGAAAGAGGAACCGGGGAAAGGAAGGAGCTAGGCGCCGCGCGTCGCTTTGGGCGCAAACTGGTGCGCCGTACGTCGGCGCCGAGACCAGGTTCTATGCCCCAACCACAACCAAAACAGTAATGGATTATGTCGTAATGTCTATAATCTCATGTGCTCAGGCTGGCAGTTGAGGCTGGTGCGCCAAGAAGTTGAACCGTCGTCCAAACGTTGGGACTCCCCAGCGCCCAGGGCCGCATGCCCTTGCGCATGCCTTCAGCCTCTCCTGCACTCGGTGCTAGCAAAAGTACCAAGCGGATTACGGATTCCACTCTTTCAAGAAATGAGCGCCAGTCCCAGATACCTGGTCCCACCAGGTCCCACACACGTGGCACCTCCCTGCGCACGCTCGCACGCTTCACGAGGTGAATCAACCCTGGTACCAGCGGCCAACAGCTTGCAGTGTTTCAAAGGGTGTTGCAGTGGAAGGCTAGGAAGCAGGGACGCACGGACGCTGGGAGACGGCATGACGCCATAACCCATGAGGATGGCGACGTAGCCTTGATTTGGTTTTGTTGTTACTGTTACAGGGGACCCCTTCTGGTCGGGGTGTTCGACCACGCTCACCACCCCGGCAGCCAGGCACAAGGTGCCGGAAACCCCAGTGGCCTCGTAACACCCAACGCAAGGAAACCCCGTGGACCCAGGCCCCGGGATGCGGGACCAAACGTGTCACGGTGTCAGCAATGGCACGCCAGCAAGGAAGACAACAACCTGCACATGCACACCGCATAAGTTCACGCTAAGGCGTAGGTCCGGGTAATAAGTAGACAGGCACATTAGGAGGGTCATACCGTATGCTATGTGATGACCTCCTGCTCAGCTTCCTGGTAAGCAATAGTGTGAATTCTAGTTTGCGTCCAAAACCGCTTCAGGAGCGAACCTAGTGGGCAGACCCCATTCTAAACTTCAGCAACAGCGCGCCTCACGCGCCCTCTACCAGCCGACACGTGGTATGCCACTGTATGCTCCTTCCTGTCACCACCCGTCCTTCCCTTGGGCGGTCCGCCACGGTCCTGGCACGGCTTGCACAGCGCAGTCCCCTTGCTCCAATGCTAATGATATTGCCACTGCCTCTAACGCCGCTGCCACTGCTCCTGCTTTTGCTTTTACTGTTGCTGCTGCTGCTGCTGCTGCTGCTGCGCCACCAAGAAGGACCGGATCGCCGCCACAGTCGTCTTGCTGGTGGGGATGATGTGCCCCGACCCGTGCCGTACGGTACGCCGCATGCCGCCCGCCGCACAGAACGCGCCCTCCAGCTCCTCGCTGTCACGTGGGCCCACCTGCCGGTCAGCTCCAGGGGAGCTGCCGTACACGTGCAGGGAGGGCAGGCGGATCGACCCGTGGGTCGCCAGCAGCGCCTGCATCTGGGGGCAGGGCGGGTAGAAGCCGCATGCGAGGATGGCGAAGCGAAGGGGGGCGGGTTGTACCTCCGTGCCGCTGCTGCTGCGGCTGCTGCTGCTGCCACCGTGCGCGGCTGCGGGTGTGGTGTTCCCACTGGTGGCACCGCCTGCTGCCTCCTGCTGTTGCACTGCGCATAGCGTCGCCGCGACACAGGCGCCCTGGGGCGGAGGTTACGTGTGATGACCGTGTCAACCAAGCAGGTGGCATCAAAATGTGGGTAGCAGGTGGGGACGAGGGGTTGCAGTTGCACAAGGGCCCAGCTCTACACGGATATACGAACACGATGGCAGCTTAAAATGCTCCCGAGCACGTCCGGGGTGCACCATGCACTATGCTGCTGGCACGTTACACACACCATGCTGCTGGATCGCTACACACACCATGTTGCTGGCACGTTACACACACCGTGGCAGCTCCGCAGCGCGATGACGACTCGACGCACAGTAGCTTCATGATGGCTAACCGCGCAGTGTGCCCTTGACCACGTCCCGGAGGTGCACCATGCGCCATGCCGATGAAGTCTCACCCCAGGAATGCCCAACACGCCGTCGGGCGATCCCAGGTCCCTGAGTGCCTCTGCTGCCTCACCCCGTGCGTGTTGCCACCACACCACACACGTGAACAGTACCAAGGCCACCACTGCTCACCTGGGAGAAGCCCAGTACGCCATCAAAGGGGCCCAGCTCCCGCAGCGCCCGCCGCAGCGCCGCCAGCGACTCCGCCCACCCCTCCGTCTGCCGCGTGTACTGCATCTCGTCGACGTACTCGGGCGCCGGCAGTGCGGCATTTGCACTGCCGTACTCCTGCGCCCCCGCGCTCGCGCCGTACAGCTCCGGCGGCAGCAGCCAGGCGCGCTTGGCGCCGGCCAGCCGCCGCTGCTGCTGCCGGGCCTCCTCGCCGCCTGCCCCCGCGAGGACGTCTTCCTCGTTTTTGCAATCCTCCTCGTGGTTCCCGCCCTGATCTCCCTGCTGATTGCTCACGACATTCAGCCCCGCCACGCCGCTATCCAGCGCGTCCGCGATGCCCTCTCTTGGCCCCTCGTCCACCGCTCCGCTGCCCTTTCGCTGCAGCTGCCCCGGCCCCGCCTCCTGCTCCGCTTCCCCCTTGGCATGGCTTGGCTCCTTTGCAAAGTACGGCAGCACGTGCGGCCCGTCCACGAATACAAAGTCCGCCAGGTCGCGCAGGCGCTTGCGCAGGGCGCAGGTGCGGCCCTGCGGTGGAAGACAGTACCATGGTGGCATACGGTGAGCGGAGTGTACGCCACGTGGTTCGGCAGGGGTTGGCTTTCTGTCCGCCCAGAACCAAATCCTAGCACATCCTACCTGACCGCCCACAGGCTACCAATGCAACAGTTTCAGGACATCAGCGGCAAGCTTGTGATGTAACGGCATTTGCGGCTAGTACGCCAGAGCGGCGGCAAGCCATGTCCTACCTGGAACTGCTTTGCGGTCTGCCGGAATCCATGGAGGCACAGTATCCGCAGCTTGCGAGGCCCGCCAGCCTCCACAGCACAGGCTCCGGCGCCGTCGCTGGCACCTGCTTTTGCCCCTCCGCGCTGCGCCGCGCAGCCACCACTCTGCTGGTCGGACGACGGCTTCCCCTCCGCCCGCAACTGCGGTTGGCCGTGTATAGACTCCTGCAGCTGCTGCTGTGTTCGCTGTTGTATCCCTATCCCCTGCTCGCCAGCGCCCTCGTGTCTGCTGCTGCTGCTGCCCGGGTTGCTGTCTTGCTGGTGCTGCCGGCACAGCTCACACACGAGGCCCTGCTGCGTCTGCTGGTCTTGCCCGTGCGGGCGGCAGGTGTCGCACACGAGTAGCAGCAGGCGGCAGCGGCTGCGGGTAGTTCGTAAAAGTCAGGCCAGCGGGGATGCAAGTGCATCAGTATATTCAGTACTGAAAACGATGCGCCGGTGCGAGCCGCAAGAGAAGCACCTCTTGCTATGGTGCCATACGCTGAGCGCACATGATCGACCTGCTTCCGCACTTCGATGCCTTGACGATGCGCCTCTGCCCTTGTTGCACCTTGTCCCTACCTGCATCTCAGCCGCTCTCCGTAGTCGTCCTCGTGCCGCACAAAAGGTGGCTGCCCACCACCGCCTGCTGGGGTACCGCATCCCCACCTGCCCCTTAGCCCACGCCCTTGTCCCCACCTGCACCGCAGCCGCTCTCCGTAATCATCCCAAGGCGTGCCGCACAGCAGGCAGCTGCCCACCACCGCCTGCTGAGGGGGCACTGAGTCGGGCCCCACGGCTATGCGGTCGTCGTACCTGGAGGAAAACCCCAGGGGGAGGCAGAGCGATGGGGAGAAGGAGTTGGACGCAGGCAGGTGCATGGGTGGCTGCCACAGTCTTGTAGATAAGGTACTCTGCACGTCAATGGAGCTGGCTGGTCTTGCACGCTCGAAACATTTAAAACAAACTTACAGGAAGTTCTTGCCTCGGAAGAAGCCGCCGTCCGGGAAGGCTTCGAGGTAGCGCTGGATGCCGCCTGCGGCGAGCGAGGCAGCACGTGTGCGTCAACTGACCACCAACGGACTGACCACGCAGATATGACACATCACTGGTATACTTTAACGTAAAATCGCTTGATGGCATACTATGCGCATAGCGCGTAGCAAGTACCAGATGGCAGACCCGACACGCACTGCCTGGCACAAGCAGGCCTGACCTGGGGCGGCCGCTTGTTGATGGTCCCACTACTTGGGAAGAAACAAAACGGCAAGCCCATTATGATTACTCACAAGTGCTGCCTGACGCAGGGTAGCTACGCAATCCTTACCTTGCAGCTGGTACACGTTGCTAAACGATGGCCCATCAATTGTTTTGAGTGTCGCCTGATGTACGACTGCTACCCACTTACAACTACCCGCTCACCTTGCAGCTGGTACACGTTGCTGAAAGCCGGCCCCATCTCGCGCAGGTAGGCGCTGGCGCGCTCGCACCGCACGCCGCCCGTGCAGTACATCAGTACGGTGCGTCCGGCAAGTTTGTCGTACGCGTGCTCGTCCAGCCAGGCGGGCAGGTCGGAGAAGCAGCGGGTGCGGGGGTCCAGCGTCGGGACGGAGGGGGACTGCGGGCCGAGTGGAGCGAATTGGGGGCAGAAAGAATTGTATACCAGTAAGGAGGCAAGCGGGGAAGCAATGTGGGCAGTTACTTCACCCCTGGGGGCCTGCGTTGCTGGGACACACAATGCCTCCGAAACCGAAGGCATGGTGAAAAAACAGTCGTGCCATGGGTTAAGCTAGCGGTACCAGGACTCGCATGCATAGCTGGAACCTGCTCGTGTGTCCGAAACAGAGGGCACATAAAGGACTGGGCTACCGACACCAGGACTTGCATGTCGGGTCCTGGCTGGCGTGCAGCGCCCATACGGTACGGTACCCACCAAGTTGGCGCCCATCCTCACGAACACGACCCAGCGACCACACCCACAGCACGCACTTGAAGCTGGTTCGGACCAAAACCAACGTCCTGCTCACCACTCCAAAGCGGCCTATCCGCGTCTCGTACAGGTTCCTGGCGTCCAGCAGCACCACCCCGGCCCCGTCCCCTCCACCGCCAGCAGCAGCAGCAGCAGCACCTGCCGCCTCCGTTCCCTCCGCGTCCGCTGCCGCCGCCCCCGCTTCCTGCTGCCCCGCTGCTGCCGCCTCGTCCGCCGCGCGCTGCAGCATGTCGTGGAACTGCTGCGGCGTGAGGTGGGGCGCGGTGTGCGCCCGGGGGTCGGCCCGGTGGCGAGCCAGGGGGCCCAGCGTCACCAGCTCCTGCGCCAGGGCCCAGTGCAGCAACCAACAATCAGGGAAGCCGATTGCAAGGCAGCAGGGTGGTTGGGGTTCGCTGATTGGCGGGTAGGTTTCTTACGCACATGCATGTCATTTGGCTGGGGGCAGCGGGCCCCGCGTCACGAGCCCCAGTGCCAGGGCCCAATGCAGCAACAGGGGGAGCGCATACTTCACACGATACACGACGTGTTATGGAGCAGCGGGTTGCTTGACTAACAAGCTGGCGTCCTACAAGGTCGGCATGTCATACCTGCAAGCAGCACACGCAAAGGAACCATGCCTAGAAGCTGGGCGCATTGCTCCCACCCAGCTCGCGAGCTCGGCCCCCTTTGTATGACATCCTACCGTACCGTGATACAAAAGCGCAACAGCCAAAACATCTCACAGGATTTACTTGCAGCCTCAGCCCGTACCTGTTGTCCTTCGCCCAGCGGTATAGCACACCACCACCACCTGTACGGCACCTCTGACGCCTTACACGGTTTCTCGCGTACGTGTACCCCACCTCGCGCACCGACCCCCGTGACTCCCGGACGTCTCACGCGGTTTCCCCACGACCCCCGCGTACCCATCTGGCACAGCCGCACGCTGAGGCCCTCCTCGCACTCGTACGGCACATCCAATGCAGTCGTACGGCACCCTACCTCGCACAGCCGCACGCTGAGGCCGTCCATCTTGGTCTCACGCTGCGTCACCTCGTTGCGCGCGCCACCGCTGACCTGAGGCAACAGGTTCACAGGAGCCACTTTGTTTGTGGCACAAGGGGCGGCACTGTGGACGGTACTGTGAGCGGAGGCGGCACCGTGCACGGGTGGGTGCGGCACCGTGCGGGCGGCCCCGGCGTGTAGCGCCCCGGCGGATTCAGCAATGCTACCTCATCACTCGTCTCGGTGTCAACGCGAACTGCCCACGTGCCCAGCCCTGCCGCACGCGTAACGGCCCCCTGTACCAGCATATTGAGACGTCTTGCATACGGTTCAAAGGTCCACGTGGTCCAATCCGCAATGCGCGCCGGGGTTGCACACCCAGTGCACTGCTGCACACCTACTACACGGCCCTCTTGGCGGGCGCATCTACAGCAGTGCAGCTTCCAGCCAAGTCAAGTCTGAGCCGCACAGCACCGGATTTACTACCCAATCGGCAGTGTGCGCTAGCGTTGCACACACGGTGCGCACGAGCGCACCCCTGCCCAGGCAGGGTGCTGCCCCGCTCCGACTTTCCACTCCCTACTTTCAGTCTTTTCTTGCCTGTGCCTGTCTCAGGCTCACCATGCCTGCATCCCGCACCGCATCCGCTACGCACCTGCAGCTTGAAGTCGATGTCTGACCCGCACAGCAGCTGATCCATCACCCCATCCGCAGTGTACACCAGGGTTAAAACATCTAGTGCGCACAAGCACACCTCTGCCCAGGCGAGCGCACCTGCAGCTTGAAGTCGATGTCTAACCCGCACAGCAGCGGGTGCGCAATGACGGCGTCCATATGGGCGTGGAGGCCCTGCAGCGGCCCGCCTAGCTGCAAGTACCCAGGATGTTGGAAGGTATGGGGAGACACACGATGAGGGCTCAACATATGCGGCAGTGACGGCTGTGGTGGGCCAGGGAAGTGGTGGCTTCCCTGTGGTGGACAGGCGACTGCAAGGTACTGTACGGTGGCGGAAATCCAGAACACTCGCGAGCGCCTAGTGTATACTGTGTAGGACCCGTGCCCCATAGACACCGGATGCCGCAGGGCGGTACGGTGCGGCCTGCAGCAAATCCCGCAGGTGTCGGGTGTCCGGTGCAGCTGCGTTGAGGCGCGCTTCTGACGGCTGTGTGTTCTACCATACCACCCGCCTCTTTACGTCGGTGTGCCCCTTCCCGTTCGCTCCATATGCAGGACTGATGTGATGCCCAGTCCGGCGCTAATTACTAATGCGAACTCCAGGAATCGGGATATGCCTTGGCAACTCGTGCCGCTGTGCTGCTGCCTGGCGCAGGCCTATCCCTTGGCTCCTCACCGTCACGTTGACCCCGTCTTTTGCGACCCGGACTCGGCCCCGCAGGTTGTGCTCACAGCAGACCTTCTCGTAAAATTCGGCAACACACTGCTGCTCTGTGTCGAGGTCGACATACTTGTAATACAGGAGGATGCCCTGAGGCTCGCCTTGCTCAGCCATGGCTACCGCTCCAAATGGTTGGAGTTAGGAACAAGGTAAGCGGCTTGCTATTGTCGCGCGTTACCTAGGCCATGTCCTATGTACCGTGTATCGATATGGGCAACCTGCCTTGCCACGACGACAAGGCGATATGGGCTACAAGCAAGCAGTCATAAATCACAACAATAGAGAAGACGTGTGGCCTAGTCGTCGCATCGGCCTGCTGCGTACTGGATTCCTGAAGACAAAGCCGCCTAACCAACTGGCAACCGCAAAGGCAGGCGTGTACAGGTGGTCAGGTGCGCCCCAGTAGGAGTTGCTCATGCGTAAACGCCCAACACCGGCTTTCCGTATGTCAGCATGCAAGAACTGCATTAGGTGACCACGGCTAACAACATGCACAAACAGCAGCACGGAGCTCAAGCTTGGTCATGCATGGGCCGGGCTTCACCCAGCTGCTTATCCCTCGGTTCCGAACACCCCACGAATAGTTTGCAACGTCCAAGTAACCATACCATGTTCATGTCTATGGCTCCAACCCAAGGTGCACGCCATGTCAATACGGTATTAGCCGGCATACCATCCTGCCGCGCCACGTGTCTAAAGCCTACGATGCACCTACCGTACCAGCAACACCCATAAAGCCAACACCGCTCAACATGCAGTTATGGCCGTCTTGTGCCCATGCTCTGAAGCCATGCCAAACCGGCAACCCTATCTACTCATCAGTCCAAGGCGGACGTAGCGCGGATGCGTGCCACTGTGGCGGTGTTTGGGCTCCGGTTTCCAGGGTGGCCCCTAATGCAAACCAAACCACCAAACACTGCCTCGGCGCCACCTTCGGTGGGTTACAAACCATGCCCGTACACATGAGGAGTGTGTTCAAAAGCAAACGCAACCCGATTCGCCAATAAGCTATGACTCTGCCACCCTAAAGCGATAGCCCCCTGTACCCGAAACGCCTTCACTGGCCTACCCCAGCTGCCCGCCACCACGGGCCCCAGCCCGTCGCCCCAGCCATGCAACACACACCTTGCCACACTAGATGTCTCAAAACCCCCATCGTCATTACGGCATGACATGAACCCCACAGGCAAGCTGCACCTGCCGAGCTCCCTCCGCCCCGCAAGCCCAACCCAAGCAGACACGTGCCCTCCGCCTCCGCTGTTCGCTCGCCGTCTTCACGACTGGCCCGCCAACCTCCGGCTGGCCGCCCTCGCCGCCGCCCGCCCCTTGCCCATGCACTTCTCAAGGTGCGGCGCAAAGCTGCCCGCCTGCACCTGCCGGCCGCAGTTGCGACACGTGACCACGTCCGTGGCCTTCGCTGGGTGGCTGTTGCCGAACACGTCCACAGGGCCTTTAGCGCCCGGCTTTGGAGGGAGGCCCACCGGCTGAGGCTGAGGCTGTGAGGCGCTAGGTGAGGCTTCTGGCCCAGGTGTGGGTGCAGGAGGGGGCGCGGGGTGGTACAGGGGGGGTGGTGGCGTACCCGCGCAGGCCTCCCGATGCACCTCCTGCGCCACGTCCAGGATGTGCTCGTCGAGCAGGTCGCTGAATGCTGCTACAGTCTGGTACGCGATTGAACCTTCGTTCTCTAGGAGGGAGTGAAGCTGGTGTAGTGCGGCCAGGCGGCGGCGGTGATGTGGGTTAACTTCTGCGCTGGGGCCGAGGGCGGAGGCGGGGCCGGGCCCAGCGCCAGCGTTCGGGTTCTGCTGCTGCTGCACGTTGTTCTGCTGCTGCTGCTGTGCCGCCGCCCCCTGGCGAGTGCTCATCAAGTAGCTATGAGATCGCTACGTTGTCACTACAGGCGCTTTGTCGCGCGGAGGCATGGCGGCAAGCGCTTAGTGGGAAGCCAGGGACGCAAAGGTGCACGTGGCTTGTGTGTCTATTTTATAAGGAACTGCAAAAATTATATGACCATTGCGATAGGCGAAGAGAACCACGCTTGGGTGGTCTCGGCTTTCTGCACCATGCTGGGCCGGAATGCACTTGCTTCGCGGGCTTGATGTCAGGGCCCAACCGCAAGTCACGTACTTTAGTTGTAGAAGATTATATGGTGTCGTAGTTGTGCGACAGTGACAAAACCTCACTTGCTACCTGCCCGTTCAGCATGGCCCAGCGCGACTCTCCTTTAAGCAGGTCATTCCAAGGTAGCTTTGCCAAAGGATCACGACCTGCTTCCAACTCCCTCAGTCTGCCTCCGCTTATAGTCGACTTCAGCGCCTACCACACTGCGTCTGCCCCAGCATCCCCGGCTACCCCCTCCAGCCCCACACCAACCTCGATGCCATGCCGCATAGTGCGCGCTGGAGATATAGGGTTCCTCGCGCGTGATGCCGTCCAAGAGGGCGTCAACAGGTGCCGTGTCCGGGTGTCGGGGGGTGGCTGTACCCGCACCATGTTCGCCAATTACCGCAAACGTGAAACGCGCATACCACCGACCTGGGAGATGTGAGTCTCACCATCTATTATATCGGTGCATCAGCATTCGTACTTGCGTTTCCAGTGCAATGTCTCCCTGGTGCACCTTTGCCCGTGCGCTGTTCCCAGTTCCTACCTGGTTCCTGACCTACCTGCTTTCCCTCCGGTCACCAGGCGGCACCATATCAAGACCTACCCTGAGGTCGGCATCTCCGCCGCGAATTACAAGCGGCACAACATGTTTACGCGGCTTCCGGGCGTCACCATGAACGAGAAGAGGTGGGCGGAACACGCTGCACCTAGCCGCCAGTCCCCACGTGGACGCCCTGTCCTCCTCAACGCCTCACAGCGCAGTGCTTGAGCTCCTTTGCTGTGCACCAAGCGCCCTTACATGCTCTTAGTGTGATACTCACTGTCTTAATTACATGTGTGCTTTGCTCCCCCAGCTTCTCCTCCTTCGCGCACACCGCCAGCAACGTGCAGGCGGCACTGCAGCAGCAGCTGTCCCCCCTGCGCAGCGGCTCACCCCGGCGCATGTACCCGCCCGCCCGCTTATGTGCCGAAGGAGGGCAAAACACAGCCAGCAAGTATCGGCTGGCCTCACACGTGAGAGCGTAATCTCATGTCTGTGGCTGATGCTGCTGTCGTACTACAATTAAGCAGGTTGGCGTTGAGCACTTTAGGCAGGACGAAGTATCAAACCGGTAGGTAGTTCCAGGTTTCAGTGTAGGCAAGCTTGCAATGTAGCCAGAAACCTTCTGAATCTGAGTATAGCAGAGTAGGTTCCTTGCAAATGCAGGTAGCAGACAGCTGCAGTGAGAGAAGGGTTTTAAGGAGTAGGCCACTCTTGGAGCACAACAAATTTCGTCGTGGCACATGCCGTACTTGGACATTGTATGGGAGCTATTTATCCCTAGGACATGCACAACATTACCCTGTGTGCTGAAATTCATACTCCTTATTCGGCGTCGTATCGCCACCGCCGCCGCAAGGCGGGGAACGTTTTTCATGGCACTTAGTTCAGGAGTGCGAGCTGTTTTGCTGCAGCCATCTTGGAGCAGTGGTGGAGTTCATCCCATGTGCGTGCATGTTGAGCGTTCAGAGGCTTCCGTGTCATAGTGCGTGCTAGGAATGTAGTTAGGGGCAGCTGTTGCTGGTTGGAGCTATTTCTGTAGGCAGACACATAGTTGTGTTTGGCGAGCGCTTGTGGACTGGACCGCTTGTACGACGTGCACGGTACGGTACGTGTTAGTGAGTTGCCATGTGTCTTTAGACGGGTATGCTGATATCACAGCCACGTGTGCCATACGATGTGGTGCTGGGATAAAGCACGTGTATGGGATGTACCAGGCAGCTGTGCCCTTCGAGGTTGGATGGCGGTCCGGCGTCGAACTGCTGAGGTGTCGACATTGTGATTCTTATAGCTGCGTCGTACAAGTCGTACGAACGGGCCGAATACCTACTGCCTGCTGTCACTTGACCTGCCATTAGCCATGCTGCCGCATGCAGTGGCTGTGTAAGACCGACGTAATAGTGCTGCTGCCATGCAACTTGCGTGCTGGCTCGCATTCCCTGTGCCCAGCGACCGTCGTACTTGGCGAAGCAGGATGCCGACACCGCGTTCATAGAGTTTATAGCGCCTGTACGCACGCAGGCTGTCCAGTGGCCACCTGCCACTGCACTCAAAGCGCTAATACACCCCCGTATCCACGTCAGCCATCGTGCGTGTTCAATGTAAAGCGCAGATGTGCACCGATGCCCACCGCATGCGTCAGGAGCCTACCCAGCAGGGGAGCTACCCAGGGGCCCCCCCGCCCTGAGCCTACCTAGCCTGCAAAACACTCAATCCCTCCACAGAGGGCCCATGCCCGCCGCCCCCTGGCGTGCAACGGTCCGGTGATTGTGGACTACCGACTACGCATGGACATCGTGCAGAGCAGTGCAGAGCAGCTGGGTGTGCAGGCCGGCAGACCACGCGCCAGGAGCCGAGCCCCCTTGCGAACACCTTTCGTTCCACAGACAAATAGCGGCAGCGCACATTTGATATGTCCGCCGCACCGCATGACCAGCTGGTTCGTGGACAACCGATTGGACGCTGTGGGGACTGTTACGGACACCGTACAAACCAGCTACCACCACAACAGTGCGCAGCTGCGCACACAGCACCTGTCAACGGCGCCAAGCCGTCCTGGTGTGCTGTCCTGGGGTAAGCTCCCCAACGCCAAAACAAAGCAGAGGAGCATTCGTGCGTCGTCAAAGCACCAGCCAGGTAAGCAGCATCCCTATGCACCAGCGGTGCCCTTCGTAGGCAGTTAGCCCTGCTGTGGCCTGTGACAGCCCCATGCATCCCCCCCGCGTCTTTGCGTGCGTCCAAATTTTACTGAAGCCCCACCTGCCTGTCAGCGCCCCCGCACGACTGTTCCAGCCTACCAGCCCTCCCACGCATTCTAGCCCACGCGAAACACGCATCCGCTCAGCCACACAGACACCTCCCAGCAACCCGCCAACTGCCCTGTCGCTGGCGCCCTCACCACGACAACTCCTCCTACACCCTCCCAACAACGCCCCTCAGCCTCCCGCCTGGCAGCCCCCAGCCCACAAGAGTACAAGCACACCTCACAATAGCTTGGCAAGGAAGCGCTGCACCTCGGCCACGTCCCCCTTTTCCGCGCTGATGCTAGCGGCGCTAATGGGGCTCCGCAGGGCCCCCAGCGCCAGCGCCTTGTCCGCCTTCCCCAGCGCCAGCGTCACAGCCGCCCTGCTGGCCGCGTCCCCGCCCAGCGCGAGTCGCGTTTTCCGCATCGCGTCCAGCTGCTTCTCGACTGTGCGCCTGCAGAACTCCACCGAGTGCGCCTGCGTCTCCAGGTCCGACTTGTTGCAGGCGATGAGCACCGGCACGCGGCGGCGAGACACCGTGGGGTGTGTCAGCACCTCGAACAGGTCCTCCGCGGCCTCCGTCTTGTGGGGCGTGATGTCCGCGGCATCGATGACCAGCACCACGGCGGCCGCGTCCTTGAGGTACTGCTCCATCTTTGACCGCAGGCGGGGGTGGCCCGGCAGGTCCAGCAGCTTGACGGAGCCCACGACGCGGTCCTTGTCGTTGCGGACCTGGCACACGCCCTCGTTCTCCTGCATCGAAGCTACCGTGCCCAGGTGCGTGGTGCCGTCCTTCAGGCGGTAGAACAGCGTGGTCTTGCCGGCGTTGCAGGGGCCCAGCAGCAGGACCGTGCTGCCCCGCTTGCCCCCAGAGGCCAGGCGGATGATCAGGAGCAGCACGATGGAGACCGCTACCACTGCTATAGCTATTTGGACTTCTTGTTGACCTAGGAGGGCCTCAATCGACCGCAGCGTATCCTCCATAGTGATTACGTGTCGCCAATGGATCTGGGACGAGGTCGGGTAAGAAGCACTTGAGTGGCGAGGTGTATCTCAGTAATAGTAGTATGTCAGTTTGTATACTGGAGTACTACCAGGGATGTGGGTCAGCTGCAGCTTTGCATTCGGGTTCAAGGCATCGGGTTCGGCGTTGGCAGCTCGACTCCTCGCTAAAGTGCACGATACCGGTATGTCAAAGTATCACTGATGCTCCTTTAACATTTATGTACTTGCAAAGCTGTCAGGGGCTGCGTGTAGCATTAGGCATACTAACACCTTTCACAGCCGGGCCGACTCACAAGCAGTGTTTTACAGGTCGCATCATTAGTGGTGTAAGTCGAGACTCCAACTAGATGGACGCCGAGGAGGGCGAGGACGCCCAGCAGCAGGGCGGGCAGGAGCAGGCCCTAGCTGGCGAGGAAGGCCTCAACGCGCTTCTGCAGGCGATGAACGAGGAGGACGAAGACGAGGAGGAGGAGGATGAAGAAGATGAAATGGAGCACGGAGAGGCGGACGCGGAGAGCGGCCCGGAGGAGCCGGAGGAGACGGCGTCGGACCCCATCCTGGACAAGGGCGTGAAGCAGTACGGCTGCGAGCACTACCGAAGGCGCGCCATGATAGTGGCGCCCTGCTGCGACAAGCCCTTCTGGTGCCGGCACTGCCACAACATGCAGGTGTGGCGTTGTGGCACCTTGGGCGGGGTAGCGCGGGAGGGTGAGGCACCAGCCCATGCTGCAGGATGCGCTGGCTTGGCCGGGCCAAGGCTAGCACAGGCGCCATGAGAGGGCAGGCTGCATGTGCTGGTATGCGAAATGCGCAGCGACCGCGTGCCCCGGTGGCTACGTGGCAGGGGCATGGCGCACTTTGGGCTCTGGCTCCAAACCACGTGGCTCCCTAGGCGTAGGTCGGACCGCTGACACACCACGTCGACTCGTGTGGCCGAGGGCGTGCCCTGAGGATAGGGGTCTGCGTTTATTGCGGGAACGCCCTCCCTGTCCACCTGGTAACACGTTTGGCGCCGCTGCCTCCAGGCAAACGACAACGAGGTGGACCCCAAGAAGCGCCACGTGCTGGACCGCAAGGCGGTGCGCGAGGTGGTGTGCGGCCTGTGCGGCCTGCGCCAACTCAAGGCGCGCTCCTGCGCCGGCTGCGGCGTGGCCTTCGGGCGCTACTGCTGCCTGCTGTGCTCCTTCTTCGACGACGACCTCTCCAAAGAGTGCTTCCACTGCACGTAAGGCCTAGACGCACGAGGGCGGTCTTGGCACTCGAAGGATTATTCATCGACAGGCTTCGGGCTGTTGCGCGCATGTCCTGCACCGCATTTGCCGAACACGCGGGCCGGCGCGAACCGCCAATTCACGTCCGTACGACCCCCGCGGCTCTACGGACGCGCCGCACGGGGCGTGCCGTTGTGAATGAAGTGAGTAACTGACGAAGGGGGCAGGCAGCTCTTGCGGCCCTACTGAGCGGCCAGGCTTCAGCCTTTACTGGCTTACCCCCCCGCCTCACTCTGGCGCGTGCCTGTCGCCCGCAGGGACTGCGGGATATGCCGCGTGGGCGGGCGGCAGAACTTCTTCCACTGCCGCACCTGCAACTGCTGCTACGCGCTATCGCTGCGCGACTCGCACGTGTGCATCGAGGTGCGCGCGTGGGGGCCGGGGAACAAAGTGCCAGCGAGATACGCGAGATACGCGCGTTAGCAGTAGTGTGGGTAGGGTGGGAAGGAGGCAGGGGTGGGAGGAAGGGAGCGGCTCGCACTTGTGCATCGGGGAGCGCGCTGAGAGGGCGTGAGGCGTGCTACCAAAGGGGAAACGCACATGTGGCCCTATGTTTGGACTGGCAATTGACTGCGGGACAGGTATAGCAAGAATGCAAGGTACAGTGATCCTCCACAACCGGCATTCGGCGCGCACGGTTAACCGTGTGCCGCCGGTGTTGCTTGTGGTATACAACTTACAAACTTTCCATGGGAAGCCGGGCCATGACCATTCCCTAACGTTTCCCCTTGCCCGCAGAACTCCATGCACCACAACTGCCCCGTGTGCTGCGGTGGGTCACTAGGTTGCTGCTCCCTGGTCGGGACCGTCGGCGTGTGGCGCTTTTAACGTATTGCCTTGTATACCGCACTAGTAGCCCTCATCAAGGCCGCCATCAGCAACCTGGCTGGTTGCCCTGCGCCATGGTACGGCAATGCTCCGCCCTCCACTGTTGTGGCTGGAATGCCCACCTGTACCTGCTGTCCAGGGCCTTGCTTTCCACACGGCCCCCCAAGAGTTCTCCTGCTTTCCGTTCCTCTTACTTTGCCGCCCTGCGGTTTCCTCCCTCACCAGAGTACCTGTTTGACTCCATCAAGCCTATCAACATCATGCCCTGCGGGCACACCATCCACCAGGTGCGTTAGCAGCACACCGCCAAACACCTCCCACCACCTTCTCGCCAATCGCCAGACACCTGCCGGCCGCTACACCCTTGGGCTTGACACACCCGGCACCAGCAAGCCTCGCCCGCTATTACATCGCCACCCTCCTGGCACATGGTGCCGCCTCCCTGGCCGGCCCCCTTGCCTGCCAGCAGCTATACCCTTGGGAGCGACACGTCCCGTGACAGCAAATCTGACACTGCCCCTGCCCCCTGGGCGCCGCCTGTCTTCCCGGCCCGGCCCGGCCCGGCCCCTTGCTTTCGCATGCGCAGGAGTGCCTCCGCTCGCTAGCCGAGCACTCGACGTACACGTGCCCCGTGTGCATGAAGAGCATCATGAGCAACCAGGCCATGGAGCGCGTGTGGGACAGCCTGGACCAGGCCGTGCAGGTGGGGCGGTCATGGGTGTGGGGTGTGTATTAAGGGGCATGAAGAGCATGGTGAGGGACCAGTTAAAGTGGAGTTTGTGTGGGCAGTCGTGTGGGACAGCCTGGACGGGGCCGTGCACGTGTAGGGCAACGAAGCAGCCGGTCGCCTGGGATGGGGGACGGGGTAGCACTGGTCGGCCTGGTAGTGTGGGTGCCTAGCACCGGTAACGGCCTGTAAGTGAGGAAGCCGGGAGACAGGCTGGAGGGGGACGGGCGACAGGCTAGATATGGTGTTGATTCAAGCACGTGATCGGATCTGGATTAGGAACCAAAGGTGTGGGACAGCCTGGGTTGGGGTTGGGAACGGCGGGTGTGGGACAGCTTGGCTTATACAACATGACAACCGGCTCGGATGCAGACCTCGCTCCCCCTCATACCCTTCCGCTACTCTCTCTTGCTGCCCCTTTCCTGGCTCGGGCTGCGTCCATGCCTTACAAGTACGCCAACATCCTACCCCACTCATGCCCTACTCCCTGCCCCCTGTTACAACATTGCTACTAACCTGTCGCTGAATCTTGATGCGGAAGCCAAACTCTCATTTCATCCTCTGCTCCAGGCCACGCCCATGCCCAACGAGTACTCCAACGTCCGGGTGCCCATCCTGTGCAACGACTGCTCCCAGCGCTCCACCGCGCCCTTCCACGTGCTGGGTCACAAGTGCCCCGGGTGCGGCAGCTACAACACCCGGAGGACGTGAGGAAACTGGGACCCAAGTGCCCTGGGTGCGGCAGCTCAACACCAAAGGATGTGAGGGGGCATTTGGGGGCCCCCGCTGCGGCAGTTACAACACCCGGCGGACATAAGGAGGCTTTTGGGGGGGTCGGGGGCGCCGGCGAGGAGGGCAGCGGCGGTGGGAGTTTAAAGTGCCCTGTATGCGGCAGCTGCAGCACCCGCAGGACTTGGGGGGCTTTGCGGGCCCCAGGCTGCGGCAGCTAGATACCCGCAGGACGTCAGGATGCTTGGGGGGCCCGGGCTGCGGCAGCTGCAACACCCGCAGGACGTGCGGGTGTTTTGGGCGGCCCGGGCTATGGCAGCTACAACGCACGGAGGACGTGAGGAGGCTGGCGGGGGTTTTGGGGTGTGCTCCGGGGGCCGCCGCCGAGGGCGCGGGCGCCGGCGGTGGTTGCAAACACAGCCAAGGGGGGCAGGTTTGGGCTGAACGCTGCAGCCGGCATGCAGCCCCAACGCTGCCGCTACAATATCCGCAGGACGTGAGGGAGCTTTTGGGCGGCCCAAGGGGCCTGCAGCCGGGAGGTCTCCGTGGTTGGGCTGGGGTCGGGGTGGTGCCTCGTGGGGGAGCTACGCCGCCGGCAGTGGGCTCGAAAAGACTTCAAGGATATCGGGCGTGTGTGGGTGAATTGGCTGCCTAGGATTGGGTGTCTTTGACTCGTGTGGGAATCAAGCGTGTTGTGTGCGTAAGCCTTGGCCGCAACAAACAGGTTACACAACAGTGTGGGCTATGTTTTTGCATGAGCACGTGCGGGGGTAAAACATCATTGCGCAGGTGAAAGTGGCGCTGTGCAATGTGGATAAGGCCTACTGGCTCACGTGCTGACTCTGGGTACGGTGTAAGTTACACTGACCAACCTTGGGTGCGGCATGCACACTATGCTACATGCTGCACAGACGTGTGAGTAGCGGTGTGCTACGCGGCCTTGCGTTTAGTAGGCTTGGACTGAGAGCGAGTGGAGTGAGATTTAAGTGGAGTAGTAGTCAGCTGACAGGGAGGTTTATCCAGGATAGACTGCGTTAGACGCTGCAGAGATACTACCACATTGCAACTGTGCCCATTTCTCGAATGTGTGGACCATCAGCTGCGGCCTTGGCACTGGCGGGGCTTGGTGTGGGTGGAACAGGGTGGAGGTACATGCACTTCATGCATCTTAATTCCTAGTTCTACGGTAGTCCTTGTCAATTGCGATGTTCAGTGTGGTCTACGTGTTGGGTTACGGTATGCACTATGAGTGCTACTTCGTGAACGTGTAATGGTGTATCAAGAGTGCATATTGGGCATGACGACGACCGCCCCAAATGCACAGACAGCACAGGGTGGGGCCGCACGGCAAGCCCGTGGGAGTCCGCGGATGCGCGGGTTGCTACATGTCTGTAACTCTACGTTTTCGCTTTAGTCGCGGCTCCGCCGTTGTACCAGCATGTAGCCTTACGTAGGGGCGGGCTCGCCCAGTGCGGGTACACGCACGGGGCGTTGCTGGAGAAGGCCACGTGGCATGGTGACACGCAGGCCCAGCATGGCTGGCGCTTGCTGACTGTGACCAGTTACCACGTGCAATTGCACGACTACGGTACCTACTGGTTACATAGCACTGCAGCAACTGCACCACAGCTAGCGTGCTAGGTACCAAGTTGCTTACGTGCTGCATTCGGGTGCCAGCTGGCGCCAGTGCCGCCAGCCTCCAACCGATTGGGTACTGAGCACGCCACACACCAAACACAATCCCGACTCCCGCAACAGCACCTCTACACACCAAACACGCCACCAGGCCAGGCCAAGCTGGCCGCCGCTTGTGGCCCAGTGTTCCCCAGTGCCCCAGGCCTCCAGCGGCGGGGGCTGGGGGGGCATTGTGCGCATGCACTGCCGTACAAGCCCTCAGCTGGCAGCATAAGGACTCCGTGAAAACCTGCTCAACAACTCATCGGTTTCTCAAGCACCGTTTACTTTTTCCCAAACACCACAAGCACACCGTATGCTGCAATCGATACAACACGCAGTCCGTCAGAGCCTGCCCGATGCCGCGCACCACCACGCAAAAGTGCATTTTGGGCTTTCGCCAAAAATGGAGTTTGGGGCCGGCCAAAAGCTGTGTACGGCAGCCATGTTGCATGTTGCTGTTGGTGGCCTCTCGTGTAGTGTTGACTTCAGACCTTGTTACATTTTCTCCAATCTTGCTGCTGTGTTAGTAGACGTGACATCGCACACAGCTCGGCTTGTCTCCTTTCCCGCGCTTTCCGGTTTGCCTGGAGCGCCGGTTCTAGCATGTCCAGTTGTTGCTGTGGCATTTTCTTTGAGCATTGGTATAGCAGCACAGTGGCGGCCTAGTCAGTTAACGAAGGGGCGTCTGCGCCATGGAGGACTT
>VFQN01000500.1_pt1 | contig 72347 bp, 107 predicted proteins | sample 3512371 | NCBI WGS metagenome assembly VFQN01 (sample SAMN10412370, study PRJNA504923) | tailings metagenome | isolation source: Replicate 2 from Balatoc abandoned mine | place: Philippines: Itogon, Benguet | collected 2017-08-28 | reverse complement strand
GGACGGGCGGGGGTGGAGGCGGGGAGCGGGGCGGGGGTGGTGGACTGCGGACGGGCGGGGGTGGCGGGCTTTGGCGAGGCGGGGGTGGTGGACTGCGGACGGGCGGTGGCGGAGGGCTCTGGCGAGGCGGGGGCGGGGGCGAAGAGCGGGGCGGGGGCGGGGGGCTCCTGCGGGGAGGCGGCGGAGAGCTGGAGGGCGTGCAGGACTTGGGGATCCAGGCCAGGGGCGGCGACACGCAGACGGACCTGGAGCCGAAAAGGGGGGCGGGGAGGGGAGCAAAGTACTAGTAACGCGAGGTAGGGTAACGCGGGGAGGGGAGGGCAGTCGGTCGTATGAGGCAGCGGGGGACATGTTGTACTTGATGTGCGCGCCATCCATTCGTGGCTTGAGGGGTCAGTAAGCGAGGGCAAAGTCCAGCAGGAGGGGAGGCGCCTCAAGTGGTGCCCTGGCAAAAAGCTAGGTGTGTCAGCAAGGTCTGAATGCACTCACTCTGAAAGGAAGATCAGGCTGGCCTTACTGCAGGTGTAGCCCTCGAGGTCCAGGTAGCTGCGAGTTGGGGATCGGGGGCGGGGCGGTGCATCAGAGGTGGGCAACGAATCACGGCAACCAGGCGGGGCAGGGGGTGCATCTGGAAAACCTGCATAACGTACATGCCCTGCCCTGTGCTGCTGCGACCAGGTCAGCCCTAACGGGTTACTGCGCTGCATTGCACTTGCCATGCCTTGCACATGTAAGCGGCAGCAATCACGTTATTAGAAACAGCAATTACCAATGCGTAACGTCGTGGCTACTTACATGATGAGATCCTCCACCAGCTCGTATTCGTTGTCTGATGTGTAGGCCGCCACCTGCTGGGCGACGCCCTTGCTCCTGAACACAGCGCACACCTGCACGGCCGTTCCAGGGGCGCACAGGAGTGCATGACGGTCTTAGAATTGCCACGTCGCGCTTGTTCTGGTGGGCTTCGTGGATAGGCTACTTTAGCGGAGCTGCAGGCTGCAGGCACGCTGCAGAGCGTACGCCTGTCGGGGTAAGACCCCATCCCTGGAGGGTCGTGCACCGCTAGGTGTCCCTTCCCGACGACCCGGAGTCTACGCTTACACGGGACAGCTACACGAAGCACCCATAGTACCGCTTGACACACTTTAAGGTATGGCGCTTGGCCTCCCCCGTTTGCAGGCCTCTACAGCAGCACGCATGTAAGAGGTGCCTTAGACGCACCGCCTCAACAGCGCCCTCGTACCCACCTTGATCTTGTCTGGCTCATCCTCGGCGCAGACCCACTCGTCCAGCACACCCCCTTCCCTGATCAGCTCAGGCGGGGTCAGGCGGCTGTTGGCGTACGTGGCAAAGTCGTCGCATGCATTGGAGCCAAAGCTGAAGGTCCTGAGGTTCTGCAGCACGTAGCAGAGCTCGCACTCCTCGCTTGGAGGCGGCGGGCGGGGAGGCGGGCTCTGGCGGGGAGGCGGGGGCGGGGGAGAGGAGCGGACAGGGGGAGGAGGAGGGGAGGAGCGGGGTGGTGGCGGGGAGGAGGCGCGCGGGGGAGGGGGCGAGGCGTCCTCGGGGTTGTCGTTGTCCCAGCCGCCGGTGGGGCTGGGGTGAGGAGGGGGGAGGCAAGGGAGGGAAGCTCGGGTCAACCGTGCGGAGGCGCAACAACTACCTGCGGTGATGCCCTGGGGCGTGGGCGCTGCGACTCACGCACGCAAGCTGCCGGTATAAGTGGTCATGCAGTGTGCGCAGCTGCAAGCATGCAGCGCGACTCCAAGGGACATGGAGCTTATGAACAGGTGTAAGGCAGGAATGGAGGGACGCTGGATTAGGAAGGAACAGGGAAGGCGAGCGGGCGTCCATCTGGCGGACGGGACGCACCAGCAGCTGAGGTCGGAGTTGAAGAAGGCGACTTCGCAGCCGTGTGCGGGAGGCCGCTCGCCAAAGAAGCCCCCGAAGTCGCAAATCTGCTGCGGCGTGCGGCACGGCCCGCTGAGCGGCTTGAGGCACACCCACTTGCCGTCGGCGCTCCACTTGCTCAGGCCCAGCTTGGTAATCTGTGCGTGCGGGGTGAGTGAAGGACGACAACGCCAGTACCAGGGGTTGTTACAAATCGTGAGCGACAGAAGAACGACCGGTAGGGCGGCTGCACTGGTTTTCGTTGCACAGCGGCCGACAAGGGCAGCCTCGCGCGCAGCGACGTGGTGCACTAGGTCATACGACGGTCCACGCAACTGTAACGGCTTGTGTGTTAGAGTGTGGTAGGCCCGCAAGTGCCGGTGGCAGCGGCGGGTGCTGCGGCCCGGAGCGCGAGGCGAGGGTAAACGGCGCATTATGAGCGACACAGGTGCACCAGCCTATATCAGCGGAGCTCCCCTGCTCTACACGACACGGCGGCACATGGCACGTGGCACGTGCGGCTCCGCCCACCTTGACGATGGCGGATGTGCCGGGCCCCGATGCAGCCTTCTCAACGGACGGCTGGGTAGGCACGCTGTACAGGTTGTACAGCGAATCGCCCATGTAACCGGCGAAGCGCGAGCCAAGGCACGATATGTCGGCACGGATCTCGATCTGCGGGCGGCGGGCGGGAGGCCACACGTGCCGTGTGGGTACCGTATGCCTCACAACGCAGGGCCAGTGGTACGCAGCGGTGCCTGAGCACAGCTGTTGGGTTCTGGAGTTTCGTGTGGGTTACTGTGCCGAACACGCCTGCAGCGGATGATGCAGATGCCTCTTGTTCAGGGCGGTGAGACGGCTGGGGGCTTGGGCGTGCCAAGCTGCCATGTCAGCCCTTGGAGGGCCACTCCATACCCGCGATGCATTCGCCCCACCGCGCTTTCCCTTAGTCCCGTTGCTGCCAAAGGCACAGATTCCATGCGCGCCCTGGTACCCAGCAGTGCCAGCGGTGTGCAGAAAGAGGGAGACTCACGGCCGCACCCCACCGCGCACGGAGGCCACCAAGGCCCGCCAACACGGCACCGGCCCCGCTCCAACACCGCGCCCTAACCCACCGCGCCTCGCCGCTACCGACACCCGGCACCCCTTAGCCACATCAACGCTTGTTGCTCTGCACCTTATGGAGGTCGGTGTCGCAGCAGCGAGTGTTGTGCGTCCAACTGAGGGCCGGGGGCAGGAGGCAGGTGCGCGGGGCTGGGGATTGGCGGACATGCAAGCCTCATGGCAGCCAGGCGGGTATGGGCGTGCAGTCAGACCGCGCACAGCAAGGGGCACAGCAGTGTGCACCCGGCAAAACGGCAAACTGATACTACACCAACGGAGCTGTCGGCTCCAGGACGTGTCCGTATGCCAGCTTAGCGTCCTTTCAGCTTAGTAATCATCAGTCTACACGCGGCCGACAGATGCGCCCACACGTGGCAAGACGGTTCCTTGTGTGGAAAGCCGTGTAACACTAGCATGCTCCAGAGAGGTACTGCTAAAGAGATATATGCTACAGCTGACATTGTCCTCCGAAAGGTGCCCATCGTGTGAGCTGTGTAGGGGTCACGGGGGTCCAGGCTTGGGGCCCACCCCACACTCCCAGTTAGCCATGTGAGGAATGGCGACGCACCTGCAAGACCCCACTTGAACGCGGAAGCACCACATGTCGTTGACCATGGTGTACGACGATGGGATGACGTACGAGCTGCCGTACGTTTTCCGGCTGCAGCGGCACCAGGGGAAGTAGTTGGCCGCGGTCTCGATCTCCTCATCCTCGCCCAGCACGGCTGCCGGTGGGGGCGACACCTTCTGTGCGGTCGATAGCAGGGGCCTGCAGGGAGGGTGTTCGGGTGCGTTGGGGTGGCCTTCGCTGGTGGCCCCCAAAGAGTGGGGCTTCTGTGGACATATACTCTCGGGGGCGGTGCGGACTCATGCGGCCATGCGCGTGGGTTGGGGCGACACTTCGCTGCGATTGCCGGGGCTCGGGCATGGGCCGATAAGGGCGGGCTACCCAGAACTACCCGGCCCGCCATACTAAGCCAGAATGCCCTGTTGCGAGGGATAGCTTATGAGGATAATTTGCCATCAAAGTAAGGTATCCTGTCAGCTCTTGCCGCTTTAAGTCGGGAGTCGACAAGCAAGCAGGATTCGGGTTTCTGTCTTCGCCCTCCAACGGCACCGTGTGCCAGAATCGAAGTGATAAGAAAGGATAATTGCAACAATGACTCCATGCAATAATGCACGGGGTTCAGGAACTCCCGTCTCCCACTCGCTTGGGGGACGAAAGACAGGCCAACGTGCCAGCTGGGGGTGGACGGAGCGACTCTCCAAGCACCTCAAGTGCCACTGTTTCGGTCATCTTGTCTTGCTTACCATGCTAGGACAAGAGCCAGCGCCAGCGTGCGAAGGCAGGCGCCGGGCGGGCACCATCGCCGTCCGCCCATCATGTGTCAAAGCTCGCCTACAGCAATCCAATTCCTCCAAGTTGCTCTGTTTTTCAAGAGTATGGGGAGGCGCACCCTAGCAGCCTCGATGTCGCGTACAAGTCGAATGAAAGTAGGTTCACTAGCCAATAATTGTGACTGTTCCCGTTCAGCTTGCAGATTGGTATGGCTAGTAACCATCAGGACACAGTTGTCTGCATGAATGCCTTCCCAAGAGACTTTGCTTTCCGGCACAGGCGGTGTGGCGGTTGGGCACCGTTGTGGGTTATTAAAGCCATAAAGGTCACCGCCTTCGCGCCTTGTTCCAAGACAATAGCCTAACAAGATGCATTTGCACAAGCGGACTTATGTGCTTACCGTGAAACAGTTGTCCGTTGACTACAGCCTGCGGCGTGCTGCGGCTGACAAGCGCATTCAGCGCCATTCGGCTCTGCGTGATAAAAACTTGACATCCATTTAATAGATATTAGTCACTCGGTGGAGAACTGTACACTGGGTGTGTCGCTAGAACCACACGAGGCCTCGGACTGACCGGAAGTTGTAAGGCGCAGTCGGCACAGTTAGAATGGCCGCATCTGGCCACACATTGCTAAAGCTGCTTGACCTTAAAAGGGTATACCGCATGTGATACCGTCGCATGTGTGGATACCTGCTCGGCCTCATCGCAGCCCAGTGCGCATTTTGTTATGCGAAAGCGGTGAGCCGTGAGTGTTTATAGGTGAAGCATAGACAAGCCAACATACCTAAAAGATTTCATGCATTGAAGGACGTAAAATGGAGAAGACGAGGGGTGTGGGCGCGGACGGGTCAGAACGGGCGGGCAAGAATACTACGGGGTAGCCTTGCACTTTGGCGCGAGATCAAGGGGTGGCCTTACCGCCTTTTTCTCAATACCTTGATCTTTATTGCGGATGTCTGCTGTGTCTCCCCTTTCCCCCGCAAGTGCACGCTCCCGCTGCCCTGGTTCCCTGGGCCACGCCACCTGGACGCCACAACAAAAGGAATGCCCGGCGGTGCGCACGTAACTCCCACACATTTGTGCATGCGATGCAGGTGTTTAGTGCTACCGCATTAACGTAATAGGGGCCCTCTTCATACGGTTCCTCCAGTAGTATCGCCCTGCGCCCCTGCGGCCCTGCGCCCCTACGGTCCTGCTCGACTGCTCCCAGGTGCTCCCAGGTGGCTGCGCCGCCCCTGGGAACCCCTGCCAGCAATCAGCCCAGCCGCCGCTACCGGTACAGACACAACCACTCATCTCCAATCATCGTCTTTACCCTGGAACAGGAGAACAGTTCCTCGGGCCTGCACTTTGGCTCCATGAGCACAGCGGCCCTGGGCCCTGGTGTGCGCCTGCCCCGAGCCCCCCGGTACCATGCCATACTCTACCGCAAGGTACCCTGGCAACCAACCGCCACCCCAGCCCCAGATTCCGGCCACCGAACGGTCGCTCTTCAGGAGGCAACCAGGAGCGGCACACGCTCCTGCGGCGCAAGGCGCTCCTGCATCTTCGTCAATGCAAATTTCCTCCCCACTTCCGCTGCCGGGGACCATGCTGTGCCCACCAGGTGCCAACACGTGGTAACAGCAGCAGCAAAGCCCTAGGTAAGTGACAGCATCACAAGCAGCTACAACAACGACGGACGCCTCTCCAGCCATGATCGGGCGAGCGTGACAGCGACGACAGCAGCAGCAGCCGCCTCGCAGAAGGCGATGCAGGCTGGGCGGAAGGCGAGGACTCTGGCACCGACCTGTGGGCCTATGCAGCCCCACCCGGCTCACGGTCAAGCAGGCCGCGGCCAGCCCCCACCTGCGGCCAGGCATGAAGGTGTAAGATAGCCCGGTCTTAGGGCCTCGGTCGCCACCACACTCATCTTTAGGTTTTCAGCTGTTCAGCATAGCAGACGGAGCAGCGGCGGCACCGGGGAGATTGACACTGCCGGTGCGTGCTGTGACCGCGCATCCGTGCGTGTCCGGAGCAGCTGGAGTTCAGCGAGGCAACGAGCACTGTAGGGCTGGAGCCACGGGGAGCGGTGACCTCGGCGGCTTCGTGTGTTACTGCTGCGGCTGTGGCGGTGATGGCGGTGGCCCCTGCGGCAACAGGTAAGGCGCAAGGGCTCCCCTGCATGGGCCTGTCGCTGCTGACCCGTGGGCCCGTGCTGGCGGAGTGTCATCGAGGAGCCGCCTGCTGATGGCCTCCGTGGGGACAGTGCAGGGGTGGTCTGCGCTGGGAAGCATGGGATGGCGCTGGGGGACGCGTGGGGGGTGTTGCAGGCGAGGGGAGTGTCCCACAGCAGTGGGTGCGGCCTGCAGGGGAGCCTGGGGGAGCAGAAGGGCAGCATGAGTTGCAGGGTGTCAGGTTGGCGGGGGTTTAGGAGGAGGGATTCAAGGTAAGCGGCAGGGACAAAGGGAGACGAGCTTGTCGGCGCTGAGGCGGTGTGCAGTGGGTGTAGTCACGATTCCCTTTCAACTTTTTTCCGCCAGAGCAGAGGCGGCTGCAGTGGCAACCGAGGCGAGCGGAGACGTCCCTGGCGCAACAGAGCGGCGCCCCACTGGCCACTGCGTGCGGCATTTCCCAGTCGCTCTGCCGTTGCCCATGCACCAAATCCAGCTGTGCGCAGCATGTGTTGCCCAGCGTGTCGCTTTGGCACGCGCTTCGCCCACCCTCCGGCCCTGCCACAGCAGCACGAGCAGCATGGGGAGCAGACAGAGGTGCAGCAGCAGGTGGTGCGGCAGCACCAGAGGCTAATAGGCAAGCGCCCGCCACGGGGCGAGTAGCAGGGTGTGGGCAGGGGCAGCGCGCCCACGCCGGCCACTTCCGGGCAGCGGGCGCGCGCTGTGCTGCTAGGGCCCGCGGTGGCCCCTCGACCAGCCCGACCCGGCGCAGCCCGCTCGCGCACCCCGTTGCCGCCGCGCCTCCATCAGCAGCAGCAGCAGCGGCAGCAACCACCACCTTCACGGCTTTGTGTTTAGCCGGGTTAAATGTGCCAGCAACCAGGGGAGCTCGCCGGTCAGGAGCAGCCCAGCAGACGGCTGTGGACGTGTGGAGGGCGGCGTGAGGTGCCCGAAGAGCTACAGCGGGATCCCGCCAGTCCCCGTCATGGTCCCTTTCCACGTTGTCCCGCTGAGTTGGCCCAGTGACTCGTTCCAGCGGCGGCAGTTTGGCTGGTGGCTGGTGGGAGCTTGGGTTATGGGGTTCTTGGGGATTGCGCACCAGCAGAGGGCGAGGAAGGGCTGTGGAGTGTGCACAGTCACAGGGAACCACCTGCAGGGATTCACTGGGCGCACAGTCTAAGAGCTGATGGCCGTTATCCTTGCCCTCGTGCACTCATGGACACTGGAGCGTGCCACGCCGCCACAGGCCCAACAGCAACAAAACAACAATCCAGAAGAATGGAGCGGAAGTTGGCCAAGACTGCAACCAGCTTGGCAGCAGCATGACGCAGAATGTGGCCATTCCTCCTACTACTTAGAAGCTTGGAACCATCTCAGCCCCTTACGTGCCTGCGAGCAAAGTCCTCTGGATCCCCCTCAGCTGTCGTAGGCTCCCACTGTACCGCATACTACAGCAGCCACGCGCCCACATGTGCCCACATACACCTCTCCCCCAGTCCCCTTTGCTTTCGTCAAGTTGCCGTGCAGGGAGCAGTAGGTTACCAGCTACAACCACATGGCAGACCAGTGCAGACGACTCTACCAAGACAGATAGCTCCCCACCAAGCAACGAAATACGCTGCTACCGGTACCTGCTGCATTTCCTCCTCATCGACATCTTCCTTTGGTGGCTCACGCCCTCTTCACCCGTACGCGATCATTTGCGACCTGCCTGCCCACGCCTAGATACCGCAGCTAGCTCCGCGGGCACGTGACCCGCAGCACCCTCCCTGGCCGCTTCACGCCGTCCACATCCACCTCCTCCGCCAGCACCACGTCCACGCGACACCCTCGCCCACGGAACCCCGCCTCCACCTCCTCCTTCTTCACGAACAGCACTGAGTCAGCGCTCGCACGCTCTACGAAGGCGACGTACGCAGCACGCTCGAAGACATCCTGCTCCTGCTCCTCCTCCTGCTGCTGTTGCTGCTCCGCGTGCCCCGGGTCTGGCTGTCCCGAGCGCCCTGAGTGCTGGCGGCCGTGTGTAAGCACGGATACCACCAGGTCCATGAAGCACGTGAAGATGTCGCGGAGCCAAATCGTGTCCTGTAGGTGTCAAGGTAAGGTCACAAGCACAGTAACATGACTGTCAGGCCAGTCACTGCCTTCAAACACCCCGCGCCCCGGAAGTGACCGAAACATGATCAGCCAGGTAACGGCGCCCCGGAAGTGACCGAAACATGATCAGCCAGGTAACGACGACGGGTACCTTGGGCCACCTGCCGATATGCACCGACTGGCGGGAAATAGGATCCGCAAACAAGTCAACACGCTGACGACATCGGAAAAGCCTTGGCATGCACGACAGCCGCCTCACCACCGCCAGGATGACGTCCGCGTCCCGTGGGTCGGTGCCCCCCGCCGCCGCCACCTGCGGCCCCAGCGGCTCCGTCCAGTCCAGGGGCATCACCGCCGCGCTGCCGCCCCCCACCGCCACAGCACCCGGCCACGGCCCGCCCGCCGCGTCCGGCCCCCCGCCTCCCGTACCCTGCTGCACCCCGCAAGCACCGTCCGCACCCGCTGCTGCTGCTGCTGCACTTGCTGCTGCACTTGCTGCTGCTGCTGCTGCAGGCCCGTTCACAGCGTTGCGCTGCACGTTTTGCCGCAGCAGCCCCGAGCACACGGAGGCCAGGTCGGTCAGCAGCACGTGTGCGCCCGTGCCGGCAGCTGCCGCCAGCCCCGCCAGGCCGGTCCCGGAGCCCAGGTCCAGCACCCGCCGGCCGGCCAGCAGCGGCCGCAGCTGGCCGCGCATGAGGCGCAGCAGCAGCCAGTTGGCCTCCCACAGCAGGAAGCCGGTGCTGCCGGCGATTGTGTAGTCGGAGTCGAAGAAGTAGGGGTCCTGGAAGGGCGCAGGGGCAAGCCTGATTGATGGATTGAGGATGGACTGTGCGATGAGGGTGCGATAAACGCAGAGAGACGAGGGGTGGGTTGTGGGACGAGGAGAGGCAATCGAGTGGGTAAGGAAGGCGGTGGAAGGAAGGGGTTTCGGTCTGGTTGCACGTGGCGTTGGGGAGGAGCGGATGGTAGTGGTGGTGAGGATGGAATATGGGTGGTGTGGCGAGCGTGTTGCTGGGGCATGCCGGTTCGTTGGTGCACGGCGGAAGCAAGGGGCCACCTGTGTGTCGAAGACCTCGAGGTTGCGCTTTGCAATGGTGACCTTGCAGCCGTTGACGGTGACCTTGACATGGATTTGGCTGCCCGCCTCGGTGATCACAGGTGGCCCGTCTTCACCCTCCGGCTCCATGTGCTTCCACGCGGCAGGGCGGGCGCAACAAGTCGTGGGCGGGCTGCCGTGTTTTACTTAGCAGTGAGAGTTTACAGCGCGATATTGTGACTTCTGAAAATGGAAAGCGTGTGGGCCTTGTGCGGCGGGTGGAACGTGGGCGTGCGCTTCGCTAGAGCAAACATGCGTTAAGTCGGTCCAGTAGTCTAATTTGTTGCGTTGCACTAAGCTTTGGGCCGTTTGTTGCTTGGCAGCCCGTGGCGTTCCCTGAATATGACGCTGACGCCGTGCTCAACCACCGCAACCGACGGGAGGGCCAAGTGCAGAGCAGCGCGCAGAGGTGTGGCTGCCAGCGCCAATGTATCCATTATCCTAAGACACTGACTAACAAGTTCAAATGCAAATGCGATGGCTTCATTAGATGCTGACTGAGGCTGGGCGCCGAGACAGGGCGGGATGCCTCAGCGACGGCCTGCCTTAGGCAAAGCTCTTGTTGCCCATTAAGGCGCAAACCATGTACTTTGCTTATGGTTGGCCCAAGGTGGCCTTTACCGAGCTTCAACCCGGCGATGCGTTCATATACCTGCACGCAACAGACAAGTACTTCTTTGCGGTATCTCAAACAACAGTACAGCTGTGGACTGGAGGCGTACATCGGCTAAAGCTTAGCGAGTGTGTCCGGAGCGAAGAGGATGTCAAGCAGGAGGGTTGGAACTGTTCTGCTCTATGGTCCCCAGCAAAAGCGACCCTCGCTATACTGGTGGGTGGCGATAATTAGAGCTATATCACGTTGGAAAAGCAGTTGATCGGATGTTGCGTGGGTGTTGTCACGTCCATGTAAGCCCTCACCCCAGAGCGTGCCTATCCGCAGCACAGAACCAATGAATACTCACATGGCTTACTGGCTATGCGTGTGACCCCCAGACGTCGGAGAACTACCTGCACCTGTACGCGATCCACACATGGAAGGACACGCTTCTTCCAGCCTGCAACTTTGCAGCGAAGGACATCCAGAAGGTGGACATCTACCTTCGCAGCAGCATTCGTATGGACAGCGAATCCCAGGCGCTGTCCCTCACAGGGGACAGCCGCTCCTTGCTGGTGGGGTTTGCCGACGGGACGGTGGCCTCCTTGTCGTGGCTTGGCAAGGTACGCGCTTTCCCCGCTGGAACACGTTCACTCATGTGCATGCACCATTTCCTGGAACACGTTCACTCATGTGCATGCACCATTTCCTCAAGCTCATGCCAGGAAGCAGGGGCATAGCGGTAGGACCCTATGGCCAGCTGGCCCCTTGACAACAGCAACACAGCCGGTGTTGACTTCGACAGCATGGTGCGCGTCCGACTTTCCCTACCCGTCTGACCTATCAGATGCGCGAGGTGGCGTATCCCCTGGACGAGGCCACTGAAAACGAGGAGGCCTCAGCTGCAGGCGACGGGTCCGATGACCGGCCCGCAGCACGCAGACCGTACGGCATGGCCCCATCTGGGTCGTATGGCAACATGCTGCAGACGCCCTCCCACGTGAGCAGCGCCCCCGCCACGCCGCCCCCTGAGCCCGTCGCGTTGCAGCAGCGCATCCCGCCTCCCCACCCGGCCGCAAACGGCGGCCTTCTCACTCCGGAGGATCAGGAGCCCTCTTCACCCCTCACAACCGACAGTGCAGCCGCCGCGGCAGCACAGCTGGCATCCTCAGTCCACAGCAGCCCCAGCGCGTTCGCCAGCGCGGCCCTAGGCTTCCCCGGGGCCATCGGCTCGGGGCACGTCGGCGACCCCAGCTTTCGGCAGCCCGCCCGGGCCATTGTGAACATGAGCTACTGCGACCGGAGCAAGCAGGTGCTCATGGTGCTCGCTGACGGCTCCTGCGCGGTGTGCGGCACCTCGGAGGGCGGCCTGAGCCCCCTGTCGGAGCTGGGCTTCGGGCGGTGGCTGTGCGCGCCCTCCCGGCGCGCCATGTGCGCGCAGGTGGGGCCGCGCGTGCAGCTTATCGCCGTGGGCTGCGAGAATGGAGACGTGGAGCTCTACAGGTAATGGGTGGACAGGGGTGAGCCCCAGAGCTGGACACGGGGTTGGCGGAGTCAATATTGGGGGGCCACCTGAACGGACAACTGGCACTTTATGGGCGGAACTTGTGAGGCAGGTGCTAGGATGCTGGGGAGCCCTCCACTGCTGGCGAAAGTCAGGGCTGGGGCAGGGTTACAGCACGCCGGAAAACGTAGCTAAGCCGACGCACTGCCGCTGGGGCTGTTCCGTGCAGGCTGCACCCCACCGCCGTGGGCGCTCCGGGCAGCAGCCCAGCGCTGGGGCAGGGGCCGCTGGAGCCGCCCGTACGCACGCTATCGCTGGAGAGCTGGGGGCACAAGGCCTGCCAGACGGGGCCGGTGGTGCAGGTGAGCGATGGCAGCTCGGGCGTCCGCGCCAGGGTGTAAACGGGCAGGCGCCTTTCCAAGTGTCACCGCTCCTGAACGTGTAGTCCGTGCCTCGCCAACATTTCTGCACGCTCTCCGCATGGCCTCAGTTGGAGTGGTCCCCGGACTGCCGCGCGCTGGCGGTGGGCTACGGCGGCCAGGGCGTGGTGGTGTGGTCGCCCTCGGGCTGCCGCCTCATGTGCAGCCTGCGCCAGCCGGGGCCCAGCCTCTCCACCGCGCCCTCGTCCGCCTCCCGCCTCGGCAGCCTCATCTCGCACCAGCCCTCCCTGCGCGCCATGCTCAACCGCCAGTCGCTGGACCCGGCTGGCAGCGTGGGCAGCATGATGCTGAGCCCCGCGGCCTCGGGGCTGCCGGCGGCGGTGGCGGCGCGGCTGGGGGGCACGGCAGGGGCGGGGAGCAGCGGGCCGGTGGCGCCCCTGGACGGGAGCGTGACGGCGCTGTGCTGGGGGCCCATGGGGTACCAGCTGGCAGTGGCGGAGGTGGGGGGCGGGGGCGCGGGCGGCAGCCTGGCCGAGGTGCTGTTCGCGCACAGCCTGCCGCACCACCACCGGGTGGTGTACAGCGGGGCGGGGGTGGCCACGGGCGCGGGCGACGAGATACACGTGCTGCAGGTGGGCGGTGGGCTTTTGCGGCAGCGTGGGAGGGTATGGTGCACGGACGTGGTAGCTTGGCAGACGTGTAAAACCTCCGTCATCCGTTCCCACCGTGGTAGGCCTCTATTCATGCATGGGGCCCATCCGGTTGTGCAGGCACTGGGGATTGCGTGTTCGCATCAGGTGGCTGGTACGCTGGACAGTGGCCACCATGGCCTGTGAATGCGGCCAAAAACGGCCAGCACCAGCCAGCCCCTGTCCGTTTCCTTGAGACTGGTGGGGAAAGCGTGGTCAATTTTGCATCTCTCCCGCGCAGGCCCACGACCGGCTGCTGATGATCCGTGAGGCGGGCGAGACGGCGCTGGGGGGCGCCCCGTGGGCCTCGGGGGACGCCTCCGAGCCTGCGGTGGGCCAGGTGGGCGACCTGACGGTAGCGCACGTGCCGCTGCCGCACGGCTACATTGCCGCCAACTGGCCGGTGCTGCGCGCGGCGGTGAGCGCCAGCGGCAGCGACATTGCGGTGGCGGGGCGGCACGGCCTGGCGGTGATGCACAGGGCCACGGAGAGGTGGGCCGGGGGCGGGAAGGTGTGGGTACGCAGAGTACGTAGGGGAATACGGGGCGGGCGTGGGGGACTGCAGGGCTGAGGGTGGCGGCTGGGCCGTGGCGACGCCTGGGGACGTCGTGGTTCTGGTATCGGCTGCCAAGAGCCTGGCGGGCTCATTGGTCTTACGGGGCTTTTGGTCAGCACGTTGGACGAAGGATAGGCGCCGCCCTGACCCTGACTGTGTAGCCGCCGGGGCTGGTAAGACTGTCTAATTGCGTCTTACCCAAAGCTCCTAATGCTCCTTGCAGGTGGCGGCTGTTTGGGGATGTGAGCCAGGAGCGGCAGGTCAGCTGCCGGGCGTTGGGCTGGCTGAGCCCGGGCGTGCTGGTGGCCTGCTCGGGGCCGGACCCGCACGGCCCGGCGGGGGCGGGGGGCGGCGGTGGATCGGGGCCGGGCGCGGGCGGCATGGGCGGCGGCGCGGGCGGGAGCAACGAGCTGCTGCTCTTCCCACGGTACCACCTGGACCTCACGTCGCTGCTGGCAAGGTGCGGGGAATGCACCTAGGGGAATGCAGCTAGGGGAATGCACCTAGGGGAGGAACAGCACCGGCGCAGCTAGGTCTCTACCGTCCTTTCGTTAGAGCACATAAGTATGCACCAAGAGGGCATGCAAGAGTCCGCTGAGAATCGCATACGGCTGTGGCATGTCCTAACACCGGCCCGGTCTGAAACCGCCGATGGGCCAGACAGACATCCGATTCCGTCCGCAAGCAGCACACAAACCCGTCCTCCCTGTAGTCTCTGGACCAACGCCTGTCATACTGTGCCCACGCTACGAATTCCCTGTCTCCTGTCCCTTGTCCATTTGCACTGTTCCCTGACCGGTATGCGCTCGCCTCCTGCGTGCCCCAGGTACTCCCTTGACCAGCCCCCCATCGCCATGGACTGCCTGGGCTCGCACATCCTGCTGGCCAGCGAGCCGCTGGAGATCACCCTGCTGGAGGTGGCGGTGTTCGGGGAGCTGTCCCCCACAGCCTCCCCGCACGCCACCGTGTCAGCTGTACGGAAGATCTCAATGTACGACGTGGGCCGCCAACTTTCCGACGTGGCACTGGTGCCCCTGCTGCCCACGGAGGCCGCAGGGCGGGCCTCGGCCTCCCCCCGCCAGTGCGTGCTGCTGCGGTGGGGCGGCCTGCTCAGTGTGCTGGACCTGGAACAGGGCTGCGAGGTGCCCCTGGCGCAGGAGGTGGAGGCCTTCTGGCTCAGTGACGCTCTGACGTGCCAGGCTGGGGGCTTGGCAGGGTCAGGGGAGCTGGGGCTGGGGCTGGGGCTGGTGCCGGGTGGGCAAGGAGGAGCAGAGGGGGCCGCTGGAGGCGAAGCGGGGGACGCGGGGGCCCAGCGGGGCGGGGCGCAGGGGCTGGACTTGGGGGGCCTGGAGTCAGGGGCGGAGGGGAGCTTGGTGCTTGGCGGGGCGGCGGGCAGGGGAGCAAGGGGCACCGTGGACAGCCCGCTGACGCCGTCGGCACTGAGGCAGCAGCAGCAGCAGCAGCCTTCGGGTGTGGGGGTGGAAAGCTCGGGGTCGGGGGCGGGCAGGCGGGGGACGACGGAGGGGATTGCTGCGGCGGCGGCCACGCTGGATGTGGAGATGCCGTGGTGGCTGTACGGCCCTGCCGGCATGCAGCTGTGCTTCCCGTCGTCGCTGGGCAGCATGGCGGCGCAGTCGTACATGTCCAGCAAGGACGGGAACGACATAGAGCTGGAGTTCGACCAGGTGAGGGGCCTGCGTCCCGCCCGGTGCTGCTGGTGCTTGCAGTGCACGCACTGGTTGCGGGTGGACGGGGGGACAGCTGTGGTATCGCACGACACAAGGGCGTAGGCCGCTGCCTCCATATGGACGTGCACGGGCCGTCCCGAGCGCTGTTGCTGCGGCGTCCGCCCTAGGGAGGTTGTTCCGTTGTCGTGACCCACCCACCCGACCTGCCGTCGCTCGTGCCCCTCCTGTTGGCTGCCCTGCCGTTGGCTGCCCAAACGCACCCCCGCAGGAGGTGTACCCGGTGGGCATCTCCTTGGCGGACGACGCCATTATTGGCGTCACGCAGCGCATCGTGCGCGGCATGCCAGGCATGGGCGGGGGCGGGGCCGGCGGGGCGGCCAGCGCCTGGCAGCTGCCGTGCTTCCATCCAATCCCGGAGTCGCAGCCGGTGCTGCCGTGTCTGCTGCGGAGGTAAGGCGGGCGCATCGGACCCTCACTTGCGCCTCATTTGCATCAGGACCGAGTGGCCGTTGCGCTTCTTTTCAAAGCTATTGTAAGCTTGCGCAGCTGGAGAAAGGTTGGCTTAATGCACAGCTGCTGGGCTACGAACCGTCAGCGCACCATCCTTGGCCTTGACATGCATGTCCTCCTTGCAGGCTCCTGCAGCGCGGCGCGTTCCCCGAGGCTGTGTCCCTCGCCCGCCGCCACGCGCGCGGTCCGCACTTCGCCCGCTCCCTGGAGTGGCTGCTGTTCACGGCGCTGGAGCTGGAGACCAACACATCCTCCCTCACGCGCGGCCACGGCGGCGGCCGCCGCGCCGCGGCCGCCAGCGTCGCTGGTGGGCACGTTCCCGGATCGGCGGACAAGGCGGCGGCGGACAGGAGCAGCCGCCCCACCGGGGCCTCGGAAGGCGGCGAGCTGCGGAAACAGCAGGTGCGCACCAACCACAAGGCGTGGTGGTGCTGCCCTCAACCAGCGTTTTGCGCTTTGCTCCCAGCCCCAGCTTTCCCCTGGACATACCCCGCGCTGCGCATTACCCCCGCACCCATCGCACCATGCGCACCATCCCCCACCCCACGCTGCTGGTCGCACCGCAGCCTGCGTCCCGCGCCTCACTAACCCCTGTCCCCTGCCATCCCCTTCCTCTCCCCGCAGTCGCTGCTGTCCCTTGCGGCCGACCTGGTCCGCCACTTCCCCACGCTGTTCGCCGAGGTGGTGGTCTCCGTGGCGCGCAAGACGGACGCGGCGCTGTGGCCGCCGCTGTTCGAGGCGGTGGGCTCGCCCAGCTCGCTGCTGGAGGTGCTGGTGGAGGCGGGGGAGCTGGCCAGCGCCGCGTGCTTCCTGCTCATCATCGACAGGTGTGCACGGGGCGAGAATGGGAGCAGGCACGTGGGAGGCACACGCGGCCCGGAGACACTTCAGCAGGAACCATGGAGTTGTGCCTAAACACCATGCCGTGGTCGTGCACGTTGCTGTATTGGTACGGAGGCTGCCCGTCGGCAAGGGCGACCCGAAACGAGTCAGCAGTGCCGTCGCCCCACGTTGGCAATCCGCTGGAACGAGGCACCACAGCGTCACACTGTGACCGTGCTGAAGCCCCTCGCACTGTGCCAGGTCCCTCCTCAATGCGCGAGTTGTTACAGACGCAATGACCTTGTGTTGCTCTGCGCGTCGCAGGCTGGAGGGCGCCGCCACCGCCCAGGCCCAAGCGCTTCGGCTGATGCGCGCCTCCCTGCGGCGGGGGCAGTACCCGCTGTGCTGCGAGCTGCTGCGCTTCGTCGTGCCGCCCGACGCGGATCACGAGACGGCGGGGGAAGAAGGTGAGGGTGGACGGCCAGGACTGCAAAAACAAATTCTCCGGTTCCTAAGTCGGCTGCGTGGGCTCTGTTGTTGAGTGCGTTGGGTCCGCTGAGGGTGCCTTCCGGAATTCGTGTGTAGCACAGATGGCTTACGCGTCGACCTGAGCAAAGAAACCGGATTCCCTGCCAACACCCCATGCAGACTCGGAAATGGGGCAAGGGACGGACGGGCGGACAGGTGGCGCAACGCAAGGGCAGCAGCAGCAACAGCAGCAGTCCCAGCAGCAGCAGGGCGCCGACCAGCAGGGCGGGCGTTCGTGGCTGGGCTGGCTGCTGGGCTACAGCGCCCCACAGCCGTCCAAGCAGCAACAAGAACCCCAACCCCAGCAGCCAACCGGGGCGGGCGATCCCTCATCCTCCGCCGGCGACTCCCCCATCACCGGCACCCCCCACGCCGCCTCCCGCGTGCAGCACACCCTCGCATCGCTGGGCGACACGTCAACACACCGCCTGACTGCCCCAGGCGCAGCACCCAGCCCCAGCCGCACCTCAGGGGCCGCCCCCACCGCCCCCACCACCACCAGCACCGCCCTGCCGCCAGACCTGCTGCTTGCCACTTCCGCCATCGCCAGCGCCGCCGGCCCCAGCGCGGCGGCCACCACCACCTCCGCGTGCAAGCTGGTGGCAGAGCACGCGTGGGCGCTGCTGCAGTCAGGGCACCTGGCAGCGCTGGGGCAGCTGCTGCATGCCGCCAGCTTCCTCCCTGGTGGCTTAGCTGCGCTCATGAGCGCACACCGGGACGGCGAGTACGCGTCCGGAGGCTGTGCGGCGCACACGCCCCTGGACCTGCTGAGCGCGTTGGAGCTGGCGGTGGCGGAGCTGCCGGTGTGGAGCAGCGAGGAGGTGGAGGGCTGTGCGGTGGCGGTGGCGGGGCTGTGCAGGGCGGTGGGCGCGGTGGCGTGGGCGGTGGCGCTGGCGGTGATGCTGGTGGATGCAACCACCGTGACGGCGTTCCGGGAGCAGGAGCCGGCGGCGTGGGCGCACTTCGTGTCGTTGATGCACACGGATGAGAACTTGTCGTATCTGTGGGATATCGTGCAAGTGCTGTCAGGGGAGGGAGGGGAGGAGCAGCAGCTGCCGGCGGGCTGGGTGGGCGGGGGAGGAGGCAGCGCGGGGGAGGCGCAGGGGCAGGGGGTGAGTGCGACGGTGGGGCAGGTGGAGGTGCGGGCGCTTGGGGGAGAGAGGGCGGCGGTGGGAGGGAGAGGCGGGTCAGAGGGGGGACGGCAGCAGACGCCGACGCTGAGCGAGATTACGGTGGCGTCACCTCGGTAGGCAGCGTTAGTGTGTGCCGTCAGGTGGGTTAGCGGTCGTTGGCCTGTAGTGCAGGGTAGGGACTAGGAAAAGATGAGCGGTATGCATGGTGCACGTGTGCTGTGTCAGGCAAGGTGCTTTAGATGACAGGGAGTTGCTGTGTGAGGGGCCCTGAAACCTTGTGTGGACTCAACCAAGGCGCGGAGGTGAACCCCATGGCTCGGTTCTGTAACGACTGTACATGTGGTGGATGAGCATATCCGGAACGACTTTTGACTCGAGGCAATTGTCAAGGCGTGGTACTGGTTGGGTCATGGCGAGCACAGGTGTGTTGCGGCGGGGTCGTCTGTGCGGTACAGCTGAGCTGTGCAACTGAAACCCCACTTGGGCAAGGTGGCCAAATAGCTGTTGGCAATTTTGATTGTCAAAAAACTGTCTGTGGTAGTAATTATTGATTGACTGTCTTGGGAGGGGCTCACTCCTCTCGGTTCAATTGGGATTCGGCTCTTCGTCGGCATCGCCAAGATGCTGGAGACGGTGCAACAGGCAAACCCAAAACACGCTAAGGCATTGTTACAGTATTACTACTACCTGTAGATAACACAGTGCTAGCGCGGAGCAACCCAGACCAGTACCCAGCTCAACGACGCTGGCAAAAGGTGGCAGCTGCGCTTTCCAGCAGCATGCCCGAGTATAGCTCATATTAGTAGCTTCAGATGAATAGTTAGATCTCATCATGGCTACCTCACAGGCGGACTCCAGGCCAAAGAGCATGGCTGAGGCCCCTGCCCCTGCACGGGCGTCTCGCAGGTCCCGTGTTTCTAGCGCTCTAAAGGTTAGTTACGCAACAGTATGATGTCTACGCGTCCAGTGCATCCCCCACGCAGCTGCGGTGCGAGCGTTAGCATGGGCACGAACCGATTCCCCTATCTACCTGTCCACAGAGCGGCGTGGTGTTTGGAGGCAGTGCGGTGCTGTCCGCTGTCAATAACATTACACCACACATCGCCGGAGCCGTGGATATTATGGTCGTCGAGCAGCCAGACGGAAGCCGAAAGGCAACACCCTTTTACGGTGCGCCGGGGCTGGCTGGGGGCCTTCCTTGTCTGCGGTCCCTTAGTGCATTCGCCAGCAGCACCAACAACCACGCATACCCTGCAGCATACTTACGCTGTGTTGTCTTCCGCCCTCAGTTCGTTTCGGCAAGTACACGGCCCTGCGCACGGGAGAGCGGAACGTCAAGGTTTACGTTAACGGTGCGCAGGGTGCTCACGTTGCCCTCCAGGGCTGGAACGTACCGTTGTCCCCTGAGCCTTGCCTGGTATTGCGATTAGCAGCGCTCCAAGTAGTTGCAGCACGCATGCCTCCCTGAATTGTTTCTCCCTTGACTGTGTGTCCTCCCTCTGCGCGCAGATGAGCTTGCACCGTTTGGCATGCACATCGGGATGTACGGCCAGGCGTACTTTGCAACCGAAACAACGGAGGTGGCTGTCGGTGAGGTTCCTGTGTGCGGCCAACACACGCATCTACGCATGACATGCACAGCATCCTGTGCCATGCCCAGGTCTGCGGTGCCCCAGCACCAGACCGCATGACACAGCTACAACACCATTCGGTCAGCACCCGGCAGTCCCCCACCATACCATCCATCCGCACCCTCACCCTCACCCTCACCCTCACCCTCACCCGCACGTGCGTGCATCCACGCACTGCCCGCAGCCGTTCCACACTACCGTCCGACGCCGCCCGCCTATGCACCTCGCCCACTCCCACTTGGGGCCCTCCCCAACCCAATTGCAACAGCAGACCTGTGCACCCTGTACCCGTTCCTTCCTACGCAGCCGATGAGGACACGCAGGAGGCCATGCTGGCTGGCATGATGTCCCCTCCCAGCGGCTACTCCAGCGGGGGCGAGGGCGAGGGGGAGGGGGACGCCAGCGAGGCCGGCGACTCCAACCCCTCCCCACAGGCCGACTCCCTGCAGGCCCAACCGCGCCTCGGCCGCAGCGGCTCCTCCCCCTCCGCCCCCGGGGCAGGGTCCGGGCCCGGGAGACCGCGCAAGCCCGGCCGCAGCCGTCGCGGCGAGGGCGGATCCGATACCTCCCAGTCGGCCCAGGCGTCCGTCCGCTCCTCCCGCTCCCTTCCCACGCCGGCGCTCGCCCTCGGCAGCGCCTCAGCCCCGGTCCTCACGCAGCCCACGCAGCAGGCGCTACCCAACGCGCCCGTTCTGCCGTCCAAGTCGCAGCTACAGCTGCAGCTGCAGCCATCCGCGCCGCCAGGCGGCTCCTCCCCGCCTGTCCATGGCTACCACCCAAGCCTCAGCCTGGCGGACCGAAACGAGTCCTTCCTGTCTGCATGCGAGACCTTACCCACACCCCTGGGGGACGAGCAGCTTGCAGCAGCTGGCATCAACCTGGGCACCCTGGCGGCCAGCGGCTCCGTGCACAGCCTGGAGGCGGCAGCCGCACTGGAGCGGTTTTTCTCGTTGCCCCAGCAGCGGGCGGTTTCGGGGCGCCGCCGGGGGGGCGTTACACCCGAGGGTGGGCGACCCACGGGTCTAGATCGGGTGAGCCAAGGGGGCGAGGGGGACCAGGAGGACGAGGGAGGGCGCAGCCCCACGGGCTGGTCGGAGGACGGGGAGGGGGAGGGGATAAGAGAGAGGGCCCTGGGCGGGAGCTCGCTGGGGGCGAGCTCTAGTGGGAGAGGAGGGCCGGGGGAAGGAGAGGGCCGGGAAGGGGCGGACGGCGCGCGGTGTGAACCATCTGGGGGCGATGGCGGCAGCAGGGGAGGCGTGTCGCCGCCGGCGGGTTGGACACCGCCGGGGGCGCCTGTGTCGGGCGCAGCTGCCACCGGTGGCTCCGAAATCGACAAGGACGTTCTGCCGGGAGGTCACGCACCAGCATCCACAGCAGCGCAGGACGTGGCAGGTCAGGCACCCAGGCCTAGCCACGCCCCCCCTGGCCCAGCCCCGCACCCGGCTCTGCACATGACGCAGCAGCTGGGCTTCCCTGACAACCCACTGCTCCCCACGCCGCCCGGGGCCAGCCCCGACTACCTCACGCCCGGGGGCCGGGGGGCGCTGGCAGCTGCTGCGTGCGGCGACGACGACCCAAACCTGGATCCCCATACCGCAGTGCTGTACTCGCTACCCCACACCGAGGTGCCTGTTCCGCTGCAGACCGTGCCGCTGGCAGCGGTGCTGGCGGCGAATGGCTCTGGGCCGCCAGCGGAAAGTGAGGGGCCGGCAGGGCAGGGGCAGAGCCGCGGCCACACGCCCCACGTGTCCCACGCCCACGCGCCCCATGCGGTCAGCTTGCTGTCCAGCAGCCTGCGCAGCAAGGCGGGCGAGCTTGGGACGAGCAGTCCGGGGTTCAGCCCTGCGCCGTCGCAGCGGCCGCTGGCCAGCAGCCTGTGGGGAGACGGGTCTGGGCCGCAGGGGGGTGGCAGCGGGGCAGGAGGGGATGAGCAGCGGCGGGAGCAGCGGCCGGTGCGTGTGTCGCTGGAGGCCACGCGGTCAGGCCGTCTGCACATGCAGCTGTCCTTGCCGTCGGAGGCAGGGGTGACAGGGGGAGCAGAATCAGGTGCGGGGGCGGGTGCCGGGTCCAGCCTGCAGGCAGCTGCTGCTCCCGGCCCGGCGCCAGGGGCTGGGGCGGCGGCTGCCACGCCGTTCTACCTAGGGCCGGAGGGCCTGGGCTCCTCGGCCTCCCTCCAGGTGCATCCTAGCACCCTCCCGCAAAGCATCCCAGCCCACCAGCAGCACACGTCCAGCCAGCACCATGACCCCTACGACCACCCACACGGGGCGTCCGTAGCTGCTGGGGCCGCCACAGGGCCTACCCCGCTACACAGCGACATACCTCATTCCGCTTCCGCGCCGGTGGCGCGCACGGGAGCGGGGCCCATCGCCGCCCTGGTCCCACCGCCAGAGCCGCATGCCACCCAGCCCGCCCTCCCCTCCCCCCCGGGCCCCCGGCCAGCCACCGGAGGCCAGGGCCTGTCCCTGTCCCTGTGCGGCGCCCGCCTCTCTCCCGGCATGCCGTACAAGGACGCCGCCGCCCTCTTTGATGAGCACGCCATCAACGAGGAATCGTACATCGCCGCCGGCCCTTCGCTCCTGTCCAGTGCGGAGCTGTGTATCAAGCTTGGCAGCGGTGCCATCTACCCGTGGCACGCGCTGTCCAGCAGCCTGCTGGGCCTGCTGGTGTTCGGCTCCTGGCGCACGCCGCCCGGGGCCAGCTGCTGGCTTCCAGACGGCCTCAGTCCGGCCGACATCCTCCCGCCGTCTTCCGCCGCAGCGCTGCTCGCCGTCGCCGATGGCCTGGCGGCCGCGGGCAGCGGCGGCGGCGCCGCCGCCGCCGCCGCTGGCCGTCCAGGGCTGGTGGTGCCTAGCCGCAGCGACGCAGGGGCAGGGGCAGGGGCAGGTGAGGACAGCACGGTGGGTCAGAGCCCGGGAGGCACGCCCAAGAAGCCGGAGCAGGGCGGGCAGCAGGCGGGCAGCAGCTGGCGGCTGTGGCCCTTCGGCGGCCGCCGCGGTGGCGCGGGGCGCGGCTCCGTCACTGGCAAGTCGCCGCCGCTGCTGACGAGCCCGCTGGCGGAGCGGGCTACGTCGCTGTCGGGCACCAGCAGCATGCCGCTCATGCCGGCACGGTCCGAGTCCACGGCGGGGGCGGGGGCGGGGTTGGCGGCGGCGGCGGCGGCGGTGGTGGCGGAGCTTGCCGCCGACGGCGATTGCGGGCCGCTGGGTGCCGTGTCGGCGCCGCCGGTGTCGGTAGCGGCGGCCGCCGCCACGCCGGTGCCGCCCCTGGCGACGATGTCTGCGCCGGTGGCGAACGACCCGCGGTTCACCATGGTGACGCGCAAGAGCCTGACGCCGACGCCGGAGGAGCTGGCGGCGCTGCCGCTGCAGTACGGCCAGAACACCATCTCCTACAAGTGAGTGCGGTACACGCCGAGGACCAACCTCCCACCCTGCGTTCTGGCGCCTGAATGCTTGTTTCACCCTGTCGCCTCGTGTGATGCACCACCGCTCTGTGCGTTGCATATCCCACACGAACCGCTAAGCAGTGCCGCAAACAAAATTACCTTACGGTATGTCGTACACGTGCCACCCCTTTCCACGCAGGATCGGCACCACGGAGCTCAAGGCCTACGTGTACTTCCTGCCCTGGCGCACCAAGATCGTCATCTCCGACATCGACGGCACCATCACGAAGTCGGACGTGCTGGGCCACCTGCTGCCGCCGCTGGGCTGGGACTGGTCGCACCCCGGCATCGCGCAGCTGCTGACCAGCATCCGAGCCAACGCCTACCTGGTCATGTACCTGTCCAGCAGGTCCATAGGCCAGGCCAACGTCACGCGAGACTTCATCAACACGCTGGTGCAGGTGCGGACGCGGACAGTATCGGTGAAGTGGATGCGGGGCCTGTCCAGTTAGCGGTGTGGCATTCGGCGAAGGCTGAGCTGAACGACGCACTGCCTGTGCCGTACTGTACTGACGTGGTGTGTCACACACAGCACGGTGGCAAACCCCGCTCGCTTTGGGTGATTGCTAGTTGTGATCGTTAGAGGCCTCTTTCGCTGGACACGTGCGGACAGCCGCCAGGCATAGCATGCATGCATGTGATACGCTGTGTCCGTCCATGTGTATGTCCCCCTAAACTACACTGCTACTACACCGTTGCAGTCCCCTGAGCACCCCGCACCATGACTACCCTGCCCCCTGCAGGGTGAGCACCGCATGCCGCTGGGCCCCGTCATCATCTCGCCGCACGGCCTGCTGCCGTCGCTGTACAGGTGCGCGGCCGCGTGTTTGCGTACAGGGCTGCCGGTGTGCGGGTGCTGGGTTGTGGGTCCAGGCGTGTGTAGTTGTCAGCCTAGGTGCGACTGGCGCAGGAACATGTGAATGGTGGTGGAAAGTATAGAGGGGCGCCGTGGCGGAGCAGAATGGAAGGGCCATGCAGTGATTGATGAGTATACCAATAACCTGAAATTAAAGGCGTGCTCGGCTTGCTTCCTGGTGCAGGGAAATGATTCTGCGGCGGCCGCACGAGTTCAAGATTGCCACGCTGCAGGTGGGCTGGGGCTACTGTGGGGCTGCGGGTGCAGGGCTGGGGCTGTAGGGCTGAGGCCGGGGCTTGGACCGGGCGCTGGGTTCGAACTGGGAGGAAGCACTGGGCAGTACCGGTGCCCATGTGCACATTCACTCGCACCGAGCAGGGAGAAGCGCGGCCTTGGGATTATCGTGTCGAGCCTACCCTGGTACTGTGTGCACCTCCGACACGAATCTTTCTTGCACGATCACAGGACATCCGCGCGCTGTTCCCGCCCTTCTGGAACCCCTTCTACGGCGGATTCGGAAACCGCGACACGGACGAGATCAGCTACCGCGAGGTAGGGCTGCACCCCTGTACAATTCGGCAGTACACCTTGAAATCAGTGCCTTGCTAGTATACGGCAGCCCTGCAAGCTCGCTCACACCGTAGCCTATCCGTGAGCCCCTACCCATCCTAACACCCATGCGTCCTGACCCCGTGTCCTGACCCCCTCACCCCACACCCCATGTGCAGGTCGGCGTGCCCGCCAGCCGCATCTTCATCATCAACCCCAAGGGCGAGCTGCGCCAGCCCGACCCCTCCACCTCCCCTCCCTCCGACGACATTGACCACGACCCGGAGCTGGGTCTGGGCATCGCCTCACCCCGCGCCCCGCCCCTGCCCCTGCCCCCCGCCCCCCGCGCGTTGCCCCCCACCCTGTCCTCCCTGGCCGCCATCAACGACCTGGTGCACCACATCTTCCCGCCGCTGGTGGCAGGGGAGCCCCTGGCGGTGGCCGTGACGCACCTGAGCGCGGCCGCGGCGGCGGCGGCGGTGGTGGCGGCGGTGACGGACGGGGAGGAGCGGGAGCAGCAGCAGCGGCAGCAGCAGGAGGAGGAGGGGAGCAAGGAGGGGAGGGACGGGGACGAGGACGGGCCGCCGCAGCTGGTGGCGCTGGGAGGCCGGGAGCAGGGGGCGGCAGGTGGGTGGCAAGGAGGGCGATGTGGGTTCGGGGGCGTGCCAGCACGTGGGTGCAAGGCGGCGGCGGCGGGGTCAACGCTTTACAGGGATTGCGGGTGTTTGTGGATATTGTACAGAGATGCGTTGGTGGTTGTCTTACTCGGTGTGCGGCCATACCACCTACTGCAGGAGGCCAAGGCAAGGAGGAGTGCGACAGCGTCCGTGTGGTGATCACACCGACAGTTGATGGCGCGGGGGTGCAGCTGCGGTTAGAGGTTAGGCAGGACGCAGGGGCAGGGGCGAGCAGCCCGCGGGGAGGCGGCGACCAGGATGGCGGGGACGCTGACGGCGATGAAGGAGACAGCAGTAGCAGCAGTTCGTCGTCGGGTGGTGTGTCTAATGGAGGGGGCCTGGCGGGTGCTAGCCCGCACAGCAGCAGCGCTAGCAACGTGTCGGGTGGCGCTGGTACGAGGGGGGGAGGGGGTGCGGCGGGCCAGGGGCGGAGCCCGCCCGGCAGTCCCTTTGCCGCGCGTGCCTCAGAGCTGAGAGTGGAGGTGACAGCAGTGGAAGTCGAGGCGGTATTAGAGCCCGGCGGTGGGGCGGTGGGGGTGGTAGCGCCCTCTGCTGTACCCCAGGTGGCATGAAGTGGCAATCTAGGGGCGTGTTTAGGTGAGATGACAGCCGCTCGCAGGAGGGTGCGCTATGCCTTGTAGGAGTGCACAGTTTTGTAGCGATGTTCGTTTCGTGAGAGGCCTAGGACAGGGGCTTGGGCTGCTTGTAGGGAGACGTGTGGCTGCCATTCAGTGACACGGTCTGCCGCACGGGCGCATGCACCAAGACTCCGTTGCTGTGAGAGACACACGCTGCGTGGGAGCTGGCAGGGGCCATAGGGCATGGACCATGGACATGGCCGGAGGGATTGCAGGCATGGCACGTTGCGTCTTGGCAACTGGGGGCCACGTGCTGTACGGATAACGGACGAAGGGTGTGCACATGCAGCGGGAGCATGGGGTCAGCAACAGGCAAACTATCGCCATGGCCTCCTTGCAGCGTCGTTTTCATGTACGGTGCGGGAGTGTGGATGCAAGTGAGATTCCTCAAGCAGTGTGGTTTCCTCGGCGGGTGGAGGTCAGCTGCGAGGCGTTTTGGCTGCTAGAAGCTAGCAGTGCTCCACGACGGTGTACGATGTACATAAGACGGGTGGCAGTTGGTGCTGGGACTGGTTCTCTGGTGCCTTAAAGTGATAGGACAGCTAATCGCAGCCTATTCTACAGTGTTTTATATGTTGTGCGGTCTGGGTGGCCGGTCTGCTTTGGCACGACTCGTGCTCAGCCAGGACCCAGGACTACGGGCAGGTGTACTCGAGGCTCTAAGACTCTTGGTGCCTGCACTACGAAACTGTAGTTGTGCTCTGGCGCTCTGGCTACCATGTGGTTGCAGTGCCTATGTGGTGCAGCAATGTGCCTTACTTGCTATGTATCTTGCCCACCACCTGTTTCACGCTGTAATTATGTGTCGGTCCGATGCTGAGCCATGGGGCGTTATCGTGCCACGCGTTTATATGCAGGGTAGTGTGCAGGAGAGCCTGGGGGAGCTGCTGATGGCGCGTGTGTTGACGCGCCTCAGGGAAGCCACCGCGTGGGTCAGTGGGTCAGCGCGTCAAGCGGTCAGCCAAGCAGGAGATGAGAGTTCCACAGAACAGGTGCAGTGAACAAAGCTACGAGAGCCGCAACGCTAACAGGGTCACGTTATCTACCAAGTGGGATTGCGGAACAGGCCATGTCCCGTACGGGGCAAAGGCTCGTGGTTTTGGCTGGCAGAGAAGCCCTTACACGTCTACACTAGAATCCTGCCACACACTATAATACGATCAGCGCTGGATCACTGGTCTTTTGGGTTGGGGTAGGCCCGTATGCATTAACGCTTTAGCAGTAGGGGTGCACCCAGAGGGCATCATGGGGGCCAAGGTAGCCTCTTTGTTTGTGGGGCACGTCACACGCCACACGTGGTGAGCTTCGGAGCTTCACCTCGAGCACCATGGCGCTTGGGAGCACGCCCGGCATGTGCCGACCCCCACCCCACCAACGTGACCTACTGGAGTCTCTTTGGTACATACATGGGTGGTGTACCAGCAAAGCTGCAAGCTGCGTTGTCCCAGGTCCGCATCGCCCGCTCTCTGCATCCGTTGTAGAGCCAGAACCATAGGAGTCGGAACCCCGAGGCTCCGGAGCCACGGAAGCACCCACAGTGTGGACCAACTAGCCTGTTCACAGCCATTTTATATTTGCCTTTCAAGTGAACAGCACTTTGCTAGAAGTTCGACGATCACCATGGCGCTTGCTGCTTCGACGTCCACTCGCTGCCAGGTCTGCAAGCCAGGCTCGCCCACCCATTCAGGACATGTCGATCAATGCCCGAGAATAACCTCTAGCTACTTGTGCGTAACAGGCTCCGTCTCGGGCTTTCAGCTCGGTCGCGCCGAGGCCCAGCAGGCGGGTGGTGATTGTGCGCGCTGCTGCGGGTAAGCAGAGAAGATGCCAAGAATACCCTGATAACCGATGAGCAATTTCCCAGTCTAACCAATGCTGATTGCGAATTGCAGGTGACGTCGGTCGCCGTGAGCTTCTGCAGGCAGCGACCGCTGCTGTTGTTATCGGGACTTCGGGGCCTGCCTTCGCTGCTAAGGGTACGCTGCCCTCGCACATTTGTGGCCTATATGCAATGTCCAGATGCAATGAAACAGCAAATGGGGGTCTGCGCTGTCCCGCACTCCTCTCCGTCCACCCCAGACCACCCCTTGCGCCCCCTTCGTGCCCACACAACCAGCGCTTCCCCGCGCGACCCCTTGATAGCCCGATACGCCCCACATGCTGCCTACTCCTTCCTGCTGTTCTCCAGCTAATGCGCTCCACTTTCTGCTCTCTCTCCCGTGCCCGTGTCGCCACAGCTCCTAAGGGCTTCAACCCCGTGGAGGACATGCAGGACTCGTACAAGTTCCTGTACCCCTTCGGCTGGCAGGAGGTGGCGGTCAACGGCGCTGACGTGGTGTACAAGGACGTGGTGGAGCCGCTGGAGAGCGTGAGCGTCACCCTCACCGCCACCGATAAGAACGACATCACCGAGTTCGGCGACCTGCAGACCGTGAGTGGACGGCGGGGAGGGCTGCGAGGGGCCTGCATGGAGCGCTGGCAGCAACAGCAGCAGCACCGTCAGCAGCAGCAGCAGAACAGCAAGTACCATAGCCCTTGGGGACCATGTTGGCAGCTACGAGTATGAAGGCTTACCCGTTGGACAGCTGTGCACACCCTGAAGGGCTCTGGTAACTGGTGCAACAGCAGGGCATTGGCTTACGTGACGTGGATCCTGGGAGTGTTGGCCACCGGCTGCGCGTGTCGTACATGACGCTGTGTCCGTAACCTGTTGGTGCATGGACATGCCCGCAGGTGGCTGAGACCCTGGCTAAGGACGTGCTGTCTGCCCCCGGGACGGAGGTCAAGGTGCTGTCCACCAACCAGGTGGGCTAGCCGCAGAGGTGCAGAGCGGGAGGACCGGAGAGCATTAGGGTCTACCACCAACCAGGTGGAGCAGTGGCTCCACCAGGCACTAGTCATGTGCGACTGTGGATACGGGTCAGCAATGCCAAGCACTGGAACCGGCACGCCTTGCGGTTGCACGAAGCGCAGCTGCCAGGTGCTTGACTGCAGCCTCATACTGCTGCACTACTCATGTTAGATCAACGGATGAGATGCCCAACGCTAGGGCTGGGTTACTGGTACGTTTCTCACTGTTTGTGGTAAAGCTTGGCGCGCGCTACGCAGATGTAGCGGGGTAGTGTAGGCCATGCGCAGCAGTCTCTAGAACCAGCCATCTGCGATTCACGTACCGTATGGAAGGCAGAGCGCGGGGATGGTCCCATTGGTGTGGCTCGAAGCCTGCTTTGCTTTGCTCGTGGCATAGCGTCGAGGCTGCACAAGCAGCCGCACCTGCATTGCGCCTCTGGCTCTTTGCTCGCCATTCAGCTCCATGGTCCACACCCCTTGCGTCCCGCCTCACAGCGCGACCTGAACGGCCGCAACTACTACGAGCTGGAGTTCCTTGCGAAGACCTCCCGCTACACGCGCCACCAGGTCGCCGTGGTCGCCTGCGCCAACGGTGGGTGTGGATGTGCGGGGAGCACCGCAGGCGCAGGGGCGCGGGCTGCATACCTGTAGGCAAGCCACCTGATGTGTCACAGACTACATGGGGGCAAGCCGGCAAGGGGCTACGCTCGGGCCTTGACGGGGTGCATGAAAAGGGACAAGCGCTGGCGTGGAGAGTCGGCCGTCTGTGGCATGGTGTACATGTTCTCGTTCGTCTTTGCGTCCAACCCAACAACCCCGACACCACTGGCTGTCGCTGTGCTGCCTGCCAGACCAACGCGCAACTGTTCATGTACTGTGTGTGCCGTGTTGCCCGCAGGGACGTTCTACACCCTCACCACCGGCTCCAACGAGCGGCGGTGGGACCGCATGAAGGACAAGCTGCAGACCACCGTGCGCTCCTTCCAGCTGCTCAACTAAGCGGGACTGGATTACTAGGCGCAGCGGCAGACCCTGCTGGGCTGGTAGCGGCCTGCCCCTTGGTGCCACGAGAACACCCCTGCTTTTGTGCAGTGCGTATGGCTTGACGGTGCAGGACCATTCATTTCGCTGGGCGCCCGTGGTGATTAGATGGGTGGCGTAGCATGATTTTGAGAGAGTTTCTGGAGCATGTGACAGGATACAAAACGTTACACCACTGATGGATACCGGTAGTCAAGGAAACTAGCATGACTCTCTGCCATGCGTCGTGGTGTCCTGTACGAACAGCCCCGATATGTATCGTGGTTAATGTGGCAGCTTTGATCGCTGCATGAGCAACGCGGCAAACGTGTAACACCAAGTCTACTCAATCGGAGTACAGCTGGTCTTGTACGGCAACGCACGCATTGGCAGAACTCAGCACCTGAGCACATGCACACTCACACGCACCGTCGCCGCAGCCATGCTACTAGCTTCCCCCGTCAGGGTCACGTACCAGCATGCACGAGCAAAACAGAGTCTGGTCAAGCAGGGTCAAGAGGGAACAGCACGCTTGCAGCGCTGCCCAGTAATCACAGCATACCCATCCCACAGCCCGTTCGCATCCCAAATCCCAGGCTCCCAACACCCATCGACCTGACCTGAAAACTACTGTTGACCTGTAACTCCCACCCCGTCTGGCCTGCCACTACCTCTGCCTCCTGCCCACGCTCTGACGTCCGCTTCCTCCCGCTGACTAGCACCCGCGGCCCTCGCTCCGCCGTCGACCTAGTGGCCCAGCGCCTCAGTTGGGGTGGTAGTGGGTGACCAGCTCGTCGTAGATGAGCTCGCGCACCATCTGCTCCGTCAGGTTGGCCTCCTCGAAGTCCAGCACGAACTCGCCTGTGGGGGTACACGATGCAAAGGCAAGGGCAGACAGTAAGGCACTCTTGCAGATGTACTGCGCGCAGTGCCGTATGACGGCTGCCCTCCTTAACCTACCCGTAATGGATTGCACCTAGCACCTGTAGTCCTGTCCGGGAAGCTGTAAGGCACCCTCGGCAGTCTCCGTCCATACTGCACGCCTTCCTAGACGCCGTAACCCACTTACTCCCCGCAACAATGCAGCCCGAGGCCCAACTGAGCGGCAACTAGTGCATGAAAACGTCCGAGCGCCTCAGGCAACAGCCTCCCTACAGCCAAAGCGCCTGGAACGTGTGGGGTTTTAAGACGGGCTCGCCACTATGAAAAGCACACAAGTCCCTACAGCACTCCAGCAGGCGCTCACCTGGCGCGCTGGGCTCCGCCGCCTCGTCGTGCAGCTGCGCCAGCCAGGGGTGCTTGAGCGCCTGGTGCACGTCCACGCGCTTGCGCGGGTCGAACTGCAGCATCTTCTCCATCAGGTCGATGGCCAGCGGGTCGGCCTCGGGGAACTTCTTGCGGAAGTTGATCTTCTGCTCAGGGGCAAAACGGAATAACACAGAGCATTAGGGACGTGCGGGTAATGCTCATACAGTAGGGGCAGCCCACCCCAAGCATGCACAGAAACGGTTTGACTGTGGCATATGACGACGCGTGCTGTGGCTAATGAAACAGGGGTGTGTGCCCCCGTGCTCAAGATGTGCAGGCAGACCGGTGCCCACCTCAGATGGCGGCAGCGCCCGGATGTAGGCGCGCGCCTTCTGGCTGGTGATGAAGGTGAGGTCGTCCTCCGAGGGCGGGCCCAGCGTCTTGATGATGAGCTGTGCGGGGATGGAAAGCGGGAACAGAGGTCAAGAGGATGCCCGTCGGAGCAGCCTAACACCAGGTAAGGGCATGCACACGTGCGCGCTTCTCACTGCAGCGTTCGGTGCACCCGGCACCCATGCTTACTCTTCAACAGCTGTGCCCAACCGGTCATGGCTGCAGGACGCACCTGGGCACAAATGCAGAAAGTGCAGACACCACGCCCTGACCCAGATCGGTACCGGCACCGGTGCCCACCTTGAGCGCAAGTCCCTCTCCCCGCCCCCTCCCCACTGCCCACCTTGAGCTGGTCCACGTAGTCCTTGCCCGGCAGCAGCGGCTTGCGGCCCAGCAGCTCCGCCAGGATGCAGCCCACGGACCACATGTCGATGGCGGCCGTGTAGTGCTCACACGACAGCAGCAGCTCCGGCGCGCGGTACCAGCGCGTCACCACGTACTCAGTCATGAAGTTGCGCTCCGAGCTGCGAGTGAAAAGGAGAGCACAGGCCGCAGGATGATTTGGGGAATGGGGAGAGAGAATGGAATTTCGGCCCGGATGCTGAGCAGGAGCGGCTGGCATGAGGAGCCGGTTTGGTGTCAGGAGGCACCCCCATGGCGTGTGGGGGCCCTGATTGTCAGGATGTCCCTGCACCCCTCTCTGGTAGCCCCTCTGGAGCCCTCGGACCAGAGGCAGCTGAGGTGAAGTTCCAGGGCGGCAGCGAAGGTCTTACCCCGTGCGGGCCAGGCCGAAGTCGCAGATTTTGAGGTCGCAGGAGGCGTTCAGAAGGAGGTTGCTTGGTTTGAGGTCGCGGTGCAGCACGTTTGCTGTGTGCACGTACTTGAGACCTCTGAGGACCTGCACGCCACATGCGACGGGTTTGTTAGTGCACGGCTGGCGAGGGACATGTCCGGCTGCGGGAGGCATGCACCGGCCCACACCGACCTGGTAGATGAAGTACTGGAAGTGCTCGTTGGTGAGGGGTTGTGAGGAGCGAATGATTTGGTGCAGGTCCGTGTCCATCAGCTCGTACACCAGGTAAACGTCGTTGAACTTGTCCCTTGACGGGGGCTTGAGAATGTCCTGCGACATGTCAGCGTGGAGGACACACAGGTCAAGCCCAACGTGTCAGCGTTCACTTGACCTGGCTTATGAGGTTGCCAGTAACACTCCAGGCGCCAGCCAAGCGCACCTTCACGGCGATGACGTTTTCATGCCGCAGGTGCCTCAGCAACTTGATCTCGCGTAGCGTTCTCCGAGCATCCGTGAGGTTTTCGAAGGCGTTTCCAATCTTCTTGATTGCCACCTTCTCGCCCGTGGCCTTGTTCTTCGCCGAGCAAACGACGCCATATGCACCTTTCCCAATAGCCTTAATGGGCTGATACTTCTCGTCTATTTCAAACGTGTTGCGCCAGAGAACCCATCGAGTCTTTCCTGGAATATTGCACTCTTGCTGCACCGGTATGTTGCTGCTGCTACTTGACGAGGACCCAGATGTGGACCCAGGCTGGGCTTGGGAGCCAGCTTGCGACATTTCTATTATATATGCGGTGATCACTGCTCCGTCGATAAGTAACGGGAGGCCGTGAGACGCTAGCATTATAGTCCTGGTGCCGGGAGCTGCCGGACGGTACGGCGCCATTCGAGGGCGGGCACCTGACCATCAGCACCTCGGGGGCCGTAGCGCCTGTCCAGCAGTTAAGAAGCCGTGTAATTGAGTCCTGGCTAAGAAGGAAAGAAATTTATGTAGCTGTCTTGCAGCATGCAAGGCCTGGTAGAGGCCTGAAGTACGCGCACACCCACGTCCCCTTGCGTGCACAGGCGTCCGGCTACAGTCAAGAATCACCGTTTCGCCTCCTTACCTGCTCCCCACCAAGCACCAAGGCGCAGAGCAACTACAGCCTGCATCAATGCACCCCGCGTCTTAGCTTGGGCCTCTCGTCAACATTGTGACCGGGTAGCTTCGCAGCAGCGCTTCCCTGCAGCTGTGTGCGGCCTCGGCCCTCCCACGAGGTGCTAACGAACAGAGACGAGCACGAGGTGCTAACGAACAGAGACGAGGAACTCCCCTGCCCGCATATGCCGCACCACAGCGGTTGAGTACCCTGCCACCATAAACACAGCACCACATGCTCTAGGTTGCCGCTTTACTCGCGCGGTGCCAGCCGCTCACATCTGTCTGCTGCCCCTAATACGTCCTCCTCGCCACCACCCGCCCCGACCTCTGGCGTTGTACCCCATGGTGCCACCACCTGCACACCAGCTCCACAACGTGCACTCAGTGCATCATGCAGGTCTGCAGGGTGGCGTCAATCACCCCCCTTCCACTGCATTGCTTCCTTAAATGGCAGCCCGCAGTGATAAACCCTATCAGTACCTCTCATCCCCCTTCACGCCAGCCAACTCCCACCAGCCAACTCCCACAATGTCAAATACCGTCAGTAAATGCACTTGTCTCTCAAACCCCGCCCCTCACGCCATGGCTGCCCCCGGCGGCAGCTTTGGCGGCGGCAGCGGCGTGAGCAGCGCGTACTCGCTCTGCACGTGCGTCTCCACGTCGCGCAGGAAGGTGCCGAACGCCACCGCCTCCAGCACGGAACGCCGCTGGGTGGACACCTGCGGGGGCGCGCGTGGCACATGGCACGTGTCTCTACGTAGACGATGGGCACGAGCGCTGGGCAGTTGAGGCGTGGCACGTGCCCAACATCCTACACCAAGAGCTGCACCCAGAACGCCACCGGCCCCTGCAACCCCGCCCTGGCCGGTATGCCCCTTGGGTCCCCCAGGCCGTGAGCCTGTGTGGCTTGTCCACACGTGTCCCAGTGCCACCCACCTGCATGGTGAGTGTCTCCACCAGGTCCTGCTCCACCGCCCGGGCCATGCGCTGCATGGCCTCCTGCATGCTGCTGGCGTCGTCGCCCACAGCCGCCTGCGAGTTGAGATTGGGATCGCGGGGGGAGTAAATGCCAAGTGAAATAAGGCTCAGGCCCTCCAAGCCCTCCACCTCAGGCAAAAACGACAACGGTTCGCCGCATTGCTGCGGGTGGTGAAGCAGCAGACCCACACACCAGGAGTCTTGCAGGGTCGAGCTGATTATTTAATAGTTGACCGACCGCAAGTCCCGTGCCCTGCCGGCGCCTTTTCGTGACGTTCCCACACCTCACCTATACCCCCGGCGCATCTGAGCCGCCGCCTCCCATCCATTTACGAACGCAACCACCACAGACTACTAGTAGTTGCCAGTACACATACCCAATAAGGCATACCCAGCAATCCAAGCCCCCCAACCTGAATTTGCGCCGTGAGCTTCGTGCCGCCCCCCCGCCCGCTACCCCCTCCGCTTTCAAACTTCACCACCAGTAGTATCGAGTTCCTCGCAATGCGGGTACCGGTATTCAGCTATACCCAGGCACCCTTGTCCACTGCCCCCCGCACCTGCATCTGCGCCGTGAGCTTCTTGATGTCCCCCAGCAGGGCGCTGGTCTGCCGCTCCACCAGCGCCGCCCCCTCCACGCTCACCACCCGCGCCGTCTCCACCATCGCCGCCTGGTCGAACGACTCAACGTACCGCCGCAGCGCGCTCTTGCCCCCGCCGCTGCTGCTCCCGTCGCCACTGCCGCTGCTAGCGCTCCGAGTCGGGGACGCCTCCGAGCCGCTCCTTCTCCGCTCCCCTGCAGAGTGGACAAACAGCAACGCGCGCCTGGAACACTCCAGCAGTGACAAGGACAAGGACAAAGCAGCTGAAGCCTGGCTTGACGCTCTACCGCCAACATTCCAGTTACCGCAGCTGACCCACAGATCGCCCTGTGCCCTCCAAATCCCCCGCCCTCCCTCCACAACCCTCCGCGTCGCCACGTCCTCCCCTTCCCCGTCCCCTCCCCGCCACACCCTCCCCTCCTCACCGTCCTCCCCGCTGCTGAGCGACGGCTGTGGGCTGTCCAGGTCCACCACGTTGGGCTCAGCCCAGTCGGGGTTGGGGGAGCTCTCAACGTCCTCAGCCTGCGCAACGGCACGCAAGAGCGGCAACACAAGATCTCAGTCCTGTACTGGAAAAGGAGGCATCTGCGTACAAGTCTTTGGTTGGTCGCACGGTCACACTAAACCGGAGTTACCCACAGAGCTTGCGACACCAAGAAAGCACAGGTTTGAAGTCCCGCGGACACGCTGCGGCAGCTGAGAGCGCTCCAGCCGGCCGGCCATCCCGGGGCCAAGCGGTAACCTCAGCCCCCCATTGCCACCTGCTCCACGCCCAAATCAGATCAGCTCCGCTGACCGCCAATCAAAAGCCCTCCCATCCACCTCTTGTCCCCCCTTGTTCAGCCCCCAAGCACCCTTCCTTCCACTCGTCCAATCCCTCCGCCTTCCCTTCGCCTCGATAGCCCCCAACATCACTCCCTTGTCCTTCCCACGCTCCTCCGTCCTCCTTCAATTCTTGGTTACTCCTCCCAAGGCATCCATTCCCTCTCACGCCGCGCACGCCAGCCCATCATAATTCCTCTACCCATGCTCCCTTCCCCCATCTTCCCCCGAAGCTTGTAGTTAACGTTATATATCACCGACCTTGCCGACCCGCAGACTTCGTCTCTACCGCCAAACCCCTTCGCTCCCCAGCTCCCCCGCCAAGCCCCCAATGCCCCTCCTCCCCCCTCACCGCCGCGAACATCCTCTCCAGCCGTGCCACCGCGTCCTCCTGGCTCAGCGGCAGCGTGCCCAGCTGCTTCTCCAGCTGGAATCGCGTGTCCACGCGCCGGATGAAGTAGCCGAACATCACGGACGCGGCGTACACCTGGGGGGCGAGGCAGCAGGCGGGGAGGCACATGGATGGGCCAACGGCAGGGCCAGGCGGAAAGGGAAGGGACACGTAGATCGTAGCTAAGCAATGACCGAAAGAATTCGGCAGCTCAGGCAAGGCACAACTACACATAGGACGCAGGATGGGTTGCTGGGTAATGGGGGAGCAGCAGGCAGGGCGGCACGGGCACGGCCAGGGGCAGGGACGAAGAGGACGGGCCGGTGCGCCGCGAAACGGCCACGGTCCAGGCTGATGCAATCCCAACTCCCTGACCCCCACACCCACTTCCGCACACTCCCTTGGCAGTGTCAATAGTTCGCTTTGTCTCACCGCCCCCCACTAGCCAAGCACGGATTGGCCTTGTTATTTTGCCGCTCTGCGGCTACCCCTTTGGCACGCCGCCCCACCTGCGCCATCTGGAACTTGCTCATCTTGACGTACGCGTTGCTGTAGGCGTTGGCTGTGGGCCCCATGATCTGCAGCAGGTGCTCGCGCACCAGCTCCAGCGCCTCGCGGCTGTGGATGCCCTCCGTCAGCGCCTTGAGGTTGGTGGCGGGCACGTCCACAAAGCCTGCAGCGACGTTGTAGAAATGTGACAGGGAAGTTACATGCGTACAGGACAGGGTACAGGATAACAGGATGGGGAATATGGGCGTAGCACTGCCGTGAGCATGTGTACGGGTGCTCGTGTGTACCCCAGGGAATAGCACGGCGCGGGCGGGGACTGCCTACTCCACCGCGTATCTGCTCATGGGGGGGGCGCAAGCCACGCTGGTTGAGTTCCCTGCCTTCTCACCGTCCATGCGCGGCAGCATCTCCACGCCCAGCAGCAGGAACTTCTCCAGGATGCTGACGTACATGAGGTCCTCCAGCGTGGAGCGCAGCTCGCGGGACCGCACCTCCTCCATGCGCCTGGCGGACAGGGTGCGAGGGCACCGGTGGGGCAGCGTGGGCCGGGTTAGGCCGAGGTGCATCTCTGACAAGCGCCTCACGCCACCTAATACCTCTCCTGTTGGTTGCCTGCTTACTAGTCCAACACCGCACCGCTACCCACCTATACAGCGCCAGCTCGGTGCTGTCCGCGCCCGCTCCCCCCGCCTGCAGCTGCTCCTCCTTCTGCCGCTGCGCCTCCCGCTCGTCCCGCAGCTTGGCTAGCTGCGTCTCCACCGCGGTCTTGAACAGGTGCGGCTCTGGGTGAACAACAGGGTACGACGCGGCCCGGGTTCAGGACGTGCCAGGACCAAGGCAGGCAGCATTGCGTTCCACTGATGCACTCGACCGTATGCTGAGCCCACTGTGCCTGAGGCAGAGGGGGGGCTGGTGGAGTTGTGGTGACTAGCCCATGGAAGCGTGTGCCTTAAAGACCCGTACTCCACTCAGGCACATGCATTGGACCCACCCATCTTGAGGTAGTACTGTAGCATTTCGCCGTACGCCGTCTTTGGCTGTGCTGGGGCCTGAGCAGGATAGGGAGGCAAGGGTGTTGTGAGAGCCAGGCACGGGGAGAGGTAGGGACAGTTGGTCATTGGCTCAGCAAACTCACCAGCCCAAATTCTGAAGACCGCTCAGAAGGCTTATCAGCCTCTGCGCGAACCCGCAATTGCCGCGAAAGCTGCCGAGTGCGCGGGGGCAAGGCAGGGCCTGCGCTCCGCCGGGCGACAGGTGCCCGCACTTTCATGTTAAGCGACGGTAACATCTTGTAATGCCTTGTTCAGCACAACTATTTAAGGAATGTGTTGTTGTGTGGTATGCGTCTGTGTTTAGACCCAAAAGGTCGACCTTTGGGTGACGTGGTGGCGTAAAACTTTAGTGAGATCACTGGGTGTCGCGAGGTACAGTGGGACAGTCCTTAATAATTGAATTGTCAATTGTGGAGTACATTGGTGTAAGTTCGCAGTGGGCAACGAGTGGCGCATGGGTCGTGCATGCGTCTTCTAGACACATGAACCGCGTGAGTTCGGGACTTCATATCAACAAAGTGGGATACACAGATGAGGCTTTATGTGGCTCAGTAGCTGATTATCAGGGCTAAAAGACCTTCCGGCGCCAGTGCAACAGCTGTCGGTGCCACAGCGACGACAGCCAAAGCAACATGACCACACTAGAAGCCATGTAGGGCTCGGTAAGTAGAATGAGCGGAAGGAGTAGCAAACGACTGCGGACGCTCGCCGCGCCGCGGCAGGGCCCAGGCGTGCTTGGGGACAGCTCCAGCGATGGAGAGGCCGCTGAGACCTCCCCCGCCGAGCTGAAGGTCAGACCCAGCAGCAGAGCCACTGCCCCAAGCCTTCCTGTTGGAGGCGTTCATGGCTCGCGTGTCGGCGCCTCCATGTTGTAGTGCCTGTGGGCGTGCCCCTGAACTGGGCCCAGCATCGATCGTCGCATGGCCCTTGAAAAATAAGGCCAATCCCTCAAGCCAGTTGTTCCACTTCCAGTAAGGCCGCTTTTCCTACACCCACCCAGCCGTATCGCACGGTGTTGGCACCGACTGTGCACCACATCTGGTGCTGCCCGGTGCACCCAGCCCCCATACCTGCGCCCCTCAAGAGTACCGGTATCTAGCACCACCCCCGATGCCACACGTCCGTCGCCCTCACGCTCGAACATTGCCCTCCTTCGCACTCGCCACGTGCCCAGTCCAGGGCTGAGAGCCTGGCAGCTGCCGGGGACTTCACCCGTGCCGTGGGGCTCCTGCGCCAGGCGGTGGCCCTGGACCCCTCCAGCGGAGCCCTGCAGGAGGTACACGCGCAGGTGGGGCTGGAAGCTGCTGGCATTTACGGCGTGCTAGTCTGCCGTTGCGGTGCAAGGTGTATGGCTTCCCCAAGGCAGGCAAGGATTGGGCGGCACTCAGTCTGGCACAAAGCTCGCGGGAGGTAGGCAGGGTTCCTGGGCTGCGGCAATGACGTGCCGCTCCACACAGTACGGTACCCGCCGCCCGTAGACTTGTGAAGGAGCGCGCAGCAGGGGAAAAGTTGAGCTTGCATGCACAGCATTACGGTATGTTGCACAGGCAGCGCATGGGCGGGTCGAGGGCGGAACAAGATGGAACGGGAGCATGCTTAAGTGCATTTGCACAGACCGTGACCCACGGGTCGGTTGGTGCGTGGGCCTGGACCTCTCCAGCGGGCGCTGCAGGGGGCCCAAGCACGGGTCGGGCTCCTGGGGCCAACGCAGGAGAACTCCCCAGGACAAGCGGCTGATGTGCTGTACATGCGCCGCTTATAAGGGCAACGCAGATGTGCGCGGGTAGGGCTGCTTGCTGCACACAAAGTGGTGGTCTGGGGCCGATGAGCTGCTAGTTCAAAGGGGCACCCCTGGTAGCCCGCATGCTTCTGGTAACCATCAAACCGCGTTGATGGGAGCATATGGATCCGACATAACATGCGGCTGGTGTTTTAATGCACACAGTGCACTGCGCAAGCCCAAGCCCCTGGGTGATGCGCCCCGGTGGTTCCCCATCCCCCATCCCCATGACCCTTCTCCGAGGTGCTGTTGTTGCGCACAGTGCAGTACATATCTAGGTCTACGGTGCACGGCTCAGAGTGTACGGGGACCCTTAGCGCTCTGGCCAACCCGCTCCCGCCCCCCAGGTACTGCTGGAGCTAGGCCGCACGTGGGAGGCGGTGCAGGCCGCAGCACGCGCTGCGCAGCTGTTGCCGGAATGGGCGGAGGCGCACGTGACCCTGGCACGTGCGCAGCTCAACTACGGGGAGGTAGGTGCTGCTCCGGACAGCCGTTGCGGTTGTGGTGGGTACCGGTATCACAGTACGCCATGATGTGCCCGTACGGTACGTTAAGGCTTTGCGCGCGGTCAGTAGCGCCCAAGGCACCAGGAACGTATTGGTCTGCAGCCGTCTGCGATTGTGTAAGTTATGCATCCTTCCTTACATCCTGTTTGTGGACAGGAGGGCCGTCTGGGGGCACACCGGCCGATGTCCGCTGCTGTGCAGCACGGCGTGCGTCCCGTAGCTGCACAGTGTTGCATACGCAGTGTGCTGCGAGCCCCTGCGCTGGCCCCGTGAGTCCGCGCATGACGCTGTTGCAGTACGACGGCCTCGTGGCAACCAGCACCACATATCACACAAACATCATAGTAACGTGCGGACGTGGTAAGTATGATGTACCGCAGCCCACCCGCCCTCACATGCCCGACTGCCGTGCGGTGCTGTCGCAGCCCATCCTGGCGGAGGCATCCTTCGACAGGGCTCTGGAGCTTGAGGTAAGGGGGGCAGAGACGTATTTCGATGTGATTACGATTGGGGATGAAGGGCGGGCCCGTGCAGTGTTATGGATGGGGACTGCGTAATGCGGTTTGGTATTGTCTGACGTGCATGCGCAATGTCCCAAGCAAGCACCGTACACTGTGTCACTTTAGGGTTTGGGTGGATTTAAGCCCTAGTACCGGTCCGGGATAACCTGCTTCTCCTTGTTGCTCGTGTTGCTATGTGTGGATGTCTACCTGCGTGCCTGCCTGCGTGCCCCCTTCAGCCCCAGGATGCGGAGGGCGTGCGGCGTGAGGTGGAGGAGGTACGGCGGCTTGCGGCGCGACAGCGGGCGCTGGGGCCTGGGGCACGGGCGGTTGTCGGGCGGCCGGACCAGGAGGGGGCAGTGGAGGGTGGCGGGGCCGACGGCGGGGACGGTGGCGGCCAAGAAGCTACTGGAGGTAGTCCGTGTGGTGCTGTCAGTGGTGATGGCAGTGCGTTGGACAAGGGGGAGCAGCAGTAGCGTCGGGTGTGTCCCATTAGTCAGATAGGCGTGCGTGGACGTGCACGTGAGGGATGACGCGGTGCGAGTGGGCGCGTGCGTCACGGTGAGGTTGCAAGTGCAAGGCGGCGGCAGGGCTGCATCCGGGTAGCGTTGTATGGCTGTTAGCGATGATGCATGTACGCCCGTGTGGTTGCCACCTCTTGCGCAGGCTGTTGCGGTGACCCGGTGTACCAGAGGCACAACGATGTCGTGTGGGTGCAGCCGCACGCACGTGTGTGGGCCCAGCGCACGTCGCATAGGTGCTAGGGCGGGCACGGGAGACCCTGCACCCCGTCCGGATATTGGATCTGGAAAGGAACTGCAGCCACCCGGACCTGGTCCCACAGACAAAGTCCAGTGAGCCGATGGGGGTGGGGCAAGGGTGCAGCAGCCTACTGCATGCCGGTGTGCATGTCCCCTACGGTGTATTACAACGACTCGAGGGGTGCGAAGCGCAGGGTTGGCCGTGCGGAGAGGGAAGCTGGACACGCGGAAACCGCCAGCGTCCCAATTAGGGAGAGAGCAGAGAGGACTCCCCAGGAGTAGCTTTCATTGGGCTTAGCAGCATCCAGCATTATCTTCACTTGCTAGCGCCGTACTGCACCGCACGGCTTATTTTCATCTCCGTTTCAGTCACCACTTCATGCCTAGGAAGCTGCGTTGCAAAAACTGCTGGCTTGGACGCAGCCACCGGAGCAGGGCAGGTACAAGGCGTACAAACATACCACCTTGTACCTCGCCATGTACTTGATGCACACGCATTATGAGTACGGCGTGCTGGACTTTCGAGCAGTCTCCTGCCTTGTGAATTGTTTGAAGCTTGAGCGTGCCGGCATAACGCCCCCTTCCCCACACTTTCAACTGCTCAAAGCGCACACACGGCAACCTGTTTTCCTTCAGCCTCCACATCCTCATGCAATATGACAAATGCAACAACGGTTACCATTGCAGGCACTTTTTGCGCGAAGGCAAATTTGGAAGCGCGCGTGAGGCTGGCTAGCGACGCACATGTCAAGCAGGCACATGGCCAACGGCTGAAAACAAGCTGGCTTCCCGCGCTCAGCCCTTGACCAAGCCCTTTCTAAACGGCTTCAACTTTGCAGCATTGCAAATGATAAAGGCCCATGGAGAGGTACTGAAGCTGCCCTGCGATGCTCGTTCAGGCGGTCCTTCAGGCGCTCCCGTCCCTCCTGTCGCAGATCTTTTGTCGCAGGAGTAGCTTCATACTTCGGATAAACATGGTGGCGACCAAAAGTGCTACGCTGTCGCTGGGCTGTGAGATCGTTTCGGGCAGGCGTACGGCAGCCATCTGCAAAAATGCGTGGAGTCCTCTGGAGCCACAGCCCCGATTGCATTGGGTATAATTCTCAGCTTTATACCCGAAGGTTGGGTCACTTGCGTCAGCCCTACACTTTGCTTGCTTGCAAGTCTGTAGTCGGGTGCAACTATGGCGATGCTCGTGAACAAGCGTGTGTCTGGCACTTTTGGCCAGCGCGCCCCGGCCCGCTCCAGCCGGGTGGCCGCTGTGCGCCCCAGCCGCAGCAGCGTTCGCGTGTCTGCTACCGCTGCCACTGATGCCGACCTGGGCTTCAAGAAGATGCGCGATGGCGTGAAGGTCGCTGCCGACGAGACTCTCCTGACCCCTCGCTTCTACACCACCGATTTCGATGAGATGGAGCGTCTGTTCAGCCTGGAGATTAACAAGAACCTGGACATGGCTGAGCTCGAGGCCATGCTGGCTGAGTTCAAGCAGGACTACAACCAGCGTCACTTCGTGCGCAACGAGGTGGGCGCACCAGCCTGTGTTAACCAGCAGCAAAGGTTGGACGGCTGAACAAGGTATTTAAGCAGCTTGGGTTCTGTGCTTGTAGACCTTCAAGGCCGCCGCGGAGAAGATTACCGGGGACACCCGCAAGATCTTCATTGAGTTCCTGGAGCGCTCTTGCACTGCTGAGTTCTCGGGCTTCCTGCTCTACAAGGAGCTGGGACGTCGCCTGAAGGCGACCAACCCCGTTGTGGCTGAGATTTTCACCCTCATGTCCCGCGACGAGGCTCGCCACGCTGGCTTCCTGAACAAGGCTATGTCCGACTTCAACCTTGCTCTGGACCTGGGCTTCCTGACGAAGAACCGCAAGTACACCTTCTTCAAGCCCAAGTTCATTATCTACGCCACCTACCTGTCTGAGAAGATCGGGTACTGGCGGTGAGTCGCTTGCCCAACCAGCACCCGCTCCTCGTTTCCTTTGGTGCTGATGGTGTAGTGGGGTGGGATGCAACGGGCCAATACGCGGTTTGCCGTGGTGGAGCCTGTGTATTGAAAGCCAACATGGTTAGGTACCCTCCTGTTGTGCAAACCCCCAACTCCCCCCGCACCCCCCCTCCCGCCCCCCTCCCCTTTTCCCTCCCCGCAGCTACATCTCCATCTACCGCCACCTGCAGCGCAACCCCGACAACCAGCTGTACCCCCTGTTCGAGTACTTCGAGAACTGGTGCCAGGACGAGAACCGCCACGGTGACTTCTTCACCGCCGTGCTGAAGAGCCAGCCGCACATGATCGACGACTGGGTCGCCAAGCTGTGGTCCCGCTTCTTCTGCCTGTCCGTGTACATCACCATGTACCTGAACGACCACCAGCGCAGCGCCTTCTACGAGTCGCTGGGCCTGAACACCACCCAGTTCAACCAGCACGGTGAGCAACGAGGCTGGGGAATGGGTTCTGGTGGGTTGACAGGCTGGGTTTTGGGAGCGGCTGGCAACGGGGGAGGCCTCGCGCTTATGCCCAACGGCGAGGGGTAGGTACTGCTTGGCGGCCAAAGCAGGTCAGCGGCAAATTAGCACGAACAGGGCACTGTCTGTTTCTGGGACACGGAAGATGCCTCCCAAGTATTACACGAACACGATGTGAATTAGCGGGCATCCGTGGGGGCTTGAAAGTTTGCACGGTTTGCAGTTGTAGGGTAGGGTAGTTGACATGGGTGTTGAGTGCCCACACGGCCCTCGGTATGTCCGTGCCTCCGACAGCGAGCTTACGAACCGTGTATGCTGATCCTCGTCCCCCACAGTCATCATCGAGACCAACAAGTCGACGGAGCGCATCTTCCCCGCCGTGCCGGACGTGGAGAGCCCCGAGTTCTTCGCCCGCATGGACAAGCTGGTGAAGTACAACGAGCAGCTGGTGGCGATCGGCAAGTCGGAGCAGTCCGATGCCGTTAAGAACCTGATGCGCCTGCCCATCCTGGAGCGCATGGTGGCGGAGATCTTCCAGATCTTCATCATGACCCCCAAGGAGGTCGGCTCCGTCGACTTCGCGGAGAACAAGGCCGCGATCGTGTACTAAATATGCAGTTGGAGCAGCAGCAGCAGCAGCTGGGGGTGTAGGTACAGGTATGGGTTCGCGGCGGCTCGGTGGGCAGCGTGCATGACAGGCGGCGGTGAGTGGAGCCAGCGTTCTGCTGGGACGTTGCGCTGTGGTGGTTGCCTAAGCGCACGGTATGGAACTCCGCTCGATAATGCCATGCATGCTGATCTGTCGCCCATATGTGGAAGCAAATGAGAAGAGAGCGGGAGTTGGGTGTGGGAGGGGCAGGCGGGCCCTCAGTGGTGCCCAGGTGAGCTCACGTCTGTTTTTGTTGCGTGCGTGTTGGAGTGAATGAGCACACTGGAGATGGTGTACGGATGTCGGACCCTATGTGGCTTTGGCCGAGGGGTACACTCGGTTGCATGTAGCATTTTGCACTGGAGACTTCTGGTGCATGTATTGATATGACGGTGATACAGCTCGCCTAACGTTTGTGTGCTGTGGTGGTGGGCCGGCTCCAGTGCTTGTCTGGACCGACAGGCTAGGCGGACATGTTTTGTTAATGGACTCGACCGGAGCGGTGCTAAGGTTGGTCTGCAGCATGCAGGTTGATTTTGGAGCAAGGTTGGATGCGGAGCGCTGCATAGCGCCTGTAACCAATGCCGTACATACGTATGTGCTTTATGCACGGCGCCTTGCTATTGCGTTGTCCCCAGGCAAACTCATTACTGGGAGCCGTTGAATGAAAGGCATTCAACCGGCCACATACACGGCCGGGCTGCCTCCGGCAATCTTGCAACGTACTGTCAGACCTTGGGATTAACACGGACCTGTTTGCAGCCCTCAACCAGCCCATTGACAGAACAATGTGGGCACTACGTTACAGAGCTGGCACAACGGGACGTGCAGTCCAACGTTTGTCATGAGAACCACTAGTGGACAGGCCGGCGCACCCCTACCTAAGGTAAAGCATCTGGGAAGGGCGGTAAGGCAGTTCCGTGCCAAGCGCTTCGCCATAAGCCTGACAGCTCGAGCAGCATAACATTCACCGTCATGGTACCGTAACCCGGAACAAGTGAACGTGGCTAATGTTGCTGGACAACTGACATTGCTTCTCTTGCGCACTGTGGGTACGGATATTCAGTGCTTCCTACCTGACAACCAGCCGTGAGGAAGGCAGCGGACATGCGTCTCCCAGCCGATGTCTAAACACAACACAACCGCGGGGTATTACTGGCCTTGACGGCACCACGGCAAACAGTGGCACATCTGGACACAGCGTGGCCAAAGGACCACATGACTCTCAGCAATACCGGCATCAACCCGTAGTTGCTACTTGCACCTATCAAGTCCACTAGTCCGGGTGCGGGCGGGCCGGGTACCAGCAGAGACCCAACGGCGTTCCTCAGCACCACCTCCCCTGCTCCGCCCTGCTCCTCCCGCCTCCGTGCACACCTATTTGTACACTGGTCGTGTCTAACATCCCTCTCTGCAGGCCCTACTGACATCCGGTTCCTTCACTTTGCCGCTCCACGGTTAACCCCCGCCTCCGTAAGCGCTCCTACCTACCTCCCTGCCACTCTACCTTCCTCCCGCCCCCGCCTCACACCAGCTCCCAGTCCTCCCCCAGCTGCCCCCCGCCCCCGCCCTCCCCCAGCCCTTCCGCGGTGTAGTCCTCGTCCAGCACGCCCGCGCCGCTGGGCCCCCGCCGGCGCCGTGCCACCCAGCCCCCGCCCGCCGCCCCCTCGCCCTCCCTGCCCGCTGCCCCCGCCGCCGCCAGCGTCATGAGCGGCGCCGCGCAGTGCTCCCGCGCCAAGCGCTCCAGTCGCTGCAGCAGGTCCTCCAGGTCGCCTGCGGGCAGAGTGCGGGGTTGGGACGGGTTTCGGCTTCCCAAAACAAGCGACCAGGAGGCAACTGGTAGCGTGACGCTCACAGGGTCAAGCACCCGCATGGCCATGCAAACGACTGACATGTATCTCTGCTTTCCTCGCGGTCACAGCCCACCCCCAATGCCTTGACATTAAGCAAAGAAACTGTACAGGCTACGTAACTGCACCAGATGCACCTGCCGGACCCTGTCCACCGCAGCATCGCTGCCCTCCGCAGCTGTTTCCCGTAGCGTACCCCAGGCGACCCATTTAGCCTCACCCACAGCAAACGCACCCTTGACCCGCCGCTGCACTCCGTCCGCGGTAGGCAAAACCCATGCACGCGCCTTCCTGCAAAATCCGCTCCAATGCGCGTGTCGCGCACACCGGGTTCACGTCCCTGACCCCGTAGCCCCTGCCCCACCTGGCCCGCTGCACACGAAGCCGATGGCCATGGACGGGTCCAGCGACGCGCCCGGCAGCACCCGCACCACGTCACAGAAGTAGGAGCCCAGCGCGCTGCGGCTGGCGGCCTGCGCCTCGTGCGGGTCAAGGTACAGGAAGGAGGGCGAGGGGACGGGGGAGGCGGAGGAGGGCGCGGAGGGCGCCGGGGAGGACGCGGAGGGTGGTGGGGAGGGGGAGGAGGCCTCCTGCACGCCGCACACGTACAGCGAGGCGCCAGGCCGGCCGCCCACGATGCCCACGCTCTGTGGCCAACTCAGCACAGCAGCGAGCTGGGGCAGGTACAGCGGGTTGACCTGGGTGGGGACCGGGAGAGTGGGGGCAAGTATGGAGAGTCAGGTTTGGGGGCTGGTAGTCAAGGCAGGGCAGGGAGGGGGAGGTAGGGTATACCAAGGTAGGTAGATGGGTTCTAGCAGTGTGGTGGGCATGGGGAGCGGGAGGGCGCAGGCAATGGGCGGGGATGGAGTGCACCGTGGGGTGTAAGGCTGGTCCGGATCCGTACGGTAGTGCCACGAATACGGTACCTCAGCAGCCTGCCCAGTCCCCAAAGGAAACCCTCAGCCTGTCACACCTTTTCCCTAAAGAAACTCGCAAACCTCCCCGTACCTTGTCCATGCCGAGTGTTAGCGGCACCAGCAGGAGCAGTGGCGACCCACCACCGCCTCTCCGCCTCCCGGACGGCCCCGCTGCGGCACTGCCATGGCCATTGCCACTGCTGCTCGCTCCCGGTATCGCCCCTTCACTTTGCGGCCCGCCATCCTCCGCCTGCCCCTTCGACCCTGCACCCGCCCCACATCCCGATGCCACCTGCCCTCCACCCGTTCCTCCGCCGTCGCCTGATCCCGCTCCGCCGTCCCCTTGCTGCCCACACGGCCCTCTGCTAGCCACATCGCCTTCCCGATTGAACTGCGAGCAGCCGCCCTCGCCTCCTGGCCCTTGCTGCCCCTGCCCTCTCCCCTCGGCAGCCTCCGGCGCTGTGCCGCTCCCAGCCCCCTCGCCCTGCTGGCAGCCGCCCTGTACCCCAGCCTCGGCAACCGACGCCGCTGCCGCGGGCCCCTGCTGTCCACACGCTGCTGCACCCGCTGCCCGCGGCGATGCCCCGGTGCTGCCCCGCCCGTGCCCGTTGACGTGCACAGCTGCGCAGCCGGGAGGCCAGCTGTACCCATTCTGCGAGGGCGTGGAGGCCGCCATGGCCCGCAGCGCCGCCGTGTCCAGCTCGGGCGCGCCCCCTCCCGAGCCGCACGCCACATGCAGCTGCAGACCCATGGGTCGGTGCTGCTCCCCCAGCTGCTCGAACAGGGCCTCCAGGCCCTTGCACAGCATCCACGGCCCCACCCAGCGCCCCGGCACGATCCTGCACGGTGCGTCGGCACAGCGGCGGCAGCAGCGTGGGGTGGCCCGGTGAAGGGCCTAGGTCGGGCCACGTGCATGTGTGTGCCTCGTCGGCCTCCAGTGTTGTTTCCTTGATCGAAGCACAGATGCAAGTGCAATATCTTCTTTTCGCTGTGCGCCGTGGCCTACAGGCTAGTGCTCTGTTGCAACTGTGGCGTGGGGCCTGTGTTACCTGCGGGCCTTTCCCCCCTGCCCTGCCCATCCTCAACCGACCCGCTGAACCCAGGTAACCCCCCTCGACTCCTGCTTACCCGGCAGCGGTGCCCGCTAAGCATATGCTGTGTATGGACATGGGGGCGTCCGGCTGGTCGTAAAATAGGTCGACGTAGGCCTGCATGTCCGGCAGCGTTTCCGGTGTGCGAAGCCACGACCTGCCGATGGTGACGCGCACTAAAGCCTGCAATCAACCGGCAACATTCGGGGAAGGTAGTCAGGTGTCCTCAACGTCGCTCACCCTCGGTCCAAAGTTCCCGCGATTGTGTCCTGGCCTACCTCAGCCAGCAGCATTTGGCCGCTTCGGATGGTGCAACCCCAGCCAACATCGCTCGTTATCATCGAGGGGCCTGCGAGCAACTGGCATTCCCGAGCGTTAGCCGGGAGCGACGAACAGCATCCAGCGAAAACCCTGGTTCGCCTTGCTGCACCCACCGAGCGCTGGAAAGTCTCGCCGATACGTGAACCACAGGCGAGAGCGAAAGTCTGCCAACATAGCTTCGAGCGACTGCAAGTCAGGAGGCAACGCGTCATCGCTGGCAACACTCTGTGTCGGAGACGTCTGCGCTCTCCCTTCGTCAAACCGACCTCCTGGTCCAGCGTCTTCGTGTCCGACGACTGGTCCCAGAGGCCATAGTACGTGCCCAGAAGCCAAATTGGATGTTGGGATAGGCTGGTCGTTCCCTACACAAAGCAAGGAGGTCGCGCGTCGCAGCGAGCTCTCGCAACAGCTGACTCCAGCACTCAGCGCTGCGTAGTGTGGGCTTACGTGCATCATATCCGCAAGTTTACGAAGCCTTAGCGCTTGTGACATGCTGAAACCTAGCTGAGAAAGCCTCAGGTAAAGGGCCGCAGGAGTGGAAAGGGCAACTACGGCTGTGGTGCTAGAAGTCGTGCTAGCTGGCATCTCCCTTGCATTGGCTCTCTAGTTGCCGAATTTGCAAGTCACGTCAACGGGAGAGCAGTAAACGTTGGGCAGTGGGTGGCTTTTATGTGCTAGGTCAAATAGCAACACCCTGAGTAGCAAGCGCCACGCATGAATTTGGCATGTTTACATTGAGATAAAGCACTGTGTTTGTAAGTTTGTGTCGTTGTTTGCGTCAGCAGTGCCTTCGCACTTTTCAGTACGCGGAGAATGGGGCTTTGGGATTGGGTTTGCTGACAAGGTGAGGACAGGCTCAGCGTATCCACGGGCAAGGCGAATAAACATTTGTATTCACGCTAAGCTGCTGCGTTTCCAAACAATCCAAGCCCCGCATCTCAGAGAAGCGAAATGCGAAAGCCTGTGCAGCTGCTTGCCTGACTGACGTTTGTGTAGCTTTATTTGATCATAGTATGGATACAGGCGATTACAGCGGTGGTGGTTATAGGGGCGGGGGAGGGTACCGAGGTCGAGGTGGAGGGGGGAGGGGTGGGGGAGGGTATTTTGGTGGCGGAGGACGCGGCGGATATAACGATAACTACTACGACGATAGAGGAGGGCGTGGCGGAGGCAGGGGGTACAATGACTATGACCGGGGGCGAGGGCGTGGCGGAGGCAGGGGGTACAATGACTACGACCGACCACCAGGCTATCAGGGCGGAGGCTACCAGGGCGGTGGCCACAACCAAGGCGGCTATAACCAGGGAGGATACCAGCAGGGAGGATACCAGGGCGGTGGTTATCACAGGGGCCGAGGGCAGCAATTCCAGGATGGTGGATCTCGTCGAGGCTTCTCCGGCTCGAGAACATGGCACAATCCAGGTACAGCAGCTATATAGGGCAGTAATAATACAACGCAATCGCGGCTGCTTGCAGCCGCTGGTTTCGCTTTGGTGCGAGCCGAACTGGTTGGCTTTTCACGCCGGGTGGCTCCATACCTGCAGGGCAAAAACGGCAGCAGCAGGTCAACACCAACCCGCCTCCGAACCTCACGCTTCTCAAAACGATCCAGGCGCACACAGGGGCCATCACCGCCATGGCGTATGACCAGGCCACCAACGCGGTGGGTCCCAACAGCTGAGGGTACGGGTGGGGAGGGAATGGCAACCAGCCCCATGGCTGGGTGTGAGCACGAGGAACGCCACCATGTGGCTGACTCCCCATGCGCAGAGCCACAGCGCTGGAATAAGTGCTAGGATACAGTCCGCCCTAAGGGTCAAGGAGGGAGGTGGCGAGGGGCGGCACTATCTTGGATACGGCCCCAGCTCGGCTGGGCCCTTTAAACGGTGCTGCCCCTCAGCAGCGCCCGCTCCCGTCCGCCTGCATCCACAACTAACTGTACAACCTCCCCTGCCTTACGCCTGCAGCTCTTTACTGGCTCCAAGGACGGCAAGGTGAAGCAGTGGGACTGCACGACTGGACAGGCAAGTGCCGGGATGGGACGAACTCATTGGGAGGGACTGGGCAGGGCAGTGCGAATGCTCGGGGGCCCACTGGGCGAGGTCCGGGCAGGCGGTCCTCGCACAGGGGGCCAGGCCCCACACCGCTGCCCAGCGGCGCGCAGCAGCGATGGCGGAACTGGCGCCTCTGCCTGCCTGCCTCCCAGCAGCGGGCCTGTCCACCGGGTGGGGGCCACTGCATGGTGGGAAGGTGGGTAGCAGGCAACCAGGTAACCGCAAAGACTGAGGGGGTGCCCCTAACTGGGCTCCTCTGGGGGAATCCCCGAGGGGCAGCAGTACACACGCACACACGGTGCGGAGCCGCCGATGGACGGGGAGCGGGGGCAGGCACGTCCGAGGGAGGCAGGGCCGGCGCTGGAGGCTGCGTCACTGGCGGCGGAGGAACGTGGCTGGGTGGGGGCTGCAGGGCGGGCAGCCATGGGTGTTGCGAATCCCAGCGCTGATGTGCACTGGCCTCACGTCCGCTGCGCTGCGAGGACAGTGGCGGGGTTGACTGGCGGACATGGATCGGGTCTTCAGTGCCCCAGAGGGAGGAGGAGGTCTGCTGGGGGTGCTGGGGCCGCTAGGAGGCGGCAGCACGCAGACGGAGCCGTCCGGTCGCCTGGCGGTGGGCGAGAATGGTGGTGTCCCGGCGCAAGGGGTCAGCAGGCCGCGAGGGCTCGTGCTGCAGCATCCTGGCACCCATCTTCCCATGGCGAGGGCAGGCGGCGGGCGGGGGCCAGGCGCCGGCTGCCCTGGCCGTCCGGGCTGTCCAGGCGGGGTGTCAGCAGTCAGCCCCTCGTTGCGGCAAAGTCGCCGGGGATGTTATACAACTGGGGGGTGGCGGCTGCGCAGGCGGCACGCTGCCCTCGCTGCGCTGCCTTTCAACCCTGGGATTACTTTGGGCCAGAGCTTCCGGGCTTTGGGAGCTGAGCTTTCGTCTTGTGCACCTGGCCGGGCTGCACCTGCCGGTCAGGCGGCCGTTCAGCCTCGTCCGTTGGGCCATGGCCGGGGCGGGGGGCCCAGGCGTCGGGCGACACAACGCGCACCGCTGTGCACGGCGTCAGTCTTCCAACTGTCACGATCACTGTTTTTCCCGCCATCTACACCCCCCATCCATGCGGGCAGGGGTTCGCAACGATTGCGTCGGGTTGCAAAGGGGTTTCTTGATTATAGCTTTGCAACGTCCTGTCCTGCGACCCCCAGGCCGTGCACGAGGAGACGCTGGGCGGCCAGGTGGACGCCATCCTGTTCATCCAGGTGCGACACTGCATTGGGTACGAGAGATGGGGGTTGTCAGACGGCCACACGTGCTGCAGGAGAGCGTACAGCAACGCAACGGGCCGCTGAGGACGCCCCAGGGGACACAGCGCACGAGCCAGGCATTCGGGCGATCACAGGCGTACGGTCAAGACGAGGAGGTTGGACGCCTTGGCCCTGCAGCCAGTGCTTGCGATGCTTGGGCCGCCGCGTTGCACAACGCGTAGGCCCGGCCTATGGTGTTGAGAGGCCCTCGGAGGAGTTCCCTCTGCAGCTTTGTTGGCACGATTCTGCAAGCGGAGCTCACTGCCGGTTCCGCAACGCCGCTTCAATGCGGCCGCTCCTGCTGCAGCCTCTGGCACTGCTGCTGCAATTGCACCGCCAAGCGACGTGTTGGCCTCAGCAACGCACTCACGCGAGCTGTGCACAAGCTGCCTCCAGTCCACCTCCTTGCCATGACGCCAATACGTCCGCCGCTCTTGCGACCCCCTCCAGGGCTTCCTGTTCGTGGCGTACGTCAAGGGAGACCCCCGCATGCAGGACGGCATCATCAACTTCTACAACACGGCGGCGGGGAAGACGCAGATGATACCGGGGCACAGGGTGCGTCGTTGGGAGGTTGGGTTCGTCCTCAAGGCAGCCGCCGGCGGTAGTCTGCTAATCGCCATTGGGTTCGCGGCCGACGGGCTGTCTGGTTGCGGTGCCGGCGCACTGATGGCGAGCAGCAGTGGTGTTGGCTTGCTTCACCGGACTGCATGGGGGCTTCATGCAGGACGGTGCAGCGGACAGCTGGAGGGGGGGGTGTAGCTGAATGTGCCATGTGAAGCAACGACTGAAGAGCAGTGGCCATTCCTAATGACCGCTGACGGTATAATGAGGAAGGCTAAGGAACACAAAGCCGTGTCTTCCTGTTGCGGGTCTCTTGACTGTGTAGCGTAGACCTTTGTGTCCTTGGTCAAGCACGGTGCGCTGGCTCATCAAAGCGTCCTGCTGCTGTGTGCTCGCTCTCTCGGCGCCGCCTCACAGTCCCTCGACTCTCCGCGCTGTGCCTGCTGTCCGCCCCCAGGGCCACATTAACCAGCTGATGGCGGCCAACAACCTGCTGTTCTCGTGCAGCCAGGACAACAGCATCCGCGTGTGGGGCATGGAGGGCGAGGCGTTCGTGTGCAAGGTGGGCCGATGAAGGGTTGGGGGCATCGAGGCATGGACAAGTCTGTGTCTGATGCACTAGCCCGTGCGGGCTGAGTTCCGGCCCGCATGTTGGACTGAGGGTTTAGGCAGTGGAGCTAGGTCATCAACGGGCGCTTGCAATGTCTCATGGAAGCCTTTTGAATGGCATTTGCAAATGCACTTGTTTCCCGCTGTCAAGTCGCCCTTTCGGGGGGCGGCCTGGCTGTCCTCATCATCTGGTGCCTCAGGGGCGAGGGCCATTGGGGGCTTTGGGGCTGCAGTTGGGCTCCCGCGCATGACTGTACAATACGGCTACCTTGCCCCTCCCCGCCGCCTTGGCCCCCTTCCTAAACCTGTGGCCCCCGCCTGCCTCCGCAGCACATCCTGGACAAGGCCAACGGGGGCCACACGCACGCCATCTACAGCATAGAGATGATCAACGGCTTCCTCATATCGGGCGACGCGTCGGGCTGTCTCAAGGTGCGGCAAGGGGGGGGCGCAGGGCGGGGCGGCCGCAGGGCCCGACAGCGTCCCGCGGAGAGGAATGCAGGTGTCACAGCTCACAGGGGCTCAGGGCACGACGCGCGATTATCCCTGCCCTCCCTGGTCTGCGTCGGACACTGTCAGCTAGTGGTGGTGTAATGCTACCAGCTGTGGGTACATCGTTGGTTGCGTGTTCACAAGCGGAACAAAAGAACAGCGGTAGTGTTTGGAGTGCCGGTCTCTGTTACCACTTCTACGTGACATGAGTCCCGCGGCTGCGCGGGTGCCTGACTGCTCCGCCCCATTTTTGCCTGACTGTTGCACTTGGTGGCTGCACGCAGGTGTGGGACAGCGCCTCCGGCACCTGCACCCAGACGTTGGAAAAGGCGCACAGCGGCATCATCTCCTCCATACTGCAGTACGGGGTAGGTGGCGTGGGTGCACACAGGGTGGCAGAATTTAGGGATTAGCACCGCAGGACAAGGGGAAGGATTTGAGCGTGCTCCATTCACATGCGCGCCCCGCGAGTCTTTGCTAACCAGAGTTCAGTGGGTAGAATGGTCCTGACACGTGCACACTGCTTTGTCCAGGCGCCCCCCGCCGGGCGCCACGAGGTGGTGCAGGGCGTGCGTTGCGGCTGCTGCTAGGGACCAGCCTTCCAAGCAACGCCATGCCGACTGCCAACCAGCAGCGCACGGCACAACGGGATGCTGTCCTTCGCGGTCGCCCCCGCTCGCAGAACAACATCCTGACCGGCTCCGCGGACGGCACCATGAAGGTGTGGGAGCTCGTTAACCCCCCAATGCCCGGGGCGGTGGTCAAGCCGGAGCCCATCGACTCCTTCTTTGGGGACGACTCGGGGGGCAGGAGCAGGTACCGCTCGGTGAGTACGATTTACTAGTGTCCCAGGGAGTGTTACTCCTGCCGTGGTTGGTGGCTGTACTCGAGGCGTAGGTGTTTCGGGACGTGCTGAGCTTGGCGCGGGGCACAGGGGCCGCATGCTGCTGTGCTACCGCATGTAGACGGTGGCGGCGGGTCGGTGGAGCATATGCTTGAAACACGGTGCGGGAGTGAATGCCTGGACGGCAGATGGGCGTTCGTACATTTGACGCCGTGGACAGCAGGCTGGTGGGCTACGGCACCTCCGCCACGCTATCACCCTGCACCTCACGCTTCCCTGCTGCCTGCCGGGCAGCTGCCCCCGTGCCCCACCTCAACCCCTCACGGCACACCGGCGCCGGCGCCTCCTCCACGTTGCACCACAGCCCCTGTCCCCGTCCGACCCGCCCATGGGCTTCTGATCAGCACCTGCTCTGCCAACGTGGTTGGTGACATTAATTCCCGATTGCTGCTTGTGTTGCCCGGTGCGCAGCCCGCCAGCGCCAACGCCATCCTGACCATGGACGGCACGCCCGACAACAAGGGCGAGTCCATGCTGGCCATCGCCTCGCTGTTCCAGGGCGTGTCCATATTCAACGTGGACAGCAACATGCAGCTACTGGGGGCGCTGCCGCAGGTGGGCGGGTGTCGGGGCGTCGGGATGCAGGTGTGATGGATGACCATTGGCCAAGGCCAGCTTGATGGGGCCAAGAGCAAGCCGTAGTCTTGGGACCCGCCGGCGGGGTGCGGGGTGGGTGTCGATTGGTGGCTTGTGGGCATGGGATGGGAGGGCATGGAGTGCGTTAAGTCTAGGTCTAGGGCTATGGAGAACGGAAGGCCTGGTACGACGGTGTGCCAGTGTGGCCGCTTAGCCAAACGTAACAGCCTACCGAGTTGTCCCGCGTGCCGCTGCCCCCACCCCGACACTGCAGGTGGAGGTGTGCCGCGCCATCACCAGCATCCCCGGGGCGGCCATCATCGCGGGGGACGACAAGGGCCAGGTGCACATCTTCAGCTGGGTGTGAGGCGGCCGGAGGGGAGGCGGGCCGCGGGTGTGGGCTGCCGCGTGCATGGCCGGGAGCGGGAGCGGGACCCGGATCATACGCCATGCCTTACGTTCGGTACGGTACGGCAGGTGCCGTACTGACACGACGTTGTGCAGCTGGGTGCGAGCAGTAAGGCGCGGGCGTTGGATAGTAGATGGCAGGTGTGGGTCGTATCGTACCTTCGCATACTGGGAGAGCTGGATCTGGGCCCGGGCTCGGCGCCGTGCCGTGCTGTGACATTGTACGGCGCGGGGGAGTGTCATGTGTCCAGGTGCGCTGTGTTGGCTAGGATTGACAATATGTGCGGAGGCTCCGGATTGGGGTGCGGGGATGGTGGCTGGTGCCTAGTGCAGCGCGTCAGCTGTCGTCTGGCTTGGCTGTTGCGTGCGTGGGCGGTTGTACAACTTGGCGGGGACGGCAAGGGGCAGGTAGCAGTTGCAACGTGTCAGCTGGACGGAGCGCGGGTGCCAGCCTGATTGATGGTGGTGCTACATACTAGGTGATGTTTACAAACAAGCGGGGATAGCAAGGCGAGGGCACAAGCGTGGTACGCCGGGCAGTGCCTTCGTGTTGAGATGCGGACGCATACGTGGCGACTTGTGTCTTGTGGTCGACAAACCGCCATGCGGACAGCTTCCGGGAGCAAATCGGTGATGTCAACAGCTTTCTTTGTTTAGTTGTAGTGGACAGGCTTACCGGTCGCAGGAGCGGCTGAAACGTTTCTGGGAAGCAGTGACTGCAACCAGCCGACGCGAAGCACAGCGGGCAGGGCGTTTGGGACCGTTTGCAGTACGATCCCAATAAGTTGCCGTTTGGCCAAGCCTGGCGGACTTGATTTGAGCAGCACACCGTTGCCACTGTTACCAATATGCTGTACCTTGCAGTGGCTCTCAGCATCACACTGTCACCAGCTGCACCACGCCACAAGTCCACCCTTGTCTGCCTGTCTGCCACCTGGGCGAACGCCGTCACCAGCGTCCAGCGTTGTACGGCAAGGAGCCAAGGACGTGTGCAACAACCGCCAACCATCCAACGTGGCCAGGGCTCACCACAGCGCTAAGTATCGCAGGACGTGCCGAACCTTACGCAGCCACGCCATAGGAACACACCTTGAACACAAACACAATGCGCGCCAGCAATCCCAGAGTAAGCGCCATGACAACACTGCCGCAGCACACAGTCAGAAACGGCCCCGAGCACACGGACGAACCCTCCGATGACACCTCTCCGTGACACATCTCATACGGTATGCGTGTTCCCAACCCATGCGGTAGACCAGGGTAGACAGGCATCGGCTGCGTCCGTTCTGCCTCACCTCACCACTGTTGCAGGCATGGCGATAAGCACACCGAGCACGTGCCAGGCCCCAGGGGTAAGGACCCTCCAGCCGGCGCTTGCCAGGAGGAAGAACCCACCACCGTAGTTGGTTGGAAACCAGGACTGAGCACCGAATATCCCTGACTGCAGTGCCGCCGTACGGTAGTCAAAACAATTGAAACGTAACCGCACCGTGCTCATTACCCAATGCACCGCCACCGTCGACTGTATGCACCTGTACAAGCCGCCCCGCATGCACGGCGACACATCCAGCGTTGAGCGTTCGTGCCCACGCGAGCGACGACAAACGCACATGCACGCCACGTTAAAACCTGTAAAGGGCTGCAGTAACCCATACACCGCTAGCAGCGAGCTCGCAACAACAGGTAAAGCATGTGTGCAGCGAGCCCGGCAATACACAGCAGCTTGGTCGCACAGTGCGTGCGTGCTTGCGCGTTCATGGGGCCAGCTGCTTTGCCCAGCCATGCAGCTCTGCTTCCGTTGACGCCACACGTCCGCGATAATACAAGAGCAGTAAACAATGCTAAATGCATGCGTTTACGAACAGTACGCTGACTTATTGGACCTAGTTTCGAGCTGTATTGACTGGCACGAGTTTGGGCACAAGCCCCGTTGCGGCTTGGCGCCATGCCGTGACCACCTTGCGCCCCCCCGACCCCTACCCGCGTCAAACCATCACTCCGGCATCCGGCGCAAAACTGTCAAAGACATACAGCGCGGCACATCACGAGACGCAACTCCCTGCTGTCGAGCTTGAGCATGCGACCGCCAGGGCCACACCCAAACCCATCACCATTTGGTGCCTTGCTGCAATCGTGTAGCATGCTCCTTGACGTACACCTCGCCATCACCGCCATTTCACCGCACGCACTGTGCTCCCCCTGCCAGCGGCCAGATGCACACACGCTCTCTGCAACCAAGGAACGCAGCGCGCTGTACTTCGCGCCCGTGTGGTAAGGAGAGAAGGGGGCACCAACACACATCACTAGGCCATTGCGCAAAAGGCGGCCTGCATATGCACCATCTGAACGTCACAACACACAGCAGGCCGCTTAACCAAAGCAGGCCTCAACCGGTCCACTGAACCAACGGCACACCACGAGTGTCCATGCATGTGCACCCACGTGTACACCAGTGAGGATGCCAGTGCCTTTGACCGACGCCACCTCCCAACCAGGCTTCCTCTCATGCCTTTCCGACAGCAGTACCATGCCGCGCGCCCTCCGTACCGGCGGGCAGCAACTGGCGGCGCAGGCAAACCTCAGTGTATGCACCAGTGTAAGACCTGAGCCGTGACACAAAAGACGCCAGTGCGGCCCGTACACCAGTCACTGCACATGAATGCCTCTTGCGCAAGAGGTGACCACCAGAAGGCCTTTGCCACCCTACCGCACCTCCAGGCCCTTCCTCGGCACTGGCACGGCGCAGCCCTCGGCCCTAAGCACGCCCCTACGGTCCCGGGTATCGCTCCATCCGTCCGCCCATCCCCCCAGCTCTCCGCAAGCTGACCGTTCCGGGTTCAGTTACTTTGCCGCTCTGCGGTTACCCCCCCAGCGCAGCCACCACCCCTCTCCCCATCGTCCACCCGCATGCGGCGTCCAGGTGGCCCTACTGCATGCGCCACTGACACGCCGCAGGCCGCTGGGGACCCAGCCCCAGCCCTCCTTCGCGCCACTCAGCGCGTCCCTCCGTCCCTCCCTCCTTTCCCCTCCTCTCCCTCTTCAATTCAGTCCCAACCGCGCGTTGAAACACCCACCTCCAAGCCACCTCGGAACCTAGTACTCCTGCTTGGGCTCAATCATGCGCCCGAGACCCTTCCCGCTCCCGTCCGCCAGCCCTCCCACAGCCCCGGCCCGTCCGCCCCCACCGCTGTTGCCGCTTGGCCCCGCCGTCCCCATGGCCCCCAGGCCCAGCACCCCACCGGGGACGCAGCCGCCGCCCCCCAGCAGCCCCAACGGGCCCCCGCCTCCGCCGCCCGCTGTCAACTGCAGCAGCGACTGCAGCGCCTCCGCCGGCAGCGTCACGCTGTGCCCCCCGCCCCCCGAGGTGCCCATCAGCTTGCCCTCCACGCGCCCCCGCAGCATAGCGTTCTCCTCTTTGAGCGCTATGATCTCCTTCTCGTTGTCCACGACCTGGTTGGGTGGGGTGGTTTGCGGGGACCCGTTTGTGAACCAAGCCTTGTGCCCACGGTTGGGTCGAGCGCAACCTCCGCGCGGCAAGTGGGTATATTGTGCGAGTAGCAAGGAACTACGATGTTGCGGTTTGATGGCATAGCGAGCGGCACTGTGACCATGGAGGAGGGCCAACAGGGGGTACTTGTGTGCAGGTCCGCCTCAACGGACGGACCTTGGCGTGCAGGCTCTCCACGCGGGACTTGAGGGAAGCGATGAGGTCCTTCTGCCGCTCACGGAACCGCCTCTGTGCCTGCCGGTTTTTCTCCTTTGCGCTGACGGCACCTGACGTGCCCGTGGCGCGGTCGTGGCCGCTCGGCGGGGGACTCTCGCTTCCGCTGTGTTCAGGATAAACAGAGCAGGTAATTTAGCGGTGAACAGTATCACATCAATACAGTGCAAGGAGCACCGCCGCGTGTCGTGGCTATTAGTCTCGAAGTGCAGTCATCTTTACGTCCAGCCCCGTGCCATATTACGGAAGAGGACGTTACAGCAACCCACGCGCACCTCATGCTCGCGGAGTCCATATCACGTGCTGCTTGTCTACGTGGTGTAGGAGCAGCAGGCGCACGGCTTTGCGGGGCTTTGGGCGCGGATGGAGGTGCGCCCGCACCCGACTGGCCCTGGAGCGCTTGAAGTATGCTGGCCTGCAGCAGAGAGTTTAACGCTGAAGAAGAAGACTCATCTCGGTCCACAGCCTGAGGCAGAAGTTGTTCCAGGAGCGCGAGTCGTTGCTCCTCCTGCTGCTGTTGCTGCTGCCTCTGTTGGAGCATCTGAGACAACAGCGCCTGCGCGAGGGGTCCATCTGATAGCAGCTGCTCTGGACCCGGTCGAGCAGCTGGAAGGAGCACGGGTTCACCGCGAAGCCCCGTCTGTGCCAGGGGCCGCGCTGGGGCGGTCCGCTCCGCGGTCGGCACTAGGGCATAAAGATTGCCATTAGCTCCCACTATTATGCTGGCTCCAGGCGGGATGTCCCCGCTGGCCATCCGGTCGCGTAGTAAGTCGATGCGGGTGGTGAGTGCGCCTTCTGAAGATACAGACCCACTGCATACCCCAGCAACGTGGCAAGAGGCCAGCAGACGTCGAGGTGACGCATGACTATCCTCACTACCCACATGACTACAAGTGCACTGCCGTACAGTGCGTAGGGGCCCACGCCACAGGGGGGGCCCAGGGCACGTTGGTTGCTTCGTGGTCACACCATACAATACGTTGTAACAAAGCAACGCTCACTTGTGGCAATGGGTCGACTGCGGCTGCGATGGTCTTACCGCGAAATCTCTGCAAAATATTCTTTTTGTGATGCTTTCTCGTTATTCAACGGCGGGGTAAACAACTGTTAAAAGAAGGTTATCCATTCGCACCGCCTGCAACTCGTGCGCGTCCTGCTGGCACGTCCAGTTACCTCTCGCGACAAAAGTGATTCAACCAAGTAGCACACCTGCACCTGCACGCCAAAAGCCAGTGCGTCCCGCCACCCTTACCCCGCACGGCTGGCCCGCTCTATCATCGGACAAGGCCCACCTGGCTGCTGTCGTGCTGTGTACCTTGGGAGCATGCTGCTCAGGACCCGCAACGGTGCGGTTTGTGCCGTACTTCCATGCTTGTAGGGTGGGCCGTGTGCCAGACCAGCAGGCCAGACCAGTTGCTCAGGGCCCGACGCCCGGGCAGCCCGCATCCCAACCACAGTAGCCTACCTTCATTGCGCTGGCTTCCTATAAAAGTTCGATCTCTCCTGCCAGCTCCTGCCTTGGCTGTGGCACTACCACACTCTTCCCTGCCCTTGATCCCGCTACGCCTACTCGGAGAGACGCATGAAACCATGCATGCTCTCACCCAGTTTGACCCTACGGCAAGATCCAAGATGATGCTGAGTGTTGACTGATGCACGGTGCCGTAAGCCATCACATGTTCCTCTGCAGCAGGCAGGCACAGGCATAGAAACAGGACAGGCTCCAGCCAAGTCCGTGCACTTGGTGTTTACGGTAGGCCGAGCAGGGCCCACGCCACCATCCAGCGTGCACAGGGGGATACACACTCGGTAGCTATCAGCGGGGAGGCTTTCCTCCCTGGGCCAGGACCCCGGTCAGCAGCAATCACCGGCTGGTGTACGGTAATGATGCAACACGTTCCGCAGGCTAACTGAAGGTACTAATCCTATCGCAGCGTGCATCTGACACCAGCCCGCACTAGCACACGATAATGCCGCAACCTGCACCCAAAGGCGGTAGGTACGCCTCACAGCTTGCAACAGTGTCCATACAACCGTAATAGCCACAGTTGAGATATCGTAACGTCAAGCAACCCAGGCGTGGACCCAGCCAGGCATGGAACCAGCGACACAAGCTTACTACCACCGTAGGCATGCAGCATTGACCGCATGCCAAGAAGTACCCAGACGGCTCCAGGAATTGCATCCCAGGAGGAATAATTAAGTGGATGTACTCATCTACCTCATGTAGTGCGTGCGTTGACAACACCTTCCGGCAGGACACCCATGCTGAAGGACACCCATGCTGCAACATCCTAAGTGGAGTAGCCCACCTGGGCCCACTCACTGCAGGCAGCACACGACTGTTACGGAGATTAAGCGCATTGTATTGATACTAGAGCAATGCAACCTGATGCACCACACGTGAACTAAAGTGGCAAAGCGCCCCACGATGCAAGGAGTGCGCGCTGTGGTGAAGGTAGGTGTCGCATGCGTGAACCGGAAAACGGCGCCCCAAACCCAGGTTTGACCCCCTCTCTCCCATAGTCCGATTGGCAGTTGTACCCAGGATGCAGTTCTTTTGAAAGCATGCGTCTATCTTGTTCTTTTGCCCTGCCTCCCTCCTGCCCCCACCGAACACTAAGACACGGCGGACTAGCTGACAACCAGACCCGCAACACAGTGCACACACAGACGACATTCGGCAAATCCCCAGGAAAACCAGTGATGCAGTGCGCATGACATCACGCCGACCTAGAGTGATTTTGCAAGCTCCATCTCACCAAATACCAGGCGTTCTGCTCTTTAGGCCCTCGTCCTCTGCTTCCACTCATTCGTTAAGCCATGCCTTTGCACGGCTGGCTGGCTTTGCTGTACCATGCAGCAACTGGCACGGCCCACCATATCGCGTTATAGGTCGCCCCGAATCTGTCTGCGCTGGTCCAACGTCACAGGCGATAGAGGAACGATGCCAGCGGTCCACCCTTCACCTGCGACACAAGGATTTGATGCACCACGTTAGCGGGCTGCCTACTGAGCAACCTGACACTGCTTGCGACGATGGGCTGGACACAGGGCACACGCTTGCATGGAGGGCCAGTGCTCTTGAGCAACTCCCTGGCGCCCCGCAGGGTTACTCCTGCCGGAGGGCTCCGCTTTGTCCCGCTACCAGCCGCCCCTCCCGTGCCCACCTCCAGTCCCGGCCCCGGCGCCCACTGCGCGTCCCGCTCCCGCGCCTCCACCAGCTGGCGGCACGTGGCGCTGAGGTGCACCGCCCCCGCCTCGCCGCCGGACTCGAGCCGCGACGTGGCGGCCACGGCAGCGCCTGGGAGTAAGGGGACAGGGGGCAGCAGGGAACCAGCCAAGACGTCATGGCAGCCGTAAGCGGGCGGCAAGGGCAAGCGAGTTCCGGTCGCAGAACCGTCACGCAGGACCTGCTTGGATGGCCGGACCCGATCCGGTGCAACTGGCTACGGTAGGGTGTGACGGCCGGGCAGAGTCCTAATGCTACAGGGGCTGAGCGTATGGTCGAATCAATCTTGCGCCCGGCACCCGCGGCTCCGCTCACCGAACAGGCAGTACTTTGGCTTGGTGCTGCCCACCACGCCGCTGACCACGGGCCCGCTATGCATGCCCACGCGGATCTCCACAGGCCGCCCCGTGTGCGGCATGAGCACATGCCGGGACGCGCGCAGCATGGCCTGCGGAGGGAGGGGCAGTGGAGTCTGAGGGTTACGCTGGCACAAAGCTCTGCGGGCACCACAGGCAACACCTGGTTGCCTGACATGGGCCACAATGCCGGCATAAGCGGACTCGGTGGACGGCTGTGTGCAAAAAGCACTTGGCGCAGTACACACATATGGACCGCTGACAGGCAAGGCTGGCTGCGCCGGCACGCGCGACGCCCTGACAGGGCCCTCCAACCCCTGTAAACCACGACTGCCCCTAGCAACCAACCTTTGCAAAGCAGAACACCCGATAGGCTGCGTCTGCGGCATCCGCAGCGCTCCGGGGTGACAGCTGCCGGCCGCCGCTGCTGTAGGTGCTGCCGCGGGGCCCCACGTCGCACCCTCCGTCGTTCTCCTGGTCATCGTCCGACGCCAGGCCACCCGCAACGACGTACGCGTCCCCAATTGTCTCAATCTGCATCGATGCACGAGCAGATCAACTTTTTTGGGCGCCAGGGTCCTAGAGAATAAGGCAAGGAAGCTGCACAGTGCGGCAAATGTGAGCGAGGAGCCGCATGCAGGTTACAGAATGTGCCAGCAGCGTCCGTCTCCACTTCCTCACTCGCACCTTCCGCACGCCGTACACGTCCAGCAGCGCGTCAAACCTCGAGAACAGGTCGTTCAGCATCACCATTACCACGTGCGGGGGGACGTCCTGCGTGTGTGACACAGCAAACGCGCAAGCTGAAAGCTGAAAAGCATGTATACCCGTCCTAGCTGCATGGCTCAGTAGCGGGCCCGCTGAACGTCGCACCAAGACACGGGCGCATCTCGGGACTCTCTTGGACCGCCTCGGCCTCCCGTGCCCTCCCACCTTGGCCATGGGCGTGAAGCCCTTGACGTCCGATTGCAGCAGCGTCACGCAGGGGTGGTGCGTGGCCAACGAGCCCAGCCCCAGGCAGGCGGCAGGCAGCGAGCCCTGCAGGCTGCCGCGCCGACCCGCCGACAGCCGCACGTCACCAGGGCGGCTGACCCGGCCCTGCCGCAGCGTCGTGCGCTCCCCACACCGCGCGCCCAGGGCCTTCACCGACTGCGTCCGCCCTGGGAGGGAGCCCCGGGAGGCTGCGCCCACAGCGCCGGCGGCCGCTGCTTCCCGCTCCGCCGCCTCCAGGCGCTGCTCCGCCACCAGGCCCTCCGTGAGGCGGCGCAGCACGCGCTGCGGGAACAGCTGCTCCAGCAGGCGGTGCTCCGCCTCCATCACCAGCGCCACGTGGCTCTCCACCAGCACCTTGGCGGTCACGTCGTCCTGTGGCGGGAAGGTGAGGTGTTTTTTAACAGTGGCAGAGCGCGGGATCCAGGGCGTAAGTGGGCCGCGCACTCCCTACCAGCACCTTGGCGGTCACGTCGCCCTGCGCAGCGCCGCCGAACACCACCCAGCACACAACGGGTCACGTGAGCACGCACGGTCTGGTCCTGCGTGTGCCGGGGGGCAACCGACACAGCCGGCTTTTTCACTTCAGCTGAAGTATCTCAGAGGATCAGCGTCAGCGAGCATAGCCACCGTCATCGACTTGCCACTCTCCGGAACTGCCATGCCTCGTCTGCGCTCTGCCTGTTACTCCTATATGCCTTTAACTGTACAAGGCTCATTCGCCTACATCCCGCACCGCATCCGCTACACAACGGGTCACGCACTGGCAAACCTGCACAACCCAGCCGACTGCCCAGCCCAGCTGCGTACGCTGCTGCAAAGCCATGGCGAATCAGCCGCTTGTATCGAATGCGCAGCTGGCTCACACCCATACCCAGCCCTAAAACCCACTTCCCCGCCCGGACCCCATCTTCCCACCTGCACCAGCACCACCACGAGCTCTCCTGTCACAGGGTCCACCGCCCGCCGGGCCGTAACGCGGTGCCACCGGTGCGTGGGACCGCCGCCCCTGCCGTCCACGCCCGGAGCGACGCTCGCTGCGGCACCAGACTGCTGCCCGAACGCCCCACTTAGTGGCAGCAGCCCACCATGGCTTCCCTCGTTGCAGCCCGAAACAGCACCCGCCGCAGGCAGCCTACCGGCACACCCACCGCTGCGCTCCCCAAGGGCGTCCGCATCCTGCCCGTGGCAAGCCGCTCGCTCGCAGCTGCCGTGCCGGCCAAGGGCCGCTTCCTCGGGGATGTGGGCGGTGACGTCGGTGGTGCTGGTCTGCGAGCGCGGCAGGGACCTCAATGCGGCCACCGTCCACGCGTCCAGCTCCCACATGCTGACAGTCCGCCCCTGCAACCCACGGCCGCTGGTGTTGCCCGCGCAGCCCGCACCGCCTCCAGCCTCTGAAGGGCCGGCTTCCGCACCGTGCAACGCACGCTTGCGCGGGGGATACCCCTGCCAGCTGCTGCGCTGTTGGCGAGTAAGGGGCACAGCTGCGGCCTTGAGGGGTGAGAGGGCCACGGCTTCCTCTGAGGGGCTGAGCCCTGAAAGGGGCTCACAGGACAAGGCCTCATCCTCCCTGCTGGGAGCCTGAGGGAGCTGCGGCGTAGCCACCGGTAACGCCACGTGCGCGCTTGTGCTCGTATGGGGCATGAGGCGCTGCCCCTTCAGGACCGCGCCGGGCCCTGGCTGTACGGGTGCAGCCGGGCTGTTGGACACGCGGGGCGCTGCAATCGCGACTGTGGCCTTGCCTGAGCCGGACCCTGGTGCGAGCACACCTGGAGAGCTGATTTCAGGGAAGTGGCTCAGCAGGACGCGGGGCTTCGAGTTGGGAGAGCTGTGGCCGGTTGTGAACGTGTGGCTGTCGGTGTTGTGGGTTAGGAAGCTGGAGGCGCGGGTGTTGCCCCACGTGCCCGGGGCGCTGGTGCTGCAGGTGCCACTGCTGCTAGCGGCGCGGCCCGCCCGAGGCTGCTGCTGCTGCTGCTGCGACAGCGGCGGCGGCGGCAGGACAGGCTCTTCGTATCTGGCGTCATGCTCCGTATCCTCCTCAGCTCCGAGCACCCATGGACCAAGAGCGCCGGCGTCCGCAATGGCATCTCCGCTGTCCAGCGCTGACAAGGACAGCATCGGCGGTCCTGCTGCAGCGCCGCCAGTTGCCAACCCTGCATCAAGCCTGGGTGCGCACGGCAAGGGCGTGTTGCTGCGCCCATGGCTGCTGCTCCTGGTCCGTGCCGCGGCCGACATCAGGCGTATCGACAGCTTAGTGGTGCTGGACGGGCCGCTGCTGGCTCCTCCGGACGTGGCAACAGAGCGCTCGTCCGCCTCCAGCAGCGGCGGCAAGAGCTGCAGCAGGTTGGGCAGCACGCTGCTTGGGCGGGAGGCGGTGGGCGGGGGCAGTAGCCCGCCGTGTGAGCTGAGGTCCTTGTCTGCATCCTCGGCAGCTTGCCGTCCTGCACCCTGCGCTTGCTGCTGCTCCCACGCAGCCCGCTGAGTGGCAGGGTCCGCCGCCATCTCCTTTACGGCAGCACCGCCGGTTTCCACACTGTCCGCGCTTGCTGCTTGCGCGTCCATGCGGTCAGATGGCGAAACGGTTGGCGTAGTGAAGGATTGGTACGACAGCAAGTCGTGCAGCCGTACGGAGGCGGGGAACGGGCTTGCGCTGGTTCTGTGCGAGGCTCCCGAGGGCACCACGGGTGCGCGGCCCGCGCTGGGCCTGCCAGACGCAGCCGAGCAGGCGGCGCTGTCCCGGTCCCGGCCCCATGACAGCAGCGCGTCAGGACCCGGGAGCGGCTGCGAGTGGGCGCCGAGCAGCTCGTTCAGCTGCAGCTGGTGTGCAGGGAACTCTGTGGAGGGCTGGTGGGTTAGCCAGGTGCCGCTGGTGGTCGGCCGCGGCGAGGGCGCGAGGGAGCCCACCGCTGCGTGCAGGCGCCGCGCCTGCTGCTCCGGCGATTGCTGCTGGGGGGACTGCGAGTGGTACTGCTGGGCATGGTGTTTGTGCAGCCCACCGGGCCCTTGAGTAAAGGCCAGCGCAGCTGCCTCCAGCTTCCTCAGCTCCAGGGACTTGACAAGGGAGGGCTCCCTCTCCAGGGCCAGGCCCAGTGTGCTGGTGGCCAGCGCACCGCTGACGAGGGGGTTCGGCACAAGGCTGTGGCCGGCCTCGCTGCGGGCCTCGGGTGCCGTGGACGTGGCCAGGCTGGGGAGGCGGCTGCTGCTCGGGCAGCGGGCCGAGCCGCTAGGGATGTTGGCAGCGTGAGAGCCGCTAGGCGCCCTCGCCCCGCCAACGTCCCATGGGTCGGCGTGTTGCCGTGCAGCCGCTGCGCCGGCCGTAACAAGCGAACTCGTGGGGCTAGGGCTGGCCGGCACCGGTGCACTGGACGAAGGAGGGGCGCCGGAGGCAGGGGCAGCGGAGGGGTTGGAATGCTGTGGAACCGACGGCGGTCGACCTGGACTGGGCCGGCCGGAACGGGGCTGTGGGAGAGGCCCTGCTTCCCGTTCAGCCTGCTCGCCGCCTGGTCCGGTTGTGCGGCTCAAGTTTGGCGCCGCAAGGGTTGCGTCGGGGGCCGTGAGCGGCCTGCTGGACGGGTCTGCCCAGCTGCGGTGCCAGGGGACGAGCGACACCTGTTGGGATGCGGCGTGGCTCGCACCCGACGCGCTGTGAGGTATGCGGGCCCGGGCACGTGTGCCTGGCGACAGCTCAGGGCAGGCGTCCTGTTGCTGTCGTTGCTGCTGCTGCTGCTGCTCCACCTGCGGTAGGAGCGCCTCCACGGGTGTGCCTGCTGGGCCCTTGGCGCTGGTGAGCTGCGTGCGTGTGTGCCTGGTGCTGGCGGCGCCGTCGGCTGGCAGCGGCACGGCAGGAACACGAATAACACCTGCGTGCACGAGGCAAGGCCAGTAGTAATGACATGGTTAGTCAGCTGTTTAGCATGCAGATAAGCGTGCTGTGCGTTCGAGGCACCTCGAGCCATGGATGTCAGAATGGGGGACGGCTTTTACAGGTTGGCATGAAGGCAAGACGAACTGGGTTGGAGGACTAGCATGCCTTCTGCCCGGCAGCCCCTCGTCACCTTTCCAGTTGCCGCTTCCACTCTGGGATAGCTCTTGGAGCATGCATGCAAGTTTCTGCGGCTCCAGGGCGAAGACGTGGGCAAGCACGTTTGCTGTGCACCCCTCGGCGACTCTGCCGCCGGCTGCGCTCTCTCTGGACCCGAGAACAAGACCGGCCTCCCCATAGCCGTCCCTTGATCCTGAAGCATGACTGAGATGAGGTATGTGCAGCCCATCCCAGGCCAGGAGGGGCCCAGAAGTGCTGGTGGGTACCGTGCTGCCCCGTCGCTGCTCTTGCCCTGGTCTGTAACGAGCCGAGCCGTGTGACTTGCTGTGTCGCCCCTTCCGCCTCGGGTCCGGGGCTGAGCTGTTAGCTTGCAGTGTGACACATGAACCCCGCTCGCAATAAGCCGACAGCCACGCCTTGCTCAAACTATTCTGATATATCAGCCTTCCGTCGCTGAGGGCGAAGGCTGAGATTATGCTCGTACCGCACTCAAGAAACAACTGGTTTCGCACGGCCTGGAAAGCGGAAGGCGCGCAAGCTTTAGCAGAGCGCCACCGAGTAATCGACGTGTACGTGCATGGCAGTCAAGCATTACCTGCACACTTCTGCACTCTTGCGTTGGCGATGTTGCGCAGAAAACGCCGCTCGCACTTGGGGCTGTTGCCACCTGGGTGTCCTCTACCGGACGGGCATGACTGGTTGTCCAATCCCTAGCGCCTCCCCCCGAGAAGCAGGACAGGCAAGCCCGGATGAGCCCCATACAGAGCTGTCATTGAGTGGGGCGATAGCGTGCGTCTCCTTCGCGCGGAAAGGCGCCCATATCATGAAGCAGTATATGAATATGTAAACTTGTTAAGTAAGTATTGCGCGGCGGTGTAACAGGCTCTGAAGTTACCTTACCTAGCGTGTAGGAGTGTTGCGGCTACGAACAGCAACCAAAAATGCTAAGGACGCATGTAATTGGCAGATGGCGATGCAGTCATGGCTCGTAACTGAATTGATGCTGTACTGGTCCGCAGGCCTGGGCAGGGGAACTAGTACAGCAGGTGGAAGCCAGGGGAGCCCTGCACGGCTGCGCCAGTGCCCAACCCGCTGCGAGGTGACCTCCCTGCACCCTCACTCCTGGTCCGTGCTGCTTCCCAATTGCCAGTCACGCCTGTGACAGCCGGTTTCACCTCCATAACGCATGCGGCCAGCTTGAATCTCGGCAAGTGCGCATGCGCGAACGCAGTGAGACAGGAGGGCAAGAAACGCCAGAGCACCAGAACGTCCCCAAGGAAGGGTTTTCATTCCCCGTTTAGTAACCAGCCATCGCAGTGCAACGACAAGCCAAGGGCTATGCCGTCTGCGTGCACGTGTTGCACTCCATGTGCACGCAGAACATGGTACTTGGGCATGACAAGCTAGCCGATGTGCTGGCAGCTGCAGAGCCCATCATCCCTGTTGCCCTGTGCAGCATGCATAACTGGTAACTGGTACGGGCGGTAATAACAAACATGCATCGGACACCCAGTAACCTAAGTCCACGTCCAATTACAGGTGATAAGCCTGCCGGTCCCTGGATGAGAATCGACCACAGACACACAGACATACATGCACCCTGAGGGCATTCTCTAGGCATACATGGCTGATCAGCGAGCTGGAATTTGCCCCGCAGCATATTGCTACCGCGATGGCAACACAAAAAAGCACCTCGAAATGGTGGGCGCCCCGCACCTCCCGTTGACGCTCTGGTCAGCCACGCACGCACACGTACCTCCCGTGCAACCTCCCACTTGGCCTCAAGCCCACAAACAGGACGCTTCCAACCAAGCATCGGGAAGGACTGCACATCACTTCACTCAACGCTAGGCGTGCATACAGGTACCAGGCGCAAGTACTTGCCTACCATGCAACCCACAAAGTCACCAGCTCGTCCAGTGTGAGACACGCCTAGACCCGCACAGTACCACCACCGCCTTCCATGCTCTTAGCTCTGGCAACACGAGTGTCGTGCCCGGTGGCCCTCAAATGCGGTGCTTCTTCACCACTCTATCACATGAAAGTGCATTCCGTCTTGGCTGCTTGCATGCCATGCACCGGGTCCCGCCAACACGTATGCACCGTAGCTTAAACCCCATTCGCAAAACCCAGATGAACAACAAACTAGACTTTTCGCCAGTGCCAAACCTTCACTACGGCTTGAGTTCGACAAGCAGAGAGCCAAACAGGCTTAGCACGATCAGCAGTCGACACAACGCGCCACCTGGGACATCGAGCGGCGCGCAACCATGGCGCTGCTGCTCAAAGGCTAAGGGTTCGCCCCTGCAGGCACGCTAACGTTCGCGGCTGCCTTCGCTGCAGCCCGCAGTTGCTACTGCTGCTGCCGCTGGTTCCCTACCGCTGCCTCCGTCCGCCAGCATCCGTCCGCCAGCCTCCGTCCAGCCTCCATCCGCCAGCCTCCACCTCTGCCAGCGTATGCATGCTCCAGCCCATACAGATCCTGCCATCGCTCATGCCGTCAAGCCCCCTGCTGCTGCTGCTGCTGCTGTTCCAGCTGTTGTGTGGATGCCCTCACGCGGCCGGCCCGACCAGCGACGGCTTCTGACCAACCCCTAACCGAGAGGCCGGCGCCTGGTCCCTCACTGCAACCCTAATACCATGGCCGCCTCAGAACAGCTGTGGTACGACGGCGTAGGGGGCTATGCCCATTCTGGGACCCACGCCCCGGGTTGCCGCGTGCGCCAGCCCCAGGCCCCCGGCAGTCCATAGCCACACAGCCCCCGCCTCAGAACAGGTAGTCGATGACGGCGATCGTGAAGATGGTGAGCAGCGTCAGCAGTACCAAGACCGCGACCGTCACCGGCCCGATCTTGTCGTCGAAGAACCCGATCTGCGTGGGGATGCGAACCGAGGAACGCGTTGGAGTCACCACCGCAAGTGTTGTGGCACCAGTACAGGCAGTGACCACGTGGGCGTTGGAAGACAAGTCAATTGGGATCCGGCTTTGGTCTAGACTGGCACATGTGCTGGGATCCTGCCACTGTGGGCGTTGGGCCAGCTCAAGCGACTAGTCCCACGGTCGGTCCGGAGTGGATTGAGCACCGATACCTGCCCGTACACGCTCTATCGTCGCGTGCCCGGGTTGCAATGCATTAAGCCACATGTGCTGCTGATGGCGCGTTGCTGCAAGTGCGGGTGGGGGAAGGCTGGAGGGCAGTATGGCCCCACGCCACCGCGCGCTACACAGCCCAGCAGCTATGACACAGTCTGGCAATGTATGCAGCCCGTCATGTACTTCGACCGGCATGGCGGGTTGTACGCATAAACGGAGCACGTCTGCTTTCGTATGACATGACGGCGATACATCGGCACTGCATTGCCTCTGCACCGGTGTGGGACGGAGGGTAGGCGCTTGCTGCCGCAGCGTCGCATTGCATCCAGTGTCAACAGCGTATCAACAGTCCACCCCAAAACACAACCCCTCCCCCTTCCCCAGCCCCCCAGGCCCATGTTGTCCCCACCAGCCCACCTGCTTTGTTCGCATAAACTTGCTGCGCCACTCGTACGTGAACAGAGCGTAGCACATCATGAGGATGGCTAGGGGGGAGTAGATGCAGGTGATGATGTCTATGGTGCGCTTGGAGATGAGGTGCTCCGTGGTGTCCTCGGAACTGTTTGCGAAGCCCACCAGGGCCGACGACACGCCCCCGAGCGTAATTGCCATACCCATCCAGCTCAAGTACGTCCGCTCGTTTGCTGCGGAGAGGCAAGGGTTTCCGTATATTCTCCATCGCCGCCCGAAGTGCGCTACACTTGGCTGGTACTTATCATTGCTATCTCACCAAAGTACGATTTAGGTTCTACTCGCATGGGAACCTTGCGAGGTAGTTGAAGCTCCGCGCCTGGCGTGTAGCTTTTTGTTCCATACAGCGCGTCGAAAAGCTTCATGGGCCCCGAGCCCGATGGGCCAATGCTGCCTGGCCGCTTCAACGATGACATTTTGGGGGGCGTCGATAGGCAACGTAGGCCCTGCGGGTCCGCCGATGCGTTCGGGGTAGCGTAACAAAGCGCAGCAGGGCGTAAATAAGCGTCTATGACCTAAAATGGAAGTTTGGCAGCCGTCCAATGCATATCTCCCTTGCTGGCCCAGCGGAATGGGCATATTGGCGCGGCGGTTGATGTCGGTTGCCCAAGGATGCCGGCACGTGGCCCTGTACATCCGATACCTCAATAGCAGACAACGGTCATTTCCCTGGGCGCATGGGGCGGCCACAGATCCCTTTGATCTCGTCAGGGGTTCCCGACAATCCATCTTGGTGCACAAGGTCGCCGATGGCAGGCCCGGTAGCCCGGGAGCCATCCAGTTACCGTACTGCTTGGGCTGTTGCTGCGACCGCTCGTCCCGAACACCGCATGCTCGCTGCTCGGATGAGCAAAGGTGGGGACACAACGGGAAGACATATAGGCTTATACGGTATGGTAAAGGGTCGTAGGGTTTGAGATACAGGGTGATAGGGTGTGCAAACCACAAGCCTTGCGGGCGGGCTGGTTTTTTTTTTTTTTTTTTTTCAGGAGAAGGGTTATGGGAGTATCGGAGACCTATT
>VFQN01000499.1_pt1 | contig 72387 bp, 75 predicted proteins | sample 3512371 | NCBI WGS metagenome assembly VFQN01 (sample SAMN10412370, study PRJNA504923) | tailings metagenome | isolation source: Replicate 2 from Balatoc abandoned mine | place: Philippines: Itogon, Benguet | collected 2017-08-28 | reverse complement strand
CCCGAAGGCCTGACGGTCGGCGGCTGGCTCGACCTCAGCGGCACGAGCATCACCGCGCTGCCCGAAGGCCTGACGGTCGGCGGCTGGCTCGACCTCAGCGGCACGAGCATCACCGTCCCAACCAATTGGATCGGTAAGCCGGGAGAGGCCACGCGCCACCGCGCCATTGCGATCGATCCTGAATATACGCTCATGCAGACCGACACGGGGAAATATTCGGCCGGTTGCCGCGGCCCCTGGACCAAGAAACAGGCTCTCGATCATTGGGGTCGGACCGGCCGGACCGATGCCCGCGCCAAGACCTTCGTCGCCGCGATCGAGGCGCATCACATCGCGGAGCCCGTTTGATGAAATACTGGGGCTATGAGAGCCGCGCCAACGGCAAGCATGTCCTGTTGCTCGACTTCTGGCTGACGATCGGGCGCGGGCAGGGAAATTCGGGCCGGCCGAGCGTGAAGGCAACGGCGGGTTATCCGTCGCTGGCCCGCAATGAGCGAGCCATCAACATGAAGATGGAACTCCCCATCGCCCTGTTCGAAGCGCCGAGCCTGTCCGCGTCGATCACGGTCGATTCCCCCGCGCAGGCCGTCACGATCAACGCCGAAACGGTGGCCGAGGCGGTGCGCCAGGCCATCGGCATGGACGTCGATATTCAGATCAGCCGGGGAGATGCTGAGTGACCGTCGACACCGTCCGCCGCATCGTCGGCCCCACCATCTTGCTCTACACCGGCCGGTATTTCGACTTCGACGATCCGGAAGGCTCGTTGTTCGACATCGGCGATATTGCGCGCGGGCTGAGCCATATCTGCCGGTTTGCGAGTCAATGCCCGCGCTTCTATTCCGTGGCGGAACACAGCGTCTATGTGAGCCAGATCGTCCCGGCCGAGCATGCCCTTGCCGGATTGCTCCACGATGCGGCGGAGGCGTTTGTCGGCGACATGCCGAAACCGCTCAAGGTTATGTGCGCCGACTATCAGGCGATCGAGAAGCACATCGAGCGCGCCGTGCTCGACAGGTTCGGCATTTCGTTGCCGCTCGATCCGAGCATCAAGGACGCCGACATCCGCATGCTTGCGACGGAGCAGGCGCAACTCATGGCCAATCGCGATGATTGGGATTACACGCGCGGGCGCCCCGTCGTCGAAGGCCTGTCCATTATCGGCTTGGCGCCGAACGATGCGTTCAACCTCTTCATCGATCGCTTCGAGGTGCTGTCGGGCCAGAGCGTCGACATCGATCGGCTCCCATCGTGAGCCGCACCGACGAAGCCCGCCGTGTCATCGCGAAGGTCCACGCCACGCTCCCGGCCGACATCAGCTTCGCCGACAGACGCCGGGCGATCCGTGAAGCCTATCCGTTCGGCGAGCGCGCATACTGGCCCTACAAGGCATGGTGCAAGGCGCAGCGCGAGTATCTCGCGAAATATGATCCCAAGGCGCCGCAGCCGCCGCTCCTGCGCGACATGCTACGCCAGACGAACCCTGACATCACCTTTCCGTTCTCGAAGGACGCGGCCCATGGCTGACACCGTCGATTTCGCGACCGAGCTTGCCGCCGAGAGTCTTGAGCAATCGATCCGCGCCGCACGCGCCCCGATTCCTGCAGGCGAGCCGGGCGAGTGCGAGGCGTGCTTCGAAGAGATGCCGCGCCTGGTCCATGGCCGCTGCGGCTATTGCCGAGACGGGCGCGGCCCGCGGGGGAGGGCTTCGTGACAGCTCTCCACTGGGGGAACGTCCCCGTCCCGAACACCGCTTCATGGAGCGCCGAGGATGGCCTGACCCTTGGCCCATGTCCGCATTTCCCGAATGCCGGCGTCCCGGCGCTGGTTCAGCCGTGCGCGCAGGGTCAAGGCAAGCCCTTGTTCGGCAAGCCGCATTCGAACCGCCAGCGAGAGGCAATGGCACGGTGCCTCTGTGATATCTGCGGAAAGAGCCTGAAGACATCGACGAAGGTCAGCCTCTCTCACGCCCGGCCGTATCCGCACGGCGCCGAGGGCTGGGCCATCCTTCAGGTCGAACCGATGATGCACAAGGCATGCGCCGCTGTCGCGATCCAGCATTGCCCGTCGCTCAAGCGCGACGTCGAGAACGGGACGCTCATGATCCGACAGGTGCTCAGCTATCGGGTCCAGTGCGCGATCATGTCGCCCGAATATGTCGAGGGTGAAACCGGTCATGCGGTGAAGGCTTTGGGCCACGCGAAGATCGAGCTGCTGCGCTGGCGCGACCGCGACATCGAGTGGTTGCAATGAGCGCCTTCGCCACGGTCCGCGCGAACTTGGTCAGCGCCGGATTGGTCGACCCTGACACCGGCCGTCTGACAGCGGCAGGCATGGCCTATGCCGATTGCATCATCGCCGAGCTGAAGACTGCGCAGCCGCCGCCCGACGGCGTGCGCTCGCATCCCGGCGCGAGGCTCCCGGGCGTCAAATGGAACACGAACAGAAAGGGTACCCGATGACTGATATCGACACGTCGGAGCGCTTTGCGGCGCTACGCAGCGCACGCCTCCCGAACTTTCCTGCGTACGAAGCGTTCGGCCGCGCGCCGTATGGCTTCGACCAAGGCGGACCCGATGGTGAAGGTGACGACGAAGACAAGCCTTTCGACGAAACCGATTTCGGCGACGCGGCGCCCGGTCGCGAGCTTATTCGCGAAATGCTCTTCCTTTGGGCCGTCGGATGGCGAGCGTTTGACGCCGAGACGGCAGCGAGCGTGTTCAACCTGTCGCATGCGCTTGTAGACGAGGTCGCACCGGCCGATGATGAATGGCTCGGCGTTCCGACGATCGAGACGACGGATTACAAATTTCCGAACCTCGTGCAGGTCGTGTCGCTTCTCCGCCACCAATACATCGACAGCGAGACGCCGGGCGAAGCCGGAACCTCGATTCCTTGCACCGTCGCGGAAGTCGCGGCGGTGCTCAATGCGACAGAGGGTGCGGTTACGTCCGCCGTCGAGCGCCACTATTGGATGTTCTTCGGCGCGGAGCGCGACGGCTCGCCGACAATCGAACACGAGGGGGAATGATATGCCCCGTGCTCGCACCCTCCCGCCTTTTATCCAAGCCCCGACGCACGGTGATGTCGTCAAGATCTGCCGCGTCATGACCGAATGCGCGATCCACACCGTCGGACTGCCCGAGGGGCACTTCGCCGCGATCGTCCATTCCCTGCCCGGGCCGGAGGACCCGGCCGTGGTTTCGTTCCTCGACCGCGACGAGGTCTTGGCCCACATCAAGCTGCTGCGGAACGTGATAAAGGACGCCGAGCGTCTCGACGCGGGCAAAGCGCCTGTCCATGCGGCTCCGTCGCTGAGGCGGCATTGAGAGCCGTCGACATCCGCGACGCACTGGCGAAGAAGTTCTGCGCGCCCGAATACGCGCTGTTCTTCGAGGTCGGCGATGCCACTGGCCGTCGCGCGCGGCGGTGGGCCGATGCGGTCGCCATGGGACTGTGGCCGTCGCGCGGCCTCTCTCTATCCGGCTTCGAGATCAAGGTCGCGCGCAACGACTGGGTTAAATCGCAAAACCGTTCGCTCAGGGTTGAAAGGAGTGGACCGTGACCAGCGATAGCATCCTCATCCAGATACGGCGCGAGCATCGCGTCCATCATCTCTTCGACGCCCATGAAGTCGTAAACGACACCGTCGAGAATGTCGCGGCTGCGGTTGATCCGCTTCGGCTTCTTCTTCGGAACGCCGTGCTGGAGCATCGCCTTGTAGAACAGGACGCGGTAGCCATAGCCGCGACCGATCCTGTTGGCGTCGTCGACCATGCCATTGAGCCGCTCGATATAGGCGTTGGTGTAACGGTGATCGAAGTAGTTGAAGATCTGCGGTCCCCAGTTCTTCATCGCCGTGGTGAACCGCTTGAAGTAGGTTTTGTAGCGACCGGGCAACTCGTCGAGCCATGCGAGGTACGCACGCTCAGCGGTGCGCCGGTCATGGTCGGCGTCGAAGATGGCGCACACGCGTTCCTTCCACTCGTAAATCTCGGCAAGCTCGGGGTGGACAGCCTTGATCCTGCGGAACGTGTTGAAGTGCCGCTGTTCCCAGTTCTTGCGGCGTTTCAGCAGTGTCCAGCGCTGGTGCATCAAGCGAATGCGCTGCTCTTTGGTGAGACTGGACCGCAGGGCCGCGCGGGCACGGTCGAGAGCCATCGTCGCGTAGCGCGTGATGTGGAACTTATCGATCACGATCGTGGCATGCGGCAGCCGCTCTTTGAGCAGTTTCCGGTAGCCGGAGTACATGTCGATCGTGACAACCTCGATCGTCTCGGGGTCCGGTATGTTGTCGAAGAAGGCGCCGAGCGTCACTTCATTGCGAGCCTTGAGCATCCAGAACATGGTGCGCTGCTCGACGTCGCCCATGACGGCGCGGAAGCCGCCGAAGATGTACTTCTCGTCGAGGCCGAGCACGCGCGGCGTCTTGCGGCGGATCGCCCGAACCGCAGGCTGTGCCCGGTCCTGGAAGATGTCCTTGACCGTGTTCGCGTCAATGCCGGCGTCATTGGCAACGGCGGTAAAGGACCGGGTGATAGCCTGCCTGAACAGCCAGTCCGCCATCCGCGCCGTGATGCCTCGGTTCGGCTCCGCCCACGGCATGACTTCGTAGCTGGTCGCGCCGCAGCGGCATTTCCAGCGGCGGCGCTTGTGGTGGATGATCGCCGGTCGCCCTTCGCGCGGCGTGTCGATGAACATCACCGTCTTGGTGCCATTCGGCGACCGGTCAGGGACCGTGCAGCACGGCGGGCCGTCCGGTTCGATGCTCACCGATTCGTAGGTGTGCTGCCCGTTGCTGGACACCTGCCGCAGGGTCCGAAGCCCCGGCAGGTTGAGCGTGTCGGATACGATGCCTTCTTCGATCATCAGTCCGAGCTAGCCAATTCTGGTTTATTTTCAACTACCAACGGGAGGCCTATGTGATGGCTGACGGTCGCATTCTCTCGTGGTTCTCCAGCGGCGCGGCATCGGCCGTGATGACTAAGCTGGCCTTGCTCGACAATCCTGACGTCATGGTTGTTCAGTGCGACCTCGGCGACAGCGAGGACGTGGACAACAAGCGCTTTTCGGCCGACTGCGAAGAGTGGTTCGGCAAGACGATCCACTACCTCCGGTCCGAAACGTTCGCGAATATCGACGAGGTTTTCGAGAAGCGGAAGTATCTCGCTGGCATGAACGGCGCGCCGTGCACCGGCGAGATGAAGGTCATTCCCCGCCTCAATTTCGAACTGCCCAGCGACACGCACCTGTTCGGCTACACGGCCGACAAGAGCGACATCAGGCGCTGGAAGACGATGCTCGCGAACTATCCGCATCGGAAGCAGGAAGCGCCCCTGATCGCCAAAGGGCTCGATAAGCGGGCGTGCCTCGCCATGATCGAGCGCGCAGGCATTGCGCCGCCCCGTGTCTACGCGATGGGCTTCCCGAACGCGAACTGCATCGGCTGCGTCAAGGCGTCGAGCCCGAACTATTGGTCGCTCGTCCGCAAGGAGTTTCCGGAGGTCTTTGCCCGCCGCGCCGACCAGGACGATCGTTTCGGCCGCAACCGCGTCATCATCAAAGGGGTGCGCGGCCCGCTCTCGGCTCTACCGGTGGACTGGCCGACAACAGACCCGATCGCGCCGCGCTGCGATTTTCTCTGCCAGATCGTTGAAGACGAGATGGCCGCATGATCCGCCGCTTCATCACCGCGCCTTGGCGCTTCATCGTGTGGGTCTTCACGCACGGGGACCCGCTCGTCCCATGACCCAATCAACCCGAAATTCCGACGTCAGGAGGACTCCATGCCATGCCGACTTCAACCCAATATTCCGGACAACCCGCAAATCTGACCCACGTCGTCAAACTCGCTAAGGCGGCGGATCAGGTATTCGTTTGCTTTGGGAACATCGCCAGCGACATCGACGCAGATTACGTCGACGGTGTCATCGAAGCGATCGAAACCGGCACGGTACCCTGGCCCGAAATATGGTGCTGGGGCATGACCGGCAGCGGAGCGCCGACGCACCCAATGGCCCGCGGGAAGCATAGGATCGACCCGCTCGCGGAGCCGATGCTGTGGAGGGCCAGAAGCCGATGATCGAAGACGGCCCGCCCCGCACCCCGCCAATCGTACCACAGGAATATCTGGCTGGCCCCAAGGTGGTCGACATCGGCGACCTTCGCGTCGCGCGCGGCATGACGCGCCGGCCGACATCAACCTGTCGCCACCACCATCTCGTCTACGACACTCACGAGCGTCGGATATGGTGCGAGGACTGCGAAACCGACGTCGAAGGCTTCGATGCTTTCAAGATGACGGTGGAGTATTTCGACGCGGCAACGAAGCGCGCAGAACGGATGCTGACCGATGCCAGGGAGGCGCGCGCCTTTTCACTCATCTCGATCGCGGCCAAAAAGATCGACAAGCTTTGGCGGCGGCGCGGATCGGTCCCGGCGTGCCCTCATTGCCACGCTGGTATCTGGCCCGAGGACGTTGAAAAGATGGGCTCGGTTTCGAAGGAATGGGATGGAGCCAGCCGCAAACGGAAGGACAAGGAACAATGAAGTCGCCCCGCCGCATCCGCCTGAAGCAGGTGCTCGACCTCGTCCCGCTCAGCGCGTCGACGATCTACAAGCGCATGGGCGAAGGCACGTTCCCCAGGTCGCAAGATCTCGGCGGCGGCGTGGTGTGCTGGCGAGAATCTGATATCCTCGAATGGCTCGATGCGCTTCCCGAATCGAACCCCGGTTCTAATCCCGGAACGGGAACAGAAAATAATTTGGGGGTAGGCGAGGGGGTATCGAATAAGAAGGCGGCTTAGAAACCGGCTGGAAAGCTGCCTTTACGGCTTCCTGTTCAATGGAAGCCCTGTCCACCACCCTCCGGTCCGAGGGCATCCCAAAATTCCCTAGAAATGGCAGAAAACCTAGCGTATACTCGCTTGGCTCGGTCCTCTGCATCCCATTCCATATCACTGCAGCGCAGTGAAAACTGTGGGAGGAATGTGGGGATAGATTTTTTGACCTTCGAGAATCGGCCTCCCAAGTGTGGGGAGAGAATTTGGGGTTAACCCTATGAAAAAGCTTACAGCTTTGGCAATTAAGGCAGCTATGACACGTCCTGGTACATACCAAGACGGCGACGGGCTGTTTTTGAAGGTGAACAAAAGCGGTGGAGCGTATTGGCTTTTGCGTCTGCAACGTGACGGCAAGCGTCATGACATCGGCTTGGGCAGCGCCAAATTGTTATCGCTCTTGGAGGCTCGTCAAAAGGCCAACGAACTTCGCAAGGCCGTAAAGATCGATCGTCGCGATGTACTGGCGGAAAGAAAGAGCGAAGCTGCCGCCAAGGTGACATTCCGCGAGGCGGCCCGCCAATATCATATGGAAAATGCGGCGGGATGGAAAAGCGCCATCTATGCGCGGCAATGGCTTGCCAGCCTCGAGACTCACGCTTTTCCGAAATTGGGCGATGTTGCGACCGGAGGAATCGCCGCGGCGGACATCATCGATGTGCTGTTGCCGATCTGGCAGGAGATTCCCGAAACGGCGCGTCAGGTGCGCAACCGAATCTGCGTCGTCCTGGATTATTCACACGCGAAAGGCTGGCGCTCCACCGAAGCTCCCTCGGGCAACAGCAGCCTGAAAGCCGGGCGCGGACTGCCCCGCCAGGTGAAATCGCGCGAGAATCGCAAGGCGATGCCTTACAGCGCGATGCCCCACTTCATCGCGGCTTTGCATCGCAAGCCGGCATTCGGGCGGTTGGCGCTCGAGCTGTTGATTCTTACGGGCGTGCGCAGTCAGGAGGTTCGGCTCGCGACATGGTCCGAATTCGATTTGGAAGGGCGCCTCTGGACCGTTCCGGCCGATCACATGAAGCGGGGCAACGCGCACATGGTGCCGCTGTCTGACGCCGCGCTGGCGGTGCTCGCCAAAGCGAATGCCTTCCGCCTTCCTGATACCGATGTTGTTTTTCCGGGCGTAGCGGGAAAGCCGATGTCCGATATGACGCTGCTCAAAGTGCTGCGCGACATGAGCGAGCCATTCCATGTGCATGGCTTTCGCTCCACATTCACCGACTGGGCGGCCAACGAAGACTTCGCCGACGCCGTGGTCGAGGCCGCGCTGGCTCACAAGACACCCGACGCGGTGCAGGCAGCCTATCGCCGTACAACTTATCTCGGCACACCAGCGCAGCCGGGCGCGCGTGTCAGGCTGATGGAGGCGTGGGGTAACTATTGTGCCGGCGGCGTCGTCGCACCGGAAAATACGGCTTCGCCGGCCTAAACTGAGCTCGGCGTCAATTGAGCGCACACTGGCGGCGGCAGGCTGCCGCCAGAGGTCGCACGTTTGCTTGGGTTGCCGCGCGGCGCTCTTGGCTCGCTGATCTTGTCGGGGCAGCGGCTAAGCACATCTGCGCGCGCACGCCGTCCCGCCTGCGGCTTCGCCAAGGGCGCGTCTGTTCTCCGATGTTGACGCCGCGCTGACCGCACGGCGGCGTTGCCGTTGTGCCGGCCACGGACAGCGGGCCGTTCGGCGCACGGCTATGGGACCGCTCGGCCGTCGCGCAAGCCGGGCGATGCCCGGCTCTTACACTTCGTTGCAGCCCTTCGGGTGCGCGCAGTCCTTTGGCGCGGTCCCGTCGCCTTTTCTCGCCGCCCGCCCCGCCGTCCGGGGCCGGCTGTGGTTGAAGAGAGAAGGAAGAACGCCATGAAGCTGGATTTCATTGAACTGGGCAACCTGTCCATCGCAGCCGCCAATATGCGCGGGAAGGGGAAAGACCCCGACGTCGCAGACCTTATGCCGAGCATTCGCGCGCGGGGCGTGCTCGTTCCGCTGCTGGTCCGTCCGAACTGTGCGGACGGTCATTACGAGATCGTCGCGGGGCGTCGGCGTTTTACCGCCGTCGGCGCCGTGGCGCGTGAGGGTGGGGCGGTACGGCCCATTCCTTGCGCCATTCTCGACGAGGGCGACGATGCCGATGCGCTCGAAGCGTCGATGCTCGAAAATCTTGCGCGGGTGCAGCCCGACGAGGTCAGCCAGTGGGAAGCGTTTGTCGCGCTCGTCAAGGCGGGGCGCAGTGTCGAGGAGGTCGGGGATAGTTTCGGGTTCGAGCCGCGCGCGGTGAAGCGCATTCTCGCGCTCGGCAATCTGCTTCCGCGTATCCGCACCCTCTATCGCGGCGGCGAGATCGATGCGGGCACCGTCCGGCATCTGACCCTTGCTTCCAAAAGCCAGCAGAAGTCATGGCTGGCGCTGTTCGACGATGAGGGCAGTTATTGCCCGACTGGCCATCAGCTGAAAGCGTGGCTGTTCGGCGGCACCGCAATCGCGGTGAAACACGCGCTGTTCGATGTTGCGGAAACGAAACTCGCTGTCGTGTCCGACCTGTTCGGCGAGGACAGCTTCTTTGCCGACGGCGATGCCTTCTGGTCGGCGCAGACCGCCGCCATCGAAGCGCGGAAGGCCGAGTATCTCGAAGCGGGGTGGTCCGATGTCGTTGTCATGCCGCGCGGCGACTGGTTCCGCTCGTGGGACCATGCCCATGCAGGCAAGCGCAAGGGCGGTCGTATCTATGTCGAGGTGCGCGAGAGCGGCGAAGTGACCTTCCACGAAGGGTTCGTCACCGCCAAGGAAGCGAAGCGGCTTTCGGGTGGCAGCGGGGACGGCGGAGGCGATGCCGAAATCGCCAATCCGGTGCGTCCCGAGGTGTCGGGTCCGCTCAATGCCTATATAGACCTTCATCGCCATGCGGCGGTGCGCGCCGATCTGGCGGGGCAGGGCGGTGTCGCGCTGCGGGCGATGCTTGCGCATGTCATCGCGGGTGCCGACCTCTGGCGCGTCGATGTCGAGAGCCAGCGGGCGCCGAAGGAGGATATCGCCGAGAGCGTCGAGAGCTGTTCCGCCGAGGCGGCATTCGACCTCAAGCGCCGCGCGGTACTTGCAGTGCTGGGTTTCGATGCGGAAGCGCCCACCGTCACGGGAAGGCCGATGAACCGTCCCCCTTTTGCCCCGCTGTTCGCGCGGCTGCTCGAACTTCCCGATCCGGTGGTGCTGGAGATTGTGGCGATCGTCATGGGCGAGACGCTGCAGGCGGGAAGCGAGGCGGTGGAGATGATCGGCCTCCATCTCGGCACCGACATGCGCCAGCACTGGTCGGCGGACGCGGCCTTCTTCGACCAGCTTCGCGACCGCGAAGTCCTGCTCGCCATCGTAGGCGAGGTCGCGGGACCGGAGGTTGCCGCCGCGAACGCCGGTGAGAAGGGCAAGGCGCTGAAAGCGATCATCGCCGATAGCCTTGCTGGCGAGAATGGCCGCGCCAAGGCCGAGCCGTGGGTTCCGCAGTGGATGGCGTTCCCGCCTTCGGCTTACACCACGCGGGGAGGGGTCGGCAGCGTCAAATCGGCGCGGCGAGTCGCGCACGAGCTTGCGGCTCCGGCAGCGCTTGAACCCGCTGCCGAGGACGAGCAGCCTTTGGCAGCATGAGAAGACGGCGGGCGGCTTCGGTCGCCCGCCTCATTTTTCCCGGGCGCAAAATGACGCGCCGGCTTTGGGGGCCGGCGCGGCGTTCATGACTTGGGCGCGCCGCCGCCGCAAGCGGCGACGGCCCGCACTTCAGCCAAAGAAAGAGGCGACGCGAAGTTGCCTTCGCGCCGCCCATACGAGGATGCTGCATCCTTCGCCCCACCATCCTGACTTGCCGGGGTCGCTAATCGCCAAGCCCGGACGGAAGTTGGCGAGCCCGATAATATCGTTTCTGACCCAGGGATTGTACGAAAACGCCAAATCGCATGCCCTGGACATGGTTTTCTTGCCGCGCGGTATGAGCCGATAGGAAGACGGACTGCCAACTCGGGCGCGGCCGCCCTGATCGTAGCCACAGTTCGCGGTTAGATCGCATTTCTCACTCAAGTTTCGGCGTTTGATCGTTCACGCGGATAGGGCGGGCTCGCTCCACCTGTTCTGCAGGACCATCCCGGCGACGGGCGATGTGACCTGAACCGGCGCGGCGTCCCGCGAAAGCGCGGCGGCGCGATTATTTCCCCGCGTGCTGCGCACGCTCCTCGCGGCCGCTTCGCTCCAAATAATCGCGCCGCCGCACTCCTCCGCTGCGCTTCGGCCCTGACGGGTTCGCGGCACGCCTCATGCGCCGGTTCCTGGTCCGCCCATGCCGCGGGGATGGTCCCGCGGTACTTCAAGGAGACGACCAATGGCAGCTATCGGCTTTGTGAACGGCACAATCGAAACGGGTTTCGTGGGCCAGCTGAAGACCCTCTCGATCCGGGCCGCGATCGAAATCCGGACCAACCGCTCGAAAAGCGGCGACGTTCAGCCCGACTACCGCGTCTGGTCCGAGGGTGTCGAAATCGGTGCCGGCTGGATTCGCGTCGGACAGCAATCGGGCGAGCCCTATGTTTCGCTGAGCCTCGCCGCTCCCGAGTTCGGGCCGCGTCGGCTCTATGCGAACCTCGGCCGCGCCGCAGGGCAAGATGGCGAGGATGGCTACGCCCTCATCTGGAACCCCGCCGACTGAGGCGGACTTCCACCCGCGCCGCGGATGCGGCGCGGGGCTTTGCCGTGTCTGGCCTTCAGGCAGCGTCGCGATAGCGCTCAAGGTCGGCGAGCGTGAACGAGACCGGATTGCGGAGCCAGAGCTCGACTTCGCCGACGCGCCAGCCGCAGCAGCGCTCGGCGAGCTTGTGCTGCGGCGGGAAGGTGCCGGCGGCGATCTTGCGATACAGGGTGGCGCGGCTGAGCCCGGTGAGATCGAGGACTTCGGTAAGCCGCATGAGACGGAGGGGAGATTGATATGCCATGCGATTTTTCTCCATATGTCGGGGGATCATATTGCGACGGGAGATCATAGAAGGGGATCGGGGCTGCCTTCGTCAACACCGCAGAAACCCGCCCTTTTTGCTATCGCAAGATGGCGTAGGGCCGTGGGCATCCATGGGCGTCCGTGGAGGTTCGCGGGCTGTATTGGCGTAGCTCGAACTTTTTTTCTCACAGCGTCTCGCAGATGACACCGCCCGAAGGGAAATGAGGCCGTCGGCGACGGCCGCGCCCGAAATGACGCGCCATAACCGGCGCGGCGATGATCTGATTCGCGTGGGACGAGGGCGCCGCTGGCGCGCATTCGGTCGCCGCGTTGCGGCGGCGTAGATGTCCCGGCACTGCGGGGACGGAGGTGGGCGGCACTCGCCTTAGCCCCGCCCGGTCGGGCCGCAACCCTGCGGGTCCTCCTCTTCGTTTCGGTCCTTCGGATGCAGCCCGCCCGATGATGCGGGTCTGCCGGCTCCTTCCTGCCGCCCACCTCCGCCCCCTTCCGGGCCGGGGTGCGGTGGCTGGAAGGAGCAAGGATATGCGCAAGGAAAGAATCGAACGGGCGAGCCTCTATTCGGAGGTCACCAACCGGATCATCGTGGAGCTCGAAGAAGGGCGGCTGCCATGGGTGCAGCCTTGGGACAGCGCGGCATGTGGATGCACCATGCCGCAAAATGCCGGAACCGCGCGGCGCTATACCGGCATTAATGTCCTGATCCTGTGGGCCGAGGTTGTCGCCAAGGGCTATGCGTCGCAGCGCTGGCTCACCTACCGGCAGGCCGAGGCGGCGGGCGGCAATGTCCGGCGCGGCGAGAAGGGCACGGTCATCTGCTATGCCGACAGCTTCACGCCAAAGGCGGAAGCCGAAGCCGCGCGCGGCGAGGACCGCGAGGCGCGGCAGGTGGCGTTCCTCAAGCGCTTTGTCGTGTTCAATGTCGATCAATGCGAGGGACTGCCCGAGGCCTATATCACGCCGATGGTCAGTCCCGATCCGGTGATTGCCATCGGCGCGGCCGATGCGCTGATCGCCGCGACCGGCGCGCGCTTCCAGATTGGCGGCGGTGAAGCCTTTTACAGCCCGAGCCATGACTTTGTGGCTGTGCCGCCGCAGGCTGCGTTTCATGAGCCGATCAACTGGTATCGGACGGCGCTGCATGAGCTTGGTCATTGGACCGGTCACGGCAGCCGTCTGGACCGCGACCAGCAGGGCGGGTTCGGATCGGGCAGCTACGCGAAGGAGGAACTTGTCGCCGAGATGGCGTCGGCGTTCACCTGTGCGTCGCTCGGCATCGCGCCGACCGTTCGTCATTCCGACTACATCGCGTCATGGCTGTCGGTGCTGCGCGGCGACGAGAGGGCAATCTTCCGTGCCGCCAGTCAGGCGAGCAGGGCGGCGGACTTCCTTTTGGCCTTTGCGGGAGCGGACCAATGAGCGCGCGCATAAGCCGCGAGGACCGGCTGCGTCTCTGGCGCGCCGAGCGCGCCGTCGACCGGATGGAGGAAATGGATCGCAAGGTCTTCCTCGCCATCCGTGTCGAGGAACTGAGCTATTCGGAAATCGCACAGCGATTCGGCATCACCGTCGCCGATGTCGAATGGCATTTTGCCGGAAGCCTTCGCGTCCTCATGGTCGCAATGGACGAAAAGGATCCATGGTGGTGGCGTTTCCGGCTTTGAGGACGGCGCGAAGGCCGGATGGCGCTTGCCATCCGGCCTTCGCAATTACAGGGTGATAACAATGAGAACCGATCTCGATCATCTGCCCGCGAACAAGCAGCGCGAACTTGAGCGCGTGAAGCAGATCATCTTCGAGGAATTTGCCGACAGCATCGCGCTCGCGACGATGAGCTGGAAGAAGAAGGGCCGGATCGACAAGATCATCCTGTACGGCAGCTATGCGCGCGGCGGCTGGGTCGACGAGCCGCACACCGCCAAGGGCTATCGTTCCGACTTCGATCTGCTGATCATCGTCAGCGACAAGCGCCTCACCGACAAGGTCGAGTTTTGGCCCAAGATCGAGGATCGCTTGGACCGCGAGCTGGCGATCGACAAGACGCTGCACACGCCCGTCAACCTCATTATTCACACCATGCAGGAAGTGAACGACGGGCTCGCGCATGGCCGCTATTTCTTCATGGACATCGCGAAGGACGGCATCGCCCTCTACGAATATGACGACAAGGAATTGCACAAGCCCAAGCCGAAGACGCCCGATGAGGCGCTCGACATGGCGCAGGAGTATTTTGATGAGTGGATACCCGGCGCAGCGAGTTTCTTAAAAGGGTACCGCTTCTATTTGGAAGAACGAGACTGGAAGAAAGCGGCGTTTCTTCTACATCAGGGCACGGAGAGCCTCTATCACGGCGTTCTTCTGGTCTGCACCTTCTATACGCCGCATGTCCACAATCTGGGCTTTCTGCGTACCCAGGCAGAACGCCTTGATATGCGGCTCGTCGATGTTTGGCCGCGCGAACTGAAATCGGATCGCAGGCACTTCGAGAAGCTCAAGGAAGCCTATGTGAAGGCGCGCTACTCGAAGCACTACCGCATCACCGAAGAGGAATTGCGCTGGCTTGGGGCGCGCGTCGAAGAACTCGGGCGGGTCGTGCATGCCATTTGTTCGGAGCGGCTCGAACAGCTTCGCCGCACGGCTGGGCGACTGCCGCCAGAATAGCGCGGCATGATTTATTCCATTTGCGAGAACTACGTCATTTGTCCGAAAGGGAATGTGGCGCTAAGGGACAACCGAAGTGGTTAGACCTCGAAGGAAAACGCAAATGGAAGATGCCGAAACGCTGGTCACGCTGACCGCCGATATTGTCGCCGCCCACGTCAGCAACAACAGCGTCGCGATTTCGGACATCCCGCTTGTCATCCGTTCAGTGCATGAAGCGCTGTCCGGTCTGTCTTCCAAGGTTGAGCCCGAACCCGAGCCGCAGCAGCCTGCCGTGTCAGTCCGCGCGTCGATCAAACCCGATTATATTGTCTGTCTCGAAGACGGCAAAAAGCTCAAGATGATGCGCCGCCATTTGATGACGCATTATGGCATGACGCCTGAAGATTACCGCGCGAAATGGAACCTGCCGAAGGATTATCCGATGGTCGCGCCCAACTATGCCGAAACGCGCCGTGCACTTGCGAAGCAGATTGGTCTCGGCACCAAGGGGCGCGGCGGGGGCCGTAAGCCCGCAACGCACGGCCGCGCCAAAGCGAAATAGCGCTCGCTACTGCCCGCGATAGGGCTCGCACGCGATCCCGTCATTGTCTGCATCGAGGTCATCGCGATAGCCCGGCTCGCTCCGATAAATCGGTGCCGAGCCAGCTGCGCGCGCGTCGTCGCAGCGTCGCCAATAATCACCCTCTTTCGGTTCGCGCGCACGAGCCATCCCGGTCGCTACCGCCGCGTCACTCGCCGCCGACATTAATTGCGTGCGTCCTTCGGGGTGGTCGCGGCGGAGCCTAGGCCGACGACCGCGCCGACCACCCCTGCGCCGACGAGAAAATTGACGGCCGAATTCTTCGGCCGGCGTCTCCCTTTATGCTGCTGCCATTGCCGTGCCATGCCCGGATCATGACAGCCGAAGGTAAATCTCCAGTAAGGGAGCCTTACAGGTCGGTCGCTGCTGCATCGAAGGCGCGCTGCCCGCGCCGTCGCCAGAGCAGCAATTGCTGCTCGCGCGCTTCGCTGCGTAGCGTTGCCGCCGCCTCGACGAGCAGGCCGAGCAGGACCGCGCGATCGTCACCGGTCAGCTCAACGAGGTCGGCCTTGGCGATGAGCCCGCCCAGCTCGATCAGCTGGCGCGTGCGCTCGCGGCGCTTCACCTGCCACGCCCGCGTGTCATGCCGCGTCCGCTTCGCCTGCAGGCGGTTGCGCGCTTGAACCGTCCGGCGATGCGCCGCCCGCGCTGCGGCCAGCTCCCTTGCGAGCGCGGGCGCTGTCGCCCCGAAAGAAGCTCGCGCCGCTCTTGCGCCACGTCTCCTTTCGCGTCGCGTCCGCGCCGACCGCGTCGAGCAGCGCGCCCGCGAGCAGCTCGATCGATAGGATGTCCGCGCCTGTCGAAATCACCAGCTCGCCGAGCTGGCTTTGCTTCTTCGTCTTGAGCGCCTTCGCCTTGTCGGTGAGGGCCTGGAGTTCGTCGTCAAAATCGCGGGGTTTGCGCATCGTCTGTCCTTCCATGTTCCTGGGGTCGGACGAACCAGCTATGCCGAGTCTCAACGTCGTTCAAGTAGCTGAAATCTCGTGAGAAGCTGTGATCCCGAGCGCGATGAAATCGTGTGAGGGCGCGCTTATACGTCGTGCCGACGTGCTCGTTTTGCTGTAAATGGATAGCCCTCATGGCGATCTATCATTTCTCGGCAAAAGTCATTTCCCGCGCCGCGGGCAGCAGCGCGGTCGCCGCGGCCGCCTATCGCTCGGCCGACCGGCTCCATGACGAGCGGCTCGGCCGCAGCCATGACTTCTCGAACAAGGCGGGCGTCGTTCACAGCGAGGTGATGCTGTCAGAGGGCGCTGACGAGCAGTGGCGCGATCGGGAACGACTCTGGAACGATGTCGAGGCGGCCGAGCTCCGGAAGGACGCGCAGCTTTCCCGTGAAGTCGAGTTCGCGATCCCGCGCGAGATGACGCAGGAACAGGGCATCGAGCTCGCTCGTGATTTTGTACAAGCCGAGTTCGTCGACCGGGGCATGATCGCCGATCTCAATGTCCATTGGGATATCGGTGCCGACGGGCTGGCGAAGCCGCACGCGCATGTCATGCTGACGATGCGCGAGATCAGGATCGGCGAAGACGGATCGGCCGAGTTCGGCGCCAAGGTCCGCGACTGGAACCGCACCGAACTGTTGACCCATTGGCGCGAAGCCTGGGCGGAACACGTCAACACCCGCTTAGCCGAGCTCGATATCGACGCGCGCGTCGATCATCGAACCTTGGAAGCACAGGGCATCGACCTCGAACCGCAGCACAAGATCGGCCCGGCGGCGTCGCGCATGGCAGCCGAAGGGCTGGAAGCCGACCGGCTCGCCGAGCATATCGAGATCGCGCGGTCGAACGGAGAGAAGATCCTCGCCGATCCGGGCATCGCGCTCGACGCGATCACGCACCGTCAGGCGACGTTCACGAGCCGCGACCTCGCGATGTTCGTGCACCGGCATAGCGACGGCAAGGAGCAGTTCGACGCCGTCATGTCGGCGGTCAAATCGTCGCCTGAGCTCGTGGCGATCGGTCAGGATGGACGCGGCGATGATCGGTTCACGTCGCGGTCGATGATCGAGACCGAAGAACGGCTTGAGCGGGCGACCGCCACGCTCGATGCGCGGCGTAATCATGCCGTTGCCGAGCGCCATCGCGAACGGGCGCTGGCGAATGCCTCGGCGCGGGGCCTCGAGCTCTCCGCCGAACAGCGCAGTGCGTTCGAACATGTCACATCGGCACGCGGCGTCAGCAATGTCATCGGCTATGCCGGGACGGGCAAGAGCGCGATGCTCGGCGTTGCCCGCGAGGCCTGGGAAGCGGCGGGCTATCAGGTGCAGGGCGCCGCGCTGTCAGGCATTGCCGCGGAAGGCTTGGAGCATGGCTCGGGGATCGGCTCACGGACGCTCGCAAGTATCGAGCATCAATGGGCGAATGATCGCGAGCGGCTGACTGACAAACATATCCTCGTCATCGATGAAGCCGGCATGGTCGGCACGCGGCAGCTCGAGCGTGTCGTGTCAGAAGCCGAACGCCAAGGCACGAAGGTCGTTCTTGTTGGCGACCCCGAGCAGCTCCAGGCGATCGAGGCTGGTGCCGCGTTCCGTGCCGCCGCCGAGCGTCATGGAGCCGTCGAGATCATGGATATCCGCCGCCAGCAGGAGGACTGGCAGCGTGACGCGACGCGCGAGCTTGCCACCGGGCGGACCGGCGAGGCGATCGGGCACTATGCGGATGCTGGCTTTGTCCACGTCGCCGACACACGCGAAGCTGCTCGCGCGGAGCTTGTCGATGCGTGGGATCGTGACCGGCAGGCCTATCCGGATGCGAGCCGGATCATCCTGACCCACACCAATGACGAGGTCCGTGAGCTCAACGAGGCGGTGCGTGAGCGGCTGAAAGCGGGCGAGGCGCTCGGCAATGAGGTTGCGCTCAATGTCGAGCGCGGCGAGCGCGCTTTTGCGGAAGGCGACCGCATCATGTTCCTCAAGAATGAACGTGACTTGGGTGTGAAGAACGGGTCGCTCGGTAGCGTCGAGAGCGTCGGCCCGGCGCGCATGGCAGTAACGCTCGACGACGGGCGGCGCGTGGCGTTCGATCTGAAGGACTACGCCCATGTCGATCACGGCTATGCGGCAACGATCCACAAGGCGCAGGGCATGACGGTCGATCGGGTGCAGCTACTGGCGACGCCGGGCATGGATCGGCATGGTGCCTATGTGGCCCTGTCGCGGCATCGCGAGGCAGTTGACGTCCATTATGGCAAGGATGACTTCGCCAGTCAGTCGAAGCTGGTGCGCACGCTCGGCCGCGAGCGTGGCAAGGATATGGCGAGTGATTACAAGGTGGCGGAGGCGACGAAGGTCGCTGAGCCCAAGCGCTCCATGTTCGACGGGCTTAAGCTCACTGTCTCGCGCGAGCCGCTGCGGGAGGAGGCGCCGAAGCTGCGGCGAACCGTCGGGCTCTCGGACGTCCGCGTCAGCGCGCGCGCCCTCGATACGGCCGCGGCCCCGTCGGCGCTCGACAAGGCGGTCGAGCGCTTTGCGCGGGTGACGAAGGAGATCGTCGATGTCCGGCGCGCCGGCGGGAAAGAACTGCCGCACGAGCTCGATGCCTACAGGAAGGCCCGGCAGGAACTCGATGCGCTTCGGCCCGGCGGCGCGCGCGATCTGCGTGAAGCGTTCGGGAAGAGCTACAAGCTGGCCAGCGAGGCAGCCGCAGGACGGACCGCCGGCGCAATCGCGGCGATGGACAGCGCGGTCGCGGCCCGGGCCGCCAAACGTGCGGCTGAGCGCGCTCCCGCCGAGCGCGCGGCCCGCGAGCAGGTGCGGCAGGCGGCTGCGGCAAGGCGGCTCACCGCCGAGGCCGAGAAGCGCGCCGAGCTGTTCGTCGCCTCGTGGAAGAAGGAAAGTGCGCTGGCGCGCAAGGCGCCAACCTATGCCGCGCGGGACGAGGCGCGCGCCAACCTCAACGACATGGCGAAGAGCCTGCACCGGGACCCGCAGCTCGAGTCGCTGCTACAGAATCGACGCGCGGACCTTGGCCTGAAACCCTCTGCGACAGGATCGTTGTCTCACGATCTCCAGCAATATCTCGGGCGTGGACGCGGCATGGGTATCTCGATGTAAGCTGCTCCCATGACCCAGAAATCAGCCCGCACCCCGCCCGCCGCCGATGCCGCCAAAGCCTTCGAAGAGCTGCGCCATGAAATCTCCCTGCAGCGAACCGCGATCCAAGGCCTCACATCAGCGAAGGAAAAACTTCCCGACTATTTGCCCACCTTGCGCGATATCGCCTCCCGTCTCGGCGAGATCGAGGAGCACATCAAAAGCATCGACGGGAAGCCAGCGATGCAGCTCACGCCGCGAACGATCGCTATGGAGATACACGAAGCTTTGATGAGCTACCGAGCCGATGACGCCAAATCGATCGGCGAAGCACGCGACACCTTGGCGCGCACACTTGGCCGTGTCGAGGGCATGATCAAGCAGCGCCGCTCGACCGAAGAGCAGGACTGGTGGGTCACCTGGGCGGCAACCGGTGGTCTTTTGTTCGGATTATTCCTGGCGCTGATCGGCGTCGCAGTTTTGAATTAGCCGGCTCAAGGGTACTGTCAGCTTTGCGCCTCATTTCTGCCATCCGTTATATTCAATCCCGTTCCTTTAAGCAGACCTTCCCGCGCCAGAGGCAGCACCATTGACGCGGGTTGATCTGAGAATTTCGGACGCGCAGCCTTAGCCTCAGCGCGTACTTGGGGTAACAGCCACATGGCTGAGCGCCGCTACCAGGCCCGTCGCTAGCTTCTGCGCATCGTCATTTGCCCAGAAATGCATGAAGAACATGCGCGGTTCGTCGTTCAGCATATGGTTGTGCAGGGCAGTCACCTCGATGCCGTTCTCACGCAGCGCGCGTAGGACCGGGTTAACCTCTGAAGCTGCCAGCACAAAATCCCCGGTGATGGCAGCCTTGCCATCGCCTGTGGACTGGAAGTTGATCGCGATGGCCGATCCCATGGCGGGTGGGAGCGCCATGCCGCCGTCGCGCGGTGCTTCGGCACGCGGAATGCCATAGGCATAGACGCCGCCCCCGGTCTTGCCCTTGTAGCCCATGATCTTGTCGAGCGACGCCGTATCGAGGTCGATCGCATCTGGCTGGGCCGGCGCAGAAGTCGCAGGAGCCGTCAGCGGCGTCTTGCTCAACGCCAGCGCATCGTGGAGGATTTTGCCCAACTTCGCCGGATCGCCACTCGCGCCGATGTGCATATACATGGTGTGAGGGCTATTGCGCAGCAGATGGTTGTGCAGAGCGGTGATCTCGAACCCGTTCGCCACGAGCTTGGCCATTACCGGATTAACCTCGGTGTCGGTCAAGACGAGATCGCCCATCACCATGACCTCGCCATTCCCATGGCTCATGAACGCGAGCCAGGAACCAAGCGCGAGGGCGGGTTTCAGGGCGACGCCGTCCAGCGTCACCTTGAGATCGCTGCGCGGCAGAGCGATGCGGTAGACGCCGCCCGGCATCTCCGTCCCGGCCTTGCCGAAGGACGTGGCGATTGCCTGCTCCCAGGGTTCGGCCGCATGTGCCGGGGCGCTCAGCGCCAGAAGGCCGAGCAGGCTCAACAATCGCATGGACTTCATCAGGGTCTCCTTTCGAAAGGTGGACGTCAGAAAATGGGCGTGAGCAGATAAAGGGCGATGCCGGCGGCAGACGTCGCCAGAAGCGTCGGAATCATGCCGACTTTGAAGCGAAACACCGCCACCGCAGCACCGATGGCGAGGACAAGCGCGGGTACATGAAGCGCCGACAGGACCGGCAAGTCGAAGGAAACCGGGCCGATAGTCGCCGTGTGAACCTGACGGAACAGCGCGTGGATCGCGAACCAGAGCGCCAGATTGAGGATGACACCAACGACTGCAGCGGTGATCGCGCCGAGCGAGGCGGACAGCGCGAGATTGCCGCGCAGACGCTCCACGAACGGCGCACCTGCGAATATCCAGAGAAAGCAAGGCACGAAGGTCACCCAGGTCGTCAGGATCGCGCCGAGGGTCGCTGCCACCAGCGGATGCAGCCCGCCAGCCTCGCGGAAAGCCGCAAGGAAACCCACGAACTGCGTCACCATGATGAGCGGTCCCGGCGTGCTTTCCGCGAGGCCAAGGCCATCCAGCATCTCACCCGGTTGTAACCAGCCATAGGTGCCGACCGCTTCCTGCCCGACATAGGCCAAGACGGCATAGGCCCCACCAAACGTTACGACCGCCATCTGGCTGAAGAAGGTCGCGATGCGGGTATAGACATCGTCCGGGCCGAGCAAAGCAAACAGGATGCCGACCGGCGCGAGCCAGAGGACAAGCAGGGCGCCGGATATCTTGAGCGACCAGCCAAGATTCGGCCGGGCATGGTCGGGAAGACCTTCGCCCAGAGCCGTATCGCGGTCATGCACGATGTTACCGCTCGACGGACCGTGGCCGCCGCCGCCCTTGAAAGCAGGCAGGCCGAGCCGCCCACCGACATAGCCCGCGAGCGCTGCCGTCAGAACGATGACGGGAAAGGGCGCGTCGAGGAAGAAGATGGCGACGAACGCCGCCGCCGCTATGCCGCGCATGACATTGTTCTTCAGCGCGCGTGACCCAACTCGCACGACAGCCTGAAGCACAACGGCGAGCACCGCCGCCTTGAGGCCGAAGAACAGACCCATCACGACCGGGGAATGGCCGAGCAGCACATAGATGTAGCTCAGGCACAGGATTGCGAGGAAGCCAGGCAGGACGAACAGAGCGCCGGCGACCAGTCCGCCTTTCGTCTTATGCAGGAGCCAGCCGATATAGGCGGCAAGCTGTTGCGCCTCCGGTCCCGGCAACAACATGCAATAGTTCAGGGCATGGAGGAAGCGTTCCTCCCCGATCCAGCGTTTCTCATCGACCAGAATGCGGTGCATCACCGCGATCTGCCCGGCGGGACCACCAAAGCTGAGCGATGCAATGCGCGCCCAGACTTTCACCGCCTCCCCGAACGGGATGCCGTGATCCTTTGCCGGAACCTGAGACATATCCGGCAATTCCGTGGTGATCGCAGTCATCGCTCGGCCTTTCGGGCGCTGAAATAGGCGTGGAACTGGTTGAGCGCGTCTCCCGCGCTAGCGATCCGTTGCAGATCGTCGTCGGTCGAGGCGCATACGCCCGACAGCATCGCGCCGAGGCCGGAAGTTTCCGGGCGGCCATATTTGCCGTCGCCGATGTCGAGATCGTGAATGATCTCCCCGATGGCGACGAGGCCGATGTCATCCGTCAGCTCTGCGCGGACGAGCAGCGTCTCGAAGCTGCACCGGTCGCCTTCATGGGTGAACTCGGCATCGGCCATATCGAACCGCAGTTCGCCTGCCTGTGGCTCATGGCTGCGGGCATCGACGAACCGGAAGGTGGCATCAGGGTCGATGAAGCGGCGGATCAGCCAGGCGCACGCGATGCGGTCCACATGGACGCCGCGCCGTGTTACCCAGGTTCGTTTCCGGAGATCCCCTGCCGACAGCGGTGCGGGTTCGCTGCTGCGACTAACATCGGGATGAGCATAACGCTTCTCGTCCAGTTCGCGCAGCGCAGCCTCTGCGTTCTGGCGACCATGGGCATCGAAGAAATCCAGGCTGACGATCTCAGTCAGTCGTCGCTGGAGCTTTGCGATTTCCGCGCCAGACGGCGGTCCGGTGTCAAGCAGTGCTCGCGCCGCCTGTGCCAACTCGTCATAGTCACTGTCGCGCGCGGCATCGAACAGCGCGCGAAGGTCAGCGTCGCTCTGTCCCTCGATCATACGTGCCTCGATCAGCGTCGCTTCGCCGCCACTGGAGATGATTTCTCCCAGTAGGTCGCGAAAGGCGCTTTCCGTAACTGTCCGACGTGGAAGCACATGAACCGCATTTTTAAGCGGAATCGCACCGATGGCTTGCAGCCGGCGCCATATTTTTACGCGAAGATAGGGCGGCTTTGCGGGCAACTGGTGAAGAAGTGCCAGCCAGAAATCGGATGCGTCATCGCTTATCATGATGCATATGTATCATCATGATTGATTCGATGAAACATATATATCTAATTTCGGTAATAACTATCGCTGCCCCCGGCACTGCATGGGCGCAGTCAGCCTCGACCGATGCGCCCGCCTCTAGTGACGGATTGACGGTCACAGGCGCCATGCGCCTGCGCTATGAAGTGATAGACGGACAGGCTCGGGCCGGGTTCAACCGCAGCGACGATCTGGTGAACCTGCGCACGAACATCCTCGCCGAATATCGGCGCGATAGCGTGCGCGTGGGCGTCGAACTTTTTGACAGCCGGGTATGGGGCGACAATCCTGGAACGCCTGTGACCACCAATGAAGTCAATGTGCTGGAGCCGGTGCAGGCCTATGCCGCTGCGGACTTTGATGGTGTGCTGGGCAAGGGCACACGGCTGACGCTGACTGCCGGTCGCATGACCCTGAACCTTGGCTCCCGGCGCGTTGTTGCTGCGGATGACTATCGCAACACCACCAACGGCTATACGGGACTTCGCGCCGATGTCGTCGCTCCACACGGCTGGAAGGCGACCTTCATCTACACCCTGCCGCAGGTTCGCCAGCCCGAAGACGATGCCTGGATACGCGCTGCCCGTATTCGCCTCGACCGGGAGAGTTTCGACCTTGTCCTTTGGGGTGGTCAGATTGCCAGGGCCAGGACGATTGGCGCAGCGACGGCGGAGTTGACCTTTTTCCACCTTGGCGAGCGGGACTCTCCCGATCGCCCAACTCGCGATCGTTCGCTTGATACAATCGGTGGCCGCATCATCGCGGAGCCGCGCACCGGCGCCTTCGATTATGAAGTGGAGGCGTTCTACCAGACCGGGCATCTCAGCACATCCCTTGCGCCAACGGCGGCGCGACAATCTGTGCGGGCAAGTTTCATCCATGCCGATCTGGGCTATACATTCGCCCGCGCATGGAAGCCGCGCCTGTCGGTCGAGTTCGACCGTGCCAGTGGCGACAAGCCGGGAGGCGCCTACGGCAGGTTCGACACGCTCTTTGGCATGCGCCGTGCCGAACTTGCCCCGGCAGGCCTCTACAACGCCATCTCGCGCAGCAATCTGACCACGCAGGGGATCCGTTTCGAGGCAGCCCCTAGCAAGCGGCTTGACTGGTTCGCTGTCTATCGCGCGATGTGGCTGGCTTCGGCAACGGATAGCTTCTCGTCGACGGGCGTGCGCGACGCTTCGGGTCGGTCAGGAGATTTTGCGGGGCATCAGGTCGAAGCACGTGTCCGGTACTGGATCGTGCCGCAACGACTGAGGTTTGAATTTGATGGCGTCCTGCTCGCCAAGGGACGTTTCTTGCGCGAAGCACCCAATGCGCCGCCCGGATCATGGACGCGCTATGGATCATTCAATCTGACGGCCTCGTTCTGAGGCGTTCAAGGCAGTTAGCCTTTTCAGCATCAGGGTTATCGAATGGCAGCTTAGCCTGAGTTCGACCCTGAAACCGGACGGGCAGCACACGGCCAAAGCCACGAGTCGGCTACCGTCACGGGACGATGATCGCGCCAGTCTCGTGGTCGCCGTTTTCAAATCGAGGGCGCGCGCGGAGAGGAGTGGGGAAGCCACTCCTCTCGCAGCATGGCATATTCCTAAAAGCGGAACGCCGCTTTCAGCCAGAATTTGTCGCCTTGCGGGCGATTTTCGGCATGGAACTCATGCTGCCACTGGGCCGTGATCGGAACCTTGCCAAGCTGGTAGCGGACGACCGGGCCGGCCGCGAAGGCTTCGCCTCTGAAGCCATCCGGGCCGACGCGAACGCCGTTCTGGCGGTCGTCGCTGGTCTGCTTGTAATAATAGGCGGTGACACCGACCGTGAGCGGGTTGAAATTATAGGCTGCGGCGACGTCGGCGTGGAATTCCTGGCCGGATTTGTAATCGGTCGCCTTGTTCTTCGTGTTGAAGTCGTACATCAGCTTTGCCGACAGTTCCGGCCCGCCTTTGGGATCGGCATAGGTCACGGCAAGAACGGGCTCGAAGGTCCAGTAATTCCGTCCGATATTGGCGAGGTCGGTACGGCGGTAGCGCCCCGTCGGTACATAGGTGTCGACCGTCGCGATGACGTTGAGATTGCCCTTGTTCCAACCGAGGATCAGCGGGTTGACGATCATGTCGCCCAGACCGAACCTGTGCTGGCTCGCGCCGGCGGCGCCGACCTTGAGATCGACGATCGGGACAAAGGCCTGCATCGCCACCGTCGCGCCCAATATCTTCTTGTCGGTGACATGGACGATGCGCGCGATGTTGGCGAAGGCGTCGACCGAAAAGTCGGGAACCGCGCTGTCGCCATTGGCATCGTTCAGCCGGTCCGCAGTATAATAGTTGGAGTAGCCGAGGAGATAGGTGCCGGGCGGCGGCAACTGGGCGACCCCGATCGATTCCGCGCCATTGGGATAGGCGCCGCCGCCGTTTTCGGTGGCGTGCGCGGTTCCAAGGCCGGTGCTTCCGGCCATCAGGGCCGCGGCGGCGTATTTGGTGTAGTTCATTTCCCTCTCCTTTTCGTCGTCTTTCTGGAAGGCGCACGGACCCGTCCGGCGAACGACCGTTCGCCGCGCCGTTCGCTTGTGCGCTTTGTCTAAATCTTCTTGAACAGGGGTGACCGGGCCGACGTCTCTGCGTCCGCTGCGGTCAGGAATTTCTCCATGAATATGTCACGTTCGAAGAGCCGGCCCTGCATCAAGGTGGTAATGGCCGCGTCGATCATCGCGGGCGGTCCGCACAGATAGGCCTGGTGGCCGCCAAAGCGTCCGTTGAAGAGCCGGGCCGCCGCGTCGTGGACATAGCCTGTCTCGCCCGTCCAGTTATCGGCGTCGTCCGGCTGCGAGACGACGGGGACGTAGCGGAGGTTGTCATGCTCCTCCGCAAGCGCCCGGAACAGGTCGGCGAAATGAAGATCGTGCGGACGGCGGGCGCCGTGGAGCAGCGTGATGTCTTCCGGATAACCACTGTCGAGCAGGTCGAGGATCATGCTTTTCGGACTCGACAGGCCGGAACCGCCCGCGATGAAAATCAACGGCTTTTCGGCCGAGCGCCGGACGAAGAAGCGGCCGAACGGGCCGGCGAAGGGCAGGGTGTCGCCAGCCTTCAGATTGTCGTGAAGCCAGCAAGTGCCCGCGCCGCCCGGAACGCGCCGAACGTGCAGTTCGATCTCGCCGGTTTCGGACGGCTGGCTCGCGATCGAAAAGGCGCGGGTGCCGTCGATTCCCGGGATGGCGAGGTTCACATATTGGCCCGCCTGGAAGTCGAGGCCCTGGCCGGCAAGGCGCAGCCAGATCGCCATGATGTCGGGCGTGACCATCTCGGTCCTTGTCACGACGCCCTCATAGTCGTCGACGGCGATGCGGCGGGCGTCCTCGTCGTCGTCAATGTCGGCCTCGATTGTGACGTTGCCGAGCGCGCGGGCGCTGCACGCCAGCGTTTTTCCCTCTTCGCGCTCGAAATCCATCAGCGCAAAGCCCGATGCCGCGCCATGATCGACCTCGCCTTCGAGCACGGTGACCTTGCAGGTCCCGCAAAGCCCATGCCCGCAGGCATGGGGCAGCCAGATCCCGTTGCGCAGGCAAGCGTCGAGGAGGGTCTGACCCTCCGCGACCTCGATGCTGTCGCCGGTCGGTTCGATGCAAAGCGTCGTCATCGTCGTTACGCCTTCAGGTCCGGCCGCCTGGAGAGGTCCAGAAGCGGATGAGCGATTTGTGGCCGACGCCCTGCTCGCCGATGGTCTTGGCGGGATCGGGCTGCCAGTCGGCGCCGTCGAGCATCCAGCGGGCCGCGGCGAGGTCGCTCGACGCCCATTCGGGGTCCGCCGCATAGAGCGACGGCAGGATTTCGCTCGTCAGCGCGCCAAAGGGCGTCTCCGGCGGAAGCGGCAGGGTGATCGCCGCGCAGAAGTTGAGATGCTCCTCCCAATGCACATAGATGAGCTGCGCGCCGTGGAAATTTTCGAGCTTGTCTCGTGTCGGTCCGGCATAGCCGGGATTGAGGCTGGCAACGGCCATGGGTCTCTCCTGTTCCTGTCGGCCGATCATTCGGCCGCGACGGCGAATACGGGGCGGCGGCCTTCCATCCAGCGGTTCCACTGCTCCTCTTCGGGCGACCCCGCATAGTCCAGGTTATCGGCGCCCTGATTGATGTGATACCAGTCGAGCACCTCGGGCAGCGTCGCGCCGCCGCAATTGCCCTGAAAGATCTGGTGCACCGGCAGCCAGGCCTGAACGTACTTGACCGGTTCATGGTCGAAGATGTCCTTACAGCCGTCCGAGCAGGTGTGATATTTGTCGCCTTCATGCTCGGACACCCGGAAACAGATGGTGTTCGGGTCGTTGACCTCGGTGAAGGCCATCGGAATCTGGCACACCTGACAGAGTTGGGGCAGGCCGTCGTTGTAGAAGCGCTCGCCCTTCTCCGCCTGCTCGCGCCACGCCAGATAGCGCGGTTGATAATGCTGCTCGAAGGTGTCGGGATATTTTTCGCGCAGCCAGGTGAGATGCTGGTCGTCGACATCCCAGGTGTGGACCGCCGCAGCCTGCGCATAATTGTAAAAGATGCTCCAGACCTGATGGCTGACATGGCCCTTTTCGGCCTTGGCGGCATCGGCATATTTCGGCTCGCGAATGCCATAGCGGGCAAGGTCGGCGAAGAGCGCGCCGCCGGCCTCCTCATAATAGCTCTCCCAGGCTTCCGACCAGCTCATCACCTTCTTGGGGAGCATATAGTCCATCATCATGCCGACCAGCGAGAGCAAGCGGTATCCGCGCCAGAACCACTTATCGATCCAGCCCTGGACGATCGGCACATTGGCCTCGTCCTGCTCAAGCAGGAAGCGCACTGCCTCAAGCCCGAGCGTCATGTGCCGGCTTTCATCCGACTGCGCCGAGAAGCCGAAGGTCACGGTCGCCATGTCGCCGTTATAGGCGGCGCCCGACATGAAGGGCACGAACAACAGGTTGGTCAGCACATATTCGAAGGCGAAGCTGATTGCGGTGAGGAATTCGAAGGGCCCGGCGCTGGTGGCATCGTCGAAGAAGCTCTTTGGCACCGACAGATACCACAGCCGGTCGTGCATATGGGTGAAGTCGTGGATGCCGTCGAAATATTTATTGTAGTGGCTGATCGTGTGGATCTGCGTCTGGCAGTGGCGCAGTTCGTCGATCGACTGCATCTGCGCCGCGACGCGAAGGCCCGCGCCCGGCAGGTGGCGCGCCAGATGCGCGAAGTGGCGGTGCGCCTGATATTCCAGCGGCGTCACGCCCTGGATGAAGATCTTCACCGCGTTGAGGTAGCGCGCGTCGGTGATGCCGAGCTGGCCGTTGTTCTGCGCCATCGAGTCGATGACGGCATAGAGCTTGCGCTCCTTTTCCGCCTGGAACTTCCAATAGGCGTCCATGGTCAGCTTGAACGGATCTTCCCACGCGTCCCAGTCGTGGATCTTGATCCCCTCATAGGTGGCGAAGGGAAAGATGTCCTCCTTCTTCTGGTAGCTCGGTTCCCAGTCGAGACCGCGGGTGAAATGGCCGTACTTCTGCTTCAGGCTGAGTTTGCGGGCTGCCATCGATTATCTCCAGAAAAGGGTAAAGGAACCGTCGTCCTCGTCGACCGAACCGGACAGCGAGATGACGCTCATGTGAATTTCCTGCGGATCCCATTCGCGACCGAGCAGTTCGGACACGCTGTCGCCGTTGATCATCAGCCGCCCCGGGCAGTCGATCTTGACCATGGCGGGGAAAGGATGGCGGATCGCTTCGGGATTGTCGGCCATGATCGCGTCGGCGATCGCGAGACCGTCCTGCGAGTTCTGCAGGCTGATCGAGACGGGGCGGCTCATGCTGCAAGCTCCTTCGTTGGCGTGAGGTCGAGTTTCTGGAGGCGCGTCGCAAGCTGTTGGCGAGCGTCGTTGAGCGCCGCGGGCCCCATATCGCTGAGTACATCGGTCGCGAGCGGCGCCAGCGCTTCGGCGGCGCGCGCGCCCCAGTGATCGAGCCAGCCGTTGAGCACCGCGCGATTGTCTTCGGATTCGGCGGCGGCGGCTTTCAGCACCGCATCGACCCAGCGGCAATTGTCGGCATACCAGTCACCGAGAAAGCTGGTCAGCATCGAGACAGGTGCCCCGTTATGCGCGGTGCCGGCGCGCTCGAAGGCTTCGGTGACGAGCGGGTAGAGAAGCCCGTCGAGCACGGCGAGCTGTGCGACATAGACCTCGAACCAGTCGCGCACGACGAGCATGTCTTCGACCAGCCGGCGCAGCGGCTGCCATTCGACGGCTTCCATCCAGCGCTGCTTGGCCGCGACGAGATGTTCGTCCGAACCCTCGCCCAGCACCAGCCCGATCCGCGAGATGACCTGCGCCAGCCCCAGCCGGTCGGCGCCGCAGAAGGCGGCGGCCGAAGTGATCTGCGTGCCATAGCCCCAGTCGGCGATGAGCTGGCAATTCATGTTCGCGGCCCATTCGACATGGCGAAGCGGGAGCAGATAGCCGGCGACCCGGTCGCGCCATTCGGGAGCGACGCTGGCAATGAGGTCGCGTTTCTCGACGAAATTGACGGCATCGTCGAACGACTGCTGCATTCCGGCGCGGCTGATATTGTATGTGGCGTAATAGAATTGCCGCGGATCGCGAAACACATACCAGTCGGCCATCACGATCCGCGTCCGCGCGGGATCGTACAGCTCGAATTCGGGTGCATAGGTCGGGCGGTAGTGGAAATTGGCGACCGGCTGCACGTCGAAGGTTGCTTCTTCGTAGCGCGATGCCGGCTTGTCGACGCCGAACCGGCGCGCGATGTGCGAGAAGGTATGCCGGCGCGGTGTGATCGCTTCGGCCTGGATGTCGATATTCATGAGCGCGGCTCCGTCTCGTTGGCGGCAAGGGAAAGGATAGGCGGCGAGGTACCGAGGAGGCCCTCCATGCGTGTGCGGGCATGCGCGTCGCCGGCGGCGATCTCGCAGCCATTCTCGATGCAAAATTCGCGAAATGCGGGGAAGGGGAGGACGAGTTCAACCGACAGGTCGGGGTCGCCATAGATGAAGGTGAATTCGACCAGGTTGCGGTCGCCGAACCCCGTGACCAGGGCCTGAAGGCGCGGTTGTACCGGGTGCTGCGGTTTGGGAATTGCGGCTTCGAACATCTCTCTCTCCCGGTGGGCCTTCGTTCGGGCTCTTCGTGGTAGGGGGAGACTGCGCCCGCGTGTCATGACTAGCAAATATCAAAGTGGCAATTGTTGATACCGAAACGGCATTGAGCTAGCAGGGACCGGGGAAGCGTGGAGGAGGCCGGACCATGGCTGACGACGGGATCATCAGTGGCCCGCAACTGGGGGTCGATATACGGCGGCTGCGCTATTTTCTTGCCGTCGCCGAGGAGTTGCATTTCGGGCGTGCGGCCGAACGGCTCCACATCGCCCAGCCGGCCCTCAGCCGCCAGATCGCCAGCCTGGAAAATGCGATCGGCGCGCTGTTGTTCGACCGGACGCGCAGCCATATTCACCTGACCGCCGCGGGCGAGGCACTGCTGCCGCGCGCGCGCGACATATTGGCGCGGGTCGCCGACGCGGCGCGGGTCGCGCGCCGCGCGGCCGAAGGCACGGTCGGGGTGATCCAGATCGGCTTCGTCGGGTCATCGACCTTTTCGATCCTGCCGAGCATCCTCGGCGCCTTTCGTGCCAGCCATGCCGAGGTCGAACTGGTGCTGCACGCGATGAATACGGCCGAGTTGAAGGGCGCCTTGATCGACCGGTCGATCGATGTCGCCTTTGCGCGGCCAGGGATCGATGATCCCGAGATCGTAAACGAGACCGTGTACCGTGAACCGCTGATCGTCGCGATGTCGGAGAGCGATCCGCTGGCCGCCCAGACGCATGTCCGGCTTGCCGATCTCGCGGCGCGGCCCTTCATCCTCTATCCGCGTCATCCGCGCCCGAGTTTTGCCGACACGATCCTGAAAATCTGCCGCGAGGAAGGTTTTTCGCCCGACGTCGCGCAAGAGACGATGGAAATCCAGACCGCGCTGTCGCTGGTGTCGGTGGGAGCGGGGGTGTCGCTTGTTCCCGAGGCGACCTCCGAGGCGCAATTGCACGGCGTCGCCTATCGGCCGATCCTCGGCTCGGCGCCCGAAACCCAGCTCAGCCTTGCCTATCGACGCGACAACCGCTCGGCGGTGACGGCATCCTTCTGCGCGCTAGTTCGGGCGCGCAAGGCGCGTCGCTGATCAGCCGAGCAGGTGATCGCCGACCAGTTCGGCAAAAGCGTCGGGACATTCGACGTTGGACAGATGTGCCGCCTCCAGCATGACGATCCGGGCGCCGGCGATCGTGTCCGACAGCGCCTGGCTATGCGGCGGCGGCGTCGCCGGATCGAGGCTTCCGCCGATGATCAGAGTCGGGACTGCAACCAGCGCCGCGGTTCGCCGCATGTCCATGTCGCGGATCGCCGCGCAGCATCCGGCGTAACCGACCGGGTCGGTCCGCAGCAGCATGTCGCGGATGGGCGCGACGGCGTCCGGCGCGCGGGCCGGAAATGCGGGCGTGAACCAGCGCTCGACTGAAGCGGTGGCAAGCGTTTCCATGCCGTCGGCCAGAACCGAAGCTATGCGGGCGTCCCAGTTCGACGGCGGCCCCATATAGGCCGAGCTGTTGGCGATAATCAGGCGCCGGAGGCGCGCCGGTGCGCGGATGCCAAGCCATTGTCCGGTCATCCCGCCGAGCGATAGGCCGCAAAAATCGACGGCCTCGATGTCCAGAAGGTCGAGAAGCTCGACGACATCGCGGCCGAGGCGGTCGAGCGAATAGGCGCCCGCCGGTGCGCCTGAGGCGCCATGGCCGCGCTGGTCGTAGCGCAGGACGCGGACATGCCGCGTCCAGGCATCGATCTGGGGATTCCACATCTCCAGATCGGTTCCGAGCGAGTTGGACAGCAGCAGGATCGGTGCGGCCGCGTCGCCATCGAAGCGATAGGCGATGCGGCAACCATCGCCGACGGTCACGGTTTGACGCGCGATCACGGCCGTTCCACCGCCAGCGCGAGTCCTTGTCCGACGCCGATGCATAGCGTCGCGAGACCCAATTTCCCGCCCGACCGTTCGAGCTGGTGGACGAGCGTCATCGCGAGCCGCGCCCCCGACATGCCGAGCGGGTGGCCAAGCGCGATCGCGCCGCCATTGGGGTTCACACGCACATCATCATCGTCGAGACCGAGGCCGCGCAGCACCGCGAGGCCTTGCGATGCGAAGGCCTCGTTGAGTTCGATTGCATCGAAAGCATCCAGCGTCTTGCCGAGCTGCGCGAGCAGTTTTTGCGTCGCGGGCAGCGGACCGATCCCCATGATGCGCGGGGGGACGCCGGCGCTCGCCATGCCGAGGATGCGCGCGCGCGGCGTCAGCCCGTGCGTTCGCACGGCGGCCTCGCTGGCGACGATCATCGCGGCGGCGCCATCATTGACCCCCGATGCGTTCCCCGCCGTCACCGTCCCGTCCGGCGTCACCACCGGACGCAGTCCCGCCAGGCTAGCGATCGTTGTGTCGGGGCGCAAATGTTCGTCGGCATCGACGTGCCGGGTTGCGCCCTTGCGGTCGGTGATCGCGACCGTCGCGATTTCGTCGGCGAAATAGCCCGCCGCCTGTGCCGCCGCCGCCTTTTGCTGGCTGCGCAAGGCAAAGCGGTCCTGATCCTCGCGCGATATGGCAAAGTCGCGGGCGACATTCTCCGCCGTTTCAGGCATTGAATCGACGCCGTGCAGCGCCTTCATCCGTGGATTGACGAAGCGCCAGCCGATCGTCGTATCGTACACGGCATTGCTGCGGGAATAGGCGCTTTCGACCTTGGGCATCACGAAGGGCGCGCGGCTCATGCTTTCGACGCCGCCCGCGATCATCAGGTCGGCATCGCCGGCCCGGATCGCGCGTGCGGCGGTCCCGACCGCATCGAGGCCCGAGGCGCAGAGGCGGTTCACCGTTGACCCGCCGACCGTGTCGGGAAGCCCGGCGAGCAGCGCCGCCATCCGTGCGACATTGCGATTATCCTCGCCCGCCTGATTCGCGCTGCCCAGAATGACGTCGTCGATCGCCGCCGGGTCGAGCGACGTGCGATCGGCGAGTTCGCGGATCGGCAAGGCCGCCAGATCGTCGCAGCGCACGGAGGCCAGTGCGCCGCCATAGCGGCCAATCGGCGTCCGGACGGCATCGCAGATGAACGCCGCGCTCATGCCGCCGCCGCTTCCATCCGCGATATGTCCAGCGGCGCGCCGGTCTGGCGCCGGACTTCGTCGGCGGTCACGCCGGGTGCCAGTTCGAGGAGCGCGAGCCCACCCGCGCGCCGGTCCACCGCTATGACGCCGAGATCGGTGATGATCAGGTCCACGACGGCCTTGCCGGTAAGCGGGAGCGTGCAGGCCTCCAATATCTTAGGGCTGCCGTCCTTCGCGACATGGTCCATCACGACGACCACGCGCTTGACGCCGGCGACCAGATCCATCGCGCCGCCCATCCCCTTCACCATCTTGCCGGGGATCGTCCAGTTGGCGAGATCGCCATTGACGGCGACTTCCATCGCACCGAGCACCGCCATGTCGATATGGCCGCCGCGGATCATCGCGAAGCTGTCGGCCGACGAGAAGAAACTCGACGTCGGCAGCGCGGTGATGGTCTGCTTGCCGGCGTTGATCAGATCGGGGTCTGCCTCGCCTTCATAGGGAAAGGGGCCGATGCCGAGCATGCCGTTTTCGGACTGGAGCGTGACGTTGACGCCCTTGGGGACATGGTTGGCGACCAGCGTCGGGATGCCGATGCCCAGATTGACATAATAGCCGTCGCGCAGTTCCCGCGCGGCGCGCGCGGCCATTTCGTCGCGGGTCCAGCCCGCAGTTGTCACGCTCGTCATGCCGTTTCCTTTGCGCGGGTCGTCAGCTTTTCGATCCGCTTTTCATTGATCGTCGACAGGAGGATGCGGTCGACATAGATGCCCGGGGTGTGGATGCAGTCGGGGTCGAAGCTGCCCTCGGGGACGATTTCTTCAACCTCGGCGACGGTGGCCTTGCCGGCGGTCGCCATGTTCGGGTTGAAGTTGCGCGCGGTCTTGCGGAACATCAGATTGCCCGCAGGGTCGGCACGCCACGCCTTCACGATCGCCAGATCGGCGCGCAGCCAGGTTTCGCGGACATATTCCTCGCCTTCGAAGACTTCGACCGACTTGCCTTCGGCGACGACCGTGCCGACGCCCGTTCTGGTGTAAAAGGCGGGGATGCCGGCGCCTCCGGCGCGAATCCGCTCGGCCAGCGTTCCTTGCGGGTTGAGTTCGAGTTCGAGGTCGCCCGACAGATATTGCTGCTCGAACAGCTTGTTCTCGCCGACATAGGACGAGATCATCTTTTTTACCTGCCGGCTTTCGAGCAGCATCCAGAGACCGAAACCGTCCGCTCCCGCATTGTTGGAAATGACGGTCAGATCCTTGACTCCGCTCTTCCGGATTTCGGGGATCAGGCTTTCGGGATTACCCGAAAGCCCGAACCCGCCCGACATGATCGTCATGCCGTCGAACAGCAGGTCCGCCAGCGCGGCTGCGGGACTGTCATATATCTTCATGTCGGGCGTCCTTGGTGCGATCAGGCGGCCGCGCGCGGGCGCAGCGAAAATTCTTCTTCGGCCTGAGCTTCGGCGCGCTGTAGCTCAAAATCGAAGGCGATGAAGGCGGTGTCGCCCTGCCGATTGGGAACCGGAAGCAACCCGTCGCGCGTGGCGAAGGCGAAATCGTCGGCGGCAAAGGGATCGTCGCCGAAGTTGATCTGCGTCGTCAGCGTCCGATAGCCGGGGGCCTCGACAAAGAAGTGGACATGGGCGGGACGGTTGCCGTGCCGACCGAGCGTCGACATCAGCCGGTCGGTCGCGCCGCCGGGGGGGACGCTGTATCCGTTCGGCATGCGCGAGTGGAAGCTGTAGCGGCCATCGCTGCCGACCTTGATGCGGCGGCGATTGTTGAACGGCGTCTGCTCGCCGGTCGGGTCGAAATGCGAATAAAAGCCTTTCGAATTGGCGTGCCAGACGTGGAGGATCGCATCTTCGGCGGGCTCGCCGCCGGGACCCTTGATCTGACCAGTCATGCGAAGGGTGTCGGTGTCATCGGGGTCGTCGGACAGGTTCGCATCGCCTTCGACGAGCGGTGCGCCCTCGACATAGAGCGGCCCCTCGATCGTGCGCGGCGTTCCGCCCGTCTTACCGGCCTCGGCGTCGCGGGCGTCCATCAGCAGGTCCATGAAATGTTCGAGACCGGTGCCCGCGGCAATCAGGCCGAACTCGCCGGCTCCGTCCTGGAAGAACTTCACCGTATTCCAGAACTCGCTTTCGCTCACGTCATGTTTGGCGATCGCCGCCATCGTCGCCTCGAGCAGGTCGCGGACGATTGCTTTCGTCCGGGCGTCGCCGCTGTCGCTGTCGATGCCGCTCGCGCGGTCGAGCAAGTTCTGGATCGGTGCGGTCTTCACGAAATCTTTTGTCATCAGTCCTCTCCTATTGAATCCGGATTTAGCGGTCGTCGTCATGGATCGACGAGGGGTGCCGGCAGAGCGCGGTCACGGTCACGTCCATGAAGGGAAAAAGCGGCAGGCCGCTCAATATGTCGTGCAGTTCGGCATTGCCCGGCACGTCGAAGATGCTGACGTTGCTGTAACGCCCGGCAACGCGCCAGAGGTGGCGCCAGATGCCCGCGCGTTGCAATTCATGCGCGCGGGCTTTCTCTTCGGCCTTTAGCGTTTCGATCCGCGCGGGATCCGCATCGTGCGGGATGCGCACATCCATGGTGACGTGAAAGAGCATGTGTTTATCCGATCGCTGCTTGGGTGAGTTGGACGGTCGTCCGCGCGGGGCGGCTGCGCCGGAAGGCGGCGACCGCGTCGGGGTTGAGCTCGTTGCCGAGGCCGGGGCCTGTGGGGACGCCGAGCGAGAAGTCGGAATAGTCGAGCGGCCTCAGCATGATCTCCTCGGTCAGCAGGAGGGGGCCGAAGAGTTCGGTGCCGAATTCAAGTTCGTCGAAGGTCGAGAACAGATGCGCGGCGGCGATCGTGCCGACCCCACCCTCGAGCATCGTTCCGCCATAGAGCGCAATGCCCGCCGCATCGGCGATCGACGCAAGCGCCTTGGCAGGCGTCAATCCGCCCGCCTGCGCGATCTTGACAGCAAAGACGTCTGCAGCGTGCGCGTCGGCGAAGGCAAAGGCCGTTTCGGGGCCATAAAGCGCCTCATCCGCCATGACCGGCAATTGTCCCAGCCGGGTCAGGCGGGCCATGCCCGAAAGGTTGGACGCCCTGATCGGCTGTTCGACCAGATCGACGCCGGCATCGGCGAGCATGGCAAGGCCGCGCTTCGCGCTAGTCTCGCTCCATGCTTGGTTGACATCGACCCTGATGCTCGCGCGGTCGCCGAGCGCCTTTTTGATGGCAGCGACATGCGCGACGTCGGCGTCGAGCGTCCGCTTGCCGATCTTGAGCTTGAACGCGTCGTGGCGACGCGCGGCGAGCATGGTCTCGGCCTCTGCGATGTCGCGTGCGGTATCGCCGCTGGCAAGGGTCCACAGGACGGGAAGGCGATCGCGAACCCGGCCGCCGAGAAGCTCGCTCATCGGCACGCCGAGCCGTTGCCCCTGGGCATCGAGAAGGGCGGTTTCCACCGCGCATTTCGCAAAATGATTGGCGGCGATCTGTTTGCGCAGAAGGCGCATGATCTGTGCGGGGCGCCGAGCGTCGCGACCGCGGAGCAGGGGGGCGACATAGGTGTCGATCGTCAGCAGGATGCTTTCGGGGCTTTCGGCCCCATAGCTAAGGCCGCCTATGGTCGTACCTTCGCCGATGCCGACGATCCCGTCGGAGCAGATAATCCGGACGATGACCATCGCCTGCGACTGCATCGTCGCGACTGACAGCACATGCGGACGGATCGTCGGAACGTCCAGAATGAAGGACTCGATCGCCTCTATCACTATGGCTTCGGCCATCTGTCTCTCCCATCGGTTGTCCGGGATTTAATTCCCTTCGGCCATGTTGAGAAAGACTGATTTGCTCATATGTGATGCCAAAAAGGTATCGAAGCAGGCCGCGCTGGCTTGCGATCTGTGCTTTGGCTTAGCCGGCTTGTTCCGAGCACCTCGTCATCGACGAATCTTACCTCCTCGCAATGCGCCGAACGACTGCTTGTCGAGATGTGCGTTCGAAAACCGCCGGTCCGCTTGCGGCCAGTGGCCGTTATTCTAGAGCATCTCGTTTACACCGAGAGGGTCGACTATCGGCCATCACCGTTCTGGCCAGCTCGGATGAAGCTCGTCGATGACATAGGCGTGCGTCGCCTCGCCATTCGCGTGGCTTTCGACCATATGCGGGTGATCAGCGGGTAGATCGTCGTGGCTGTGTTGGACGATCTCAGGATCCTCGCTTGGCCAGATCAGGATCGCGAGCAGCGTTCCGGCAACCGCGAGCGCGGCGCTCGCGGCCAGTGCAGAGTTCATGCCCCAACCGGCACCCACTTGGCCCGCAAGCGGATAGGCAATGAGCCAGCAGATATGGCTGAGCGCGAACTGGGCTGCGAACAGGGCGGGGCGACCTTCCGACCCCGATGAGCGCCGTAGCAGGCGGCCGCCGGGCGTAATGCTCGCGGCGTAGCTGAGACCGAGCGCAAACCAGCCCGCGAGGATGATCGGCCAGCGTTCGGAGGGATCGGAGAGTGACCAGGCAGCCGCGAGTGCCGCGAGGGTAGTGGTCATGAAGAGCGCGGCGCTGATCATGATGCGCCGGTCGGCGATGCGGTCTAGGAGGCGCGGCAACAGGAGCGCAGCGATCATCGAGCCGCCGCCGAACGCGGCGAGGGTGATCGCGACGGCGCTCTGATCGAGGCCGAGCGCCCCGCGCACCAGTACAGGGGTGTTGACGATGACCATCGCGCTCGCGGCCGCGGCGGCCAGCGTGACCGCGAGCAGGCCGCGAAGGCGCGGGGTCTTGAGATATTGCCGGGCGCCGCGGGTCGTCTTGTCCCAGACGCCGCCGGCTTGTGGTTTCGCGGTGGTGCTGGGAAGAGTCACCGACAGCACGAGCAACGCCGAGGCCGCGAAACCGATCGCGGTTCCCGAAAAGAGCCAGTGGAAGTTCATGATGCCGAGCAGCGCGGCGGCGAGTACCGGGCTCGCGAGGCTTTCCATGTCGTAGGCAAGCCGCGAGAGTGAGAGGGCGTTGGTATAGTCCTTCTCTTCGGGAAGGACGTCGGGGATCGTTGCCTGAAAGGTGGGGGTGAAGCCGGCCGAAGCCGATTGCAGGATGAAGATCAGCAGATAGACCTGCCACACCTGGTCGACAAAGGGCAGCACCAGCGCAACGGCGCAGCGAACAAGGTCCATCGCGACGAGAAAGGTCTTGCGCGGCAGGCGGTTCGCATAGGCACCGACCACCGGCGCGATGCCGATATAGGCGACCATCTTGATCGCCATTGCGGTGCCGAGGACGGCGCCGGCATCGGCCCCCGCAATGTCATAGGCGAGGAGGCCGAGCGCGACGGTCGCGAGGCCCGTGCCGACAAGCGCGATGATCTGCGCGAAAAAGAGATGACGGTAGGTGCGGTTCGCGAGCACGTCGAGCATGGATCGATCCTGAATTGATCCTCCGGCCGGGGGTGCCGGCCAGAGGTCGGTTGCCGCGTGTCAGACGACGCGGCGGATGTCGGTATAGGCGCCTTCGGTGCGGAGCGTAATCGTCACCGGCGCGGCCGAACGATTGCGCCAGAACCAGCCGTGCTTGCCGTCGAAGGCCGCGACGAGCTCGCCTTTCTCGCCCGTCGTCTCCTTGCCTTTGCCATAGCCGTGATAATCGACGCCGGGCGCATCGCCATGCGTGTCGAAATTGACGCGGCCGCCTTCGACCGACCAGTCGAACGACAGCTTTGCGCCGTTCGCCATGGTCGCTTTGATCTCCGCGCCCTGTCCCGGCGCGAGCGCGAGCTTCATGGTGTCGGTGCGCTGTCCGGCTTCGGCTGCCTTCGGCGCGGGAACGCTTGCGGTTGCAACCGCGGCGGGGGTCGGGCCGGCTGCTTCGGTCGCCGCATCCTGCGCGGCTTCCTCGGCGAGCTGCGCCTTGATCTCGCCCATCTGGGTCAGGCCGAGCTGACGGCCGATGCCCGTCGGGTCGATCGCATATTCGCTGGGAAGGACGACCGTGACGAGGATCGCACCAGCGGCGACGATCGCAAGGCCGGTGGCGCGGAGGAGCTGACCGGTAGTCGGCAGGTCTTCGAGCTTGGGGCGCTGGGAATTGAACATGATGATTTCCTTTGATTTAGCTGATGGCGTAGCCGGCGAGCTGGTAGCCAACGAGCACGAAGCCCGCGGTCATCAGCAGCACATTGGCGGCGAAGGCGTGGCGCATGAAACTTGGCGTACGGCGCCAATATCCCATGACTATCAGGATGGCGCCGAGCGCGAGCAGTTGCCCGATCTCGACCCCGATGTTGAACGCGAGGAGGTTGGGAATCAGACCCTCGTTGGCGATTTCGAACTCCAGGATTTTCGTCGCAAGGCCGAAGCCGTGGAAGAAGCCGAAAATCAATGTCGCGGCCTTGGTGTTCGGCTGGAAGCCGAACCAGCGCTGATAGGCGCCGAGATTGTCGAGCGCCTTGTAGACGACCGACAGCCCGATGATCGCGTCGATGACATAGGCGTTGGCGCTGATCCCGGTGAGCACGCCGAACAGCATCGTCGTCGAATGGCCGATCGCGAACAGCGTCACATAAAGGCCGATGTCCTTCATCCGGTAGAGGAAGAAGATCACGCCGAAGAGGAAGAGTAGATGGTCGTAGCCGGTGACCATATGCTTGGCGCCGAGATAAACGAACGGCCAGAAGAGGACGCCGCTGCTTTCCTGGATGTAGCCCTTGTCGCCCTCGGCGACATTGTGAGCCCAGGCTTCTGCACCGGCGGCGAGGGCGAGGAGGATCAGGCTTGCGGCGAGCAGCAGCCTTCGGCTGTTCGACCCCGGCGGGGCGATGGTTCGGGTAAACATGTCTATTGTCTCCGTTGATTGGGAAAGGCCCCGCGCGCTGGCGCGCGGGGCATGAGGTCAGGCTGGCAAGGGTTCGGTTGCCGCAGCGGGCGGAGGCGCTTCCTTCGTGCCCGCGCGGCCATGAACCATGCGGTAGAGCGCCGGCAGCACCAGCAGCGTCAGGATTGTCGAAGAGACGATCCCGCCGATCACCACCGTCGCCAGCGGACGTTGGACCTCGGCACCCGCGCCGACGTTGAACGCCATCGGCACGAAGCCGAGGCTCGCGACGAGCGCGGTCATTAGCACCGGTCTGAGGCGGGTAAGGGCGCCTTCGCGGATGGCTTCTTCGAGCGCGCTGCCGCTTTCGCGGAGTTGCTTGATGAAGCTCAGCATCACCACGCCGTTGAGCACAGCGACCCCCGAGAGGGCGATGAAGCCCACCCCGGCCGAGATCGACAGCGGCATGCCGCGGAGCAGCAGCGCCGCGACGCCCCCGGTGAGCGCCAGTGGCACTCCCGAGAAGACGACCGCCGCATCCTTGCCCGACCGGAACAGCAGGTAGAGCAGCCCGAAGATCAGCAGCAGCGCCGCGGGCACCACGAGCTGGAGCCGCTTTGCCGCCGAGATCAACTGCTCGAATGTGCCGCCATAAGTGATCCAGTAGCCTGCCGGCACTTCGACCTCGGAGCCGACCTTGGCCTGCAGCTCCTCGATGAAGGAGCCGAGGTCGCGGCCGCGGACGTTAGCGGTTACCACGACGCGGCGCTTGCCATCCTCGCGGCTGATTTGGTTCGGACCGATTGCGACCTCCACCTTCGCCACATCGGCGAGGGGAACAAAGCCGCGCAGGCCCGTGTCCGTCGCCCTGCCCGTTGCCGGATCGACCGAGGGGCCGCTTCCGGGGAGCGGGATGCGGAGCCTTCCGATCTCGTCGACCCGCTCGCGGATATTCTCGGGCAGGCGGACGATGATCGGGAAGCGGCGATCGCCCTCGAACATCTGTCCCGCCTGGACGCCGCCGATCGATACGGCGACGGCCTGCTGGACGTCGTTCACATTGAGGCCGAACCGCGCGAGCGCGCCGCGGTCGGGCGTGATCTGCAGCATCGGCAGGCCCGTCACCTGTTCGACGCTGACGTCCTGCGCCCCTTCGATCCCGGCTGCGATGCCCTCGATCGACTTGCCCACTTCAAGCAAGGTATCGAGATCGTCGCCGAAGACCTTCACCGCGACATCGGCGCGAACCCCCGAGAGGAGTTCGTTGAACCGCATCTGGATCGGCTGGGTGAACTCGTAGTTGTTCCCCGGAATCTCGGCCACGGCGGCCTGCATTTCGCGGACGAGTTCGGTCTTGGGTTTGCGCGGATCGGGCCAGTCCTTCCTATCCTTCAGGATGATGAAGGTGTCCGCGACCGAGGGTGGCATCGGATCGGTCGCGACTTCCGCCGTACCGATCTTCGCGACCACCCGGTCGACCTCCGGGAACTGCTTAATCCGCGCTTCGAGCGCGGTCTGCATGCTCACCGCCTGGCTGAGACTCGTGCCCGGGATACGCAGGGCATGGAGCGCGATATCGCCCTCGTCGAGATTCGGCACGAACTCCGACCCCATTCGCGTCGCGGCGAGCCCGGTGATCGCGACCAGCGCGACCGCGCCGGCGACGAACGCCACCCTCATCTTGAGGGCGGCGGCGAGCGCAGGAGCATAGGCGCGGCGCGCCGAGCCCATGAGCCGGCTTTCCTTCTCCTCGACCTTGCCCTTCACGAACAGCGCCATGGCGGCGGGGACGAAGGTCAGCGAAAGGATGAGCGCCGCCGTCAGCGCCATCACCACCGTGATCGCCATCGGGTGGAACATTTTTCCTTCGACGCCGGTGAGCGCGAAGATCGGCACATAGACGAGCGCGATGATCAGCACGCCGAACAGCGAGGGGCGGATAACCTCGGAGCTCGCCGAGGCGGCGAGCGCAAAGCGTTCGTCGCGGGAGAGCAGGCGCCCAAGCTTGTGCTGCGCCTCGCCGAAACGGCGGAGGCAGTTTTCGACGATGATGACGGCGCCGTCGACGATGAGACCAAAGTCGAGTGCGCCGAGGCTCATGAGGTTCCCCGACACGCCTGCGCGGACCATACCGGTGATCGTCATGAGCATCGAGATCGGGATGACTGCGGCGGTGATCAGTGCCGCGCGGATATTGCCGAGCAGCAGGAACAGCACCGCGATGACCAGCAGCGCGCCTTCGAGGAGGTTTTTCTCAACCGTCCAGATCGCGCGTTCGACGAGATTGGTGCGATCATAGATAGGGACAGCCTTCACGCCAGCGGGCAGCGCCTTGGCGGCGATCTCTAGCCGTTCGGCCGCGGCGCGGGCGACGATCCTGCTATTTTCGCCGGCCAGCATGAACACGGTGCCAAGCACCACTTCCTTGCCATTTTCAGTCGCGGCGCCGGTGCGTAGTTCTTCGCCCAGACTGATGTCGGCCACGTCGGCGACGCGGATCGGGATACCGTTCCGGTTGCTGACGATGATCGCTTTGAGATCGTCGATGCCGTTGGCCTGGCCGGGGGTGCGGACGAGATATTGCTCGCCATAACGCTCGACATAGCCCGCGCCGACATTGTCATTGTTGAGTTCGAGTGCCTGCACGACGTCGCGCAAAGTCAGCCCATAAGCCGAGAGCCGCGCGGGGATCGGGGTCACATGATATTGGCGTTCATAACCGCCGATACTGTTGACCTCGGTCACGCCCGGCGTGTTGCGGAGCTGCGGGCGGATGACCCAGTCCTGCAAGGTGCGCAAATCCTCGGGCGTATATTCGCTGCCGTCGGGCTTGCGCGCGCCCGACTCGGCCTCAAGCGTGTACATGAAGATTTCGCCAAGACCCGTCGCGATCGGCCCCATTTCGGGGGCGACCCCGGCGGGTAGCTGTTCGCGCGCCGATTGCAGCCGCTCATTGACGAGTTGCCGCGCGAAATAAATGTCGGTTCCGTCCTCGAACACGGCGGTGACCTGGCTCAAGCCGTAACGCGAAATTGAGCGGGTATATTGGAGGCCGGGCAGGCCCGCAATCGCGGTCTCGACCGGGAAGGTCACCCGCTGTTCGGCCTCGAGCGGCGAGAAGCCCGGCGCCTCGCTGTTGATCTGGACCTGGACGTTGGTGATGTCGGGGGTGGCGTCGATCGGCAGCTTCTGGAAGCTCCAGACGCCGATCGCGCACAAGAGCAGGACGACGGCGAGGACCGCCCAGCGGAAGCGGATCGCACCGGCGATGAGGCGCTCGAGCAGCGCCGGCTTGCCCGAAGGCGGAGCGGTCTCGGGAACGGTCTCAGTGGTCATGGCTCGCTCCCGACTTGTCGATGTCAGCCCGGATCAGGAACGCGCCATCGGTGACATATTGGGTTCCGGGCTCCAGCCCGCCGAGGACTTCGGTCCACTCGGGCGTGCGCCGTCCGATTTCGAGCATTCGGACTTCATACGTGTTGCCGACCTTGGCGAAGACGACTTCGAAGTCGCGGAAGCGCTGGATCGCCTTGGTGCGGACTGCGAGCGGCACGTTGGCCTGTGCGACTGCGAAGCTGCCTTCGACGGCCATGCCGGGGCGGAATGTTCGCGCGGCCACGCGCGGCAGATGGACGTGGGCGAGCAGCGTCTGGCTCGCGACATCGGCGGTCGGCACCACGGCTTCGACAACGCTCTCGATCGTGCCTTCTCCCGACAGACTTTTGAGCATGACCGGCTGGCCGACGCGAACCCGCTCGGCGTCGCGCGGATAGACGAAGAACTCGGCGTGGAGGTTGGTTGGATCGGCAATAGCGAACAGCGCGCGGTCGCCGGTGGTGTCGCCGACATTCACATTCTTCTCGACGATCGTGCCGCTGATCGGCGCGGTGATCGAATAGACCTGAAGCGAATGGCTCGACTCGACGCGGGCCAGAACTTGGCCGCGTCGGACCTGTTGGCCGATCTTGCCGCTGAGCGACACGATCAGTCCTGGCAGGCGGGCGCGGACCTCGGCGCGGCCTTCGGGGGTCACCTCGACCCGGCCGCCCATGTCGATGAGCTCGCTGACCGTCGCGGCGCCCGCCGTTTCGATCTTGATCCCGCCGGCCTTGGCGGCCTCGGGGGTAATCGTCGTGCGGCCCTCATAGGACTGATAGGCCCATTTATGATTGCGGCCGCCTTCCGACGCCTGCACGCGGACATCGAAGCTGTGCGGCTCGGTCACGACGCCATTGCCGCGCAGGAAGTCGTCCTGCGGCGCGAAGGCGAATTTGTCGATCTTGTTGCCCAGGCGAACAAGCTCCATGGTCAGCTGGACTTCGCCCGGCTTAACTGGCTTGTCATCGCGATAGGCGTAAACGCGGAATTCGGGATCGACGCCATCTTCAAAGATGGTGATCTCGAGCGCGAAATTGCCGTCGCGGAGCATTCGGCCGCGATGCGGCCCGCGCTCATATTCGCCGGCCGCGGCCTTGGCACCTTCCTTTTCGGGTGTAGCGGTGTTGCCGCAGGCGGCGAGAAGGGTGAGGGCAATGACCGATGCCGCCCCCAGCAGATATTTGGTCATCGGATCGTCTCCATCGTGGCAAGAAGGGGCGTGTGGCGACCGGTGAGACGGTCGAGCCTTACGCCGAGCAAATGAAAGCGCCGGAGCAGTTCGACGCGGCGCGTCTGCGCCTCGTTCACGGCGGTCTGCGCCTGCGCATATTCAAGGAAGGTGAAAGCGGTGCCGCCGCGTGCAAGCCCGTCGCGGATCAGCCGCGTCGCGCGATTTGCGCTCGGCAGCACTTCGGCATCGATCCGCTTCACTTCGGCCGCGATCAGGCGGCGGTCCGCGATCAGCTTGTCGATCTCGCGTTCGATCTCGATCCGTGCGACCGCGACATCCGCTTCGATGGCGCGCTGGTCGGCCTCGGCGCGGATCACATTGCCGCGGTTCGCCGCCTTGGTTCCGAGCGGAATCGAGCCGCCGACCATCACCGCGAAGTCGTTGCCTTCGCCGAAATGACGCAGGCCGACACGCCCGCTGGGGTCGGCGACATTGCCGCTCTCCGCGAGCTTAACCTTGGCACCAGCCGCCGCGAGCTCGGCGTTCAGCACTGCGACATCGACCGAATCTCCGCCCGCCGGAACGGAGAACTCGACATTCTGGAACAGCGCCGGATCGAGTTTGAATTCTCCCGTTCCACCCCACCAGGCCGCCAATGCGGAGCGGGCGATACGGGCATTCTCGCGTGCCTGTTCGACCGCAATCTCGGCCTGCGTCACGTTGGTGCGCGCTCGCTCGGCGGCGAACCACGGATCGAGCGCGCCGGTGACCCGCTTTACGACATCGAGTTCGACGCGCTTCAGATCGGCGAGCCGCGCCTCGGCAATGGGAATAGCCGCCTCGGCGGCGAGCGCCTCGACCCACGCCGCTTGTACCCGTGCAAGCCGGTCGAGCAGGCGGACGCGGTTTTGCGCACCGACAACAGCGACGTCGGCGCGCGCGGCGCCGATGCGCGCCTCGCGCTTGCCGCCGCGCTCCCAGGTTCGCTCGTACCAGCCGGTGGTTTGCGAGCGATTGAGCGGAGAATAGGGACCGGTGCCCGCAAAATCCTCGAAGTCGACCCCGACGACATCGCGCGGTCGGACGTCGGCCTGCAATATGGCGGCGTCCGCGGCCTCGAGGCGCGCGGCGTTCGCGGCAATGGCGGGATCGCTTGTCGCGACGCGCGATAGCGCTTCGTCGAGACCTAGATTTTGCGCCCAGACAGGCTGTGCGCTCGCAGCCAGCAGGACGCCTCCGGAGAGCAGGGCCCTGCGGATAGCATGCGCGCCGAGGCGCGCTCGAGATTTGAAGTACATGTGATAATGGCCTCGCTGAAAGGCATGGGAACATCCCACGCCTCAGGAGGCGCGGGAACTCAGGCGGTCAGCGAGCCAAGTCTGGGAGGGCGCTCGGGCCCGATGGGTCTCAGGCCCGCGAATTGCCGGTCCTTGCCGATGCCATGCAGCGCTGCGCTGACCGCAATTGCTGCCGCCACCGCCGCATTCGGCACGAGTAGATTGGGTCCGGTATCGCCATGATGATGATGTCCGCCCGCCAAATGGTCGGCGCGCGTTCCTTCGTCATCGGCAGGCGCATCGTCATGATGATCGGCATGCTCGTCGTGACTGTCATGCACCGCGTCGAGCGTAAAATTACCGACATCGCCATGGTCGTGCGAGATCATGAAGGCCGGGCTGTGCTGGATCTGGTCGGCCGCCTTCGCCGGCACCGCCGCCGCATAGGCGATCATCAGCGCGACGCAGAGCGCCGCGATCAGACGGTCGAAAAGGGCAGTCGAACGGATCACCCCAAAGCGTGTAATTGGGAGGCCGCCAGTTGGCAACCCGGCGGGGCGGACATCAGCGCCGAATTGAAAGAGCGGGCATAGGCCAGCGCGCCGCGAGGCTGGAAACTCTGTCTTCCTTTTGTCCGCGCGGGCGATATAGCTGCGCGAACGGGCAATGCGGACGCCCGTCCAGGCGGGAAGCCGCCCAAGTTCCGCTCCACGGGCCGCGATTCGCGGCAGGAGCGCGCTTGGCATGACGACGTCCGAACCTTCACCGCCGACCCTTAGTCTCACACGGCTGTTCCTGAAATTTCTTCGTTTCGGCTGCCTCGCCTTCGGCGGCCCCGTCGCACAAATCGCGATGGTGCGGCACGCCCTCGTCGAGGAGGAGCGTTGGATATCGCCCGCGCGCTTCAACCGGCTGTTGGCGGTCATGCAGATTCTTCCGGGGCCGGAGGCGCACGAGCTTTGCGTCCATCTCGGCATGGTGGCGCGTGGCCGGATCGGCGGGCTGCTTGCCGGGCTCGGCTTCATGCTGCCCGGCTTCTTCCTGATGCTTCTCGCGGCATGGCTTTATGAAGGCTGGATCGTCGGCTTACCCGGCGCAGCCAGCATCTTTTTCGGAATTCAGGTTGTGGTGCTCGCGATCATCCTGCGTGCCGTGCACCGGATCGGCAGTCATATTCTCGAAGATCTGTTGCTCTGGATCATTGCCGCGGCGAGCTTTGCGGCCACGCTCGCCGGGGTTTCATTCTGGATACCGCTTCTGGCTGGCGGGCTGGTCTATGCGATATCGGAAAGGCGGACGATCGCCGTGCTTATCGCCCTCGCTGCGGTGGCACTGGGTTTCGTCATTCCGGCAGCCAACCCGTTTCAACCGGTCACCTCCGGAGGCGCGGGCGGGACGGTCACGGCGCTCGCGCTCTTCGCGGCAGGGTTGAAGGGCGGCATGTTGACCTTCGGGGGCGCTTATACGGCCATTCCCTATGTCAGAGCCGACACCGTTGGGCGGGGCTGGCTCTCCGATGGCTCGTTTCTCGATGGTGTCGCTCTTGCGGGCGTCTTGCCGGCGCCGCTTGTCATATTCGCGACTTTCGCGGGTTATGTCGCAGGCGGATGGGCAGGTGCCATCGCCATCACGGCGGGCATGTTCCTCCCAGCCTTTGCCTTCTCGATGATCTTCTTCGAGCGCCTCGAAGCCGTGATCGAGAATCCGGCACTGCACGGGCTTCTCGCTGGCGTGGCCGCCGCCGTGGTTGGCGTGATCGCCGCTACGCTAGTTCAATTGGGCTGGTCGACCGTCGCCCGGGCATCGAGTATATTATTGCCAGTGCTGCTCTTCGTCGCTGCGCTCATTCTCGTCTGGCGGCTCAAGGGGAAGTTCGTCCTGCCCGCGCTCGTCATCGCCGGCGGCATTGCGGGCTGGCTATTGGGTCTGTGATGCCATGATAGGCGCCCGTGCCGATTGCCCTTTTGGGGGAGGTCGGATGTCATCAATGGATAGCGGAGCCGATGCGGCCTTAATAGCGTCCGGCGCGGCTGCACAACATGACGCCTTTGGCTATCTTGATGCGCCCCGCCACCTGCTCAATTTTGACCGATTCGACGATGCATTTTTGGATTCGAACTGTGGTTATTTTTGACCCAGCACACAGGGAGTGTGGGGGTAAATGTGGGGATAGAAAAATTTATCTGGAAAATAAAGATAATAAAATCAATAGTTAGTCTACTGGTTCGATACAAGCCCTGCCACCACCCTCTGGTCCGAGGGCATCCCCAGAAACCCCGCAGACGTCAACGCCGTGCTCATTCCCGACGGCGTATCGGAGGAGCAGGCGCTCCTGATGACCGACGCGCTTGCGACCGCCTGGTTCGGCGCACGCAGCGCCGATATCGTGCCGGGCAGCAGCGTCGCGGTAATCGGGCTAGGGCCGATCGGGCTGATGGTGATCTAGAGCGCCTTCGTCATGGGCGCGCATATCGTCTATGCGATCGACCCGGTCGCCGAGCGGCGGGTGCTGGCGGAGGAGGCGGGCGCTATTGCGCTCCATCCGGGCGAGGCGGTCGAGATCATCCGCGAGGCGACGAAGGGGCGCAAACTCGACTGCGCGATCGAGGTCGTCGGACGCGATGAGACGGTTGATCTCGCGCTGCGCCTTGTCCGCGCGCGGGGTACCGTTTCGGTCATCGGTGTGCAGCAATCGCGACGCTACGCCTTTCCGCTTGAACGTTTTTTGCAGCGGGCCTGACGTTCAGGGCTGGGACGTGCTCGGTCCCGGAGGAGCTTCCCACCCTGTTCCCGCTGGTGCAGTCGGGACGCCTGCGGCCCAAGAAATATATCAGCCACCGTTTGCCATTGAGCGAAGGGGCCAAGGCGTATCAGTTGTTCGATGCGCGAGATGGCGGTGCTCTCAAGATGGTCCTGACCCCAGGCTAGGCAATCCCGCCGCAATCGGGGATTTACTCTGACCCGATTTAGGTGGCGGTGCATTGATCGCCTGTCGAGACGGTCCGGCAATTGCTGGATGAGGCTGGCTGCGGCTGCCGGTCATCGCGTTTCAGCCTTTGCGGATTTCATCAGGCGCTCTGCGATCAGCCGGTCGAACCAGCGATTATCATGACTGGGGACGATCACCAGCGCCGGTTCGCGAAGATGCAGGTCATGGAGCGCGCGCAGCTGCCGCAAGACTTGGCCGCGCTCTTCCTTGGGATCGAACATGAGCCACTGCAGGAATCGCGGGCGCGTGCGCAGTTTCGTGATGTCGTCAAAACTCCACGCAATGTCTCCGATAAAAAGATACTCCCTGCCGTTGGCGAGGCGGACGAGAATGATGATGCTGCCCGGCGAGTGACCTGGCGCAGGAACGGCCGCGATCCCGGGCGCAATATGCGTGGCCCCGTCGATTGGCGTGGGCCGCGAGGGAGCCGATCGCCTCTGCGATCGCTTGGGACCCGCTATGACGAAGGAGGCCGTAGCGCTGCGCTTCGGGAAAGCGAAATCGATCGGCGAATGCGCCGAACGCAGGATGGCGCACGACCGCCATGACATGGTCCTTATGTTCATGGGTCAGGATCACTTGATCCGCCTGCGCGATCCGGTCGAGCAGCAGGGCGTAAGCCGCATCGTCAAATCGCGCCGCCGCCTTGTCACCAATTGCCATCGCGGTCTCGCGATCCGCGGCCGCATCGATCATCATGCGACTGTCCCGATAGCGGATGCCGAACGCGGTATAGGCCATCTCGAACTTTCCCAGGCCGCCTCCGGCTTCCACCGCGAACATCGGCGCCGTGCCCCGCCCGGTACGATAAAGTTCGACCTCACGGGGCAGATGCCTCGCATCATCTGCGGCGATCGCCGTGCGGAGCGCCTCGAGCGGTATCGCATCGTCCGCCTCTCGCGGCGCGCGGCTGTCGAAGACATACCACCAGGTTGCAGCGACGAGGGCGATGCCCAAAAGCGTGATTGCGGTCTTGACCATGACGGCTCCTCTGATTGACGAGCCCCGCATGGCCGATTGCGATATCATCGAAAAATATATTATATAGATGCATGGTATAGGAAAGGCCTATGGATCTCCGTTCTCTGCGCTATTTCGTCGCCTCCTTCGAAGAGGGTTCGATCAGCGGTGCCGCACGCCGCTGCAATGTGGCGCAACCGTCAGTGTCGCACGCCGTGCAGAAGCTCGAAGCCGTGCTCGGGGCCCAGCTTTTTCAAAGATCCGTGACTGGGCTGACACCGACACCCGCGGGGATCGCACTCGCGAACCGCGCCCGCGCCATCCTCGCCGATGTGGCCGGACTCAAAGCGAGTATCAGCCGGAAAGAGGCGCCTGCGGCAATCGTGCGGCTTTTCGTCCACCCGACCGTCGCGCTGCGAAAGCTCGCTCGCATTTTCGAAGCAATCGGCACCGGCCCTGAAGTCGATCTGCGATTGGTCGCGGATCGGGGCGAGGCCGATCTCGCGATCGTTCCCGGCGAGGGCGATCGCCGCGAACAACCCCTTTGGGCGGAACGTTATGAATTGCTGATGGCGGCGACGGATCCGCTTGCGCGGCGCGAACGGCTCCGGATTGCCGATCTCGTCGGCATGCGGATGATCGCGCGGTGCGCGTGCGAGCGACCGCACATCCTCCCCAGAGACGTGATCAAACCGATCATCGTCGCGCAGGCACATGACGAAGAGAGCGTTCTGGCGCTCGTGTCGGCCGGCATCGGTTTGGCCGTCGTTCCTGGATATGATTCAGACACTCCAGAGGTCGTGGCCCGGCAAGTGGAGGAGTTCGCCGTCGAACGATGGGTCGTTGCAATCGGCAATCCCGCGTTGGTGGAACGCGCGCGGAAGGCCGTACGGGACGCTCGACGACCCTTGTCGCTCTAACCGGATTGTCGACCGGGCAGGCGTGACGCCACGATGTCCCCATTTCGCTGACGAATTGGCGCCGCCTTGCGAGACGGTCGGCCTTCATCCTCAGGTCCGACATCCTCGCCTGACGCACGCAGGCGGTGATCCTCGCTCGCCGGAAAGCCGAACGCTGTGGATATCCTCCTTAGCCGGCGAATCGCCGACAACACTCATGGACGAGATCGCCAACATCCTGCGCCGGGGCGCGACGGCGCAAATAGCGGGCAAGTTCTGCGCCATGGGCGCTATAGATCGCCTCGACGCGCGCCCCGGCGCAAAGGCGTTGCCAATCGTCAGGTGGCAAGGGGTCGCATTCCGCGATGCCGCACCTGCGTTGCTTCTCGTCGAACTCTTTCTCGGCGACCGGTCCGATGCGAACGTAATTGTTTAACAGTCCCTGATCGCGATGCATCTTGCGCGCGCGGACCGCCGACCCCTATCAGTCTTCACGCATCGGCTAACAAAGGTGGGAATGGTCCATGCGGCAGCCTGGTGGGGAGGGCTCTATGACACGGTTTTTCATCGCGGCTCTGCTGTCGTCGTTTGCGATTTGCGCGCCTGCGGCCACAGCGCAGGCGCCATCATTGTTCGTTGATTCCAGAAGTACGACGATAGAGGCTGCCGGCAGGCTGAATGGACCTGCCAAAGACGATGCGCTTTTCCTCGCCAGGTTTCCCTCCGCATCGTGGCTCGCTTATGGTTCACCGGATATCGTCGAGGCAAAGGCGCGCGATATCGTCAGCCGCGCCTTGGCAGCAAGGCAGGTGCCGGTTCTGGTGGCCTATAATATCCCCTATCGCGATTGTGCGCTCTACTCGGCGGGTGGGGCGGCCGACAGCGGAGCCTATCACGACTGGATCGGCGGGCTGGCGCGCGGGATCGGAGACCGTCCGGCGATCGTGATTTTGGAACCGGACGGGCTTGGCGTCATTCCATGGCATCGGACGCTTACCGGCGAATTCGAGGGTTGCCGGCCTGAAGGGCAGGGCAAAGCCGCGGCGGCGCGGCGCTATGAGGAACTGCGCGGCGCTGTCGCGATCCTGTCTGCGCTGCCGAACGTTCGTATCTATCTGGACGGTACCGGCAGCGGGTGGCTGGCGCCCGGCGAGATCGCCGCTCGGCTGATCAGGGCAGATGTCACCAAAGCCTCGGGCTTCTTTCTCAACGTCTCGAATTTCGAGAGCGATGACCGCATCATCCCCTATGCGCGGTGGGTGAGTGACTGCATCGCGCTTATCACCCGCGGCGGGCTCGATCCGCGCGAATGTCCAAGCCAGTTCAGCCCGGCACGCTTCGAAGAAACCGCGAGCTGGACGGCCACCGATGCGGCCTATGATCGGCTCTTTGCCAAGCTGCGACTGACGCACGCGCCGGATCAGCAAAAGCATGCGGTGATTGACACGAGCCGCAACGGCCAAGGGTCGTGGTATCCACCCGCCGGCAAATATCGCGATGCGGAGGTCTGGTGCAACCCTCCCGGTCGCGGACTGGGACGACTGCCCTCGCTGGAAAGCGGGAACCGCTATGTCGATGCCTTCCTGTGGATCAAGGTGCCCGGTGAGTCGGACGGCGCGTGCCTGCGCGGAACGGCGGGACCCGTCGACCCCGAACGTTCGGTCGAGGCGCCGCCCGCCGGGCAGTGGTTCGCAGCGCAGGCGCGCGAACTGATCGAACTGGCCAATCCGCCGCTTGCGTCCGAATGAGTCGCTTGTTCAGGCGGCGGCGGGTGCTGCGGTCGACGCGCGTACCAGCAACTCATGCGCGTGGTCGCGCCGCTCCGGCCCCGCAACATCGCCTTTTTGGTCGATAGAGGCAATCAGCCGATCCGCGGCGTCCCATGCCATTTGGCGCACCGGCTGGTTGACGGTTGTAAGTTGCGGCCAGGCGGTACGCGAGACTTCCGAATTATCGAACCCTGCCACCGAAAGGTCGGCGGGGACCGAAAGGCCAAGATCGCGCGCGGCGGCGACGGCCGCCGCGGCCATATCGTCATTCTGCGCCAGGATGGCGGTGGGACGCGGTGACAGCGAGAGCAGAGTCCGCGCGACGCGGTAGCCGACGTCATAGGTGAAATCGCCGGTGACGATCAGCCTGTCGTCGATAGCCGCGCCCGCTTCGTCGAACGCGCGTCGATAGCCTTCCATCCGGCCCATGCTGGCCGCGTGCGAAGGATCGCCAAGGATGATGCCGATGCGCCGATGTCCAAGCGACAGGAGATGGGCCGCTACGTCCTGGCCCGCAGCGACTTCATCCATTGTCACCACGATGCCGCGATCGAGGTCGCGGTGGGGCGTGATCCGCGCATAGGGCAGCTTCTGCCGGTCGAGCATGTCGAGTAACAGGGGCTGGTCGCAGGCGGGGGGCGCAAGGAGGACGCCATCGAGCCCCGCGCGGAGCAGAAGCTTCCCCAGTTCTTCCGGACGGCTTGCGACATGGTTGAAGGGAAGGACTACCAGCCGGTAGCGCCCGTCCTCAAGGCGCCCGAGCGCGCCGTTCTGCAGGTCGACGACATAGCTTGGGCTCGGACGTTCGTAAGTGAGTCCGATAAGAAAGGACCGGCGTGCAATCAGGCTCTGGGCGGCGAGATTGGGATGATAGTCGAGTTCGGCCGCCGCCGCCTTCACCTTTTGGCGAACGGCCTCGCTCACATGGGGAGCGTCGTTGAGCGCGCGCGAAACAGTCTTGGGCGTGACGCCGGCGACGCGCGCGATATCGACGATAGTAGTTCGCTTGGAAATCGGCCCCTCTCCCCGCTGCGCCAGAGCACCGATTACGGTCCGATGCCATGCAATCTCACTGGTCTTAGCGGCTGGCTTGACATCTGTCGATGTCTAACGGTAAACGTTGACTGAGAATCGGTAAACGTTGACATAAACGGGGAGAGGAAATGAACTTGCCGCGCGGCGCTATCATGGCGCTTGGGTTCACGTCGCTTGCAGCGCTGACCATTCCCCATTCGGTTACGGTCGCGGCCGCCCAGGCGCCGGTTGCGGATTCCGTCTCCGCCGCTCGGGCCGATCCCGCCAACTGGCCTGCGCGGCCTGCGACGCTCGCTCTCAACCCCGCGGTCGAGCGACGCATCGATGAACTGCTCGCGGCGATGTCGCTTGAGCAGAAAGTGGGCCAGATCATTCAGGCGGATATCGGAAGTGTCACGCCCGATGACGTCTACCGCTATCATCTGGGTTCGGTGCTGAACGGCGGCAATTCCGATCCCGGCGGCCGCTATAATGCGCCAGCGAAGGATTGGCTTGCAGCCGCCGACGCCTTTTACGCCGCTTCCATGAAACCGAATAGCAAGTTGCCTCGCATTCCGGTGATCTGGGGCAGCGATGCCGTTCATGGGCACAATAATGTCGTGGGCGCGACGCTTTTCCCGCACAATATTGGCCTCGGCGCCGCCCGCAATCCCGACCTCATCCGCCGCATTGGCGCGGCAACCGCAATCGAGATGCGGGTCACCGGTCTCGACTGGACCTTTGCGCCGACGCTCGCGGTTGTCCGCGACGATCGTTGGGGGCGTACCTATGAAGGCTTTGGGGAAGCTCCCGAGATCGCGACGAGCTATGCCGCGCCGCTGATCGAAGGACTACAGGGAAGGATCGGTGACAAGGACTGGCTCCGCGGCCCGCATATCATCGCGACCGCCAAACATTTCCTCGGCGACGGGGGAACGCATGGCGGCAAGGATCAGGGCGATGCCGAGATGCCCGAGGCGCAGCTGCGCGACCTCTTCAGTCCGCCCTACCTCCCCGCTCTCGATGCGGGCGTCCAGTCGGTGATGGTCAGCTTTTCGAGCTGGAACGGCGTCAAGATGCACGGCAACCGTTCGTTGCTGACCGGGGTGATGAAAGAACGCTGGAACTTCGACGGCTTCCTCGTCGGCGACTGGAACGGACATGGTCAGGTCGCGGGATGCACGGCGACCGATTGCGCGGCGGCGGCCGTTGCAGGGCTCGACATGTATATGGCGCCCGACAGCTGGAAGGAGCTGTATCGCACTACGCTGGCGCACGCGCGCGACGGGACGCTCCCGATGGCGCGGCTCGACGACGCGGTTCGACGCATTCTTCGGGTCAAGTTACGCGCCGGCTTGTTCGAAGCGGGCAAGCCCTCGGACAGACCCTATGGCGGACGGTTCGAGCTGCTCGGGAGCAAGGAGCATCGGGCCTTGGCGCGCGAGGCGGTGCGCGAATCGCTCGTCCTTCTCAAGAACGCCAGCGGTCTGTTGCCGCTGAAGCCGGAGGCGACGATCCTTGTCGCGGGCGACGGCGCCGACAATCTTACCAAGCAGACCGGCGGCTGGACACTGAGCTGGCAAGGCACCGGAACGAAGCGCAGCGATTTTCCCAACGCCGAGTCGATCTGGGAAGGCATCGCGGCCGAGGTCAAGGTTGCCGGCGGGTCGGCCATGCTTTCGCCCGACGGACGCTATACGAAAAAGCCAGATGTCGCGATCGTGGTTTTCGGTGAAGATCCCTATGCGGAGTTCCAGGGTGACCGGCCCGACGTCGGCTATGACGACCCCAAGACCCTCGCGCTGCTGCGTTCGCTGAAAGCCGATGGCGTGCCAACCGTGGCGGTGTTCCTCTCGGGGCGTGCGATGTGGGTCAACCCGTTCCTCAATGCCTCGGACGCCTTTGTTGCAGCCTGGCTGCCGGGTTCGGAGGGCGGCGGCGTGGCCGACATGCTGTTCGGCAAGGCTGAATTTCGCGGCAAGCTCCCCTACAGCTGGCCGAAGACGAGCGACCAGACCGCGGTCAATGTTGGCGATGCGGATTATGATCCGCTGTTTGCCTATGGCTTCGGTTTGACCTCAACCGACAACGGCGACCTTGCACCGCTGTCGGAAGCCCGCGCCAGCGTCGCCGCCGTGGACCCCGGCGTTCTTTTCGCCGCCGGAAAGCCTGGTAGCGGGCGGCGCCTGTTGCTCGGAGCACCCGGGGCGCTTTCCGCCAATCCCGGTCCCCAGCTCATCGAAGCGCGCGGCGCCGACCGCGCCGCGCAGGAAGATTCGGTGCGCCTTCGCTGGACCGGCGCGGGGACAGCCGTCGCGGCGATCGTTCAGGATTCGCCGACGGATCTTTCGCGCCAGTCGAACGGCGATCTCGCGCTCGAGTTGGACGTCAGGGTCGATACGCCGCCGTCGGCCGAGGTGAGCCTCGTGATGGGCTGCGGAGCGAAATGTGCCGGCGGTTTTCCGCTTCGTGCAATGCTCACCGAGGCCGCGAAGAGTCGGAAATGGACGCGTATTGCGATCCCGCTTCGCTGTTTCGAGAAGGCCGGCGTCGACATGGCGCGCGTCGAGACGCCGCTCAGCATCACAACCTCGGGAAAGCTTGATCTCATTCTGTCGTCGGCGCGGATCGTCTCGCCGTCAGGGCCGGTGCTGCAGTGCAAATAAAGAGTGATAAAAGGGAGGATGTCATGAACAGGGGTAAAATTTCAGGAGCAATGTTGCTGGCGCTGCTGTCGACGACGGCAGCGATGCCCGCCTACGCCCAGACCGCCGGAGCAGAAGATCGGGCGAGCGGCGACAACGACGAAATCATCGTCACCACCAATCGGCGTGCCGAAGATTCGCAGGATGTCTCGGGCGTCGTCCAGGCGCTTGGCGCCGAACAGCTGCGGCAGGACGGCATTTCCGAACTGCGTCAGCTTCAGGTTGCAATCCCCGGATTGAGCATTGCCAACCAGGAAGGCAATGTCGAAATCTTCATCCGCGGCGTGGGGTCGGCGAACAACACCGAACTGGGTGACCCGGGCGCTGCGCCGCATCTCAACGGAACCTATATTCCGCGTCCGCGCGGGCTCGGGCTCATGTTTTACGATCTTGACCGGGTCGAGGTGAACAAGGGGCCGCAAGGCACGCTCTACGGCCGGAACGCACTTGCCGGCACGCTCAACATCATCACCGCAAAGCCGCGGCTTGGCGAGTTCAGCGGCTATGCGCAGGGCGAGATCGCCAATCGCTCGTCCTATGGCGCCGAGGGTGCGATCAACATTCCGCTTGGCGAGACTTTGGCGCTGCGTGCCGCGGGCTATTATATCAACCGTGATTATGGCTTCAAAAATGTCTCGACCGGCGCCGAAGCGCGCGATCTGAAGCCCGCTGGTCTTGAGGAAAATTATGCCGGGCGCCTGTCGCTTCTCTGGGAGCCCAGCGATCGCTTGAGCGTCTCGATCGTCGGCGACTATGGCAAGGAAACAGGAACCGGCTATCCGGGTGCCAATATCTTCAGCGCCGTCGTCGGCAGCGGCCTGCGCCCCGACAAGCTGAACCTCAAGCATGTCGTCTATCGCGGCCTTCAGGGCGATATGGAGAATGAGCTCTGGGGCATTCAGGGCAAGATCAACTACGATTTCGGGACCTTCGGCGCGGAGCTCACCGGCAGCTATCGTTCGGTCGATTTTTATCAGGTCAATGCCTCAAGCGACGGTATCGATTATCCGGGCCGCGATCTGTCGGCAGTTCAATATGACAATTATTCGGGGAATTTCTGGCAGACCCGTTCGAAAAGCCAGGTCTATGAAGCGCGCCTGTTCGCGAACGACGATCAACGCTTCCGCTGGAACCTTGGGGCATTCTATTTCAAGGAAGATCAGGCGGTGGGCTATCTCGCGCTCGCCGACCGCGGCTTTTGCTGCTATTCGGCGACCGAGTTCGTAATGCCCGACGTCAAGGGCGAGAGCTATGCTTTCTACGTTGACGGAACCTATGACGTCGCGGACCGGCTCCGCTTCCTCGCCGGCATTCGCTATACCGACGAGCGCAAGTCGCGCTTCGGCATTGGGGGCAACTGGGCCCTGACGCTCGGCGGTGAAAATTTCGACTGCTGCTTTGCCACGCGCATCGGCACCGAAGGTTTCCGGCCGGCGCTGCTGGACCGCCCCAATTTCGACGTCTCGAATATCACGACGCCCCAGGGCATGGCGCAATTCCTCATCGAAGGCGTCAAGACGCCGGGTTTGCGCGACACGCTGATTGCGCAGATCGGCGCGATCGCGGATGGCACCAATCCCAACGGGACCTGCATCGATCGCCCCGACATCGACAATGGCTTCGTCAATTGCCCGACGCTCAACCCGTCGGATCGCAATGGCGGCTTCAGCTACGCCAATTTCACCATTCCGGGGCAGCAGATCGGAAGCTCGAAATTCAATTATGTCGATTGGCGCGCCGGCATCGAATATGATCTGAGCGACGATAACATGCTCTATGCCAAGGTTTCGACCGGCCACAAATCGGGCGGCTTCAACGACAGCTTCGACGGTTCGCCAATCCCCGAGACCTTCAGTCCCGAAAAGCTTCTCGTCTACGAGATCGGTAGCCGCAACAGCTTCGACATGTTCGGGCGACGCGGCGTCTTCAACCTGACCGGCTTCTATTATGACTATACCAACCAGGTGTTTCAGGACCTGACTTGCATCAACCTCGATACGACCCAGCAGCCGCCGGTCTGCAACGGCTATTCGCTGGTCAACCGCAACATCGGTGCATCGCGCATCTACGGGGCCGAGGCCGAGATGCGTCTGCGCTTCCCGGGTAATTTCGGTCTTGACATCAACGCGGCCTATCTCGACACAAAGATCACCCGCGGCATCGTCGCCGATGCCCGCGCGCAGGATTTCGGCGCCGGCGGCAACTCGCCGCTGATCAGCCTCGTCGGCAACCGGCTGCCGCTGGCCTCGAAGATGAATGTGAGCGCGCGGCTGTCGCAATGGTTCGACGCGGGTCCCGGCCGCCTCGATTGGCAGGCCCTGCTCAACTATCGTTCATCCTATTATCTCAGCCAGTTCAACGAAGCCGACATCGTCTTCCTCGACGGAACGCGCCAGACGGCGTTCGCGGCGGGCTTTCCCGACCGACAGCAGGGTTATGTCACGCTCAACCTCGGAATCGGTTATACGATCGACAATTTCCGCATCGAGGCCTGGGCGAGCAATTTCCTCAACGAGGAGGTGTCGCAAAAGGCGCTCGTGGGCTCGTCGCTCAACATCCGTTTCCTGAACGACGCACGCACCTACGGTCTTCGCGTTCGCGTGAACTTCTGATCGCTGGCAAGGGCCGCCCCGCGCGTCGTCGGCGCGGGGCGACTATATTATGGTGCGAAGCATGGCTAGATGGATGAGGCGACCGGTTGCATCGCGCAAGCCGGCGCTTGGGCATGGGGGCAGGGGTGGCGAGCGAAACCCGAACGGCGGACGAGCGGCAGCCGCTCGCATTGCTGTTTCTCTACGCGCTTGCCTATGCCGGGGCCGTAATCGCCTATACTCCCTTTTTGATGCTGCTGCTCCCGATGCGGGTGGCCGAACTGGCGGGTGCGGCGGATATTCGCTGGCTGGGCTATATTTTGTTCGCCGGTGCCCTCGCGGCAAGCGTGTCGGCGATCGCGTCGGGCTGGCTCAGCGACCGGACGCGGAACCGGCGCGGCTGGATCGGAGCCGGACTCGCCCTGTCGGTCGCGCTCCAGCTTTCGATGGCGCATTTTACCAGCGTGGCAGCGCTGCTTTGGCTCGTTGTTGCCTGGCAGTTCGCGCTAAACCTCATGTTGACGCCGCTGATCGCATGGGCGGGCGACTTTGTCCCCGATCGGCAGAAGGGCCTTCTTGGCGGTCTGCTCGCGTTCGCTCCCGCGCTAGGTGCTTGGTCGTCGCTGCTCGTGGCCCGCGAGACCCCGGCGAGTTTCGCGGACAATTTGTGGCTTGTCTCCATGGTCGCCGTTGCCGCCATGCTGCCGCTCCTGGTCGCTGGCCGGCCACGACCGCTGCCGACCGATCCGGGATCGGTGGACATCGTTCAAGCGCCGCGGCGCAAATCGGCCGCAGCGATACGAATGTGGCTTGCGCGCCTCGCGATGCAGGTACCTGGTGCGGCGCTCGCCTCTTATCTCTATTTCTGGCTCCGCGCGCTCGATCCGGCGATGACCAATCGCGAGAAGATGCTGCTCTTTGCCATCGGTCTGTCGCTGTCGATTGGCGCCGCGATGGCGCTCGGCCGCTGGTCGGACCGGCGCGATCGCCCCTTTGCCGTTCTGGCGTTGCTCGCGGCATGCACCGGCCTGCTGCTCGGCGCGATGGCGGCGGCGCCATCACCGGGGTTGGCCAAGCTCGCCTACCTGCTCTTCAGCGGCGCCAGCGCTGCCTTTCTTGCGCTCCACGCCAGTCAGACGCTGCGCGTGCTTCCCGACCCCGCGCGGCGCGCGACCGGGATCGGTTTGTTCAACCTGACAAACACCGCACCGTCCCTGATCATGCCCTGGATCGCGATCGCAATCGTTCCCGATTTCGGATTCGCGGGTCTTTTTTTGCTGCTGGCGATGCTGGCTTTCATCGCCGCGGCATTGCTTGCGGCGATGCCGCGGGGCGCCCATTGATGGGCGGTGCCGTGCTGATTTTCCGATTATCCCGAGGAGAGTGATATGGCGCTCGTGCCCCAAGATGCATCGACAATTGCCGACGATCCTGTCGGCGGCGCTCACCACGTCGACGCGCCTGAGCTGCGCCTGTTCGTCATGGGGCTCTTCTTCATTTTCGGCGGCATTACCTCTCTGAACGATGTGATCATCCCGAAGCTGAAGGAGCTGTTCACGCTCAACTACACCCAGGCGATGCTGGTCCAGTTCTGCTTCTTCACCGCTTATCTGCTGATCGGCATTCCCGGCGCCAAGCTCGTCAAGAAGATCGGCTATATGCGCGGCGCGGTCGCGGGTCTGCTGACGATGATGGTGGGCTGTCTGCTGTTCATCCCGGCGTCGCAGAATGCGGTCTATGGGCTCTTTCTCTTCGCGCTGTTCATCCTCGCGAGCGGCGTCGTGATCGTGCAGGTCGTCGCCAACCCGCTGATCTCGCTGCTCGGCAAGCCCGAGACTGCGCACAGCCGTCTGACCTTTGCGCAGGCGTTCAATTCGCTGGGCACGACGCTGTTCCCCATCGCGGGATCGGCACTGATCCTCGGCAGTCTCGCTTCGGTGACCGCCGATCAGCTGACGGGTGCCGAGCTCGATGCTTATCGAACCGCCGAAAGCCAGGCGATCGTCCACGGCTATCTTGGCATAGCGGCGGCCCTCGCGATCGTCGCGGCCGCCGTGTGGATGTTCCGCAACCGCCTCAAGGGTGAGCGCCACGAGGCCAGCGCCGGACTGGCGGGGATCGATCTGCTCAAGCGTCCGCGCTTCGGTTTCGGCGCCTTGTGCATCTTTCTTTATGTCGGGGCCGAGGTATCGATCGGGTCGCTGATCGTCAGCTATCTCATGCAGGAGCATGTCATGGCGCTGCCCGAACAGACCGCGGGCAAGCTGATCGCCTTCTATTGGGGCGGCGCAATGGTCGGCCGTTTCGTCGGTTCGGCGGTGATGCGCTTGATCAGCCCCGGCAAGCTGCTCGCCTGCGTCGCGGTCGGCGCCATCGCGCTGATCCTCGTTTCGACAAATACGACCGGTGTCGTCTCGGGCTACAGCCTGCTTGCGATCGGACTGATGAACGCCATCATGTTCCCGACCATCTTCAGCCTGGCATCCGAAAAACTCGGCTCCCGCGCCGCCGACGGGTCAGGAATCATCAACGTGGCAATCTTCGGCGGCGCCGTCGTTCCGCTCGCCACCGGTGCGCTCGCCGACGTAACCGGCAGCCTCGGCCTCGCGTTGCTTCTGCCCGCTCTCTGCTACGCCGTCATCGCCGGCTTCGGATATTATGCGCGGCAACCCGCCAATAGTCCGCTGCAACTGGCGGCCAGCGAATAATCTCGATCGAGGACCTGAGCAGCGATTTTTTTGCCCGAGCTCGGCTGCCGGATTACCGCCGTAAATCTCTCTCGGCGAGGTTGGATGAGGACGGCGGGATCGCTTCGCTGCTGAGGAGGTCTTCGAATAGTGTCGCAATGAGGGCGACTTGCGAATGCACGCCCGCTTTCGCGTAAATGCGCTTGAGCTGGGCCCGCGCCGTAATGCGTAACGGTCGGCGAAGTCAGCCGCGCCGTTGCGATGGCATAGCGAAAGACGAGACTCGCCAATTGCAGGGTGCGGCGGTCGCTTTCCAACTTGCCCCGCGCTTCGATCTTGCGGACCGCCGCCAGCACGTCGGCGGGTTCGATCTCGCCGATCGGCAATCGCCCGATCGAAGCGTTGAGCCGAGTTAGCAGGGATTCGGTGCGAATGACGGTCGACTGTGCCCATCCCTTCTCGCCATCGCGCTGCCGCTTCGCGCAATATTCGGCGGCGATGGCTGCGAAGCTGTTATCGACCGACAGCTTCGCCCTGATTTTGTTCCGCTGCTTTTCGCGCGCCGGATCGCTACCAAGCGCGATTTGCTCGCGGGCCGCATCTCGGCGCTTGCGAGCCTCGCTCAAACTGACGTCGGGATAGCGCCCCAGCGACAGCTTGCGCTCCTTGCCATCGATTCGGAATTTGAGCCGCCAGAGCTTCCCGCCCGCTGGCGTCACGATCACAAAAAGCCCCCCAGAATCCGCCAGCTTGTAGTCGCGCTCAGCAGGCTTCGCGTTGCGGATCGCCGTATCAGTGAGGGCCATATTGGGGGCCATTTTATTCGATGGCGGACCCGAAACCCAAAAGGCCCCCAAAAAGGCCCCCAGATTTTCCGGCTGCCAGCGTTTAATCGCGAACGTCCGCGACCAATTCAGACGTCAAATACGGCAGATTTCCGGGGAAAGTCCAGACATTGGCGGTCAGCGATGTATGGGAAATTGGAGCGGGTAGCGGGAATCGAACCCGCCTAGCTAGCTTGGAAGGCTAGAGCATTACCACTATGCTATACCCGCTTCGCCAAGGTGCGCGCGATTGCCAGTTTGGGGCGGGGTCGTCAAGCGGAACACGCAGCGGCGATTGAGAACATCGTGGCAACATGCTAGGAATCGGCGTGTGAGCGAGACCGGCGACAGCGAAGCGGACGGCGGCGAGGCGCCGGTTCGCAAAATCATCCATGTCGACATGGACGCCTTTTACGCCTCGGTCGAGCAGCGCGACGACCCGGCGCTGCGCGGCAAGCCCGTCGCGGTTGGCGGGTCTTCACGGCGCGGGGTGGTCGCCGCCGCATCCTATGAAGCGCGCAAATTCGGCGTCCGGTCGGCGATGCCGAGCATCACCGCGAAGCGTCAGTGTCCCGAGTTGATTTTCGTGCCGCCGCGGTTCGACGCCTATCGCGCGATATCGCACCAGATCCGCGCAATCTTTCACGACTACGCCGACGAGGTCGAGCCGCTGTCGCTCGACGAAGCCTATCTCGACGTGACGCGCGACAAGGCGGAACTGGGCAGCGCGACGGCGACCGCGCGGCTGATCCGGGAACGCATCCGCGCCGAAACCGGCCTGACCGCGTCGGCCGGCGTGTCGTACAACAAGTTCATCGCCAAGCTGGCGTCTGATCAGAACAAGCCCGACGGGATGACGGTGATTCCGCCGGGGAAAGGCGCGGCGTTCGTCCAGACGCTGTCGATCCGGCGGTTCCATGGCATCGGCCCCGTGACCGCCGCGAAGATGGAGGGGCTCGGCATCTTTTCGGGCGCCGATCTGGCGGCGCAGGACCGCGCGTGGCTGGCGGCGCATTTCGGCAATAGCGCCGAATGGCTCTATAATCTGGCGCGCGGGGTGGACCATCGCCGTGTGCGATCGAACCGGCCGCTCAAGTCCCTCGGCGGCGAGCGGACCTTCTTCAACGACCTGGTCAGCGACACCGAAATTCGCGAGGCGCTCGCCCATGTCTGCACCGTGGTATGGGACCGGGCGGCGAAGAAGGGCGCGCGCGGACGGACGGTGACGCTGAAGCTGCGCTATGCCGACTTCCGCACGATCACGCGCGCGAAGTCGGTGGCGGCGCCGATCGGCGACGGGGCGGCGCTGCTCGCGGCGGGGGAGGCGATCCTCGCCCCCTTGCTGCCGGTCGAGCAGGGGATCCGGCTGCTCGGCGTGACGCTGAGCAAGTTCGAGGGCGAGGAAGAGGAGAGCGACACGGCCGCTGCGCCCGCAGATTTGCTGAGCCTGCTCTGATATATAGGTCGCCCCAACCTTCGCGGGGGCGGCGAGATTATTGGGCAGGCGCGAACAGCCGTTCCTTGGTCGCGGTGAAGCGGATCGCCGGATTGCGCTGCGTCACATAGCCGACTTCCCACGCATCCTTGGCCATGAAGACCGGCGCGCCGTCGCGGTCCGTGGCGGCGGCGCCGCGATTGTCGGCCTGAAACTGCTTGAGCGCCGCGGCGTCGTCGCTGGCGACCCAGCGCGCGGTATCCCACGGGCTGGCCTCGAGCTTCGCCTCGACCTTATATTCGGCCTCGAGCCGGCTGATCAGCACGTCGAGCTGGAGCTGGCCGACGACGCCGACGATCATGTTGGCGCCAATTTCGGGATAGAAGACCTGGATGATCCCTTCTTCGGCCATGTCGTCGAGCGCCTTGCGGAGCTGCTTGGTCTTCGTCGGATCGACGAGCGCGACGCGGCGCAGGATTTCGGGTGCGAAGTTCGGCAGGCCGGTGATCATCACGTCGCTGCGTTCGGAAAGGGTGTCGCCGACGCGCAGCGTCCCGTGGTTGGGGATGCCGATGATGTCGCCGGGCCAGGCTTCTTCGGCCATTTCGCGGTCCTGCGCGAGGAAGAGCATCGGACGGCTGATCGCGATCGCCTTGCCCGTGCCGCCTTGTGTCAGTCGCATGCCCCTTTCGAACTTGCCCGAACACAGACGCATGAAGGCGATGCGGTCGCGGTGCGCGGGGTTCATATTCGCCTGCACCTTGAACACGAAGCCGGTGACGGTATCGTCGTCGGGCCGTACCGGCGCGGGTTCGGCAGGCTGCGGCTGCGGCCCCGGCGCATGCGCCGCGAGCCCGGCGAGCAGATCGACGACGCCGAATTCCTTGAGCGCGGAGCCGAAATAGACGGGGGTGAGGTCGCCGTTCCGATAGGCGTCGACGTCGAAGGACGCATAGCCCGCGGAGGCGAGCTCGATTTCTTCGTTGAACTGATCGAGCGCACGCGAATCGACCGCCGCCGCGAGCTTCGGATCATCATGGCCGGTGAGCGCGATCCGTTCGCCCTCGAACGCGCGCGAGGCTTCCTTGCCGGGGACCGCGAGCGACGGTTCGACCAGATCATAGAGGCCCGAGAAGGTGCCGCCCATCCCGACCGGCCAGTTCATGGGACAGACGTCGAGCGCCAGCCGGTCGGCGACCTCGTCGAGCAGTTCGAAGGGCGACTGGCCTTCGCGATCGACCTTGTTGATGAAGGTGATGATCGGCACCGAGCGCAGGCGGCACACCTCGAACAGCTTCAGCGTCTGCGGTTCGATCCCCTTGGCGGCGTCGATCACCATCACCGCGCTGTCGACCGCGGTGAGCGTGCGATAGGTGTCCTCGCTGAAATCCTCGTGTCCCGGCGTGTCGAGCAGGTTGAAGACAAGGCCCCGATGTTCGAAGGTCATCACCGACGAGGTCACCGAAATGCCGCGCTGTTGTTCGATCTTCATCCAGTCGGAGCGGGCGCGCCGCGCCTGTCCGCGTGCCTTGACCTCGCCCGCCATATGGATGGCGCCGCCCGCAACGAGCAGCTTTTCGGTCAGCGTCGTCTTGCCCGCGTCGGGGTGCGAGATGATGGCGAAGGTGCGGCGGTCGGGGTGGTTCTGGGACATGGCGCCGGGCGCCTAGCAGGTGGCGGCGTCAGTGGAAAGGGCTGACGCAGCATCGTGTCTTCGCGCAGCGGCGGCGCAGCGGCCCCGCTCGTCGCGTTCGGGAATGACGATCAGGCGTCGGTGAGGTCGAGCATCGTCCGCGCGTCGAGGCCGATGCGGCGCATCTGCTCGGCGACCGGCGGCCAGACGTTGGTCAGGAAATCTTCGCGCATCAGCGTGCGCAGGCGATCGGTCGCACCCTCGGCCACGAACATGCCGACCCCGCGCTTCACCGTGACCAGACCTTCGTCCTGAAAGGTCTGATAGGCTTTGGCGACGGTGAGCGGGTTGGCGCCTTCCTCGGCAGCGAGCGACCGGACCGACGGGAGCATGTCGCCGTCGCGAAAGGTGCCGTCGAGAATCGCATTGGCGATCACGTCACGAAGCCGTTGATAAACGGGTTTGGTCTGATCGAGCATGCCGCCTTAATGCCATAAGACAGCAGCACAGTCAATTGAAGAAAATTAGTTTCTACTGATATTAGGCGACACTAAATGTCCCAAGCACTGACGATTTCGTCATAATATGGACGCGGGCGTTCCGACAGGTCGGCGCCGGGGGTGCCGATAAAGAAATAGCCGACGATCGCGTCGCCTTCGCGCAGCCCGAACGCGGCGCCGACGTTCGGGCTGAACGCCGCCCAGCCGGTGAGCCAGCTGCCGACATAGCCGTGGGCGTGCGCGGCGTGGAGCAGGTTCATGCCGACTGCACCCGCCGACATCTGCTGTTCCCACAGCGGGATCTTGCTGCCCGCGACGGGCGCCGAGACGAGGAGCAGCAGCGTCGGCGCCTGATGCGCAAACTGGTCGAGCGCAGAGAGATCCATGCCAGCCGCGCCAGGATTTTCGGCAACCCATGCCTGCTTGAGCAGCGCGGCAAAGGCATCGCGCTGTTCGGGCGCGATCGTGATGATGCGCCAGGGGGCGAGCTTGCCATGATCGGGCGTGCGCAGCGCGAGTTCAATGATCGCGCGCAATTCGTCCGCGTCGGGCCCGGGGGCGACCATGTCGCGCGCCTTGCCCGAGCGGCGCGTGGCGAGGTGGCTTTTCAGCGAAGAGGTGTCGTTGAACATCGCGCGCCATGTGGCGTCTCGCCCGCATCCGCGCAACCCCGCCGCGCCGGGCGCTTTGGTTTCATGCGCAATTAGATTCTTCCCATACGCAATTTTCGCGCTAGGTTGCCCCATTCGCGCGGCAGAAGTCCGCGGCAAAACCATCCGGGAAAAGGGACGCATATAGATGAAAGATATGGCCTTATGGGACGAGGGGGACTGGATCGCGGTTATCGCGCTGGTCATCCTGGGGGTCTTTTTGAGCATCGGCGCTTTGGTCGCCGCCAGCAAGAAACCTGAATTCGCCGGCCATCCCAAGGGCCTCTACATGCTGTTCTTTGCCGAGATGTGGGAACGCTTCTCCTACTACGGCATGCGCGCGCTGCTGATATTCTACCTGACGCAGCACTGGCTGTTTTCGGACGGCAAATCGAACCTGATCTACGGCGCCTATACCGCGCTCGTCTACATCACCCCCGTGCTCGGCGGATATCTCGCCGACCGCTATCTGGGGCAGCGCAAGGCGGTGCTGTTCGGCGGTGTGCTCCTCGCGTTCGGCCATTTGTTCATGGCCTTCGAGGGCGATCACGGCATCACCGATGCCGCGACGAAGCAGGCCGATCCCGCGATCAACATCTTCTGGCTCGCGCTCGCGCTCATCATCGTCGGCTCGGGCTTCCTCAAGGCCAATATCTCGGTGATGGTCGGCCAGCTCTATCGCCTGACCGACATGCGCCGCGACGCGGCCTACACCATCTTCTACATGGGCATTAACGTCGGCGCGGCGCTCGGCACGATCCTCGTCGGCTATCTCGGCCAGAAGATCGGCTGGGCCTATGGCTTCGGCCTTGCCGGCATCGGCATGGTCGCCGGCCTGATCGTCTTCGTGCTCGGCAAGAATGTCCTGCTCGGCGCCGGCGAGGCACCCGCACCGCTCGCGAAATCCAAGGAGTGGAGCATCTATGGCGTCGGCCTTGTCGCCGTCGGCGTGATGTGGGCGCTCGTCCAGTATCAGGATGTGATCCAGACGTTGCTTGTCATTTCGGGCCTCGGACTGCTCGGCTGGGTGCTGTTCCAGGCCTTCAAGCTCGAGAAGGAACCGCGCGAACGCATTTTCGCCATTCTGTTCCTGATCGCGCTCAACCCGCTGTTCTGGGGTCTGTTCGAACAGGCCGGCGGCAGCTTCAACCTCTACACCGACCGCTATGTCGACAAGGGCGGCGTTCCTGCGTCGGTGTTCCAGTCGATCAACCCCATCTACATCATCCTCTTCGCGCCGGTCTTTGCGGCGCTGTGGCAGTGGCTGGGCAAGCGCGGGCTCGAACCCTCGGCGCCGGCGAAATTCGCGCTGGCGCTCGCGCAGGTCGGGGCGGGCTTCCTCGTCTTCGTGTGGGGCGCGAGCAGCGTCGGACCCGAAGTCGCGACGCCCGTCCTCTTCGTCTTCCTGCTCTATCTTCTCCACACGACCGGCGAGCTGTGCCTGTCGCCGGTGGGGCTGAGCGCGATGAATCGCCTCGCGCCGTCGTTCATGGCTTCGCTCATCATGGGCGCCTGGTTCTACATGACCGCGGTCGGCAATTTCGTCGCGGGCAAGATCGGAGAAGCGACCGGCGGCGAAAGCGGCGACATGACCAAGGAGGCGACGCTCGCCATCTATCAGGAAATCGGCCTCATCACGATCGGCGTCAGCGTCGTCGTGCTGGCGCTGTCGCCTATCGTGAAGAAGTGGATGCACCTCGACACGCTGCGCGACCGCGACGACAGCGTTGCCGGAGCTGGCGAACTTGCCGAACCGCAAGCGGCGGGGACGCATCCCGAACCGAAGGGGGCATAAGCATATGATCAGGGGCGTGAAGGGCAGTCTGCTGGCTGCCGTTTCGCTGGCGTTCGCGGGTTGCGCGGCGTCGGGCACCTCGGCGCAGTCGGCGGGCGACAAGCCCGCCGCGAGCGCCGAAAAGCCGGTGAAGTTCAACAAGGATCCCTATCCGTCGACCTATCACGCCTATGCAGGCCGCCCGACGGCGGTGCGCGGCGTGACGATCTTCGACGGCGAAGGCGGACGCATCGACAATGGCGTCGCGTTGTTTGCCGACGGCAAGGTGGTGAGCATCGGCGGCCCCGATACGGCGATCCCCGCGGGCTATGACGTCGTCGACGGCAGCGGCAAATATCTCACCCCCGGCGTGATCGACATCCACAGCCACCTCGGCGTCTATCCGAGCCCGTCGGTCGATGCGCATTCGGACGGGAACGAGGCGACCAGCCCGACGACGCCCGAAGTCTGGGCCGAGCATAGCGTCTGGCCGCAGGATCCGGGCTTCAGCCGCGCGCTCGCCAATGGCGGGGTGACGAGCCTCCAGATTCTGCCGGGCAGCGCCAATCTGATCGGCGGCCGCTCGGTCGTGCTCAAAAATGTTCCGGCGCGCACGGTGCAGGGGATGAAATTCCCCGGTGCCCCCTATGGCATGAAGATGGCGTGCGGCGAGAATCCGAAGCGCGTCTATGGCAGCAAGGGGCGCATGCCCTCGACCCGCATGGGCAATTTTGCGGTCGATCGCGCGACCTGGGCCAAGGCCGCAGCCTATAAGAAGAAGCTCGACGAAGGGAAGCCGGTCGATCGCGATCTGGCGATGGAAACGCTCGCCGGCGTACTGTCAGGCGAAATCCTGGTGCAGAACCATTGCTACCGCGCCGACGAAATGGCGCAGGTCATCGATATGAGCCACGAGTTCGGATATAAGGTGTCGGCCTTCCACCATGCGGTCGAAGCCTACAAGATCGCCGACGTGCTGGCGAAGGAAGGCATTTGTGCCGCCATCTGGGCCGACTGGTGGGGCTTCAAGATGGAAGCCTATGACTCGGTGCCTGAAAATATTGCGCTTGTTTACAAGGCTGGCGCCTGCACGATCGTTCATTCGGACGACGAAAACCAGATCCAGCGCCTGAATCAGGAAGCCGCGAAGGGGCTCGCCGCGGGGCGACGCATGGGGATGCAGATCAGCGACGAGCAGGCGTGGACCTGGCTGTCGTACAATCCCGCCAAGGCTCTGGGGATCGCCGACAAGACCGGCAGTCTGAAGCCCGGCAAGATGGCCGACGTCGTGCTGTGGAACGGCAATCCGTTCAGCGTCTATACGCGGCCCGAAAAGGTGTGGATTGACGGCGCGTTAATGTTTGACGCAACCGACCCCAAACGGCGGCCGGTGAGCGATTTCGAGCTGGGTCAGCCCGGCGAGGGAGATGTGAAATGATCCGCGCGCTTCTGCTTTCCGCCGCCGCGCTGATCGCGGCCCCGGCTGCGGCACAGGATGTTGCGATCACCAACGCGCGGCTCGTCATCGGCGACGGCAGCGCCCCGATCGAGGGCGGCACCGTCGTCGTGCGCGGCGGCAAGATCGTCGCCGCGGGCGCAGGCGTCGCGGTCCCCGCGGGGATCGAGCGCGTCGATGCTGGCGGCCATTGGGTAACGCCCGGCATCGTCGCGGCGTTCAGCCGCGTCGGTCTGGTCGAGGTCGATGCCGTGCAGGGCAGCAACGACCGTTCGGCCCGCCGTTCGCGCTTTTCGGCGGGTATCGACATCGCGCCCGCGCTCAACCCGATGGGCTCGCCCGTCGCGGTCAACCGCGCCGCCGGCGTCACCCGCGCGATCGTCGCGCCGGGCGATAGCAGCGGGCTGTTCGCGGGCCAGGGAGCGGTCGTCGATCTGGGCGACGACAATGACATGGTGACGCGCCCGCGCGCGCTGCAATTCATCGAATTCGGCGAGGGCGGATCATCGAACGCGGGGGGAAGCCGCGCGGCGACCTTCCTGATGTTCCGCGAACAATTGCTCGCGGCGCGCAGCTATGCCCGCAATCCCGCGACGCTTGCCGAATGGGGCAGCGACGCGCTGATCCAGCGCGCCGACGCCGACGCACTGGTTCGCGTGATCAACGGCACGACCCCGCTGTTCGTGCGCGTCGATCGCGCCGCCGACATATTGAACGTGCTGAAGCTGAAGGGCGAATTTCCGGCGCTGAAGCTCGTGCTCGTCGGCGCGACCGAGGGCTGGCTCGTCGCCCGGGACATCGCCGCCGCGAAGGTGCCGGTGCTGGTCTCGCCGCTGAGCGATCTGCCCGCAAGCTTCGAACGGCTGGGCGCGACGCAATCGAATGCCGGGCGGCTCGAAGCCGCGGGCGTCGACGTTTCTGTCGGCGTGTTCGACGACGATGACGCGCACAAGATGGGGTATACCACGCAATATGCCGGCAATCTGGTCGCGCTGACCAAGCTGCCGGGCGCCAGCGGGCTGAACTGGGATCAGGCGTTCGCCGCGATCACCAGCGCCCCCGCGCGCGCCGTCGGCATGGACGGCACGATCGGATCGCTGCGCGCCGGGCGCGTCGGCGATGTCGTGATCTGGGACAATGACCCGCTCGAACTCGGCAGCCGCCCGACTGCGGTGTGGATCGACGGCAAGCGCCAATCGCTCGTGACGCGACAAGACCGCTTGCGCGATCGCTATGCGACGCCGCAAGAAGGCGCATTGCCCAAGGCCTATGACCGGTAAGCGCCAGACAGACTGAGCGCGCCGCGAGATGAAGGAGGCGAGCCGATGAACCCGATGTCGTTGTTGATCGCAACCGCGGTGCTGTTTGTCGGCTCGCACCTCCTCCTGTCGCACCCGCTGCGCGACGGGCTGGCAAGTCGGCTCGGCGAACGGGGGTTCCAGATCGTCTATTCGATCGTCGCCTTCGCTACGTTCATTCCGCTCGTTCAGGCGTGGCGCGCGATGCCGCCCGAACCGCCGCTGTGGACGGTCGACGATCCATTGTGGGCGCTGGCGACGCTTATCGTCCTCTTTGCGAGCATCCTGTTCATGGGGTCATTGATCGGCAATCCGGCGCTGCCGTCGCCCAAGGCGGCGTTCGCCGCCCAGGGGGCGCCGCGCGGGGTCTTCGCGATTACCCGTCATCCGATGATGTGGGGCTTTGCGCTGTGGGCATTCGCCCACGCGCTCGTCATGCCGACCGGCGCGCAGTTGCTGCTGTCGGCGACGATCGCCTTCCTCGCGCTCGTCGGATCGGCGGGGCAGGACGCGAAGAAGGCGCGGTTGATGGGCGATGCGTGGCGCCACTGGGCGGCGCGGACGAGCTTCTTACCGTTCGGGCGGCAGGTTGCGGGGGCGGCGCCGTGGGGCGATGCGATCCCGCGCGGCCATGCGCTGTTCGGCGGCATCCTGCTGTGGCTCGCAGCGACCTGGGGGCATGGCGCGTTCGGCTATATGGCCGCGGGCATCTGGCGCTGGATCGGCTGATCGCCATGAATGACGAAGCCCGGATCGCGGACATGGCGCTGCGCCTGCTCGGGCGCGCGTTCGACGAACTCGACGAACAGGAACAGCGCGTCATCTGCGCCATCGCCGAACGCGCACCGACCAGCCGCAACGCGGGCGAGATCGACGATGAGGAAGCGAGCTTCGGTGACCGGCTGGCCGACCGGGTGGCGGCGGTCGGCGGTTCGTGGGGTTTCATCATCGCCTTCGGCGTCGTGCTCGTCGCGTGGATGCTGCTCAATTCGAGCGTCCTTGCGCGGGCGGGGCTCGTCTTCGATCCCTATCCCTATATCTTCCTCAACCTGATGCTCTCGATGCTCGCGGCGATCCAGGCGCCGGTCATCATGATGAGCCAGAACCGGCAGGCGGCGAAGGACCGGCTGTCGGCCCGGCTCGACTATGAAATCAACCTGCGCGCCGAACTGGAAATCATGCGCCTGCACGAAAAGATCGACCGCATGCGCATCGCCGACCTGGTCGAGAAGGTCGAAGATTTGAGCCAACGGCTCGATCGGAACGGGTAGGGGACGGCGGCTTTGGGGTGGGAAGCGGACGTTAGTCCGACGCGATTCCTGCGTTTGCCAGTTGT